>ERZ777011.734-NODE-734-length-45923-cov-3.916063_pt1 | contig 45923 bp, 36 predicted proteins | sample MGYA00374964_ERZ777011 | MGnify/ENA primary metagenome ERZ777011 (study PRJEB29310, sample SAMD00008975) | mouse gut metagenome | study: EMG produced TPA metagenomics assembly of the Metagenome analysis of fecal microbiota from mouse which was promoted...
ACGTCCAGCCCTAAAGCTACCTTTCTCACCTCGCCTCCGGGCACCGCAATCAGCTCTACGAACTTTTCGATCAGCGGAACCGGAAGATTATCCACACAATAAAAGCCGGCATCTTCAAGCATCCGCATTGCCGTACTTTTTCCGCCGCCGCTCATACCCGTTACCACCACAAAACGCATGCCGTACCTCCTTAAAAATCACCCAGAAAAATGACTTCCTTTTCCAGAGTGACTCCAAATTTATCTCTAACTCTTTCCTGTACTTCCCAAATTACCTGCGCAATATCCGCCGCTGTGGCGGTTCCGGTATTGATTACAAATCCGCAGTGCTTTTCCGAAACCATGGCCCCGCCCACGCGATGCCCTTTCAGTCCGGCATCCATAATCAGCTTTCCTGCAAAATATCCTTCCGGCCTTTTAAAAGTGCTGCCTGCGCTGGCATATTCAAGAGGCTGTTTTTCTCTCCTTTTTCCGGCAAGCTCCTCCATCTTTTCAAAAATTTCTTCTTTATTTCCCGGTATGAGCTTAAGCAATGCACCTATCACCACAAAAGGCCTGTTTTTTATGACGCTGGTTCTATAGCCAAATTCCATTGATGCATTATCAAGGGTAAGGATTTCACCCTGATCATTTAAGATCGTCACTTCCTTCACCACCTGCTTCATCTCGCCGCCATAGGCCCCGGCGTTCATAACAATACCGCCGCCTAAGGTTCCCGGAATCCCGGAAGCAAACTCAAGGCCGGAAAGAGCGTTTTCCTGGGCGCATCTGGCTGCCTGAATCATGGGAAGACCTGCGCCCGCTCTCATGCAGGCGCCCTCTACCGTAACGGTCCCCATTTTACTGCCAATCTGTAAGACAATGCCTTTGTACCCTTTGTCTCCAACCAGAAGGTTGCTTCCGTTTCCCAATATAAAATAGGGAACGCCCGCTATCTTCAAATAAGGAATAAGCTTTTCAAGCTGCCTGATGCTGCTAATCCGCACCACGCACCGGGCCTTTCCTCCCACCCGGAAGGTCGTATGCCTGCCCATAGGCTCATCTAAAAGAATATCCTCTTTTGGCACATTGGCCTTTATAAATTCATAAATTGCCGAACTTAATTTTTCCACCTTTACACCCTTTGCGTATCCCAGCCGCAGCCTTTGATACCACTTCAATCAATCGCTTTCTAAGCTTCAAGCACCAGCTTGGCAGATCCATATATACCTGCATCATTTCCCAGGGTTGCAAGAGCAAACTTTACCTCTCTGTTGGCATGGAAAACATTTTTGATAAAATGCGGCTTAATATAATCCATCAACACTTCTCCTGCCTTTGACACGCCGCCGCCAATTACAATCGTTTCCGGATTTACAACACCGGCAATCACGGACAAACCGTCGCCTAAATATTTTCCAAATTCCTGCGCCACTTCTATGGCAAGGGCATCGTTTTGCTTTACCGCATCAAACACGGTTTTTGCACTCACTTCCCCCCCGCGGAGCATGCTTTCCTTATCGCTTTCGGCCAGTTTTCTTACGGCCAGCCTTGTAATGCCCGTTGCGGACGCATATTGCTCGAGGCATCCCTTATTGCCGCATCCGCAGCACTCATCCTCATCATCTTCCACATGAATGTGTCCGATTTCTCCGCCTGCTCCTATGGCTCCCGTGAGCACCTTTCCTTCCACAATAATGCCGCCGCCAACGCCTGTGCCAAGGGTCACCACAATCAGATTGTTACTTCCTTTTCCGCCGCCCTTCCACATTTCTCCAAGAGCCGCCACATTGGCGTCATTTCCGGCCATAACAGGTACATGTAAAATATCCTCCAGCGTATCTTTGATACTGAAAGTATCCCATCCCAAATTCACGGCCTTATGCACAATACCTTTGCTGTCAATAGGGCCGGGAGCTCCTACGCCTACGCCCGCAACTTCTTTCATATCAATCTGTTTCTCTTCGATTTTTTCCTGAATGCTTTTTGCAATATCAGGGAGAATGTTGCTGCCGGCATCCTGGGTTCTTGTAGGAATTTCCCACTTTTCAAGGAGATTTCCTTCCACATCAAAGAAGCCAAGCTTTACTGTTGTTCCGCCAATGTCCACTCCAAATACATATTTGCTCATAAATAACCCTCTCTTTATCTTTATTATAGTTTTTTTATTTTATACCTTCGTTATAAAAAATTTCCGTTACCGTTTGGCAAAGACCGCACTGTGACAAGTTTTTAATCATCATCGTCTTCTTCCCGTTTTCTTAAAAGAGATTCCTGCACTCTTCTATACAATTCCTGGGCCGCATTATAGCCCATCTTTTTCTGACGGTGATTAATGGCTGCGGACTCGCAGATTACCGCAAGATTACGCCCCGGACGAATAGGAATATTGTGACATGCCACTTTATTTCCCAAATATTCCGTATACTCTTCCTCAAGTCCCAGCCTGTCGTATTCTTTCTCCTTATCCCAATCCTCCAGCCGAATGACAAGGTCAATGGTCTGGGTATCTCTGACGCTGGACACACCAAACAGCATCTTAACATCCACAATCCCAATACCCCTTAGCTCGATAAAATGCTTTGTAATATCCGGCGCCGAACCCACCAGCGTGTCGTCGCTCACCTTCCGGATTTCGACCGCGTCATCCGTCACAAGGCGATGCCCCCTCTTAATCAGTTCCAGGGCCGCCTCGGACTTGCCAATTCCGCTCTCACCCGTGATCAAAACGCCCTCGCCAAAAATATCCACCAACACCCCATGAACGGAAATGCAGGGCGCAAGTTTTACATTCAGCCACCTGATGATTTCAGCCATGAAAGCCGATGTTGCCTTTTTCGTCATCAAAATAGGAACGTTATTCTCAATCGCTATTTTCATAAAGAGCTCGTCAGGTTTTAATTCCCGACAAAAAACAAAAGCAGGAATATCACAGGAAAGAATCCTCGTATAGATTTCCTCCTTCCGCTCCCTTGGCAGACCTTCCATATAAGTATATTCCACAAAACCGATAATCTGCAGTCTGGTAGCCTCAAAATGCTCAAAATATCCGGCCACCTGCAGGGCCGGCCTGTTAATATCCGGCTGTGTAATCTTAATTTTAGAAATATCCAACTCCGGCGTCAGATTTTCCAGCTTCATTTTTTCTATAATACGCTCCAACTTTACACTCGCCATACCCCACTCCTTCCCTCACTTTTTCCAATTCCCATACTATCCCAAGTCCCGCCAAACATGCCAACTTACCAAGCACAGGAACAAATATCTTAAATATTTTATCACAGAAAAACTCTAATCTCAATAGCCCTCTACTTTTCTGCCGCATCATCCCCGTGGAAAAACTCATATATCCCCACAGCCACCGATTCCGGAATCTCGTCCACCCCCGCAAGGGTCTCCACATCCGCATTTTTCACTTCCTCTATGGACTTAAACCGTCTCATCAGTGCTTTCCTCCGGGAAGGCCCCACCCCCGGTATTTCATCCAGCACGGATTTCACCTGCGCCTTAGAGCGCAGGGAGCGGTGATATTCTATCGCAAATCTGTGGGCTTCATCCTGGATCCTCGTAATCAGCTTAAAGCCCTCGCTCCCCCTGTCAATCCCGATTTCCTCATTCTCAAAGTACAACCCTCTGGTATTATGGTTATCATCCTTCACCATGCCGCAGACCGGAATATCCAAAGAAAGCTCCGCAAGCACCTGTGTCGCGATATTTACCTGTCCCTTGCCCCCGTCCATCAAAAGCAAATCCGGAAATTTGGTAAAACTCCCAAACTCCTTTTCCATCTCCTTCTCTTCGAGCTTTTTCTGTTCATCTATGCCATGGAGGAATCTTCTGGTCAAAACCTCCCGCATACATGCATAATCATCCGGCCCGGAAACGGTTTTAATCCGGAATTTTCTGTAATCGCTGCGCTTTGGCTTCCCTTTTTCAAAGACTACCATGGAGCCTACGTTTGCAAAACCGCTGATATTGGAGATATCGTAAGCCTCCATCCGGCTTACATTTTCAAGCCCCAAAAGCCTTGCAATCTCCTTAACCGCGCCGATGGTCCTGCCTTCCTCTCTTTTCATCCTCTCTTTGTCCTGGCTTAACACCAGCATGGCATTTTTGGCGGCTAACTCCACCAGCTTTTCCTTGCTTCCGATTCTGGGCACCTTAATGTATACCCTACCGCCTTTCCTACTGGTAAGCCACTGTTCTATTACCTCCATATCCTCTATCTTCTCCTGCAGCATCAGCTCCCGGGGGATAAAAGGCGTTCCGGCATAAAACTGTTTGACAAAATCCAGCAGGATCTGCGGCCGGGACGTGCCCGACACATGCATCATGTAAAAATGCTCCCTGCCTATCAGCTTGCCGTCCCTGATAAAGAATACCTGCACCACCGCATCCTGTTCGTCCGCCGCCAGCGCGATAATATCCTTATCCTCTCCGTCACTGTCCGTAATTTTCTGCCTGGAGGCAATCTGCTTTACGCTGTTGTATAAATCCCTGTACCGCACCGCATCCTCAAAGGCAAGATTCTCGGAGGCTTCCTGCATTTTCTGCTCTAATTCTTTTAAGGTCTCCTGATAGCTTCCGTTTAAAAAGTCCAGCGCTTTTTTTATCCTCTCCCGATATGCCTCCTCGGAAACGTCCCCCTGACAGGGAGCCACGCACTGTTTAATGTGATAGTTCAGGCAGGCCCTGTCATTGCCGCACTCTTTGGGCAGGCTCCTGCTGCAGGTTCTGAGCTGATACAGTTTGTTGATTAAATCAATGGTATCTTTCACCGCCGCGGCGCTGGTGTAGGGACCGAAATATCTGGAGCGGTCCTTTTTCATCTGCCTTGAAAATACAACCCGCGGGTAGGCCTCCCCCAGAGTAACCTTTATGTAGGGGTAGGTCTTGTCGTCCTTAAGGAGTGTGTTGTATTTGGGACTGTTTTCCTTAATCAGATTGTTTTCCAACACAAGTGCTTCTAATTCCGAATCCGTGATAATGTATTCAAAACGGTTAATCAGGCTCACCATCTTATCAATCTGCGGCCCTCTGCCAATATTTTTTCTAAAATACGACCTGACCCGGTTATGCAGGTCGATGGCCTTTCCCACGTAAATGATATTGTCCGTTTTATCGCGCATAATATAGACCCCCGGACAATGAGGGAGTTTTTTCAATTCTTCCTGAATGTCAAACATCGTTTCCAATACCCTGTTCCTGCCGGCATTCCAAATCCGGATGCAGGCGCAAATATATCCAAACTGTTATCCTGAAATACGTATAGCAAACGACACAAAAATATGCCGTTTGCTATAAAAAAATATCTTTTACTCTTTTGGGTCGGTCTCCCCGCCATTCCAGAAAAAATCTGACGGCGCATTGGAAAACCGGCCGGTCGCGTGATTTTCGCCGCCGCCGTTTTGTGGCGGATTATCTTTCTTTTCCAAAGGTTCCTGAGGCTCCGAAGGAGAATTGTTTTCCTCTTTCGGGCTGCTTTCACTGTCCGTTCGTAAAGGCTCATCGGAATTTTCCGACTTTTCCGTCCCTGTTTCACTGAAAGGCTCCTGCGGGCTCTTTGACTCTTCTTTCTCAGATTTGTCCTGGTTTTCTTTCTTTTCTTTCTCTTGGTTATCCTCTTCCTCAGGCTCCGGAATGCCCTTTTCCTTGCGGTAAATTTTCATAAATTCTTTGCCGCTGATGGTTTCTTTTTCTATCAGATGGGCGGCCAGCTTATCCATCAAATCCCTGTTTCCTGACAGCAGTTCTTTTGCTTCCTCATAACACGCTTTGAGGGTTTCCATGATTTCCGTATCCACATCCGCCGCCGTTCTGTCGCTGCAGGTAAGCCTTGCGCCGCCGCCTAAATATTCGCTCTCCACCGTTGCAAGCCCCATAAGCCCAAAACGCTTACTCATACCAAACCGAGTAATCATATTAGAGACAATGTTGGTTGCCTGCTCAATGTCGTTGGCCGCGCCCGTGGTCACATTGCCAAACACAAGCTCCTCCGCCGCCCGGCCTCCGAGAAGGCTCACCAGCCTGTCGTGAAGCTCCTCTTTGGTCTGGAGATATTTTTCTTCCTCGGGCACGTGCATAACATAGCCCCCATCGTTCTGGGAACAATCGTGATCTTTTGTACCGGCTCCGAGTTCTTCTGCAAAGCGCTTATCAGCGCATGGCCCACTTCGTGGTAGGAGACGATCTTTCTCTCCTCCTTGCTCATAATCCGGTCTTTCTTTTCTTTTCCCACCAAAACCTGTTCCACCGCGTCAAACAGGTCCTTTTGCGTCACGTACTCTCTGCCGTGCTGTACCGCATTGATGGCAGCTTCGTTGATCATATTGGCAAGATCCGCGCCCACTGCGCCGCTGGTGGCAAGGGCAATCGCATCCAGGTCGACGCTCATATCCAGATGAACGTCCTTGGCATGCACCTTTAAAATCTCCACCCTGCCCTTTAAATCCGGCTTATCCACTATAATTCTTCTGTCGAAACGTCCCGGGCGAAGAAGGGCCTTATCCAATATCTCCGGCCGGTTGGTAGCGCCAAGCACCAAAATTCCTTTAGAGGTGTCAAACCCATCCATTTCGGACAAAAGCTGATTTAAGGTCTGCTCCCGTTCTTCATTACCGCCGCCGTACTTATTGTCACGGCTTCGCCCTATGGCGTCTATTTCATCAATAAAAATAATACAGGGCGCGTTCTTGGTGGCGTCCTTAAACAAATCTCTTACACGGGAAGCGCCGACACCCACATACAATTCTATAAAATCAGAACCCGAAAGGGAGAAAAAGGGAACCTTTGCTTCTCCCGCCACCGCTTTGGCAAGAAGCGTTTTTCCTGTTCCGGGAGGGCCTACTAACAGGGCCCCTTTGGGAAGCTTTGCTCCGATTTTCACGTATTTTCCCGGATTGTGCAGAAAGTCAACTACCTCCTGCAAAGACTCTTTCGCCTCGTCCTCGCCGGCCACATCCTTAAAGGTAACGCCGGTCTCCCTCTGTACGTAAACTTTTGCGTTACTTTTCCCCACTCCCATGGGGCCTCCGCCCTTTGACATCTTCCGGAAAAGAAGGCTGAGGAGCACCCACATTAAAATAAAGGGAAATACATAAGACAGCAGAAAACTGATTAACGCGCTGGTGCCGTCCGCCACCTGTCCTTTCACCTCCACGCCATATTCCAAAAGGCGCGCCGTTAAGGTATCATCATCTTCAATCTTACCCGTGTAATAGCTTACGGAAGGATTCATGCCGTACAAATACAGGATGGGGGACTGGTTGGTCTTTTCCGCTTTGGACTGCACATAAATCCTGTCCGTCCCGATCAGCACCGTCTCAACTTTGCCGCCCTCTACCATTTGGATAAATTCATTGTAGGAAATCTCCTGCTCCGAATCCCCTGTCAGCAGCTTCACAAAGGAGCTCACCAAAAGGAGCGATAAAAGCGCCGCAATGACAAACATAATGATACTTTGTTTTCGTGGATCTTTCCCGGGGCCGCCGTTCCCGCCGGAGCCGTTTCCTCCCGGGCCGGACGGGCCGCCGTTTGATCCCGGACCACCCTCATACTGGTTCAAATTGTTTTCACTCATTTAGTTACTCTTTCCTTTTATAATTGGTTCGCTGGTCAAATCCACGCCCAGCCTTTTAAATGTTTTAATATCTACCTCCGAAAGCATCACGGATGTATGTACCTGACATCCTTTCAGCTTGGGAAGCTGCTCCAATGCTTTTTTTGCATTTTTATCATTTATGGCAGAGATGGAAAGCGCAATCAAAACTTCGTCCGTATGTAGACGCGGATTCTTTCCACCCAGATATTTTGTTTTTAATTCCTGAATCGGTTCAATTGCTTCAGGGGAAATCAGGCGAATGTCATGGTCTACCCCGCCCAGAAACTTAAGGGCGTTTAAAAGCAGGGCAGCCGACGCCCCCAGCAAAGCAGTGGTCTTAGAGGTGATGATCGTCTCGTCAGAGAGCTCTATCGCCGCGGTGGGAACCCCAAGCCTTTCCGCTCTCGCCTTAGCCGCCACCGTCACCTTTCTGTCATCCGTACTGATCTTGGCCTGCTTCATCAAAAGCTCTATTTTATAAACATCATTTTCTTTGGCCTTGCCCCTGATCACATCATTCATGGCCGTGTAGTACCTGCGAATGATTTCCTGATAAGAAGCCTGAGAGCAGACCTCATCATCCACGATACAGTTGCCCGCCATATTTACGCCCATGTCTGTGGGCGATTTATAGGGATTTTCCTTATAAATCCCCTCGAAAATTGCATTCAGCACCGGAAATATTTCAATATCCCGGTTATAATTAACCGTTGTTTCCCCATAAGCTTCTAAATGAAAGGGATCAATCATGTTAATATCGTTTAAATCCGCAGTTGCCGCTTCATAGGCAAGATTGATCGGATGCTTTAGCGGGATATTCCAGATGGGAAAGGTTTCATATTTGGCGTATCCTGCTTTGATGCCTCTTTTATGGTCATGGTAGAGCTGGGATAAGCAGGTTGCCATTTTCCCGCTTCCGGGGCCCGGCGCGGTTACCACCACAAGGGGTCTGGTTGTCTCGATATACTCATTTTTCCCGTAGCCCTCCTCGCTGACGATTAACGGTACGTTGGAGGGATAGCCTTCTATCGTATAGTGAAGATACACCTTTACATTTCTTTTTTCCAGTCTTTCTTTAAAATCGGCGGCTCTTGTCTGTCCTGCATAGTGTGTCATAACCACACTTCCCACATAAAAACCTCTGTCCTCAAATTCCTTTTTCAGCCTCTGGACATCCTCATCATAGGTGATTCCTAAGTCGCTCCGAATTTTATTTTTTTCGATATCCGCCGCATTTATTACAATTACAATCTCCACTCTGTCGCAAAGTTTCATCAACATGCGCAGCTTACTGTCAGGTTCAAAGCCCGGCAAAACCCTGGAAGCGTGGAAATCGTCAAAAAGCTTGCCTCCAAACTCGAGATAAAGCTTATTCCCAAACTGATTGATTCTATCTTCAATGCGCTTTGACTGCATCTTTAAGTACTTTTCGTTATCAAATCCCACTCTCATAAGTTTTACCCTTTTTCTTAGCAGTACCTTACCGTTTCCAAATACCGAATTTTATTGTAGCACAACCCTGTTAATTATTCCATAAAAAAGAAATGAACTAATATCAATTTTTTATTAAGCACCGCTTTTTGCATTTTGGTCATCCGGCCGCTCGAAGCGAATAGAAATTCAGTCGTCGCCGCGCTTTCGCTCTATAAAAACGCAGCAGACGCTAAGCTCAAAAGGACTTCGCTAAGCGCTGGCGTTTTTATTGCCAATAAGCTGGCTCGCGAAGCGTGACAGCGTTTGGTGGGCTCCTCCTTGAATTTCTATCTGTTCAGAGCTACGTTTCGGCATCCTCTAATTATATTAGATAGTACAACATAAATTAAGTTTCCGATATATTCACTTTCAGAAAAACATCGTATTTCTGTTATATATGTGGACATGTTTGTATCAGGAACTTATTATTCGATGTAATAGTATTAACTCAGAAAAGCTTCCTGCTTTGGAGAACTTTGCGTTCAGGCGGGAAGCTTGACTGATTAATGATTATTTTTGTTCTCTTAATCTGGTGACGAATGCGCTTATTTTATCCAGCGCTGTTTTCAGGTTTTCCAGGGAGTATGCGTAGGAGATTCTGAGGAATCCTTCGCCGCAATCGCCGAATGCGGTGCCCGGCACTACGGCTACTTTTTCTTCCTGGAGCAGTCTGTTTGCAAATTCCTCGCTGGTCATTCCGAATTCTTTTATACAGGGGAATACGTAAAATGCGCCGTAGGGTTCGAAGCATTCAAGGCCCATTTCCCGGAAGGAGTGCATCAGGAATCTCCTTCTCTGGTTGTAAGCCTCCCGCATCATTGCCACATCGTCGTCCCCGTTCCGCAGGGCTTCCACCGCCGCGTATTGGCTGGTGGTGGGGGCGCACATGATGGCGAACTGGTGGATTTTAAGCATTTGCTCCATGATAATTTCAGGCGCGCAGGCATAGCCAAGACGCCAGCCTGTCATTGCATAGGCTTTTGAAAAGCCGTTGATTAAAACGGTTCTCTCCTGCATTCCCGGCAGGCTTGCAATGGATACATGTTTTCCTTTGTAGGTCAGTTCGGCATAAATCTCATCTGATATTACAAAGAGATCCTTTTCACGTATTACCTCCGCAATTGCCTCCAAATCCTCTTTTTCCATAATTGCGCCGGTAGGATTGTTCGGAAACGGAAGAATTAAAATCTTAGTTTTGTCTGTGACGGCGTCCCTAAGCTCCTGTGCGGTCAGCCGAAACTCATTTTCTTCCTTAAGCTCAATGATCACCGGAACGCCGCCGGCTAAAATTGTACAGGGCTCATAGGAAACATAGCTGGGCTGGGGGATCAGAACCTCTTCCCCAGGATTTAACATGGCACGCAGCGCAATGTCAATAGCTTCCGAACCGCCCACCGTAACAATAACCTCTTTATCCGCATCATAGGAAATTTTTTGCGTCCTGTACAGATAATTGGCGATTTCAATCTTTAACTCCTTAAGGCCGGCATTGGAGGTATAAAAGGTACGCCCTTTTTCCAGGGAATAAATGCCCTCGTCTCTTATATGCCATGGAGTATCAAAGTCAGGTTCCCCAACGCCAAGCGATATGGCATCTTTCATCTCGCTTACGATGTCAAAAAACTTTCGGATACCGGAAGGCTTAATTTCTGTAATAATATCTGATAACGGATTTCTCATGGCGTCACTTTCTCCCTTGTATCTTCATATTTTCTGGTTAATATTGTCCCGTGATCCTTATACTTTTTCAAAATAAAGTGAGTGGCTGTGCTGAGCACTCCCTCCAAAGTGGAAAGCTTGTCGGAAACAAAGGCTGAAACGTCCTTTAAAGATTTTCCTTCCAGTGTTACCAGAAGATCGTATCCGCCTGAAATCAAATATACGCTGTTCACTTCCGAATATTTGTAAATTCTCTCGGCAATGTGATCATATCCCTGCCCTCTCTGGGGAGTGATTCGCACCTCGATTAAAGCGGTTACCTTTTCAATAGACGTTTTCTCCCAGTCTATCATCGTATGATAGCCACAGATAATCCCTTCTTCCTCCATTGCCTTCAGCTCATTGGCAATGTCAATTTCCTCCGCTCCCAAAATTACAGCCAGCTCCTTTACCCCTATCCGGCTGTTCTTTTCTATTATAGATAAAATCTGTTCTCTCATAAATATCCTCCATTCTATGGCTTGCACAAGTCAACACCCCCGCGGCAGGCAACAACGCATCAAGCTTGCAGAGCTGCCAGGCAGCAAGGCTGCGGCCCCCGCGGCATTCGCCAAATGTCTATGAGACGCTTTGCGTCTCTATGAGCAGCCGCTTGGCTCATTGCCCGCGGGAATCAAAAGGTTAATTTTTAAAAAATTTTTAATATTTCATCCGGCCCGGGCGGTTCCAAATATCTGGTTTCGTCCTGGTTTAAAATGGTTTTATCATTTCCCGCCTTAGTCCTGCCAATCAAAAAAGCCGGAATTCCTTTCTCCTTAAGCGTCTCCACAAGCTCCGTGCCATGAGCCGCAGCCATAAGCAAAGCGCCTCCTGATAAAAGTTCATAAGGATTTAAACGGTAAAACTCACAGATTTCTATGGTTTCCTGCCTTACCGGAATCTTCTTTAAATCTATGCAAAGTCCGACGCCCATCTTTTGGGATAATTCCCACAATGCACCAAATACACCGCCGCTTCTCACATCATGCATTGCATAAACGCCGGACTTAAGGGCTATGGCGGCCTCCGGCGCCACAGACAGATATTCCTCCTGGCTCTGCGCCTTAAGAATCATCCGCATTGGGAAACGGCCTGCAAGCTCCTTTTCTTTCTCATGCGCTATGACAGAAGTTCCTTCAAGCCCAATCCATTTGCTCATTACAATATCCAGGCTGTCTTTCTTTTCTTCACTTTTTCTTCCGGGAGCTTTTCTCGCACCCTTACTTTTCGCATCCCCTGGCAATACGCCATCCGATTTATCCTGCCCTGCGCCAGGCTGTCCTATGCCCCATAACGGCTTTCCCACCGCGGAAGCGGTAATCACCGGAATATGGACCGTGCCGCTTATCTCCGTGTGGCCTCCCACAATCTGCATGCCAAGCCCTTCACAGCATACTTTCGCCTGCTCCATCATTTCCTTTAAAAGCAGTTCCTCTGTTTCCTCAGGCAATGTCAAAGATAACGTCACTCCCACCGGCTTTGCTCCTGCGGCTGCTAAATTATTGGCAACTGCCATCACTGCCAGATAGGCGGCATTTTTCACCCGCAAAGTAACCGTCTGCGTTGTCATGGCAATTACGCTGCCTGCCTCCTGACCGTGGAAACCGGAATTATCCCATGACAAAAAGGCGCAGTCATTTCCAACTCCCGCACCTTTCAGCACTTCACCTTCAAAATTTTTTAATGGTCTTAAAACAGAACGTTTTAAGATACTCTCGGATATTTTCCCTCTCCTCATTGCCGCTCCTTTTCTAAGATAAGGAGACCTACCAAGCCCGATATCTTTTGCCTGCCGGCTGCTTACTGTGCCGGTTCCTGCTCCGGAGCCGCTTCCACCGGCGCTTGTTCGGGGGCAGCCGGTGCAGGCGCTTCCCCCGCAGGTGTCCCTTCTGTCGGTATCCCTTCTGCCGGGACAGGCGCTCCCTCAGCCGGCGCCCCTTCCGCAGGTGGAGCGGCGCCAGCGGCAAGAGCCGTAGCAACATTTCGGACATGATCTATATTATTGGTGGCAATGGCTGCCATGATTTGTTCGTATGCTGCCGGATCAGCCGTATTTACGCCTACGGTGGCCGTCCTTGGCGTTACTTTATAGGAGCTGGAATTGATCATTTCCCGGCTCACCTCCGTCCCATTTTCCGTAACTACTTTCCAGAGGTTTGCCTTGTAGCCTATATGTGCGGACTGCACGGAAACAGAGCCGATAGGGAGGGATGCGTTTGTATAAATAACCTCCGTATCGGGATATGTCTTGCTGACCACTTCGCTTTCGTATCTTACCTGGTGCCCGCTGTCCCTGCTTTCCAACCCGTATATTGTAAAAGTAATATGCTTATCGTCTGTGGTGACGCCCTCAATATAAATAGGCGCATCCGTATTGTTAATGAACTTGAAATCTTTTCCTGCGGATTCTGCAATTGCCGCGTCTGCGGAAGGGTCCACATATGTAACAATCATGGAATGGTTATGTCTTTCCGTAACCTCCAGCTCTGATAAAAGCACCGCATTATAAAGCGTAGTGGAAACCTGGCAGATTCCACCGCCTAAGCTGTCTACCACCTGGCCGTTCAAATAAGAACCGGCCATATAATATCCGTTTGCCTGGGAAAAGGGGGAAACCGCCTCATAAGTAGAAAATTCATCTCCCGGATATAAAGTAGTCCCGTTAATCAGCGCACAGCCATTGCGGACATTTGCGCTTCTAGACGGCCCTGAGGTGCTAAAGCTGGTTGTAAACGTGCCGAGAACATCCTTCACCTTGGCAAGATCCTCCTCCGTTCCCTTTGCTTCATCCACTTTGATCACCAAATCCACAGAAGCGTCATCCCTGTTCCAATCGTGGAGAAAGAAATCGCAAATCAGTTCCACAGAGGCGTCCTCATCCACTACCTGCCCTGTCTGCCCCTCATTAATCACAAAATGATCTCCTTCTCTTAAAAGAGTGGCATTGATGGCTTCCAGGTTATACACGGAGCATTGCTCCGACAAAATCTGTCTGACCAGATTTTCATCTACGCCAAATTCCAGATCGAATACTTTATTTTGAAACTGCAAATCTTTTGCGGCCTTATAGCGCTGTACCACGTTGCCGCTTAAACCAATCCCTGCGGCTTCTTTTATAATATCCTGATTGCTCCAATAAACGCCCAAATCATCCGGAGTGATCTGCACCTCGTTTCCATCCACAGCAACCAGCGTAATCATCATGCCGCATACACTGTCCACATAGTCTTCTACCATAGTGCGGGCTTCTGACTCCGTCATGCCTGAAAGGGACATATCCTCCACATAAACTCCCGTCAATATACGGTTTTCTTCCTCGGCCTTTACCTCCATTTTGACGCTGCCAAGCGCCAAAAATGCAGTTAAAAAACAGATAGCTCCTTTGAAAAGTCTTTTCATATTCTCTTCATTCCCCTTACTCTGGTATTACCTTTTCATTGATTTAATGCAAAAAAGATGCTATAGTTGGAACTACCATAGCAAGTATCAGCAATATAATAATAATAGACGATACGACTTTTTTACTTTTTTTATTATAGAAATTGAACATTTGAAAAATATGCCCCTTTCTTTACCCAAAAATTATATATTCTTTGAAAGGATATTATATATGAAATTCCCCTTTTTTGCAAGTTTTATCGTATTCTGCCTCTGGCTGCTTTATGAAATCAAAAAAAACCGGAACGCCCAGGAAAAATCCAATGAAATGTTCTGGCAAAGGGAGGCCGAAGCCAACAGCACGCGCCGGAAACCCTTAGATGACCTTGACTATATCCGGATCCCCTTTGACCTTCTTCCTATGGAGCTTTTGAAGGAGGACCCTGTTATCGCCGAATATCATAATACGCTTTGCGAGCTTTCCAAATCCCCCATTGTCAATTTTACCGGCATCAGCAACACGGATTTAAAATTGATGTATGGCGCTCCCAATATCACCCTTTTGTCCCGCTATGACCAAAGCTACACCATTCTTGTCCGAACTCTTCAAAACTGGGCCCAGGCTCTTTACGAAAAAGGTTATATGGACGAAGCATGCCGGATCCTGGAGTTTGCAGTAGAAACCCACACCGATATCACCGCCACCTATAAGCTGCTTTCCACTATTTACCATCAAATGGGCAAGCCGGAAAAAATTGCTTCCCTGATTCCCGTTGCCGAGAGCTTAAACACAAGCCTTTCCGGCCATATTGTATCTATTTTAAAGGAAACCGAAACCTGAAGCCTCAGGCAAAAACCGCCCATTACACATAACTTATTATCAGTTTATGACTTAAAAGCCGCTTCTATGACTAAAGTTTTTTAAACGGAAATCGGGCAAGGACGTTTTTATTCCTGTATAAGGTGTATCAGTTTCCCTACAAAGTCCCCTGACATAACCGGCATACAAATTCCAGCATGCATCAGCGCATCTCCGCTTAAGGCCATATTCCCGCCCTCTATGCGGTAACGCTTATCCGGTGCAAGCCCTTTCAGCCTCACAAAACCGCTGCGCCTGCCTGGCCCCCCTAGTACCTGTATCCATGTCACCAGACTTTCCCTTTTATCTTTTGACACTACCTGCCAGCAGTCAAACAAATGGTTATCCTGTGCGGATTTAAGACGGTAATAATCCCCATTTCTCACCAAATCATTGTATTTATGATAAAGCGCAACCTGCTCAGGAATCATTTGTCTGTCCTTTTCCGGGATTTTCGTCACATCCAGCTCATAGCCAAAAGTTCCCGCAAGGGCAACATACCCTCTCGTCTCAAAAGGCGTTATTCTCCCCACCGCATGGTTAGGGCAGTCGCTGACATGCGCCCCTATGGTGGAAAGAGGATAAATCATTGCGGTTCCTTCCTGAATTGCCAGCCGCTCTATTGCATCGGTGTCATCCGAACACCAGATTTGGGGGCTGTAATAAAGCATACCTGTATCAAACCGCGCGCCTCCACTGGAACAATTTTCCAAAAGCACATCCGGAAAATTTGACACCAGTCTTTCCTGCAGCTCATAAACGCCTAACATATAGCGGTGAACCAGTTCTCCCTGCTTTTCGCATGGCAAGGCCGCGCTGCCAAGATCGCTTAAGGGGCGGTTCATATCCCATTTTACATACTCGACATTGGCGCTTCTTAGCACCGTCTCCATTTGTTTCCAGATATGATCCACCACTTCCTTTCTGGAAAAATCCAGCACATACTGAGATCTTGCCATCCCCGGCGCTCTGCCCGGCACCGCAATTGCCCAGTCCGGATGTTCCCGATAGAGATTGGAGTCGGGAGAAACCATTTCCGGTTCAAACCAGATACCAAATTTCATGCCAAGCTTATTGATCTCCCTGGCAAGGTATGAAAGCCCTTCGGGAAGCTTTTCTTTATTTACCTGCCAATCTCCAAGAGAAGAATCATCCCAATTCCGTTTTCCAAACCAGCCGTCATCCAACACCAGCATTTCAATGCCCAGACCTGCCGCCTCTCTGGCAATGGATAAAAGCTTCTCCGTATCAAACTCAAAATAAGTCGCCTCCCAGTTGTTGATTAAAATCGGTCTTTTCTTATCTTTGTATTTACCACGTATTACATGGTTTTTGATAAACGCGTGGTAATTAGCCGTCATCTTGTCAATTCCTTCATCCGAATAAGTAAGCAGCGCCTCCGGTGTATAAAATCTCTCCTCCGGCCCAAGCACCCAGCAAAAATCATTTGTTCCTATTCCGGCCTGCCAGCGTACCGAATTAAACTGACTGACTTCCGCCTGTATATCAAAGTTCCCGGAATACATCATCTGCACACCGTAAACTTCCCCCTGTTCTTGGGTACAGCTCCCGGTCAAAAGCGCCATGAAAGGATGATTCTGATGACTTGATTCCCCCCTTCCGGAAGATATTCCCTGATAGCCTGCCCCTAACTTTCTTCTCTGCTTATGACGTTCCCTGGCCCAGGAACCATGAAGCGTAAGCATTTCAAAATCACGATTATCCATATCCAGAGACATGGACGCAGCTTTTTCAATACGAATTATATCCTTTCCGCCGTTTGCCACAACCACGTGTCTTGTTATCACATCTTCATTCTCAAACACACTGTAGCTTAAAGTTACTTTTAAATTTAAAAGGCTATCCTGACACACAATTTCCAGCGTACTACACTCCGATTCCTCTGCAAAAGAGGTAGGAAGCCCCGGTATTTTTTTCTTTCCCTCAAAAATTTCGTGAGACACATAATGCAGACTGCAGGCATGATAGCCCTCCTTCGTTCTTACTCTCAGGGCCGCCTCCCTGTAATCCCCAACTCCATGGGTAGGATACTCCATGGCAAAAGCATCCAGAAAAGATACCCTTTCCCTTTCATTTTTTGAGGGAACAAAGGGCGGTTCGTCTACCCGCAAAAGATAATTTAGCTTGTGCTCCGAGAGCCTTTTCCCGTAATAAACATGTCCTAAAAACTTTTCTTCATCTACAACTCCGATGAAATAACTGGTACACTGCGTATCCAGCTTAAATATTCTTTCTTTTTCAAAATATTTGATTCCCATTTAAATCTTTTTGCCTTTCTTTTCAAATTGGTTTGTGGAAAATCAAAGCCCTACGGCAGACAATTTATTTATCTCCGTAGGGCTTTTTTCATAGTTTATTTTCCCTGTGCCGCCATATATTCCTCGTATTGCTTCATCTGTGCTCCGTGAAGCTCGCTAAGCTCATCAAGAATATCCTGAAGACCGGCCTCATTGACTTCCTCCACATAACTGTCCCAGTCATCTAATGATTTGCTTCCACTGATTACGCCCCACATATATTCTTTTACAATGTCGCCAAGGTCCGTTCCCAATTCATTGTTTACCTCATATTTAGCAGGATTTTTCTTTTCAATTGTATGGGTATATGCCTCGCGGCTGTTTTCTTTTACCTTCTCAAACAGTGCTGCTGTTTCCTCACTGTTTTCAATATTACACTCATCCTTTCTGGAAAAAAGATCCTGGAACAGCTTAATGCCAAGCCCCTGCTCCGTGTTTTCCGGTCCGTCACCGGAATGAATGATCTCATAAGTACCATCGCCATTGTCAATATAGTCTCTGCCCTCTACGCCAAAACGTCTGTGGATATAATTTTCAGGTGTTGCCATGTCGTCCCAGATTGCATAAGCACGTTCCGGGTCGGAACAAACATTGGTAATGCCAAAGTAACACCATGCCCCGATAGATGCGGGCTCATCCTGAGGATTTCCATTATCTCCTGCCACCATATCAATGGGCACCCATTTTGCATCCGGATTGGTCGAATAGAAGGATTTCATTGTACCGTTGCTCGGATTGTTGTAAATAACCCAGCTGTATGTTACGCCAAATCCGCCGTTTGCCATCTCCTCATCGCGGTCCGTATCCGTAACAATATTAGGCGTAATCACACCGTCCGCATACAATTTATGCACTCTGCCCAACCAGTTCTTTGCGTCTTCCGAAACAGGCCCGTAAGCGTAGGAACCGTCCTCCAGCTTTATAAAGGTATCACGGCCAAGCCCGTCGCCGCATCCCTGAATCCAGGGCCAGAAGCTTCTGATATCATAACCGTCTCCGCCAAGTCCATAGGTATCATCTATACCATTTCCATCAGGATCATCACTGGTAAAGGCATACATGACTTCTTCCAGCTCATCCAATGTCTTTGGCGTCTCCAGATTCAGATTGTCAAGCCAGTCTTGCCTGATCCACAAGGTTTCACATGCGGGCTCCGCTATATCGCCCGGTATTCTGTATACGGAACCATTTTCTTCAGACGCATAAAACAGGATGCCCGGGTCAATACTGTTGTAATAATCACGCATGTTGGTATATCTGTCCATATAGGCCGATACATCCACCAAAAGCCCTGCATTTACCCAGTCGGTAAAATCTTTTTCCATGTTCCACCACCAGATAATATCCGGCCTTTGCGTCTCGTCCGCCATCAGCAGCGTAATTTTTGCCGTCGCATCGGACCAGCCGGGAAGCGCAATCACCTGAACGTCCAGATTGTAGCGTTCTTCCATCCAGTGCTCAAACTCACTGTCGGGCTGTGTATAGCCCTGCAGGCAGACAACCGCCATCCGCATTGTCTCCGACTGATTTAGCACATCAATTTTTTCCTCCGCAAGAGGCGCCGCCTCCCCGGCTGCAGCCGAAGCGCCGCCGCTCTTACCGCCGCCTCCGCAGCCTGCCAGCATACCGACCGCCATCATTCCTGTCAACAAGAGTGTCAATAATTTCTTTTTCATAGTTTCCTTCCTTTCCTAAAAATATTTTCTAATTCATAAGCGGGATAGAACATCAGTCTTGAAAAGATAATTAACCTTAAGGAACTCTTATAAAAACGCCAGCGCTTGGCGATGTTTTTTTGAGCCCAGCGTCTGCTGCGTTTTTATAGAGCGAAAACGCGGTGACGCAAGGTTAATTATCTTTTCAAGGCGTCACTTAGCCTATTAGCCCTTTACGCCGCCGATCATTACGCCTTTTACAAAGTATTTCTGAACAAATGGGTATACGCATAAAATGGGAACCGTCGCCACCACCACCGAGGCTGCTTTAATGGTTGCCGCCGTAACATTCGTAGCCGCCGCCACGGTTACGCCTGCGGACTGCATGGCCTGATTGGTGTTTGTCAGCATATAACGCAGCACCGCCTGCAAAGCCCATCTCTCCTTGGTATTGATGTAAAGTACCGTTGAAAAATAATCGTTCCAATAGCCAACTGCCGTAAACAATGCGATGGTCGCAACGGTTGCCTTGGACAGAGGCAGAACAATTTTCCAGAAAATCGTAACCTCCGTGGCCCCGTCAATCTTCGCCGATTCTTCCAGACTTTCCGGAATGGACTGGAAAAAGCTTTTCATGATAATAACGTTGTAAGCGCTGATAAGTCCCGGCAAAACAAGCGACAAACGATTGTCAATCAGATTCAGGTTTTTCATAAGCAAGTATCCGGGAATCATACCTCCGGAGAAAAGCATCGTAAACAGTACCAGGAAAAGCATTGTCTTTCCAAAAGGTAAATCTTTTTTGGAAAGAGGGTATGCCGTCGTAGCCGTAAACAAAGTCCCCAGAAATGTTCCTGCCAGCGTTACCATAACTGTGGTGAAATAACCGCTCCAAATGGAAGGGTCTTTGAATACCTTTATGTAGGTATCCAGGTTAAATCCCTTAGGCCAGAGGAACACGCCGCCCTTTGCCGTCGCTTCCACAGAGCTTAAGGACATCATGACCACATGCCAAAAGGGATACACCATGATGATACAAAGTAATACAAAAAATACATAATTAAATACACTAAAAGCAACCTCACCCCTGCCGCGTTTGATTGTAGTACCCGCTATCTTTTTTGTCTTCATTATTCTCCTCATTTCTGCGAGGTGAACTTTGTTCACCTTTGCTTTATTTGCGCATATCAAGTTTGTGGATGCAGCGCAGACACAAACTTGTGCGTACTTTTACCTCCGTTCTTGCACTGCCCGCAAATTGGGGCGTCAGGCACAATTTTTAATACAGGCCTTCGTTACCTGTCTTCTTTGCAATCTGGTTTACAGTTACAATTAAGATAAGGGCAACTACCGATTTAAACATACCTGCAGCCGTACTGAAAGAGTAGTCTGCATTGACAATACCGATTCGATAAACATAAGTGTCAATGATATCCGCCACATCATATACGTGCGAGGAATACAACATAAAGATCTGGTCAAAGCCCGCGTTCAAAATATTACCGCAGTTCATGATAAAACACACGACTATGGTAGGGATGATAGACGGAAGCGTAATATTGAGCATTTGTTTCCACTTGCCGGCCCCGTCTATGGACGCCGCCTCATAGAGCACCGGGTCAATACCGCTGATTGCCGCAAAATATAGAATGGTACCCCAGCCCATGCCCTTATAAATGTCTGTCACAATCAGCATCGGCACGAACCACTTCTGGTTGGTTAATACCATAACCTTTTCTCCGGTAAGCCTTAAAATCCACTCCGTAATCAATCCGTTATCCGGGTCTAACAGCGTCATGATAATACCTGCTAAGATAACCCAGGAAATAAAGTGGGGCAGATATAAGAGGGTTTGAGAAACCTTTTTAAACTTAAGACTCCTCATTTCGTTCATCATAAGCGCTAATATAATCGGAATCGGGAACCCGATAATCAGCTTTAACAGACTGATGACAATTGTGTTGCGAAGAACGGGTAAAAAGGAACGTTTGGAAAATAATTTTACAAACTGTGCCAACCCTACCCACTGACTGGCCGCCGGATTATATTGGTTATAATCCATAAATGCAATTTTCAGACCGTACATTGGCACGTATTTAAAAATTGCAAAAAATAAAATTCCGGGAATCAGCAGGAAGTATAGCCAGCGATACTTCACCATATCCCTCATTGTCATCTGGCATCTTGTTTTAAAATCCATTTTTGCCGCATTTTTATTTGCTGCCATTTTCACCATCTCCTCTCCTCATGGTTTCGGCGATTTCGCAATGAACTAATTTGCATTATCAAGTCAGTCCTTTTAGTGCGAAATTGCGTGTATAAGATACCTCTTCTTGTTTAATTAAAGCACTTTAATGCATTATAGTCAACATATTTTGTTTCATTTGCTACATTTTGTCATTATACATAAAAACAATTATTCTTTTATGCGTTATTTTGCACTATTAATATGCATCTTTACCAAACTTTTCAACACAAACTTCCTCTGCACAGATCTGCGCACAAAAAAAGAGCCAGCTGCTAAACTGACTCCTTTCCAATTCATCCGGATTCTATATGAAATTTAAAGCTTATATCCTATCCCTTATAATCTTTTTTTCGTAATTTAATAGAAGATTTGCGTATAATAACCTCTCCTGAAACCACGATCTTTTCATATGGAGCATTCGGATGGGCCATTCTCCATAAGAAGCACTGGACCATTCGCTTTCCCAACCACTTTACATCAATATTCACTGTTGAAAAAAACGGATCCAGCATTCCTTCCTCATCGTTATCAAAACCTGTAACCGCCACATCCTCCGGCACTCTTAATCCCTTCTTACGCAGCGCCTGTGTCAAATATTTGGCGATTTCGTCATTTCCACACACCACTGCCTCAGGTAATACTTTATAGCTCTCCACGATCCTTTCAAAATTTCCCACATCATAAAACTCTCCGCCCATATCAGGCTTCACTAAATCCGGCTCCGGCTCAATCCCCGCCTGTCTCATGGCAAATAAATAACCCGCAAAGCGGTCATGCATCGTCTCATAAGCGCCGCTATTCTCATTCAAAAAACCAATCCTGCGCATGCCCTGATCAATCAGGTGGCGCGTCAGCCGGATGGTGGGCTGAAAGCTCTCGGGCTTTACAACATCTCCTAACCTTTCGTTTATATCATCTTTATAATCATCGAGGAGGATTACCCGTATTCCCATTTGCTTTATTCTTTGCACATATTCGCGATCCAGCATTTTAACGCAAAAAACAGCCTGCACTCCCTCGTCCAGGCCTGAGGGAAGTCTTTTTTTCTCCTCGTCCTCCCTGGTTATCACCGCAACACGGGGGCGGCAGTGATTACTGCAAGCCTCCTCCGATATTCCGTTTATCACTTTATCCCAATACACCGCCACATCAGGCTTGCGCAAAATCACAACCTGATAGGGCGATATCTCTGTCTCTTCCTCCACGTGGACATCGCTTCGTGGCAAACTTCCAATGTAACCTATTTCTTCGGCATACCGCAAAATTCTTTCCCTGGTTCTTGGCGTGACCAATTCGTTTCCCTTTAAAGCCATAGAGACCGTATTTCTGGATAGCCCCAGATCACTGGCTATACTTTGAATCGTTATTTTCCCCATCAGCCACCTCTTTGCAAGCCCTGTTTATTTCCAAAATTTCTTTTTCTTGGTTTCTTTGTTATTCTCACCCTTCTCTGACCTGGCATTTTTTGAAGCGTTTAAGCTGTCGCCTGTCAAAGCGTCAAACTGTTTCAATAGCTCTTTTGCCTCATGAGACAATTTTTCAGGGGTTTGAATCACCAATGTCACATAATGGTCGCCGCGAACGTCTTTATTTCTTAAAGTAGGCACGCCCTTGCCCCTAAGTCTAACCTTTGTATCCGTCTGAGTGCCAGCCTTTACTTCATAGATAACCTTGCCGTCTACCGTATCTACCATAACGTCGCCTCCAAGGGCGGCAACGGCATAAGAAATCGGTACCGTGGAATAAATGTTGTAGTCCTGACGCTGGAAAATCGGATGACGCCCTACAATCACTTCCACAAGCAAGTCGCCTCTGGGACCTCCGTTCGCGCCCGGTTCGCCTTTATCCCGGATACGGACGCTCTGTCCGTTATCAATACCTGCCGGAATGGATACCTGTATCTTTTTACGGTTTGCTATATATCCCGAACCATGGCAGTCTACGCACTTATCTTTAATTACCTTTCCTGTTCCATTACACTCCGGACAAGTCTGTACGTTTCTCACCGTGCCAAAGAAAGACTGCTGGGTGAATACCACCTGCCCCTTTCCGCCACATTTTGAACAGGTCTCCGGGCTGGTTCCCGGCTTAGCGCCGCTGCCATGACACGTATTGCACTCATCCTTAAGAGTCAGTTCAATCTCCTTGTCAACACCAAATACGGCCTCCTCAAAGGTAATTCTTACACTGGTTCTTATGTTGGCGCCTTTCATCGGGCCGTTATTTCCCCTGCCTCTGCGTCCGCCTCCAAAAAAGTCTCCAAAGATATCTCCAAAAATATCACTGAAATCAGCGCTGTTGAAATCAAAACCGCCAAAACCTCCCGCTCCTCCTTCAAAGGCAGCGTGGCCAAACTGATCATACTGTCTCTTCTTCTCCGGATCGCTTAAAATAGCATAAGCCTCCGAAGCTTCCTTAAATTTCTTCTCCGCCTCCGCATCTCCGGGATTCATATCAGGATGATACTTCTTGGCAAGAGCTCTATATGCTTTCTTAATGGCGGCGTCATCTGCGCTTTTATCAATTCCAAGCACCTCATAATAGTCACGTTTTTGTTCTGCCATCGTTACTTCCTCCCATGCCTACAGCGCGCAACATGCCGCCAGGGGCGGCACAAAAAATCTTTTATACTATAACACAAAAATGTGCTCATTTACAAGCACCTTTTCAAAGCTTCCAAAGTTACCGGTTAACCGTCCGCTCTGAGGAAATGAAAATTCAGTCGTCACCGCGCTCCCGCCCTATAAAAACGTAGCAGACGCCAGGCAAAAGCTTAAAAGCTTTCGAAAGAACCTCACCAAGCACACACGCATAAATGCGCGGCGTCTTTATATCCAATATGCCGGCTCGCAGAGCGTGAGAGCATTTGGTATGGGTTCCTCATTGAATTTTCATTTCCTCAGAGCTGCATTTTCGGCTAACCTATAATAAATATCAAAACAATAATAATTCGTTTAAAACCATCTTATTAAGAAATACTTTAATATTCTTTATAGGATTAAACCTCTCTGTAATCCCCGTCAACAACATCGTCTGCCGGGCCGGCGTCGGATGCGCCGCTCATGTCAGGGCCTGCTCCCATATCGGGGCCTGCCGCACCGCCTGCCTGCTGCATGTTTTCATACATTTTGGTAAACAGGGCCTGTGCGCTGGTGGTGAGCTTTTCTTTTGCCGCCTTAAGCGCATCTAAATCAGAGTCGGACATTTCCTGATCTTTTGTTCTCTCAAGAATATCCTTAACAGCCTGCATATCCGCTTCCACATTGGATTTCTCGGAAGCGTCGATCTTATCGCCTACTTCATTTAATGCCTTTTCTGTCTGGAATACGAAGGAATCCGCCTCATTTCTCGCGTCAATTGCTTCTTTTCTCTTCTTATCCTGGGCCTCAAACTCAGCCGCTTCCTTTACGGCTCTGTCGATCTCATCATCGGACATGTTGGAGCTTGCCGTGATTGTGATGTGCTGTTCTTTTCCCGTTCCAAGGTCCTTTGCAGAAACGTTTACGATACCGTTTGCATCAATGTCGAAGGTAACTTCAATCTGAGGCACACCGCGCATTGCCGGAGGGATTCCGTCTAATCTGAACTGACCAAGGGACTTGTTATCTCTTGCAAACTGTCTCTCGCCCTGCAGTACGTTAATGTCAACCGCCGTCTGGTTATCTGCTGCCGTAGAGAAAATCTGGCTCTTCTTGGTAGGGATAGTTGTATTTCTTTCAATCAGTCTGGTTGCAATACCACCCATGGTCTCGATAGAAAGAGAAAGGGGTGTTACATCCAGAAGGAGGATTTCCCCTGCGCCGGCGTCTCCTGCCAATTTACCGCCCTGAATGGAAGCGCCAAGCGCCACGCACTCGTCAGGGTTAAGGCTCTTGCTGGGCTCGTGTCCTGTCAGCTGTTTCACCTTATCCTGTACGGCGGGAATACGGGTGGAACCGCCTACCAAAAGCACCTGGCCCAAATCAGCGTTGGTAAGTCCTGCGTCTCTCATAGCATTCTGTACGGGAATGGCTGTTTTTTCTACCAGGTCGTGTGTAAGTTCGTCAAATTTGGCCCTGGTTAAATTCATATCAAAATGTTTGGGGCCTTCCGCCGTTGCGGTAATGAAAGGAAGGTTGATATTGGTGGTTGTAGCGGAGGAGAGCTCTTTCTTTGCTTTCTCAGCCGCTTCCTTTAATCTCTGAAGAGCCATCTTGTCATTTGACAGATCAACGCCTTCCGCCTTCTTAAACTCGTCAATCATCCACTGGGTCAGTTTGTTATCAAAATCATCGCCGCCAAGATGTGTATCACCGTTGGTTGCAAGCACTTCAATAACGCCGTCGCCAATTTCAATAATAGAAACGTCAAAGGTACCGCCGCCAAGGTCATATACCATAATTTTCTGCTCTTTTTCATTGTCAAGGCCATAAGCAAGGGCTGCAGCCGTAGGCTCATTGATAATACGCTTTACATCCAATCCGGCAATTTTGCCTGCATCCTTTGTTGCCTGACGCTGGGCGTCATTAAAGTAAGCAGGAACGGTAATAACCGCCTCCGTTACCTTTTCGCCTAAGTAACTTTCAGCGTCGGCTTTCAGCTTTTGAAGAATCATAGCGGAAATCTGCTGGGGAGAATACTTCTTACCTTCTATGTTACGGCCTCTGTCCGTACCCATATCTCTCTTGATAGATGAAATGGTCTTTTCGGCATTGGTTACGGCCTGACGTTTTGCAGGTTCGCCGATCAATCTTTCTCCTGTTTTTGTGAATGCCACAACAGAGGGTGTTGTTCTTGCGCCTTCTGCGTTTGCAATAACAGTGGGTTTTCCACCTTCCATAACCGCTACGCAGCTATTTGTTGTACCTAAGTCAATACCAATTATCTTGCTCATAATTATCTCCTCCTGAAATATTATTGAAATTATTTAGCATATAAAATACTGTTAAATGTTTATTGTTTCCTTAATTATTATGTCAGCCTACCACTGCCACCATACTGTGCCTTACCACGCTGTCCCGGTAAGTATAACCCTTTTGCAGCTCCTGGGCAATTATGCCTGACTCATATTCCTCGCTTTCCACCTGCATCACCGCATTGTGAAAATCAGGGTTAAACTCCTCTCCTACCGCCGGAATCGGCTTTACGTCCATTTTTTCCAGTTCGGAGATAAGCTGTTTATAAATCATTTCCATTCCTTCCGCAAAAGGAGCGCCCTTATCTTCCTCCGGGATTGCCGCAAGGCCCCTTTCAAAGTTGTCAACCACCGGCAGGATTTTTTCTATTACGCTTTTGGCTCCCGTCTCAAACATGGCGGTTTTCTCCTTTTCGGTACGCTTACGGAAATTTTCAAATTCCGCCATCTGACGTTTTACCCTGTCTTCCAGTTCTTCGATTTTTTCTTTCAGGGCATCCTGTTTTTTATCTCTGAATTTTCTTTTCGCTTTTTTATCCGCCTTACCTTCTTTTTCATCTTCCGCAGGACTAGATGAGGCTATTTCCACATCTTCCGTCTCCTCGGCTTCCTGCATATCTTCGGACGTATCCTCACATTCCCGGTCCGCTTCTATTGTTTCTTCCATCTTTGGCGTCGTTTCTTCCATATCAGGCGCTGCTTCCTCCGTCTGCGGATTGTCTGCTGTGCCCTTTTTCATTTCCTCATTCATCGGCTTCATCCCTTTCCAACCTTATGTCTTATTCTTATATAACTCATCTAACTGATGGGTAATCGTCTTAAGCGTTCCTACCACCTTGTCGTAATCCATGCGCTTGGGACCGATAATTCCTATGGTTCCCCGCATTCCTTCCCCCAGCTCATAAGTGGCTGTCACTACACTACAGTCCTTCATGGACTGAATGGGCGTTTCATTTCCAATGTAAACCTGTATGCCCGTATTGCTTTCGTCTGCAAGGGTGTCCTGCACAAGCTCCGTAAGCATTTTCTTTTCTTCAAAGGTATTGATAATTTCGCTGGCCTTTTGCTGGTCTGCAAGCTCCGGATACTTGAAAATATTGTTGGCGCCGCTTGTGTAAATCTGTAAATCTTCTTCCGCCTTAATGGACTGTGCAATGGCGTCTATCACTTCCCCTACAATCATGCTGTGTATACCGGCCTGCTGCTTCATTGCGGAAATCATGCCCAGGTTAATCTCCTCTAAGGCCAAACCGTTTAAGTGGGTGTTGAGAAGAATATTTAGCTTAAGAAGGGTTTCATCATCCAGCGTCTCCGCCACCTGTATGATATTGTTTTTGATGATATTGCCCTCCGCTACCACCACTACCAAAAGCTGTTTTAAGTCAACCCTCGAAAGCTGTATAAACTTAATTTTATTGGTGTGAATGGTGGGGGATGAAATCATAGTAGCGTAATTGGTATTTACCGCCAAAAGCCTTGCTACCTGTTTAAGAAGGTGATCCATCTTATCTTCCTTCTCAATCATCATCTCCTTTAATTCCTCAAGCTCCCTTTCCTTTTCCTCCATCATGGTATCTACGTAGAGCCGATACCCTTTATCTGAGGGGATTCTTCCGGCTGAGGTGTGGGGCTGTACAATATACCCCATCTCCTCCAAATCTGACATCTCATTGCGGATGGTAGCCGAACTTAAATTTAAATCCGTATACTTGGAAATTGTTCTGCTGCCAACCGGTTCTCCGGTCTCAAGATAGTTGCGAATGATGGCCTGCAATATTTTAATTTTTCTATCACTTAACTGCAACCCTGCCTCCTCCTTCTATCCTGATAATATCCTAAAAGAGTGTTGTTAGCACTCAATCGGTTGGAGTGCTAACATCTTCTTACCCTAAAATATCACTTACCCTATCTATTGTCAACACATATAACACAAAATATTTCTAAAAAAATTCTAAAAAAGAGTTGACCCTATGGTCAACTCTCATTGCTTTGGAAAATATGTTTTCTACATTAAATAGGAAAGTTTCCTGTAATGTCACCGTTGATTACAAAGTAAGCTCTGTTTTCCTGTGGTTTCACATACAGTTCTATGCTCTTTAAATCTTCCTCTTTTCCATCCAAATCATATTTCCACACATCCTTACAGCTCTGCATCAAATCAGCAGGCGTATAGGATCTGTCATTAAACTGGAATGTAACGGTTTCCGTAACCTCCGCCTTCTTAACGGTTCTTCTTACAGGCGCCTTTTTAACCTCCGTCTCTTTTTTAGCAGCAGTTTCCTTCTTAGCTGCCACCCTCTTTACGGCTGGTTTTTTAGCGGCGGCATCCTTCTTTGCTGTTGTTTTTCTGGCTGCCGTCTTCTTTACCGGTTCTTTAATCTCAGTTTCCGACGCTGTTTTTACTTCTTCGGATTCTGCTTTAGCAATTTCCTTTGTCGTTCCTTTTTTTGTTTCAGCCATGATATAGACTCCTTTCACACAGGAAAAATTTCTTCCTCAATGCATACTATCAATAATTAACTTGTGACTCTCCCCTAAAACACCCTATTTTTCTGAAACAGTGTACCTTATATTTTTCTTTTTGTCAACTAATTAACATCTTTTTCGCAAAATTGCCCTGTCCCCGGTTACTTTTTCCATGTTAGCCAGTTGTCCGCTGCGGGCCGTGTTCCCGGCTGTCCGGTAAAAAATTGCTGCCGCACATATATGGAGCAAATACAGGCAGGAAAGCGCTTAGCGGCCTGAAATTCCAAAATAAAGCAGCACCACAATACCAAGTATAATGCGATACCAGCCGAATACTTTAAAGTCATGTTTCTTAATGTATCCCATCAGGAACCGGATAACAACAACAGACACAATAAAAGCCGTAACCATGCCGGTGGCGAGTATCATAAGTTCATTTCCCGTAAAAGTAAATCCAAACTTCACAATTTTGAGGAGGCTCGCTCCCAGCATCACAGGAATAGCAAGGAAGAACGTAAATTCTGCCGCCACCTTTCTTGACACCCCAATCAGCAGGGCTCCTAAAATTGTAGCGCCTGAACGCGACGTCCCGGGGAATATAGCGGCAATCAGCTGGAACAGCCCAATGATAAAGGCGGTTTCATAAGTCATTTCCGATAAAGAATGAATCTTCACAGCTGCATTCTTGTTCCTGTTTTCTATCATTATAAAGCCAATACCAAATAAAATCAGCGCAAGAGCCACGCACACTCCATTGTAAAAGAGACTTTCAAAAAATTCATCAAACAAAAGCCCTACCACCGCCGCCGGAAGGCAGGCTACAAGGATTTTAAACCACATAATCCAAATGTCCTTTTTACAATAGGAAAGAATGCCTGATGTGCTGACCGGGCGAAAACGCTTCCCTTTCCCATAGACTCCAAAAGGCCAGATTTCATTCCAAAACAAAACCACTACCGCCAAGATAGCGCCCAATTGGATTACTACCAGAAACATCTCCCAAAATTCAGGGGAAACATCCAGCTTTACAAACTCGTCTAAAAGTATCATATGTCCTGTGCTGCTGATGGGGAGCCATTCGGTGATCCCCTCCACAATGCCAAATAACACAGCTTTTAAAAATTCAATCATTTGTCATCCTCCAAAAATTTTAATAAGCTCTCATAACAATTTTCAGCATCCCGATATCCTTCCCTGTAAAGCGCCTCCAGCTTTGCCTTATCCTTTTCAATACGCCCCACATCGCTTTTGTGCTTAGGCTGAATTAAAAAGACGTTTCCTGCTTTTACCTGACGGGCAATAAAATCCAGGGTTTTGTTATAAGCATTATGCCTGTTTTTCATCAGTGCATAGACCTTGGGATATTTCCTATAATAAAGCTTTATCAGCGGCATCATGGAGGAGGGCTCTCTGCGGTAACCGATTTCCTTGGTCATAATTACCACATTCTTTCTATTGCCGTCCTTTATGGACCTGCGTAAAGGAATGGCATCCGAAATCCCTCCGTCCAGATAAAGATTTCCTTTCCACTTTACATTTCTTGACACCAGCGGCAGGGATGCAGACGCCCTTATCGCCTCAATATCCTTTTTCATATCTTTAATAGGTATATATTCGGCCCGCCCGGTCTCTATGTTTGTAACTACGCTGTAGAAGGTTCCCTGATACTGATTATAAACCTCATAATCATAAGGATACAACTCCTCCGGTATGGTGTGGTAGCACATTTGCGCCCCAAACAGATCCCCTGTCTTAAGCAGACTGTAAATACCACAATAATTTTTATCTTCCAGATAATCTACAATCACATGATAGCCTCTGCCCCTTTGCTTAGATAAGAAACTGCACAGACAACACGCCCCCGCCGAAACGCCATAGCAGGAACGAAATTCCAGTTTCTTATCCAAAAAGAAGTCGGTAACGCCGCAGGTGTATACGCCCTTCATCCCGCCGCCTTCCAAAACCAAACCTGCTTCAAACATCTTAGTCCTCCATACTTTAGGCAACCTGTTTTACTGAAAATAGCCCTCCCCTTTAACCAGTTTGCGAAATGCCTCCAGGGAACGCACAACCTTTTCCGTATCGATACAATAGGCCATCCTGAAATATCCCGGCACGCCAAAGCCGTCGCTGGGAACCAAAACCAAATCATACTTCTTTGCCTTCTCGCAAAAAGCAACCGCGTCCTTCTCGGGTGATTTGGGGAATATATAGAAGGTCCCCCCGGGCTTTACGCACTCAAACCCAAGTAAAGTGAGCTCCTTATATAATATGTTCATATTCGTTTCATATACGGAAAGATCCGATGTGATATCCAAGCATTCCGCCACCGCAAGCTGAATGATAGAAGGCGGGCAATTATGCCCTATCCCCCTTGAAACCTGTCCGCACATATCCGCAATGTACTCCGCATCCGTGCAGTCAGGATTTACCGCCACATACCCAAGCCGCTCCCCCGGTATGGACAGGGACTTGGAATAGGAATAGCAGGAGATGGAATTGGGATAAAACTTTGTGGCATAGGGCGCCTCCGTTCCTGCAAATACAATTTCCCTGTAGGGTTCGTCGGAAATCAGGAAAATGTCGTGTCCGTATTCTTTTTCTTTTGCCGTCATGATATCCGCCAGTCTCTTAAGAGTTTCTGACGTATACACAGCCCCCGAGGGATTATTGGGCGTATTAATTAAAACGGCCGTAACCTTCTCTGTCAGCATTTCCTCAAAAGCTTCAAAGTTAACCTGAAAATCCTCTAAGTTGGCAGGCGCCACCCTCATAATTGCCCCACTTAAGTTTATATAAGATTGGTATTCTGTAAAATAGGGGGCAAAAGTCAGCACCTCGTCCCCCGGCTCCGTCACACATCTGAGAGCATGGGCGATGGCCCCTGCCGCCCCTGTGGACATAAAAATATGTTCCCGTCCATAGTTCATGCCAAAGCGGCCGTTCAAATAGTCCGCAATCTTCTCCCGCACCGCCGGGATCCCTAAGCTTTGACTGTAGCCGTGCAGCTCTACGGAATTTTTGTTTTTGAGCAAATCTATCATTGTGTCCGTAAACTTCTGGGGCGGAGAAACGGAAGGGTTTCCCAAACTGTAATCAAATACATTCTCATACCCTATTTCCGCCCCCCTTGCCGTTGCAAACTCCGAAAGCTGACGGATAATTGATTTATTTCGCAACATGTCTTTATATTTTTTGGATACCATATTGTTTTCTGCCCCTTCCCTTTATTCTCGTTTAAGCTTCCCGGCATGCGCTTTGCGGCGCTGACAATTCTTCCTTTAAAACCTGTTTAAGCCAATGGTAAGTATATAATATTTTTCTTTATCTGTTAAGCCTTTTCTTCTTTTTAACGCAATAAAGTTACAAATCAAGTTACTATTCACGGTCAGGAATGCGCACAGGCTGCGCATTCCGTGAGAACATGATGCAGGTGTGAGGGGCGATCTTTGCGTAGCAAAACTCGAAATATCGCCCCGAATGTTACTATGAGCGGCCTTGAGGCCGTGAATAGTAACCAAATCGAAAAGGGGACAAACTGATAAAGGCTCGTCCCCTGTTTTTCGCAGTTTATTTATTTCGTCTTTAAAGCTATATACATCACCGGTTTATCTATGATCATGCTGGTGATAAAACCAACCACATGCAGCACAGGATATGTTCTCCACCAGATTGAAACTACCTCCGGCCTGATGCCCACACGTATCAGGGATATACAAAAGCTTACGCTTGTGACATAAATTGCGTTGATCATAAAATTACGGGCGACAAATTCCACCGGCTTTCCCGGCTGGGATTTACAGATATCCTCCGCAAACCATTTGGCTATTCTGCCTGCCGGTATGATAATCGCTTCCACCGTATTAATGGCAAATGCCATGCAGCACCCTATAATCCATCCGGAAATCGTATCCCCTCCGGCTAATAAGGTAGCCGCCGTGTTAACTGACAAGGCTATACATAAGTTCGTTATAACATTCCATCTAAAAAATTGTTCCTTTGTCATACGTCCCCCAATCCTATAGCCGCTGATTGACCAATCGGAGCACGTCCCCATTTGTCTTAAAGTTTCGTTTCAATTTTATCTGTGTCGTATGAAGATAGATAAATGTGCAGATCCGGCCAAACAGCTGCAAAAATACCTATATTACAGTCATTCTTATTTTATGGAAGATACGATAAGCTCCATATTTCCTTCCAAGTCCACATTTCCGAAACCGTCGGGCACAATAAAATGATCGCCTTTTGCTATCTTCCGTCCGTTTACACTTCCCTCGCCCTCTACGACGCTCATAATCAGGAAAGGATGCGTCTGTTCCACGGATACGGGCTTTGTCACCTCCAATTTCCATACCTTATAATAATCGCAGGAAATCAGTTCATTCATCACATTAGCCGGAAGATCCGCAGCCTGTCTCACACTGTCCTGTGGCGAAAGGGCGGGCACGGTGATCACGTCAATGCTCTGCTCAATATGAAGCTGCCTTGGCTTGCCATCGCTTAATCTGTCATAATCATATACCCTATAGGTAATATCGCTGCTCTGCTGTGTCTCTAAAAGCATGATGCCGCCCTTAATTGCATGCACCGTGCCGGGATTAATCTGGATAAAGTCTCCTTTTTTTACCGGAATCTCGCGGATAAACTCCGTCCATTTTCCCTGCCTTATCATATCCTCCAACTCTTTTTCGGTTTTCGCGTTGTGACCGATTATGAGAGCTGCATCCGTTGGACAGTCCAGAATATACCAGCACTCCGTTTTTCCCAGAGAACCGTTTTCATGCTCCCCCGCATAGGCGTCATCCGGGTGTACTTGAATGCTTAAATTTTCCCTGGCGTCAATAATTTTCGTAAGCAGCGGGAACCTGTCCAGCCCGCAATTGCCAAACAGCTCCGGATGCTTTTCCCAAAGCCCGGAGAGAGTCATTCCCTCATATTCCCCTTCTTTCACGGTACAGTCCCCGTTGGGGTGCGCGCTTATGGCCCAGCATTCGCCGGTAGTGTCACTGGGAATGTCATAATGGTACTGCTCTCTCAGCTTACTGCCTCCCCATATCGTTTCTTTGAACACGGGGTTTAAAAATAATATTGAGTTCATCTTAATCCTTATCCTCCATTCTTACGGGCAGCTCACAAATTCAGGCAGCTATCACGGACACCAGATAAAAAGGCACGGCGTCGAATTCGTGAGCCTCTACAATCTCAACCTCTACCATATGTTTTCCGGCTTTTATATGCCGGGCAATGGTGTCAATATACAGGCAGTCTCCCCAGTCTTCGTCAAAATTTCCATCTAAAATTGCAGCATCCTCTTCCTTCCCATCCACGATAACCCTGGCAACGGGAGCCGGCTTATTTACGGATTTCCTGTACTGCACCGCGATTTCCGTACCGGAAACTTCAAACCTGATTTTATCTCCCTTTCGAGAGGCAGTCCATCCCTTTTTAAAAATGTCTGTAATACCCTCCTGAGGGGATAAGTCCGCCAAAAATCCCTCTGACTTCGGCTGGCAGTTATCATTCTGATACCGGAAGGCATTTTCGTAAGCATTTGCCGTAACGGGGGACGGCATCAGGGCTCCTTCAAAAGAACTTTCCCCTTCCTCCCGCTCCATTTCCCCAAACACCTTTTCCAAAAAGGCGATAACCTCCCGGGCTACCAATTGATGCCCCCTGTCATTGGGGTGCAGTCCGTCCGGGGAGATATCGCTTGCGTTAAGGCGGCCCGAGCATATGTCCGGCCAGATGGCGCTTTTCATGCTCACCATGGGAAGGTCATAGGCCCTGGCCACCTTGACATGCCGCGCCTGCGCACATGTCCCGTTATCATACCTGACATTATTCATCAAAAGGACGGCCGGGCGGCAAACGTGCCCATAAGCTTTCCTGATAAGGCCCTCATAAGTTTCCTCAAAAAATTCCGTATCCTCATCATTGACTGCAAACTCAATTAACAGGAAATCAGGATGATACTTTAACAGGTGCTCCTCTACCCTGGCCACTCCAAACTGTGAAGTAGTTCCGCCAATCCCTGCATTGATAAAATGAATTTCCGACTGTGGGAATTTCCTTTTCCACCATTCATATACAAGATAAGCATAACATAATTCCGGCAAAGAAGAAAGACTTCCCTGCGTAATAGAACCGCCTAAAAAACCGGTTATTATCCTTTCTCCCCGCTTTGCCTTTTTCATACACTCTTTCAGCCTGTGCCAGTTTCCCCTGTGAAGCAATCCCTTTACATCCTGCATACCAAAAATCTCCCCTTACATCCTTTTATCTATCTTTTGCCAATTTCCGTATCCGACTGCGTCACCACGCTGTGCTCCTTGATATAAGCCACAATATCCTCAAACTGTGTAAACGCAAGTCCCACATAGCTGTCTGCGCAGCCGTAGTAAATCGCGATTTTACCGCTTTCCGGATCATGAATGGTAGCGCAGGGGAAGCACACGTTAGGCACAAACCCTCTTTCCTCATACCATTCTTCCGGCGTAATCAGGAAATTTTCGCATCTGTATTTCACAATAGAAGGATTGTCCAAATCCAAAATCGCTCCCCCGATAGAATAAACATACCCGTTGCAGGTTCCGCTCACGCCGTGGTAGAACAAAAGCCACCCTTCGGAGGTTTCAATGGGCGCCGCCCCGCCGCCGATTTTCAGAGATTCCCACCATTCATTGCCTTTGCCCATCAGATGTCTGTGCTTCCCCCAGTAAACCAAATCAGGGCTTTCACTGATAAAAATATCGCCAAAAGGCGTGTGCCCGCTGTCAGAAGGCCGGCTTAACATGACAAAATTGCCGTTTATTTTTCTTGGGAACAAAACCGCATTTCTGTTAAAAGGCAGAAACGGATTTTCCAGCCTTGTAAAAGTTTTAAAATCGGTGGTCTTTGCCATTCCAATGGCCGCGCCGTAAAAATCCTGGCACCATATAATATAGTAGGTATCTTCCACCTTCACCAGCCTTGGGTCGTAAGCGTATACGGGCATGAAGGGCTTTCCCTCCTCGTCCACGAAGGGAATCTTGTTTTCGTCAAACTCCCAGTGGATGGCGTCTTTACTTCTTCCCATATAAATATAAGGGATGCCATTGGTCTGTTCTCCGCGAAATACGCCGATAAATTCATCCCCGTAAGGCATTACGGCGCTGTTGAAAATCCTGGCAACCCCTTTCACAGGATTCCTCCCTATAATCGGATTTTCCGTATATCTCCAAACCGGCGCGTCTTTTAGCCCTTCCGGCCGCTCCTGCCATGGTACGTTCTTTACCGCCGGCGCTATCATCTTTATTTCACTCATATAAATAATCCTTTTCCTTTCTCAACTTGTCTGTCCTGAAAAAAATACCCACTTTTTAAGGCGTTTTTTCAAGGCATTCTTCTGAGTGTGAAGCTTTAAAAGTTCTTAGATGGCGTCTTTTGACATCTTAGAACTTTTCTTCACACTATGCTTCATTCTTTAAAAATTCCAGATTTTTTTGGATAAGTTTACATCTCTGCGCAACACATTCCACACTGCGAAGCGGATCCATCGGCGTATGGAATACATAATCAAGCAGTTTATCTATGGTAGTTACCGCCACATGCATACGGGTATCGCTGGCCGCGTAGTAAAGATAAACCTCGCCGTTATCCCTTGCAATCGCGCCGTTGGTAAATACCACGTTAGACACGTCCCCTACTCTCTCGCCGCCTCTTGGTCCAATCAAAAGTCCCGAAGGCTCCGCAATCACCTTAGAAGGATCTTCTAAATCCGTAGCAAAAGCATAGATAACGTAGCGCAGCCCCGCCGCCGTATTCCTTACCCCATGGGCAATATGAATCCAGCCTTTTTCCGTCTTAATGGGAACTGCGCCGGCGCCGTTTTTTGCCTCCGTAATGGTGTGGTACCTGCGCAGGCTGGTCATTTTCTCCTCGTCAATAACCGCATGTGTGATGTCGTCGCATAGACCAAAGCCAATGCCGCCGCCCGAACCGGTTTCAATGAAATCATCCATGGGCCTGGTGTAAAAAGCATATTTCCCATTTACAAATTCCGGATGGAGAACTACATTTCTCTGCTGAGGAGAATTTAATGTGACCAGATTGGGAAGCCGCTCCCATGTCTTTAAATCCTTTGTCCTCACAATACCTGCTGCCGCAACCGCCGCGGAGAGGTCATTTACGGACGTATCCTTACTCTCCGAACAGAAAACGCCGTAAATATATCCGTCCTCATGCTTGGTAAGGCGCATGTCATACACATTTGTTTCCTCCGGACAGGTATCAGGCAGCAGAATCGGATAGTCCCAGAACCGGAAACCGTCCACGCCATTATCGCTTTCCGCCACGCCAAAGAAAGATTTTCTGTCATCCCCTTCGATTCTTGCAATCAGATAAAACTTCCCGTTTAGCTCAATAGCGCCTGAATTCATAACCGCATTGACGCCAAGCCTTTTCATAAAATACGGATTGGTCTCAGGATTCAAATCATACTGCCATGTCAGGGGAATGTGCTCCCTTGTGAGAACCGGATATACATATTTATCATAAACCCCATTATAAAAATCCGGATCTACCTGATTCTTCCTGTTAACCAATGCTTCATACTTTTTTAATTCCTCATAATATTTTTCATGTAACATAAAAGCCTCATTTCCGTGCTCCGTTCCCTGCACCTGACATAAAAGCTTTCAGGGTTTTTAACCGTCTGAGAACCGGATGCACATTTTTTTCATTTTAATCTCCATTCCTGCCAATAGCTCACAAATTTGGGCACAAGCACAAATACTATTACCTTTAAGCTCCGGTTCCCAAACGTTTCAATACTTCAAAACACATTCTGCCATTGTGATAAGGACATTTCCAGGGTTCAACAATCGGCCTGCCCTCATAGGGCTTTCCTTCCTTATCCACTTCCCAGAACCACTCCGAACTTTCTCTTTTATCAATGATATGTGTCTTAATAAATTCCCATATACTCTCCGCCGCCTTTAGATACTGAGGCTTGTCAGTACTTTTTTGCCATCCGTTCAGGAATCCTACCACGCCCTCCGCCTGTACCCACCAGACTCTGTGTTCATTGACAACGCCTCTGTCACATTCATTTGCAAGTGAATGTCCGTCGAAAGCCGTCTGATAAATCTGCCCGGTCAAATCCTTTGTGACCGGACTCATCTTTTCCTCATACTTCTTTTCGCCTAAAACCTCCACACCCCTGTCAATCAGCCACGCTGTCTCGATATCATGCCCGTAGGAATGCAAATCAAGGATAGAATTCATCCCTGCGTCAAAAAATACCTCCTGCCTGTGCAGTGACGGATTATAGACCTTTTCGGCAAAGGTATCCATGATCCATTCCAGTCTCTCCTTAACCTCAGGCATTTTAGATACCCTGTAAAGCTCCGTGTATGCTTCAAATACGTGAAGCAGAGTATTCATTGTTTTTTCCGCCATAACCCCATTTTCGGAGAGCTTGTCATTCTCAATTTCATGAAACTGCCTGTCAAAGGCTTCCTGATAACCGACCTCATCCTTACATCTTGTTTCAATGATTTGAAACAGCTCCTTTGCCATGTCCAGCGCTTCCTCATTTCCGGACGCATAATAATAGGAAGAAAGAGCATAAATGGAAAACGCCTGATTGTATGTATGCTTTGTTGTATCCTCCGGCTCCCCGTCATACCTGATTGACCAGAAAATACCCCCATTTTCCCAATCCATACAATGTTCTTTCATAAAAGCAAAGCCATGCTCCGCCTCCTGCAAGAGACTTTCGTCCCCAAGCAGCATATACGCATTAGAAAAGAACCATAAAATCCGGCTGTTTAAAATACATCCCTTTACCGCCTTTTTGTCGAGCTTAAGGTCATAATCCATATACCCATAATAACCGCCGAATTCATCATCCCTCAGAGCCTTCCAGAAAGGAATAATCTTTTCCGTCAAATGGGCTTTTACTTCCTCCGCCAACATTTTGTAACCACCTCCTTATATTTTATAATTTTAGCTTAATTATAATTAATTTTCAAGCTTATTTTAATTAATTTTAACTTAATTTTCGACTAACAAGTATTTTTCTTTCATGGCTTCATTTTTTAAAAAATTTTCAGCAAATATCTATATGGTATTAAAGAAATATTATATTTGATTTTAGTTCATCAATTATTTTATACTTGGAATTATTATAATTTAAAGTATAATAAATGAAAGGGGCTGTCCATAACTTAGCTGCGACAGCCCCTTTCATTACAAGTCAGGTTTTTAACACTTTCTTTCAGCAAAATACGCCCCTCAATAATCAAAATCCCCTGTTTACTTACCTCCCCCGCCATCCTTTTAATCAACTTCTGAATGGCTCTAAATGCCATCTCCCTGATATCCACCTCATAAGTCGTGATTTCCAGGCTGCACACGCCGGGATAAAGGTAATTATCATATCCCACGATGGAGATATCCTCCGGAACCCGGTAGCCCTTTTTTCGCAAAACCTCCGTAAGAACCCCCGCCGTTATATCACAGTTGCAGGCAAAAGCCGTGGGCATCTCCTTTGGAAGCTTAAATTCAAAGCCTTCCTCACGGAAACCTGTTTCCCGGTTCCTGTCTTCAATCACCCAGTCTTCCCTCACCTTTTGTCCATGCTCCAGCAAAGCTTTGCAATATCCAAAATATCTGTCCGTGATACTGCCCGTATATAAAAGGGTTCCCACATACCCGATTTTCGTATGCCCCATTTCAAACAGGTGATTGGTAAGCTGATACATTCCATAGTAATTATCCGTAATGACCGCATCACATTCGTGCCTGCGGTCATAAAAATCCAGGCATACCAGCGGAACCTTAATACTTTCCTGTATCATGGCTAAATAATCCTCCTTCAAAAGGCCGATTATAATAAGTCCGTCCACCTTATCCTCTATAAGAAGCTTTGGCATGGCCTTTTCCTGCTCGCTCTGCTGATTTAGAATTTCAAGCATGGTGAAGCATTCCTCTGCCACCGCCCCGGTCGCCACCTCCTGATACATTTTCCAGTAAAAGGTTTCCTGCTGGTCTAAATATCTTTCCGAAATCACTACCCCTATATTGTAGCCCTTGCCATCTTTCGGCAATTTGACCTTAGCGGGGGGCTGGTATCCCATCTCCTTGGCCAGCCCTTTAATTTTTTCCCGCATATTTTCACTAACGCCCTTTTGCCCCGACAACGCCTTGGACACCGTAACTGTGCTTACATTCAATTTAGCGGCAATGTCTGCAAGCCTAACCGATTTTGACATTTTTCCCTCCGTCAATCCAGTTCCATCATTTCAACTATTATTCGCTTCTTTCAACGATATGAATCAGCTTGCTTTTAAAATCTCCCTCTAAGCTTTGAAGCAGATAGCCTGCGTTCATTAACACGTCCCCGCTAAAAGTTTCCTCTTCTCCCTCTATCCGGTACCATCTATCGGGATCAAGTCCCCTAAAATAAAGCCTCTCACTATGCCTGTTAGGTCTGTTAAGTACTTGCACAAATGTATATAGAGCTTCCTTTTTATCCTTATCGACCACCCCATAACAGTCATAAAAATGATTTTCACTGTAAGAGGCGATTCTGTAATAATCTCCCTGTCTGATAAGGTCATTGTACTTATGGTACATAGATACCTGCTCCGGGATCATCCTGCGGTCTTCTTCCGGGATTTTCGTTACATCCAACTCATATCCAAAAGTTCCCGAAAGCGCTACATGGCCTCTGGTTTCAAAAGGCGTCACCCTGCCTAAAACGTGGTTCGGGCAATCAGACACATGGGCGCCCATAGTAGACAAAGGATAAATAAGCGCCGTTCCCTCCTGAATCTTAAGGCGTTCTATGGCGTCCGTGTCATCCGAACACCATATTTGAGGACTATAATAAAGCATACCCGGGTCAAACCTTCCGCCGCCTCCGGAACAATTTTCTAACAAAAGATACGGAAATTCCTCTGTCATGCGGCCTTGCAGCTCATAAACCCCAAGCACATACCTGTGATAAAGCTCTCCCATTTGGTCAGCCGGAAGAAAAGCGGAGCCCAGATCGGAAAGCTGCCTGTTCATATCCCATTTCACATATTCAATATTCGCGCTGCGCAATACCTTTGCGATGCTTTCGTAAACATGTTCTAACACATCCCGCCTGGACAGGTCAAGAACATACTGATTTCTGCAAAGACTCCCCGGCCGGCCCGGTATTGCAATAGCCCAATCAGGATGCGCCCTGTAAAGATCCGAGTCAGGCGAAATCATTTCCGGTTCGAACCAGATGCCAAGCTTCATCCCCAGCTTATTTACCTCGTCCGCTAAATATTTAAGACCGCCGGGCAATTTTTCTTCGTTTACAGTCCAATCCCCTAACGCGCGGTTATCGTCAAAACGATTTCCGAACCATCCGTCATCCATTACCAACATTTCAATACCAAGCCTGGAAGCCTGTTTTGCAATCCCTATGAGCTTATCCGTATTAAAGTCAAAATAGGTTGCCTCCCAATTATTAAGCAGAATCGGGCGCTTTTTATCTTTATACTCTCCTCTGATTAAATGATTCCGGTAAAAATCGTGGAGGATTCTGGTCATGCCGCCCATACCGTCCTGCGTATAAAGCATCACCACCTCCGGCGCCTGAAATGCCTGCCCCGGCTCTAACTTCCACTTAAAGTTCTCCGGATGAATCCCCATAACCATCCGAATCTGGTCAAACTGATCGTTTTGCACCGCCGCCTTAAAATTTCCGGAATAGACAAAATGCATGGCGTACACTTCCCCATGCTCCTGGTTTGTCCCCCTGGTCCTGATTGCCATAAAAGGATGATCCTGATGACTGGATTCACCCCGCACAGATTCCACGCTGAATTTTCCGTGGCTTACCGGTACACTCTGGATTTGACGTTCCCTGGCCCATGACCCATGGAGGGAAACCACCTCAAAATCTCTATTGTCCATATCCAGACACGCGCTGAAAACCTTCGTGACATGTAAAGCGTCTTCGCCCTTATTAATCACCTTCACACTTCTGGTAATAACATCCCTTTTATCAAAAACAGTGTAAAGGAGCTCCACCTGCAGTCCCGTGTAAGGATCCTCGCAGCAAATCTCAACGCTGCTGCACGCATCCTCATCCCCAAAAGAGGCCGGAAGCCCCTCCAAAGCAGGCTTACCTTCATACACTTTGTCGGAAACATACTGCAGGGAAAGCCCCCTGTGGCCGCCCTTCGTCTCTATACTGATGCAGTCCTCCCTGTAATCCCCAAGTCCATAGGTAGGGTATTCCATTGGAAAGGAATCCAAAAACGAAGTTCTTTCTCGATTATTTTTAGACGGTAAAAAAGGGATCTCCTGAATACGCAAAACATGCGCCAAATGATAATCATTCAGCCGGACCCCGTAATACATGTGCCCCACAAACATATCATCATCCACTATCCCGATTACATAACTGGTATTCTGCGTATCCATTTTTATCAGTTTTTTGACATCCTCGGATACATTTTCATAACATGAGATCGACATTGAACTATTCATACTCCTTTCAATCTGTAAAATTTTTCCCTCAGGCATCCAAAAAACCAAAGGGGTTTTCAATTTCCGTCCGTAAGAACATCATCAAAAGAAACGCCGCTCTTAAAGACACCCTTTCTTCCCGCAATATCCGCAGGGCTTCCTTTTTATCTACCAGTAAAACCTCTATGCTCTCCGTATCCTCCCGCAGCCTGCCGGATATCTCTCCGCTGGCAAAGCCAAACACGGAAGTGCTAGTCTCATCGGTCAAACCGGCCCCTAAATAAAATGGCCTTCGAAAAGCGTGGTCCCCGTCCTCATAAGCCACAAAATCAAGTCCGGTCTCCTCCTTCATCTCCCGCGCCGCCGCCTCACCGGCCGTTTCCCCCTGGTCAATCAACCCTGCCGGAAGCTCATACAGCCACTTATCAAGCGGATACCGGTACTGCCTGATCATAACCAACTTATCCGGTTCCTTACGCCATAGGGGATAAATGACAATCCCGTTGGCCTTCGGCTCCCCGGTCAGGAGGGGAAGCTCCTCCTGACTGTTTCGGGAGGCGAAATAATAATGAAAGGCTGCTCCCGTATTGGTCAAAGCATCCATCTCATAAAGATTTAAGAATCGATTATCCGTCAGCTTCCTGACAGCAGTATATTTTTTTTCTTTCCCTTTTTTACTCATACAATTCCTTCCCAACTCCCCGGCACGCCGTTTGCGGCGCAAACTCTTTCCCTATTCTTCGTCGTCCGACCAGGCAAGCGCGCACTTTACGGCTTTTTTCCATCCCTTTAAAAGCCGCTCCCGTTTTTCCTCGCCCATCTCGTGTATAAACTCCTTGCCCAGCTGCCAGTTTTCGTATATTTCATCCCTGCTTTTCCAGTAACCGCAGGCAAGCCCTGCTAAATATGCCGCTCCGAGTGCCGTGGTCTCAATACATTCCGGCCTGTATACTCTTGCGCCCAAAATATCCGCCTGGAACTGCATCAAAAAGTTATTGGCGCTGGCGCCGCCGTCCACTTTAAGGCCCGCTATGGAAATTCCCACATCCTCCTCCATTGCCTTGAGCACATCATAAGTCTGATAAGCAATTGATTCAAGGGTTGCCCGGATAAAATGTTCCTTCTGACAGCCTCTGGTAATTCCCACTATGGTTCCTCTTGCGTAAGGATCCCAGTAAGGCGCGCCCATCCCCGCAAAAGCAGGCACCACATAAACGCCCTCCGTATCCTGTGTTTTTTCTATGTATTCCTCTGTCTGCGGCGCACTCTTAATCATCCGCATACCGTCACGCAGCCACTGAATTGCCGCGCCTGCCACAAACACACTGCCCTCTAACGCGTACTCCACCTGTTCCGCACTGCTTGCCGCAATTGTAGTGATCAGCCCGTTCCTTGAAGCGATTGCCTCCGTACCCGTATTCATCAGAAGAAAGCAGCCTGTTCCGTAGGTATTTTTAACCTGTCCTTTTGAGAAACAGCACTGTCCGAACAAAGCTGCCTGCTGATCTCCCGCAATGCCCGCTATCGGAATACTGCCTCCTAAAACGGAATGATCCGTATAGCCATAGATATAGCTGGACGGTTTCACTTCCGGCAGCATGCACGCCGGAATATCAAACAACTTTAAAAGCTCCTCATCCCAACACCGCCTGTAAATGTCATAGAGCATGGTACGGGATGCATTGGTATAGTCCGTAACATGAACCGCGCCCTTTGTCAGATTATAAATAAGCCAGCTGTCCACCGTGCCAAAAAGAAGCTCTCCCTTTTTTGCGCGCTCTCTTGCATCCGGCACATGATCCAGTATCCAGGATATCTTCGTGGCGCTAAAATAGGCGTCCGGTACGAGTCCTGTTTTTTCTTTTATCATATCCCCATATCCGGCCTCAATCAGTTCATCCACCTTTTCAGCCGTCCTGCGGCACTGCCACACAATCGCATTATAAACCGGTTCCCCCGTAACCTTATCCCACACAATGGTGGTTTCCCTCTGGTTCGTAATGCCGATTGCGGCGATGTCCTCGGGCGTAAGCCCTGCCATCGCCATAGCCTCCATCGTCACCGCCAATTGAGAAGACCAGATTTCCTTCGGATTGTGCTCCACCCAGCCGGGATGCGGATAAATCTGCCCGAACTCCTTTTGCGCCATACTCAAAATTTTCCCTGTCTTATCAAAAAAGATACACCGGGAGCTGGTAGTCCCCTGATCCAACGCCATAATATATTTCCCCATACAAACCCTCCATTCTTCCTTTTTAGATTAGTCAAAAGCATAGCTCAAAGCAAACGGACGCCATCTCCAAAAATAACTACGCTCAAATTTAAACCGCAGAGGTGTTCCCTACATGGATAATTTCACGGGAATGTTCCCCGTGGCTACCACCGAAACAGTGGTTCCCGCCACGTTTTGAATTAGCACGTCCCCGGCCTTAACCGGCGCGTCCACAGTCACGGCTTCTATCTCATCAAGGCACTGTCCAATCTTTCCTTTTGGAATTTCCCCCGCTGTCTTTACGGGAACCACCCTGCCGCTTCCACCTTTTACCTTGATAATGGAAGTCACCGCACGCACGGGAGCCGTCACCTCGTTGCGCGCATAGGCTTCGCCCTTTTTGCAGGTATTTCCGGTAATTGTAAGAGTCCCGTCCTCGTTTTTGTTGACGGTAATCAGACAGCCAACAGGACAGCCAATACAGATTAACTGGCTTCCTGCATCCCTGTCCTCCGGAAGGGTACATTTTGATTTTTCCGGAATCTTGGGCCGCACCGCTTCGCCCCAGTCTTCCTCCCCGTTTAAGATATAATCAGCCGCAAATTCTCCCGCCTTCTCCGCTTCTATCGAAACATTATCTACCAAATCATGTACATGGAGCACATTTCCGCAGGCGAAAATTCCCTTTACCGTGGTTTCCAGCTTTGCGTTCACCACAGGCCCTGCCGTCACGTCGTCCATTTGCGCTCCCGCCCCCTGGCTTAATTCGTTTTCCGGAATAAGACCGCAGGATAAAAGGAGTGTATCACAAGACACAAATTCCTCCGTACCCGGAATGGGATTTAATTTTTCATCCACTTTGCTGATGGTTACGCCTTCCACTCTCTCCTTGCCGTGAATCTGTGTAACCGTATGGTTCAGCTTTAAGGGAATGCCAAAATCATCCAGACACTGTACAATATTCCTCTTAAGTCCTCCCGAATAAGGCATAATCTCAGCCACCAGCTTTACCTTAGCCCCCTGCAAAGTCATTCGCCTTGCCATAATAAGCCCGATATCCCCTGATCCGAGAACCACCACCTCACGCCCCGGCATTCTTCCTTCGATATTTACATATCGCTGCGCCGTTCCCGCAGAATAAACACCCGCCGGTCTTGTACCCGGTATATTCATGGCCCCTCTCGACCTCTCCCGGCAGCCCATAGCCAGAACAACGGCTTTGGCTTCTATCTGAAACATGCCCTGTTCCCGGTTCATGGCCGTTACCACGCAGGGATTTCCTCCCTGTACATCCACCACCATGGTGTTTAACAGGCTGGGAATTTTTTTCTCCTCCACCATGTCCATATAGCGGACCGCATATTCCGGCCCCGTCAGTTCTTCTTTAAAGGTGTGAAGTCCAAAACCATTGTGGATGCACTGGTTTAAGATTCCTCCTAACTCTTTATCCCGCTCTAATATCAACAAATCCCTGATGCCCTTTTCATAAGCTGCAAGAGCCGCCGCCATGCCGGCCGGACCGCCGCCGATAATAATCAAATCTGTTTTCATTTTTTATACCTCCTGCATATGGCAAGCTTTGCTTGCCATACTGCCACCAATAGAAAGTTTGGAAGTTTACTTCCAAACTTATATCCTCCGCATACCGCT
>ERZ777011.736-NODE-736-length-45816-cov-4.094316_pt1 | contig 45816 bp, 33 predicted proteins | sample MGYA00374964_ERZ777011 | MGnify/ENA primary metagenome ERZ777011 (study PRJEB29310, sample SAMD00008975) | mouse gut metagenome | study: EMG produced TPA metagenomics assembly of the Metagenome analysis of fecal microbiota from mouse which was promoted...
TCGTCAAATAACTTATGTAAGTCCGTATGCTGCCATGATTGAATCGGACAGCAGGTGTAACCGGGAGCGGTGTCAAATTCAGACGCTTTTTCAGGCAGCATGGCCACCTGCTTGACTATAAAATTTTGTTTCTGGTAAATGATTTTGCCATATGGTCTCCAGTTATTAAGGTCAACGCTCATTATGAGTCCTCCGTTAATAAAAAGCATACTTTATTTTTATATCGGCACAAAGTTAAAAAAATTTAGATATAACTTGAGGGTAAAAGTTTTTTACGGAGATAATTTCGTATTGCAATTATGTATTGCAATTATGTTTTACAATAATAGTTGTTAAGAGCATATTATGTGGAGGAGGAGAGGAATTTTAATCTTGAAAGAAATAAAGAAGATTTCTAAAGAGAAAACAGTATTTCTGTTTTCACACGATAATGCGGCGAAAACGATATATAATAAAGAAATAAATATAAATGAAGCGTTATCGCTGCATGTAGACAAAAAAGTAAAAACAAAATAAGGCACAGAGGCAAAAATGCAGCGCTGATTAGCAAAATAATCGCCCGCCTAAGATATACGATATATCCGGGGCGGGCGATTATTTGAAGCTGCTCTCTGCTTTATGCGCCGTACAATCCTTTGACCTCTACGGGCATACGGTTTTTTGCGGATTCCATAATTGCCAAGATGGTCAGAGAAGTATTTGCCGCGTCGTACAGGGTAAGTGGGAACTCTTTTCCTGTGTAAAGGCAATCTACAAAGCCGCGAATGCTCTCAAAAGCAAATCCCTTTGGCTGTCCAAAAATATGGTTTTGTACGATTACATCGGGCACCGTCACTTTTTCATCCGTATATTTTTGGATCATATTATGGTTGGAGGCATCAATTGAGACCATTCCCTTTGAACCCAGCACATTACACTTGATATCGTTTACACAGGGATTGGCATTGGGCGTAATCCAACCGTTTTCCATATGGGCAATTACACCGTTTTTGAACTCTAATGTTGTCAGATATTCATCTACCGTATCTACTCCCATGTCTTTTAATACACCGTTCCGGCTTACACTGTATACCCGCTCCACCTCCGAATGGAAGATCCAGCGTAGTGTATCTAAGCTGTGGCTTCCTAAAAACCATAGAATAGAAGATTTTGATGCCCAGGGCAGCAGGTCCGTAGCAACCCATTTAATATCGTTCAGACGGAAATAACCGCTGTAAACTTCCCCAAGTTCGCCGGAGCGTACTGCCGTATATGCTTCATGGAACGGCGGCGACCACCGATTATGGAAATCGACCATGACTCGAACATTATTTTTTTCAATTGCATCTACCATACGGGCGACATCTTCCCGGGTAGTTGCAAGGGGTTTCTCAATCAGCAGCGCCTTTTTTGCCTCCGCACAGGCAATCGCTATATCGGCATGCAAATAGTCCGGCGTTACAATGGCAACGGCATCGCAGCCGCTTTTATCCAGCATTTCGTGGTAATCCTGATAGACCTGAGGAATTCCTAAGTTTTCAGCGACCGTCTGAGCCCGCTGCAGATTGGTATCGCAGATTGCCACTGTCTGTGCAAATGGATGGGCATTGTAAATCCTGGCATGATTCATTCCCCATGTGCCAGCCCCTATGATAGCCATTTTTATCTTTGAATTCACTTTGTATCCTCCTTTTCTCTCACTAATTTCCATTTTTATACCCCTGCATACCGCAAGCTGTGCTTGCGGTACTGCCACCGATAAAGAGTTTGGAAGTTTACTTCCAAACTTTCAACTGTTCCCAAAGTTAAGTTTCAAGCGTAAATTTTAGGACAAAGAAATCTTTGCTTTCCGTGGCCAACGAGCCTGACAGGCGGGTATAAACGCAGCCATGACGGGTTGTTGGCTTTCCATCTAATCTTAATCCGGCTGTTCCCTTTAACTACAATCCGGCTTTAATATTTCCCGTATCTGAGCTGTATCTATCTCTCCTGGCAGGCAGCCCTTCTTCGCGGCTAATGCGGCGCATACCCCTGCAGCTTCTCCGGTGAAAAGAGCTGTTCCGAAATTGTCTTCTGTGCAGCAGGTTATTGCCGCTGCTAGTTTTCCGCAGACCATCAGGCCGCCTGGTCGTGTCAGCGCCAGATTCTCCAAACTGAAATATTGCAAATTTCCCGTTTCCTCTACAGCAGCCGCTACAACACGTTTCGGTACATTGGAAAGGGTATGGGGCATAGCCTCCAGGGTTGGCATTTGACGCAATATTAACTGTGGCGGCAGGGCGGAAAGACGCACATTTTCAAAGCCCGGAGTTTTGCCAAGAGCTTCCAGCAGCCTGGCGGACCGTAGATGGGCTTTTGTGATCGCCTGGGTACGGGATAGGGGGCTTAGTGGATCCACTTGGCAACCTACCGGAAATTCTACAAGGCATCGCCCTGGCTCCGCACAAATTTTGACCGCACAGACAGGGCTTTGCGTGTAAAGCGGTCCCCGGTATTGTGTTCCCGGCTGCCCTGTGGCAAACCCATCCTCTACAAAAGACTGTTCCCGGCAGCGGGATAACGCCGTTGTATTAAGGCCTGTCAAAATGATTGCTGCATATGCGTATAATGGCGTCTGCGCATTCCATACACCTGCGCTGCGCACCAGATCGCCCGTACCGGTAGCGTCAATTACTATCGGCGCTTCAATCCGGAAAAGTTCATTTTTGGAAAAAGCTGTAAGGCCGCACACGATGTCCTTGCGCTGCTGCAGGCTGCAGGCTTCGCTGTACAGCAACACGTCCACATTGTTTTCCCGGCATATTCGAAACAGCGCCAGTCTGAGAGTTTCCCCATTTATTGCTGCTGAGGAAGTATCTGGTGAGCCATATAGACCGCCCAGTTTTTTTAATATGGATAGAAATTCATTTAGTAAATCCGTCCGATAATAGATCTCTCCCAGTGTCATCCCTTGCACGGTCATTCCGCCCAGCATTCCTGTCCGTTCCAGCAAAAGGGTTTTGGCGCCTGCTCTGGCCGATGCGGCGGCGGCAAACACTCCGGAGAGTCCGCCCCCTGCAGATACTACATCATATTGCAGTTTTTTTTGTTCTATCATGATTATACCCCCTGCATACAATCTATAAAGCTTGTCTTAAAACTTTTCTTCATGCTTTTCCTTTTGCGGTATTGAAAGTACGGCTCCGTTTTCCGTGAGCAGGCGGCGGAGCTTTTCCACCGGTACCTGATCCGTTTCGCAGTTTGACTGTACGCATATGGAAGCGGCTGTACCTGCTGCCTGCCCCAATGCGATGCAGGTGCCCATGATACGGCTTGAGCCAAAGGCCACTCTGTCGGCCCAGATGGTTCTTCCGGTAAAGAGGATTCCTTTCATCTTTTCCGGTACCATGCAGCCGTATGGAATTCCGTATCCGCGCCGTACAATGTAAAGTTCGCTGCCTTCGTCGCAGCCATGGTGAATATCTACATTATAACCGCCCAGTGCTACCGTATCCGGCGGAACTTCTCCTTGCCGTACATCCTTTTCCGTCAGACAGCGCTTCCCTACAAAGCGGCGGCTTTCCCGCACTCCCAGCGTTGGCGCCACAAAGGAAAGGGCGCAGTTTTCAAAGCCCGGCAGATATTCGGGCATAAACTTGATCAGCTCTTCCACCTGACGGCAGGCTTCCTGTGTGCCCCGGGAAAGCTGCCAGATGTCGGTACCGTCAAAATCTATCAGACGCGTATTATTAATAACCGTAGTGTCGTCGTTGGGATGTGTAATCAGAGAAAAGCGATCCCTGGGAATATCATTATACCATCCATCGTTTCGCGCCTTTCGGATACATGCGTCAAGCCCCAGCAGATTATATCCGTTTACCGTCCTGAAAAAACCCGGTTCCACCTTCATTTCATAGCCTTCCGGCGTATCCACTTCCGAGGGCTTGTCTTCTACATATTTCAGCAGCTTTTCTTTATTCACTCCGGACACGGCAAAAACCAGTGAAGCCGGCTGCAATTCTCCATCCGGATTTCCTTTTTCATAAGGCAGACCAATCAGGCTGCATAAATCTCCGTCTCCCGTAGCGTCAATAAATACATCTGCTTTTATATCAAAGAAGTTTCCTTTTCCGCAAACACGCACCTGGCATAGACGATCTTCCCGCACCAGGGCCTTTGTGGGGATACAGCCAAATAACAATTGAATCCCCTCCTCTTCGCAAAGCTCGAACAGGACAAGCCGCACCAGCCCTGCATTGACGGGTGTCAGACTGTTTAAGATGGGGCAGGGATTATGTCCCAAGGTTCCATGCAGGGCATTGAGGCGATCGATCAGCTCCTGGGCAATACCGCCTGCTATGGGATTCCCTTCTCTATCCCGAAAGCCCAGCAGTCCCAGGCCGGATACGGATACTCCTCCCAGAAAATCTCCCTGCTCTACAATAAGTACACGCCTTTTCTGGCGTGCCGCTGCAATAGCTGCGGCCACTCCGCTTACACCGCCGCCAAGAACTGCAATATCGCAACAAAGCGTCCGCGTATTTTCATCTGTCATATGTATCCCCTTTGCATAGTATAGGCAAAGCCTATTGTCATGGGGATGTCGCAAAACGGCAGATTCATACAATATATAGCAGCCATGTGCTAGAATTTTGGCATATATTGTACAACAGCCAAGTTTTGCAACAGCCCCTGCATAAATTGATAGTTTGTAACGTCATTTCCGTATTACATGTCAGGGCCGTCCGGGTATATCTTAAAAATATTCTGTCAAGCCGCCCTTATCCCTTTACTGCCCCCTGGGTCAGGCCGGATACCATCAGTTTGCCTAAAATGGAAAATACCAGCAGAATCGGCAGAACCGCAACCATTGCGGAAGCCATCAGCCCGCCCCAGTCTGTTCCAAAAAAGCCGCGGAAATAGTAAATTACGAGCTGAATGGATCGCAGATTAGGAGAATCAATCATAACCGCTGCGGTAATAAATTCATTCCATGCCCCGATAAACAAAAACAGAGCCGAGGATGCAATAGAAGGCAGGCATAGGCGGGGAATCAGCCGTGTGATGATATAGGCGCGACTGCAGCCGTCAATGCGCGCCGCGTCTTCAATTTCCAGAGGAATTGCCTCAATGCCTCCCTTCATAATCCATATTGCCATTGGGAGATTATAAGCCGTGTACAGCAGAATCAATGTATACCATTTATTGGTCAGGCCAAGGTTCATCATATACAGGTAATTGGGGATTAGCATGGCCGCGCTGCCGATGGATAGCGGAATGCCCGCTATCACAATATAAAACAGCACTTTTTTCAGCGGAAAGCTATATCTTTCAAAACCATATGCCGCCAGTAAGCCCAGCACAAGCCCCAGAACAATGGTGCATCCCGCATAGAGCAGGCTGTTGCGCATCCCAAGGCTTAACCCGTTTGCAAACACGTTCCGGTAATGCTCCGAACTGAAGGTAAAATTAATAAATTTAGGAGGGTATACCAGAATTTCCCGCCGTGTCTTTAGGGAGGTGATCAGTCCCCATAAAATGGGTGTTGAGTTGGTAAAAAACAGAATCAGCAGAAGAGCCAGCTCGGGCAGGGAGGCCCTCTGTTTTGCTTCCGTATTTTCCGTAAATCTTATACTGCCTTTTTTCGTGTTTTTAAATGTCATATTTTATCATCCTCACATACAGCACTACAAATATAATGTTGACCAGAAATACAAGAACCGACAATGCGGAGGCCTGCCCAAATTTATAGTAAGTAAAGCCCATGCGGTACAGCTCAAGGGAAATAACATTTGTTGCTGTGCCGGGTCCTCCGCCGGTCAAAATCAGCGGAACGGTATTGTTATTGAAATTGCTCATTGTAAGTACTATGGTGGAAAGCAGAATGGGCGTTTTAATCAGTGGCAGTTTAATATGAGTTAGTACCTGCCATGTGTTTGCCCCGTCCACCCGGGCCGCTTCCAGCAGACCGGCGTCCACACCCTTAAGGCCAGCCAGGATCATTACCATGGAATATCCGATGGTACGCCACGCCATGACAATGATAAGGGTGACAATAGACGCCGTTTTGTTTTCAAAGATAATAATGGGAGAAAAACCAAGGGAACGCAGGAAATAATTAAGCAATCCCGTATCTCCGTTCAGAATCCAGCGCCAGAGCACCGTGCCCACCATCATGGAAATAACCCAGGGCAACAGCCCGATTAATTGGATCAGGTAAGCGACGATGCCTGTACGTCTGTCAATCCACAGTGCAAATACAAGCCCCAGCACCATGGAAATTCCTGCGGATGCTACCGTTATAAGAATTGTAATGCCAAAGGAGTACCAGATGGCCGGGTCCGAAAATAAAGATACATAATTGGCACCCCCCACATATCCTCCGTTCTGCAGATGGTCCAGCTTAAAGAAACTACTGTAGAGCGTGCTGAACAAAGGCACCACCAGTATCATAATAATCAGAAACATTCCCGGCAGGGTGAGCAGGAACCCCAAATAATTGTGAAGTATCTTTTTAATTTTCATAAAAACCCCTATGCCTTTCTAAAACCTGCGATATTTTGGCCACAGGTACAAAAAATTATCAGCCGCCATTGCGAGTGTCAAAGTCACCGGCCACACCGGATAATGCCTCTGAAATGGACTTTCCGTCTACCATGACCATTTGTGCGGCGCGGTTGAGATCATTTTTCCAGGAACTTATTGGATAATCCGTAGGCTGCGGCCATCCGGCATTTGTAATTCCGTCTGCTACGATTGTGAGGTATTGATTGTCGGGATTCTGATAAAAGTCCCCAAGTTTTTCCATGGTGGATTTGCGGATGGCAAGCTGACCGCCTTCCGTAACCCACAGTTCGTCAGCTTCCGGTGACATAAGAGCTTCCACAAATTTACCTGCCGCCTCTTTTACCTGGCTGCCTGACCATACGCCCACACACCAGCCGTTGATGGTGCTGGGTGCATGACCATTGCCATCCTCGGAAGGATAAAGCATGAGCTGCACCGCGCTGGGATCAAAGGGAACATCTGCGCGTACGGTAGGAACTCTTACCGCGCCGCCGGAAATGATAGCGTATTTCCCTGCGGCAAATTCCGTAAAGAGTTCTTCTCCTGTCAGATTTACGGCAGCTTCCGGGGTAATGCCATATTCCGTAATGCAGTCCAGCTGGAATTTAAGAGCTTCTTCTCCTGTTTCGTTGGCCCAGTCTGCTTTACCTTCTTCCGTAAATAAATTTCCCTGCTTCTCGAGAATACGGGCTGTCATGATTTGCGGATCGACTTTATCTATATTAAACGCCTGGCCAAATCCATACCGCTGAATCCCTGTTTCAGGGTCTACCTCGGTCAATGCCTGACAAACTTCTACAAACTCATCCCATGTCTGAGGGATGGATAATCCTTTTTCTTCAAAAAGGTCTGCGCGGTAATAAAATGCCATATAGTTGCGCGAGTGAGTAATTTGATAATGCAGGCCGTCACGTGTGCCAAAGTTAAAGAAGGAATCATCAATATCAGCGATTTCTTCCTGCGTCCAGTCCTTTAAAAACAGGTTTTCCAAAGGCTCCAGTGCGCCCAAATCCAGCGCCGCCCCCATTTCATCCATGATACACCAAATAATATCCGGCGCATTGCCTGCCGCATGTGCCGCAAAGAATTTAGGCGTCATTTGCTCCCAGTCCTGGGGCTCCACTACAATTTTGATATTAGGATTTTCCGTTTCAAAATTTTTAATTATTTCACCAAGCGCTTTTCCACGACCGTCTGCTGCAGCCGGGTCCAGGAAGGTCCACATACGCACAACCTGTTCTCCCTCCGTCTGAGTGGCCTCCGAGGCCGAACCGGCGCCGGAATCCGTCGATGCGTCTTCACTGCTCTCCTGGTTAGAAGCGTTTGTATCCTCCGTGGGTTCCGGCTTAGAGCTACAACCTGCTAACAGGCTCAAAGAAAGTATCCCCGCCAAAATCATTGCTATCCAACGTTTTCTTTTTACTTGCATTCTTAATCCTCCTTTTTCTTGCGCCACAGTCCCTCGCAGGCAGACTGTGGAAATGTGTGTCAATAAATAATCTGCTATCTGCTTCTGACAGTTTTACTATATTCTATGAAAACGTTTTTTCAAACCTTGTATATTTTTATTTATAAAGATATAATTTAATATTTCTTATTTAATCTATTATTATCTCGTTTTTTCTTTATATTTTATTTTTTTATCAAATTTGTAATAAAAAATCTTTATAATATTTGTAAAAATATGCAAATTGACGTGATTTTTTATAAATATCTTGCTTTTTAGGTAATTTCATTTTATAATATCGATGAAAAAATGTTTTCACAAATTTCCGGATTGCTCTATGGAGAGCGCTTTTCGCTAGTTTGTATTAAGGAGGTTTCTGTTATGGCTACCATCAAAGACGTTGCCCGGCTGGCCGGGGTGTCCATTTCCACTGTATCCAGAGTCACGAACAATGCATCCAATGTCTCTCCCGCTATCCGCAGAAAGGTATTGCGCGCGGTCAAAGCCCTGAATTACACCCCAAGCATTGTCGCCCGCAGTCTGGAATCCCGCAGCATGAATAACATTGCGGTGGTTATGGGGCGGACTATGGATCAGGCTTTTTCCAACCCGGATTTTTTTACTATCTTGCAGGGGCTTACCTCTACTTTGGTAGAACAGGAATACAATGCGCTGCTTCTTACCAACCTTAAGCAGACTGTGGAGACGGAGCATTGTATCAAGCTCATTCATTCAGGCGCCATACAGGGTGTGGCTGTGGTAGGATCTTTTGTCCAGGACCCTCTGCTTAGCCGCCTTGTGGATGAAGAATTTCCCTTTGTCCTTATAGGATACCCGCCTGACTACCCGGATATTTATACAACGCCATATAATACGGTGTCTACGGATGACAAGAAGAGCGCTTATATGGCTGTGCGCTATCTGTTAGATCATGGACACCGAAGAATCGGAATGGTACATGCATCACTGGCCTATGCCTCGAACCGCAAACGTTATGACGGATACATAGAGGCCATCACCGAAGCTGGCCTTCGCATTGATCATATGCTTATCACATCATCAGGCCATGAAGTTTCCGAGACGGTTCCCGCCGTGACAAGGATGCTGAATGTTGTGCATCCGCCCACAGCTATTTTTTGTACGGATGACTATAAAGCTACCGGTGTATTGCGTGCTGCTCTCCAGCTGGGAATACGTGTGCCCGAGGAGCTGTCTGTGATAGGTCATAACAACTATCGTATTTCCGAATTAGTCACGCCGCCTCTGACAACGGTCAGCATTCCCCTGTTTGAGTTAGGACACAGGGGAGGGGAAATTTTGATGAACAAAATTGCGGATCCGTCCACCCCCATCCAAAATGTGCTTCTTGACAGCCAGATGCTGATCAGGGATACCGTACGAAATATCTGATATTGATAAAAAGCCTCTGTCCTGGCAGTATAAATATGCCAGGACAGAGGCTTAATTTTTCCTATATTTTCTTAGTTTTAAAAAAGACTTCCATTTTCGCGAAGAACGCCTTGGAGCAAACGGATATCCACATCCCGCATATCTACTCCGGCGTCGATTCCCAAGGCCGCCGCAGCGCCGGCAGCTTCCCCTATTTCAATGCAGGGACCCATTACGCGGACAGATGCAAAAACCTGTGTATCAACACAAATTGTACGGCCCGTAAGCAGTAGTCCATTTATTGATTCGGGTACCAGGCAGCCGTAAGGGATACCAAAGGGTTTATCTATCGGCGTCAAATCAATATGATCTTTTACCCCGCTGTGAATATCTATATTATATGCGGATTGGGCAATAGCTTCCCGGACCGTCTCAGGGGCATACATAGTATCCCGGGTCAGCCGCCGCATACCAAGGAAATGGCGTGTTTCACGAATCCCCAGGGTAGGGGAAATTCCCGCTAACTTCGCGTCTGCAAATCCGGGAAGGTACTTTTGCATAAATGCCATAAGCTCCTTTACCTGCATATACCCATCTTCCAGACCGCGGGAGAGCTGATAAGGGTCTGACGCGTCTATTTCTGTGATACGGGAGGTATTAATTGCCAGAATACCGTCCACAGGTGTCGTAATATAAATAAACTGATTGCGCGGCACATGGAAATCGCCGGCTTCTTTTGCCTGACGAATCAGCTCATCCATACCGATAAAGCAGTGCCCGCGGGAGGAACGGAAAAAGGCGGGGGTATAACCCTTTGCATAGTCTTCCTTAATTCCAAAATTCTGCGGGTTACTTTCTGCGAAGGAGAGAAATTCGTCCAGGTTATAATCTTTTACGGAAAACATCAGTGTGCAGGGCTGCATAATTCCTGTGCCATCCTGTCCGGATACATATCCTGCGCCAGCCATATAGGCCAGATCACCATCTCCCGTACCGTCTATAAACACCTTTGCCCCAATGAGCGTATGCACGCATTTTCCAAATACTTCCACACCTGTCACACGGCCGTTTTCCACGGTCACATCTAAGAGTTCACTGTTAAATAAAATTTCAACGCCGGCTTCCTGACACATTTCCACTGCCACAACCTTGAACCAGTCCGGGGAAATGGGTGTAATGGAATTATGCACCGGACAGGGATAATGCCCAATGGCACCGCCATATTTCGTCAGCCTGTCGATCAACTCCTGGGCAATACCGCCCAGGGCTTTTTCCCCCTGCCTGTCTAAATAACCCAATATCCCTAAACCAGATGTGGCCGTACCGCCCAGAAAGCCATTCCTTTCCACCAGAATCGTCTTCTTGCCCATCCTGGCCGAACAAACCGCCGCCGCCAGGCCGCTGGGGCCGCCGCCAATCACTGCTACATCGCAATCTTTTGTTCTTATTTTTTTCAAAATTTTTTCCACCTTTCTCTGCACTATGCGTTTAATACCAGTAAAAGCCCATTTGCACTTGTTGCGCTTCCTGAATTTGTCCGCAAAGTATTATGGACTTTGTTCTGGTATCTGTCCCCTGAGCATCCTGCGCAAAACCCTGCGTGCTTTGGACAGGCTGTCATTTTGTCAGAGCAGTAACAGATATATGGTGGCGCCGCAAACAGTAAATTTATTTTTTATTTGCGGCAGAACTCGTCCCCGGACCAGCCGGGAGAGTTAAAACTTGGTTTTAGTATAACATTTTATTTCCGGCTGTCAATATAAAGCGTGCCGGCCCTTGTAAATCATGTGACAGTTGTCAGGCTGAACTGTTATTTGTAAAAGTTATTTAAAATCGCCTTTGGCGATGATATTTTGCACCCTTGTAACATGGTCTTATGATCTGTGCGGTAAATGCACAAACCTGGCCAAATAGTGAATGAATTATATCAGTTTAACACAAAAGGCAAAATAGCCGTGGCCCGTATTAAACAGTAAACTATAATCAAAAGTTTCCAGATAAAATATTTTTTGAAACTGTTCGGCCGTCATAAAATGGCTGCTGTCCAATTGATACCGTGACGATAAATGACGGTGTATGCCAACCTGCTCCGCGATTCGAATAGAAAGTTCTTTACCTGCGTTCATAACCAGTTTATCCATTTTGGTAAGGGGTATTTCCAGCATGGCGCTGACTGCTCTCAGAACCAGAATTTCCTCTAAAGCCATGAAAATCCGGACATCCTTTTCGTCCTTTGAGCGGAAATTCAACCGAATAATCATACTGTTTCCGAAATCTTCTCCACTGTAATGCTCACTGACAATTTCGGTCTGTAATCTGAAAATTTCCTGTATGGTGACGGCTAAGGCATCTTCCAGGGCGTCCATATCATCCCCGGTGTTATCCGCCTTCCATCTGTTTTTTATTTTACCTGTTATAGCCCGATCTTCAATCAAGATGTGTGCGGTGAGCCAGCCCAGGCAAATGCCAAGAAAATGATGAATGGATTCTTGGGAATAATTTGATTTTGTAAGGTCTTTTTCAAGGGCGGGAAGCGTTTTATACCGCATATCGTCATGCAGGCGCTTGTGTATCGCATATCCTTTGTAGCCGATTGACTGCATATAGGCTTCTTCATCGGAAAAATGTTCTATGGCATAACTTTTGAAGTATTTGACACCCTCGGCACATGCCCATTGCCCGTTATCTTCATCTTTGCTCAGATGGATTAGCTTATGCACGATGGAAAAGAGCTTGCGGTGTGCATTGTCGATGGAATCAACCCCAATGTTAAACCGTTTATTCCATTTAATTTCTTCAGACATGGCGTTCCTCTTTCGGACAGGGAAATGTTCCCTGGCAGCTGTTCAAAAATAAAAATAATTTATTAATAATGTATGTCGAAAATAAAAGAAATGTGTCATTACTTGACAAAATAATATGGAGCTGTGCATCTGCAACAGCTCCATATGAATGAAAAAATCAATATCTACATAAAATCAAATAAGCTTAGCTGAACAACTTTTTCCGTCTCATCATCTTCTGTGTTCTTTGGGCGTTCCCATCTGGCATTTTCCTCCGGAATTTCCTGTAAAAAGCAGGAGGGATCCTGTCCGCAAACGAGAATTAGCTCCTCCTTTGCGCGGGTCATGCCCACATAGCAAAGACGGCGTTCTTCCTCAATAGATTCAATAGCTCCCGGGCTGCCAAATTCCAGAGGAAGGCGTCCCTTATCCATGCCATAGAGGAAGACCACCGGGAATTCCAAACCCTTAGAGCCGTGGAGGGTCATAAGGGTTACTGCATCTGCGATAAACTTTTTGCCCCCGTTTCGCCTTACGTCTCCGTCTTCCCCAAAGGAAAGGGTGCGGAGAAAAGATTCCATGGTGGGATGAAGTAATGACATATCTGACAGCTTTTTTATGGATTCTTCCTGTTCAAAAGTTATTTCCGTAAGCCATTCTTCAAGAAGCTTTACCGGGCGGACTTTTCTGACCTTTTTCCGATACTTCTCGGTCAGGAAGGCAAGGCGCTCTTCAAGGGATTCCGTCAGGTAGTGGGAGAGGAGCTGATGGCACAATTCTCCTGCGGGCCTTTCTTGGGGGTAGAGAGCCTGATAAAAGAAATACAGTGTGGCCCGCACATCGCGTTCTGTCAGGAAGTCCTCTCTGCCCGCTATCTGGTAAGGGATTCCTTCCTGTCTGAGACATTTTTCAAGGAGCGCCGCCTGTCTATGGGTTCGATAAAGGACTGCAATATCTGAAAATCCCCGAATTGGATGCTCTTTATCCCCGCGGCCTTCTTCCACCTTAAGCGTATCCGATGCATCTAATGCATCCAGCATATCAATACCGCCAATTTGCCGATTAATCTCTTTGGCTACAAAAATTGCCTCTTTCCGTTCATCTTGGACTGACACAATCCGAACAGGACATTTTAATATGTTTTGGGCTCTCATCTGCCGCGGCTGCCCCTGATTGTGAGAGATTAGGCAAAGGGCGGCTTTTAAGATATCCGGTGAGGAGCGATAGTTATCCTCAAGACGGATAGTGGTATGGTCCGGGTATTCTGCGGACAGATTCTGAAAAATATGAGGGGTGCAGCCGCGGAAACCATAAATAGACTGATCCGGGTCTCCAATTACAAACAATTCCCGGCCGCCCCGGGACCATTCTTTTACCAACCGATATTGGAGAGGATTGATATCCTGAAATTCATCAATGAGCAGATAAGAAAAGCATTTCCGGGCCGGCGCATCTTCCGGAACATTTTCCAGCGCCTCTAATGTTTCCAAAAGAAGGTCGTCGTAATCCATTGCGCCTTGTTCCCGAAGAAGTTTTTGATAAAATTCGTATACCCGCCTGCTCTTTTCATCAGCCTCTAAGAGACCGTTCTTAATCCGGGAAAGGTTTTGGAGGAACCCGGAAGGGGTATCCTTTCGCTCGAACTCGTGTAACGCCTTTTGGGCAAGCTCTATTTGGAGGCCTGTATCCGCTATTATGAAAGAAACGCCGCTATCTTGTAAAAAACGGCTGCAGATGGCATGAAAGGTTCCTATCCGGACACAGGTTCTTGCCGTGCTTTTTGCACTATGTTTCTTTAACGTATCCAAAACAGATCCGTTATTCATTCTGTCAAGCATTTCTTCCGCCGCTTTGTGGGTAAAGGTTACCGCCGTAATTTCCTCCTCCGGGACTTTACGTACATTCAAAAGATAATGCAGTCTGGCAATCAGGGTTTTGGTTTTGCCCGCGCCGGGTCCGGCAATAACCGCTATGCTGCGGCCTGTTTGCTCTGCCGCTTTTTGCTGGAGGCTGTTTAAGCCGACGGCTGATGGCAGCGCCTGTTCTGTTTGCGTAAGTTTTTCCTCGGGCGTCCATTGCAGGTCGGCGTCTTTGCCGCTTTGCCCTGTTTTTTTCGGCGCCATTTGCTCCTTTGAGGGCTGATGGAATTTTCGAAGCTGGTCGGGGGTAAAAAGGGATATCTGCCCTTCAAGGCGGCTGATATCGTCTGCAGTTAAAAGGCCTATTTTCCCATATTCCCCATCAAAGCCCGGCGTTCTGTGCACCTGGCCTTTGCGTAGTCTGTCAATTCCCTCTGCAATAAGCGGGCCTGCCTCTTTTCGGATATCCTCAATGGGTATTTTTCGCAAAATAGAAAACTCAGGGCCAAGAGAGGCTATCATCTGCTCATATTTTTCCGCCGCTTTTTTCCCGGAAGGTGAAATTCCGGTGGAGGCTCCGATTACTTCAGGAAGGGGCACAATACTTTCAAAAGGGCGAAAGGCAGGAGGGACAAAACCTTCATCCCTGTCCGCTAACTGTTCCACACGATTTAACACTCCAATGGTTATTTTCTTCCCACACACCGGGCATTTATTGTCATATTTTATGGTTTCTGAGGGACTCATGCATAGTCCGCATTTCCTGTGTCCGTCAAAATGGTACTTCCCTTCTTCCGGGAAAAATTCAATGGTACCGGCTAACCCTTTTCCCTCCTCAATGGCGCGGTAAAGCCCATCATAGGAGAGATCTATGTCAAATAAATTGGCCTCTCTGCCAAGCTTTCCGGGGGAATGGGCGTCGGAATTGGATATGAGGTGAAAGCGATCCAAAGCGCTTACCCGCCAATTCATGGGAGGGTCGGAGGAAAGTCCGGTTTCCAGGGCATGAATATGGGGCGTCAAATCCTCAAAACACTCCTCAATCCGGTCAAATCCTGAAAAAGCCCCGAACAGGGAAAAATGGGGCGTCCAGATATGCGCCGGCACATAAATTGCTTTGGGGCTGGTTTCCAACATGATTTCCAGCAAATCCCGGCAGGGGATTCCCAAAATGGGACGGCCGTCGGAGTGGATATTTCCAATCAGCTCCAGCCGCCTTGCCAGCGCTTCGGCAGCCTCCAAATCAGGCAAGATCAAAAGGCTGTGCACTTTTCTTACCCGATCCTTACTTTTGTAGATAGAGCTGATTTCCCCGGTGACAACGAAACGTGGACGGTGGGAGGCGGGGCCGTCCGGACGGTATTCCTCTTTTAACACATACAAACCGTTTCCGTCCGGTTCTAACTTTTCCGCTAGTTCCCGGCGCCATGCCGGGTGAGTAAAATCGCCCGTTCCTATGATGTCGATTCCTTTTTTTCGCGCCCACAAATCCAGATATTCCGGCGTACAATCCCTGCTGGTGGCCCGGGAATATTTGGAGTGGATATGCAAATCTCCTATGTACATTTTCATTCTCCATGATACTTATAAACTGTAAATTTTTCAGTTTTTCAGGCAGCGGGCAGTATCGGCCATTGGCCATGCCCGCTGCTTTGTGTGTGGTGGTTGGCTTGTCATTTGGGATAGTTGATCTTTATAATTGAGGGCAGATTTCGCCGTAAATTGCATCCATGAGTTCTTCGCCCTTTCTGCATTCGGATACAAGGGATACAACGGCCGCCTGATCCGGGAAAACAATGGAATACTGGGAGTACTTTCCATCTGCCCGGTAGGAATTGTATTTTCCTCTCCAAAACAGATAGGCATAAGGGGCATCCGCGTACTGTCTGGTGCTTTCTTCAACCCATTCAGGGGAAAGAAGCTGTTTCCCTTCCCATTTTCCCTTATTTAGATAGAAAAGGCCAAATTTATGCAATTCGGATAAGGTGAGAAACAGACCGCCGGAGCCAAAGGAATTGCCCAAAGGATCGCTTTCCCATGTGGGACGTTTAATGCCAAGATGCGAAAACAATCTTGGGGTAAGATAGGAAACCAAATCACAGCCGCTTCTTCTCTGAACAAGTACGCCGGCAAGATAGGGCCCTACATTATTGTAAAGAAAATGTGTGCCAGGCTCATAGGTAAAAGGAAAGGAAAGAGACAGTTTTACCCAGTCATCTTCTTCGTAAAGAGGACGCTGATCGCCCATAAGGGCAGGTTCCTCCTGGCCAAGATGCATTGTTAAAAGGTCCCGGACAGTGGCCTTTTTCAGGTTATCGGGGACGGTTTTTGGCAAATCCTTTTGAAAAGCGTCCACCAGCTTTTCATCAAGGGAAAGAATCCCCTCCTGAAGGGCAAAGCCTACGGCGCAGGACGTAAAGCTTTTGGTAACCGAATATACATTTCTTCTGCATTCCCCCTCACTGTGCCACTGGGCGATAAGGTTGTCATTTTGAGTGACTTTTACACCAAGTACGCCAAGAGGCCGGGCAATTTCCACAAATTTTTTTAGTTCCATATTCATCTCCATTTCTACGTTGCTTTTGTGTCTCGGCGACTTGTGAGGGCAACGCACAGACACAAATCGCTATATAAAAACAGAAGTAGATTTCTGTTTTCAGATTAATTGTTTATAATTCATATTTTGAATTTTGAAAATCATGAAGCTTTTTCATACAAATCCAATAATTTCTGTCGCTGGCATATCTGGCTTTTTGGATTTGCTCTTTGAGCATATCCGGTTCTGACAGCCAGTCGGATTTTATGCGGCCTGTCTGCAGGCAGCGTTTTACCTCTGATAATATTTCAGGATTGGTGTTTATACGTTGCATTTCCTTTAGCAATAAAGAAGCCTTTTTGTCAAAAACAGGATTGGTAAATGTTCGGGAGTCGGAATCATAGGCCAATTCAAATAAACGGTGCTCATTTGCATCCGGTAAAAAGCAGGTATCTTCGGAGGTTTCCTGAATATGCAGATAATACAGCAGAGCTTTGTTTTTGGCATCATTTTTCCGTATAATTCGTCCAAGCCTCTGAATGCGCTGGCGCTGTGTGGAAGTGCCGGACATGATAATTCCCACAGAAGCATCAGGGACATCAATGCCTTCGTCAATTGCCTTGCAGGCAATTAAAATTCTTATATCGCCCGTACGAAAACGATCCAGCGCATTTTTATTTGCCTGGTCTCCCATTTTCGAATGGTATCGTCCGACTTTTTCAGGGTAATATGTCTGCAAAAGCTGATATAGTTCATCGGCCTGGCAAGTGCGCTCACTGAAAATCAGAATTTTTTCTTGCTGTTCCAGCCGCTTTACTAAATCGGCGGCACAGGCAGTCCTTGCACTGGCAAGGGCTACAAGACTCTTTCTTTTATAAGAGAGGTTCATATACAAAGATGCGGTTTCGGCAATTTTTCTGTTTTTTCTCCCGCAATGCTGCGCAGCAGTTCGTAGCGTTCCTTTTGTCCAAGGGCGCTAAGGGCTGGGTATGTGCAGAGCAGCTTTCGGTACAGGGAGATCATCCTTTCGGAAAGCTCCTCATACATTTCTCTTTCCGGCGCCTGAAAAGACAAACTGACATGATAGATATCGTAAGGGCATATATTATGCTGCTTTGCGGCTTCGGTTATTCCGTAATTGTATATTTTCTGTCCAAGGACGGATGCAAGATAACGCCGGGAAGCTCCGGAGGGAAGCGTGGCGGAAAGTCCAAGAGAAAAAAAGCGGTCTTTGTATGGTTCGACATAAGGAGAAAATTCAAAAATCAACTGATTTTGTCCGCTTGCATAACGGTGACATTCATCGGCAATGAGCAAAACTGCCTCCCCACGCTTTAGCTCGGTTAGTATTTGCCTTGCCAGTTCATATCGGGCAGAATTGATGACATATATCATATATTTGCAATCGGGTGAAGCTTTAAAGCCGCCGCCGCGCAGGCCGATTTCCTTATGCAGGGTTGAAACAGGTGGATTTTCTTTGGGAGAATTGGAAAGAAACTCTTTTACATCTCGATGCCATTGCCGCATCAAGGCGCTTGTGGGGACAACGATTTTAACATGCAGGTTTTGACTTAGCCTTTTTTCCAGGCGCTGCACAGCTGTAAGGGCAAGCAGAGTTTTGCCTGAACCGGTGGTCGCCTGAACCATGCCTTTGCCGCTATTTGCAAACCATCTGGTAAGACATTCCTCCTGCCAGCCGTAAAGTTCTCTTATCATTTGCATGTTCTCCTGTTAAATGCCTGCATTTTCCTTTATAATTTTATCACAGGTTTCTTTCGGGGGAAACCGGATATTAAAATTATTAAAAACATACTGTTGAAAACATATAGGGTTTCATATATACTTTTTGTAACATTTGAATACTTTTTATCAAATTTGCTGCCAAGGCAACATGCGGGCCGCGCGGCGGGTAGGGGGAGAAATCTTTCCTATTTGATTCGGCGGCAGTATCGCAAGCTATTCTTGCAATATGCGGGAAAGAGTAAAGGTTGAAAATTAAGATTTTCAACTACGAGATTTGTGTCTGTGCGTTGCTTGCCACAAACTCGTAAGCCATATATGGCTTTGCGCAATAAAGCAGCGCAGAAATGGGGTAAAAAATGAATTACGAAAATCTATACCAGGCTTTACAACCTGACCAGAAGTCTTTAAAGGATTCCCTGGCTTTACTGCAAAAGCTTCAAAAGGCTATGAATCGCGAAGCGGAGAGCGGTGAAATGAAAAATTTTATCCGCGATTTAAGCGCCATGAAAGAGGCTGTGGGAGTATTGACGAAAGCATTGGAGAGTCTGGAGGAGTCGGTTGCAGGCTTTGATACGAAGGCTTATTTTGAGAATGGGGAATTTGCCGAACAGATGATTGAAATCTGCAGGGAAAAGGGCGTGAATGTACGCGGCGAGTTTCCTGTTTATGAAATGTTTCCTTACCGTGTGAAAGTGGATGTAGAAAATCAGGATCTGTTTCTGGACCGCAAGAAGGTGCAGTGCGTGAGACCGCAAAGCTTTGTGGAGACGGTTCAAAAGGGACAGGAAAAATTAAATAAAGTAAATTTTAACGCTTCTACTTTTGTGAATGAACTGGCGGATGCATATGATTTGGCCATATTAAAAGGAAGAAAAAGAGCGGGATCGGATTTGTACTTAACGAATATCTATAAGGTTCTTGCCCCCATGAGCCGTTTCAGAAAGGATTATGATCAGAATAATTTTGCCTTTGATGTGGCAAGGCTGTACGCTTCCGATGTGGAAGAAACAAAGACCGGCAGAAAATTTCAATTTGGGCCCAGCAGAAATAATGAGAAAGCCATCCGTATTTTGGATAAGGAGGGGAAGGAACAATTCCTCGCAACCATCCGCTTCTATGATTAGCGCTCGCTGTGACGGTATCCCAGGAACGATTGGGGATGCGTCGCCGGGAGCGGAAGAAGGAAGGATAGCAGCTGACAAATTTGTGTTTATGTTCAAATTTGAGAGCAATTGAAAGCAGGGAGGATAAGTTTGGAAGTAAACTTCCAAACTTTTTATGCAATAAGCCGATTCGCGAAGCGTGTCGGCGTTTGATGCACAGGCCCGTGCAGAGGAAGTATGCCGCTAAAGCGGCGCACGGGCTGCGCGGTGAGCAGGGGGAAACCTTCCCTGCTCGATTCGGTAGTAGTACCGCAAGTTTTTCTTGCGGTATACAGGAGGGAGAAAAATGCCAGAATTAAATGAAATTCCGGATAGGGAGGAAATGTACGGCTTTTTGCCGGCGGAGCAGCTCACCTGCGGGATTCGGTTTCTCACGGATTTTTGGAGGGAGAAGTATCTTCAGGAATATATTCGAAATGGCGGAAGTAAGATCAAGTTTGTAACGGGGCGAGCGGGGAGCGGGAAGACACACTTTTTGCGGTTAATGACATCTATTGCACAAAAGGAAAATTATAAGACGATTCAGTTTTCCGCCCGGGATGTTTGGATGCACGATTTTAAGGAGATTTATATAGAAATATTTCAGCAGTGCGATATTTTAAAGTGCCTGGAAGCAGTCAGTCACCGCCTGATACAGGAAATGGGATTTGACCATCACGATATTCCGGAGGGTATGAAATTTATTGATTATCTTTCCCAGAATGGAATGGGGGACGCACTGACAAAGCGAGAAATCCGCACGCAGCTGCGGCAGTTCTTTCTGGAAAATCCAATGATGGATAATAACTTTGCACTTGCGTGCAGTATGCTGACCGGAAGCATTTTAGGATACCCCATTTTGGAAGAGCAGAATCAGGAGCTGCTTTTAGGATGGCTTGAGGGAGACCGCTCTATTAAGCTTTCCCAGCTTCGCGCACTGGAATTCTATCCCAGCCGTATCACAAAATATAATGCAAGGCATATGCTCCGTTCTCTGGCGGAGCTGATTCGGATGGGCGGTTATTCGGGGCTGTTTATTTCGGTTGACAATCTGGAAATTTTAATCAGCCGATCCAGCTTAGAACCGGTGCATTATACGAAAATGAAGCGTGAGGATACTTATGAGAGTATTCGCCAGCTGATTGATGATATTGACAGTATGAGAAACATTATGTTCGTCTATGCCTTTGACAGGGATTTGATTGACAATGAAAATGCAGGACTGAAGTCCTATCAGGCATTATGGATGCGGATACAGAATGAGATTGTGGGAGAGCGGTTTAACCGTTTTACAGATATGGTGGATCTGGATCGGCTTGCCTCCCAGGAGTATTCTCCGGAGGTGATAGTATCTATTTCCGAGAGCCTTGCCCAGGTGCAGAAAAGCCGTCCGGCATTAAGCCTAAATATAGAAACGGCAAAAGAAATTGCGGAAAAGGCGCTCACAGGAGCTATTGGGGTTCCACAGCTTATCCGAATTGCCATGCAGGAGGTGAAAGCCGATGTATGATATTGAAGCCAGACATATAATTGAAGCCTTACGTTCCGGTATTCCGTCCCGTGCGGTGGGACAATACTTTTCCGAGGCGCGTCCCAAAATCATGAAGGAAATATCCGACCGGCTGGATGTGGTATGCGAGCAGGGCAAATCCAGCGGAATGATCATCAGCGGAAAATACGGGGAAGGAAAAACCCATCTGCTGAATACGGTGTTTAATCTCGCTCATTCCAATAATATGGTAGTCTCTTACCTTTCTCTCAGCAAGGAGACGCCTATGGATAAGCTTTATCTGGTATATCAAAAGCTGATCCAAAATACCTATCTTCCCAAAAGGCAGCAGCCAGGATTCACATATGAGTTGGAAAAAATATCTGCCGGCAGTCCCGTGGCAAATGAAATGCTGCTTTACGCCGCAAAGCAGCTGGAGACGGACAAGCTGTATTATTTGTTCCGTTCTTATTTAAACACGGAGGATTCTGACGAAAAATTCCTGCTGCAGGCGGATTTAGAGGGAGATTTTATTGCAAATGTTCCTTTAAAAAAGATTTACAAGCGAATTTTTAACCAGCCGGTAAAATATAATACCAATTTTACAAAAACAAAGCATTGCAATGATTATTTTTCATTCATGAGTCACTTATTTATTCAGATGGGGTATCATGGATGGGTTATTTTGATGGATGAGACAGAGCTGATGGGGAGGCTTAGCAAAAAGGCCCGGCTGAATGCCTATCGAAATATGGCGGGATTTCTTATGCCAAAAGAGCAGCTTGAATCCACTTTCAGTATTTTTGCCCTCAGCGCATCTTATGCGGAGGATGTGATTGAGGCAAAGCATGAATATGAAAATCTGGCGGCAATTTATCCGGATGAGCCGGAGCCTGCTAAAACGGTTCTGGATCTTCTGGCAAGGGCGCCTCAGCTATTGCCTTTGACGAAGGATGAAATCCACGAAATTTTGTATAAGATACAGGATTTTCACGGGAAAGCCTATGGATGGACGCCCAATCTTTCCATAGAATCTTTAGCGGAGGCAACCCAGTCAGGAGGGTATTTGCTTAGAACCAAAATCCGGGCTGCCATCGAATTTTTAGACCAGCTTTATCAATATGGAAAAGCAGGAAAAACTACGATCAATGAGCTGGGAGAGGAAACCTTTACGGAGGATGTTCCGTCTATTGAAGAATGGGGGTAAGATATGAAAAGAGAAGATTTAAAAGCCTTACTGGAGGATATGTCCCTGCAGGAAAAGGTGGATCAGATGTTGCAGTTAATGGGGATGTTCTATCTGGATGATGCGGAAGGTGTCTTAACCGGACCGGCAAGGGAGCTGGGGGTGGCAGAAAAGGACTTTTGGATGGCAGGTTCCATTTTGGGAACCTTTGGGGCAAAGCAGCTGAAGGCGATTCAGGACAAATATATGGAAAAGCAGCCTCATCATATTCCCATGCTGTTTATGATGGATGTGATTCATGGATTGAAAACGGTATTTCCCATGCCCCTGGCCCAGGGTGCGACCTTTGAGCCGGAGCTTTCCGGAAGGTGCGCTCAGGCGGCGGCCAGGGAGGCGGCGGTAAGCGGGCTTCATGTGACTTTCAGCCCTATGGTGGACTTGGTCAGGGATGCCAGGTGGGGCCGGGTTATGGAGTCTACGGGGGAGGACCCTTATTTGAACGGTTTGTTTGCCAAAGCGCAGGTGGAGGGTTTTCAGGGAGACGATATGGGTAAGCCCTATAAGGTGTGCTCCTGCGTAAAGCATTTTGCAGCTTACGGCGGGGCCCAGGCCGGCCGGGATTATAATACGGTAGAGCTGAGCGAGCATACTTTGAGGGATTTTTATCTGCCCCCTTATAAGGCGGCAATTGATGCGGGCGTAGGGATGGTAATGACCTCCTTTAATACGATTAACGGGATTCCTGCCAGTACAAACCGCTGGCTGATGCGTGACATTTTGCGGGAAGAGATGGGATTTGACGGGGTTTTAATTTCCGATTTTTCCGCCATATTGGAGACCGTTGCACATGGAAACAGTGCGGACGAGGCGGATGCGGCAAAGAAGGCGTTGGAGGCCGGCGTGGATATTGACATGATGACCAGCGTATACGCCGCAAATTTAAGCAGGCTGGTGGAGGAAGGGAAGGTCAGCGAGGCTCTGATTGATGAGAGCGTCATGAGGATATTGGAGCTGAAAAATAAGCTTGGCCTTTTTGAGAATCCCTATAAGGACGCCAATCCGGAAGAGGAAAAGACGGTGATTTTGTGCAAGGAGCATAAGGAGCTGGCCAGAGAGGCAGCGCAAAAAGCCTTTGTGCTGTTGAAAAATGACGGATTGCTGCCTGTGGACAGGAATAAAAAGGTGGCTTTCGTAGGGCCCTATACCAACCGCAAAGAAATCATCAGCAGCTGGGCGGTGACGGGGGATGTTTCCTCCTGTGTGACGATTGAAGAAGCGGCAAAGGAAGTATTCGACCTTTCCAAAACCACATTTCATCAGGGATGCCAGATACTGGACGATGATTACCACCTGACAGGTTTTGGCAATATGGGTGAATCCGTTCCCGAGAAGCTCTCGCAGGAAGAACAGAAAAAGATGTTTGAGGAAGCCCTTGCGGCGGCTAAGGAGGCAGACCTTGTCATTATGCCTATTGGCGAACACTTTTTACAGAGCGGAGAAGCAACCAGCCGGGCCATGATTGATGTGCCGGAAATTCAAATGAACCTTTTCAGGGAAGTGGCAAAGGTAAATGAAAATATAGTGGTAGTGCTCTTTAACGGTAGGCCGTTGGATTTGCGGGAAATCAGCAAAACGGCAAAAGCGGTATTGGACGTATGGCTCCCCGGAACGGAAGGGGGACATGCGATCGTAGATGTTTTAACCGGAAAGATAAATCCCTCCGGAAAGCTGCCCATGAGTTTTCCTTATTGTGTAGGACAGGTACCGGTGCATTATAATGAGTATTCTACGGGACGGCCGAACTTTGAAGGGATGCAGGAGAGATTTAAATCGAAATACATTGATATTCCCAATGCGCCCTTATATCCTTTCGGGTTTGGGTTAAGCTACACCAATTTTGAAATTTCGCCCGTAACGCTCAGCACAGATACGGTAACGGAAGGACAGCCGGTTAAGGCGTGTGTGACGGTAAAGAATACGGGAGAAATGGAAGGAACGGAGGTTGTACAGCTTTACATTCAGGATGTGGCCGCCAGTGTGGTGCGTCCGGTGAAGGAGCTTAAGGGATTTGAAAAAGTAAAACTTTGTCCCAATGAGGAAAAACAGGTAGAGTTTATCATTGACGAGCCGATGCTCCGTTTCCTTCGGGCCGATGGTACGGTGGGAAGCGAGGAAGGTAAATTCCGCGTTTGGATTGGGAACAGCAGCAATACCAAAAATGAAGCGACATTTTATTATCAGAAAACGAAGTAGGGATTTACAATCAAGCAGGGAAGATTTCCCCCTACTCGCCGCGCGGCCCGTGCGCCGCTTTAGCGGCATACTTCCTCTGCACGGGTCTGTGCATAAAAAAGTAACAGCTCCTGATATAGGAACTGTTACTGAAATCAATGTCATAAATTTAAAGCCTTATAAAAAAGATACATGCCTTTTTCATGTGACTAGCATGTATCTTTTTGGATTATCTATTTTCATAAAGTATGACTTCTTTAGAAAATCACTAGCAAAATCCATTTTAATTAAGCAACCTTTTAAAACGTGCATCAAATCTTGTTTGTTCAAATGCAAGACCAATCCCTAATAGGTGCTTATTTGCAGTGGATTATACTAAATTTTGAGACTCTTTTTTATAAAGTCTGTTAAATTCTATATTATAATTGCGCTCCCTATGAATATAAATGTTCAAAAAACATTCAGATATTTATTCTTTGGTTTAGAAAAAGTCTCTCTTGCACCTGTCTCAACAAGTTTCTAAGACAACTTTAGAACAAAATATTGTTTACTTTCTCGGTACTAGTTTAAAAATATCCTAATCATATTTGGCATTTACATTTTCAAATTCTCGGATAATTCCCCTTATCAATTTTTCCTGCTCTTCCGTCAAGAGCATGTCCTTACAATATATATTATCAGACAAGCCTAAGAGATAATCAGCCGATACATGGAATATCTGACACATTTTAACTAGAACTTCTAATGAAGGATATTTTGCCCCCTGCTCATAAGCTGATATTGCACCTTTAGTTAAATCCAATTTATCAGCTAATTGTCTTTGTGTCATTTTTTTAGCTATACGGAGTTCTCTTATTTTTTCACCTATATATATCATTAAAAGTTTCCTCCATAATATAAGTATATCCTGTTGTAGAATACTTATAGATTACTAGTAAACTTTAAGTTGACTTACTAAAAATAATATGATAATATTAGACACACAAGATTATCAAAATTGTCCATATGAAAGGAGAAACCAGAGAAATGCCAAAATTTACAAAGGGAATCGCCGCAATGTTACTGTCCATATGCGTTTTGTCAACGGGTATGGTAGCAAATGCGGCAGAAAATTACACTGTCAAAGAGGGCGATTATCTAAAGAAAATTGCCAAAACAATCTATGGAGATGAAACAAAATGGGAAACAATTTATGACGCAAATAAGAATGTTATTAAAAATCCCAATTTGATTTATACGGGGCAGGTACTTGTAATACCTGACGTGGAACCTGGGGCAGTTCCAGTGGCAGAAACCGTAGAACAAAATGTAGAGGTAAAAACGCAAGAGAGTACGGAGACAGCAATACAGACTATCAATGAGTCAGGGCGTACGCTTACTGTTACGGTATGGCATGATGGAGATACCGTGGATAAACTTTATTGGCGTTTTAATCCGAATGATGAATGGGAACTTGCGGCAACTAATGTGGGAGGGGGAGACGGTTGTTCAGCCGTTATGACTGTAAATGGATATATCGGGCTAAAGAAAGTAATTGGTGGCAAAGAGTATGTAATGGAGCAAAACATAAAAGAGGGTACAAATATGGATTGGTGGTTTGGATATTCGGAAAGTGTATCTACATATGATAATCCGGGCCAGCCTTCTGAACTCGTTATATTTTCATCCAACAGTTTTTCATCAATTGAATGGCATTAATTATAAGGCCGTCAAAGCGCAAAGATTTCCTCGTGCTTTGACGGCAGTTTATTTTCCAAGTTCCCTTATTCCTATTATCCGCAATATAGATTTCGCTTTGGGAAAAGTTAAGAGGTATGGAAGAATTTAAAATTGAAGAGAAACATTGTGCGGTTGTTTGCAGGGCTGTAGCATAGCGGTTTTCTTCAATCTTTATATTGTATTTTGTTTCATAAGTTACGTCAATTTGCTATATTCCATTTATCATTTTGGTATTTTTGCCTGTATCTGTTTCTTTGCACGGTTGTAGCGTTCACGCAACACATTCTTCTTTGCACCGACTTTCTTTTCAAGTTCGTAGATTGTAAATGCATCGCTATCTATATATTCCATTAGTAATTCGTCTGTCAGTTCCACATCCTCGTAATAGTATATTTTCCGTTTGCGCTTTTGCTTCTCCTGTCCGCTCATCTGTAAAATCTCTTTTTCCAACTGGCACACACGCTCCGTCAAATTCTTTATTAGAATGGTAAGGGCTACTGACTGATAAATGTTTCTTTCATCATATACCATTTTCAGTAAATCTCTGTTCCCTTTTTTCAAAAGTTCTGCATATATTTTTCTGTAATAATCCATAGTAATTTTTCCTTTCAAAAGTTACCAGTAATTTTCTTGGCTTACCAATGTTACTATGCTTTTTCCATGTTTTCAGCTTTAAACATAACATTTTAGTCTGTTTAAAGAAAAAATAAATTTTTTACATGGTAAGTAATAGCGTAACAATATTATCCTGTTTCAGGTAATTTGCGTATGCTTATACGGAGCAATTTTTACTCCGCATAAACACATATATAGAGATTATGTTGGAATCCGGTAAGTAAAACCGGAAAATGATTTTACACGCAAATTTCGGTCATTTTGCCTGTCAGGGCGGATGGCTTCCACATAACTGCTGATTTTACGGACAAGCTCGTTTTCGTCAGTCATCCTGTCCGCAAAATATTTCCGGCACAAAACAATTGCCATTTTCCTGTTGATTGCATAGGCGAACTTGTTGTTAACGCTTTTATTGATAACTACGGCCTGCGCTATACGGCTACAAAAATTTGCCATAATTAATGATGCGAATATCTCCTGCATGGCAAATTCGTCCGACTTCCCGTGGATTCGTTCTAATCCTATTGCATACTTTAACTCACGGAAAGATGTTTCTATCCCCCAACGGGAATGATAGAGAGCTTTTATTTCTCCGGACGTAAAACTGCGTGGGAGGCTAGTCGCCAGTGTCTCATATTCGCCCGTGCTTAACTGGATGCGAACAATACGTAATTTCATGTGGTAAGGGGAGGAAAAATCCCAACGCCGCATACGAGTTTTTGCGCTGTACCCCTTTCCTTTGTCTTTTGCCGTCTGGATGTAAATATATCCGCTTTCCTTGTCCCTTTTCGTCTGTGTGGTGGTCAGTGTAAATGATATATCAACATCCAACTCTTTCATGGGAAGTTTCCGTATCTCACGCATGGCGCTTTTGTTCTGTTTTACACGAATAAGAAAATCCACATGTAAATTTTCTAGAAAATATGCAAAAATATTATATGACTCATAGCCTCTGTCAGCGACAATAAGAGTCTTTTCAGGATAGTCATACCATGTCAGCATGAAACGCATAGCCCCAACTTCGTCTGCCTGCGGCTGTGGCTGTATCTGGCAGTGCTGGTATGTTTTGTTCAGTACATCATAAACCACATTTGCGTGTAACTGGTTATAGCCTTTCCGTTTTCCATTGGGCATATAACTCGGTGCTGATGGGTTTGCAGCAATATTGACGGCCGTTCCGTCTACCGCAAAAACACGGTATCCTTTATAGGTCTGCCTATCACTACACAAACAGTTAAAAGTTTCAAAAATATCTTCAAAAAGCGTCCACGATAATTTTTTTCGCTGTTGTGAAAATGCCGCTTTGCTTGCCTCGATACTCAAGTTTTCAAGTTCTTGTGCAATATCACCGCCACCCATTGCCAGAATTGCTTTTGTCAGTACCTTCAGGGAGAACACACGCTCCCTTGAAAATGCCCCGTTTGGGAAACTGTCATCTTTACGGAAACGCCCGACTGCCTCCTTGATAGCTTTATTCAGTTTTTCTTTGAATTCTGATGGCTTAATGTCCATTTTCTTCTCCTCCAATGGAATGATTTTGGATAAAAGAAAACAAGCCTTAAAAGCCCTTAAACAAAGGGCTGTTCAGACTTGTGCGCTCGTTTTACTGTCATCAAAATTTTTGTTCCGTTTTGTTGTTCTTTCTATTCTCTCTTAACTGATTCTGCTAATTTGTTTTTTCTGTTGTTATGCGGTTTAATAGTTTTGGTTTGTGCTAATTTGTTATAATCTCTCAATCTCTGTGTTATCGCCTAAACGGTGCGCTGTTTCTTTCCCTATACCCATTTTAATGTATTCTTTTTAATTGTCAATAATTTTCGTGGCTAAAATTTATGGGTAAAATTCACAAACTGTATTCCAGGTACAAAAGCTGGCTTTTCATCTTTGCTTATTGAAAATTGTTTTCCATAATTGCCGCAAAATCCTGTAATTTCAACGAAAAGCGGATTCCTTCACGCTGTCTTTTTTCTGCAATTTTGGAAAAACCATTTGTTTTGAAAACAGTAATAGCACAATCACTGTTGAAGGCCCTGACTAATTACGCAATAACACCTCATACGCTGTGCCAGATTACGTAATTATTCATTTTTACTATATAAAAATGTTAAAAGGCTTTATTATATTTTTGCAGTAAAAAACTTTATGTTTTTTATGCATAACCACAAAATTCGGCTATCTTTAAATTAACGAAAATAGAGGCATGATATTTATAATACCTTGTATTTACTGGAGTTGCCCGTCTTACATTAACAAAGAGGAAATACGGTCAATGGCAAAAAAAGAGAAAATCGAGTGATTTTCTCTTAAATTTATGACATTGTTACTGAAATACCTGCTTTTCTTATAGGAACATTCCGTATGGGAAATTAGAAAATTCTTCTCACGGAAAGCACCGAACGATAATTTGCGTTGGATACAATAATACCTGTTTTGGAGGTGGATGCATGGACAATCTGTCCATTTCCCACATAAATTCCCACATGCCCGGAGTAACATACGATATCGCCTGGCTGTGCGTTTTCAAGACCGTTTACCGCCGCTCCCACGCTTCTGTCCGCTGCTGAGGAATGAGGCAGACTCACGCCAAAGTTTTTGTAAACGCTCATTACAAAACCGGAGCAGTCCGCGCCGTTTGTAAGGCTGGTGCCGCCATATACATAAGGATTTCCTACGAACTGACATGCATAATTTGCTACCGATTTCCCCAGCTCGCTCCCGCTGCCTGCCACATACACCGGTTCGGGCGCTTCCTGACCTGCGGATGAAGATGAACTACTCTTTGCCCTTCTCTCCCTTTCCGCTCTGGCCGCCGCTTCCTGTGCCGCCTTTCTTTCCGCCGCTTCTTTTGCAAGCCTTGCTTCCTCTTCTGCCTTTGACTCTGCTTTTACAAATTCCGTGGAAAGGGTAACGTAATCTGTTGAAATATATCCGTCGCCTTCCTCAATGTTTACCTTCACCCATCCGTCTAATTCTTCCGTCACCAAAAGCTGATCGTCTATGGGAATAAGGCCCAAAACCGTAGCGTCAAGTCCGGGCTCCTCGCGAACCTTGAGGGTTGTGGTTGTTACGGTCGCTATTCTGGTTCCCACCTTCTTGGCAAGATCCACCGCATCATCGCCTGTTACGCAATATTCTGCTTTCACATAACCGGTTACGCTGCCGGATTCAATTTCATACCATCCATTATCTTCAGAAATAAATTCCCCCACCGATTTGTCATACAGCTTACCAAGGATTTCTCCTTCCTCGCTGGGAATGCTTCTTACATTTACATAATCATTTACTTTCGCAATGACCAGAGAACGAAATGATTTTTCCTCCCGTTTATTCTCTAACTCTCTTTCCATCTGATTAATCGTCTTTGTGGTGGAAGCCTCCACCGTTTCCTCAATTACCTTTTCTTCCTTCTCCGGAATCAGTTCTTTCATCGGCGACGCCATAACCGCTGCCGCCGTTGCCGTGGCGGATGCCGCAGCCGTTGCCGTAGGAGAAACACTTGCCGCAGCCTCTTCCTCGGCGTCAGAATCCGGCTCGCTGTTTGAGTCAAAATCCGAATCCGTAACAGGAGTTGTGGTCTCCTGGGTATCCTCCTCATCCTTCAAATTTTTAACGCTGGTAGCGTTGGAAGATAAAAAGTAGTCTATTCCTGCGGAAGGGAGCCCGCTTGCCTCCTTCGCTATTACATCCATATTTATGTTGGAAAACAAAAGAGCTGCCGATATGGCGCAAGCTGTGACACGCCCTGCTTTTCTAACATTCTTTATCTGCATGATAACCTCCATCCGTTTGCTTATCTATCGTAGGCCATTTTACTTATCATATGAACTTTGTTACTAATTATTACAAATTTGTTACATCTGTTAATAAATATAACACTTCTCATGCAGCCTGTCAACCACAGGAATTAGTTTCCAGTGTTCTATATCTGGTACAATGTTACTATGTCATTAAGCTAACGGCTACGGACGCCGGGAAGAAAGTCAAAGACCCCGCAAAAATAAAATTCTCCGTCACTGGGCCCAGCTTAAGGCTTCCTCTAAACTGCCCGCCCCCAATATGTTCAGCATAAAATCTATGTACTCTTCCCCCTTATCCGTATCAATATTACAAAAAATATCTTTCAAAAACTTTTCGGAATGGTCATATCCGTAAATACCAAAAGACAAACCCTGCACCATCTCTTCCGGGGCGTCTGTCTGCCGGTTCATAATGAAGGCCTCCACGTATGGATTCGCCTCCGTAATATAATAACAGTAAGCAAAGGCCGCCGCCTGCAGCTTCTGGCCAAACTTAGAGGAAAAACCAAGCTCCGTGATGGTGATGCTCCTGACGTTTCCTTTCGTATCTAAATATTCTTCCTGTTTCAAAAAATCTGTGAGGACGTTTAGATTCATAATAGAAAGCGTCTGCGCGTCCTGGGTCTTATCATATTCCTGGGACCAATAGTTTACACGTGTCAGCGGGTTAGGGTAAGGATGGATGGCAATCCCCCAATCATAGTTGCCATGTTTAAGGGCCGCCCGGTTGATTCCCTCTATCAAATCCCTGGCATTAAAATAAATCCTGTTATCTCCCTCATTGCTGTTCCAATCGTGGTCAATGCTGAAATATACCTTTGCGCCCGCATATCTTCTTTTAGCCGCCTGATAAAAAATCCTGAAAGCTTTTTCAAATTCCTGGGTATAATATGTAACATCATCCGTATCCATATAATTCCATGTTTTAAACTGGTTAATTTCATTGGCAATCACCCAACTATACACCATACCATGTTCCCCGTCGGAATAGCGTTCCGTAAGAAAGCTGGCCACCGCTTCAAGCTCCTTAACGCCTTCCTCCTCCGCAGTGTTAAACATGTAATAACTGGCCCCGCCGCTTTTATCCCTTGCCTTAGGATGAATCATTTCTATGTAATTGTCATTCCAGTCATTTAACACAATCGCTGTGGAACACATTCCCAAATCTGTCAGATAAGTAAACAGCCCGTCATATCCGTTGATTGCCGCCCCATTAAAAAGATAATCTGTTCCCTGATAGGTATAAGTAATGGTCGGAAAGGTTTCATCCGCCGTCTCGCCCATAATAGCGGATAAAGGAATATTATAAATAGCATGCTTAACGCCCAGATCCGTTAATTCCTCCGTGCCAAGCATAGTAGGGTCAAGCAAAAGTCCTTTTTTGGATTCTAACTGCGGATACCCCTCCTGATTCTTTGCAAGAGCCTCCGGGTTTGACAGGTAAATGCCATTCCCAACAGGCACATACTTCCCTTCTAAAAGAAGGGCCGGAACAAACTGCTGAAACAGATATTCCTCTTCATAGGAAAAAGAAACTTCACACTCCGTCCCCTTCGGAGAAAAGGCCGCCGGCCTGCCGCCTAAGGTTTCTTCCTTTTCATAACAGGAAAGGGCAAACAAATATAAATAGGCGTCATCGCTTTCCGGTATCTGCGGCATTTTAAGGGAATAAACCATTTCCTTCGATTCCTCCTCATAGATAAGTGAAAAATCAGAGGCATAACCTGTAAGCTCTCCTGCCTCCACATACAGATCTCCCTTGGTAAGCCGCCTTTTTTCCTTCTCGCTTAATTCACCCTTTTTTTCTTTGCTTTTCTTATTTTCCGTTGCGTTTTTTTCCTCTTTTTCTGCGCTTGCCACCGCAGCGGTCTCACTTGTCTTTTTCCCACATCCCCATAAAAAGCATGCCGGTAAAAGTATCCCCATGATATACAAAAGTAAAAATTTTCTCATAATTTATACCCCCGCATACCGCAAGCTGTGCTTGCGGTACTGCCACCAATAAATAGTTTGGAAGTTTACTTCCAAACTTCAATTCCCCCGCACCTTTCAATTCCCTGTCTTGTCCATGTTTAATGTAAAAGATACCTGGGGCTGCACATCGGTTTCACCTGATATGGAAACCTCACCCAACTTAATTTTCCTGTGCAATTCGCTAAACTTCTCCATCGTAAGAGCGTTAAATCTCCATTCCGTATCATAAATTGGAATCCCCGTACAGTTTTCCTTCATGCTATAGCGTACCGCCTCTCCGGCAAATCCATCCGACCATGCTTTCCCTGACGCATAAAAATCATCCAGCGAAATGATTACCGCATTGGAAATATCTTTGATTGCACTGGTCAAAAAGCGTTCTGACAGTGGGCTTTGATCCACATCCACTCCAATAAGCATCCCATTCCCTTCTTCTGCCGCCTCTAACACCGACTGATACAAAGAGCCTCCACAGGCAAAAATCACTTCCGTTCCTTCTCCATACCAGGCCAACGCCTTATCCCGGATTTCCGGCTCCGGTTCATAAGAATCCGCATACCAATAGTTGACGGTCACATCGGACAGCCCCATATCCTTAGCCGCATCGTCAATCCCCTGCAGATACCCATAACCATACCGCATAACCGAGGGCACTTCTTTTCCTCCGATAAACCCCAGCTTGCGATAACCGTCAAAAACCGTAAGATATCCTGCCAGATAACCTGATTCCTCCTCTTCAAAGGAAACGCAGTGCACATTGTTCTCTATTTTGACGGCATCCCCGCTCTCATCCGTGGGAACTCCATCAATCAGCAAAAAGGACGCCTGCGCATATTCGCTTTGCAGAGCTCCCACCGCCTCTTCAAATTCATCTCCTCCGCAGACAATAAGCCTGGCCCCGTCGGAAACTGCCTGCCGGATAACCTCTTTATGTCCTTCCGGCTGATTTATATCCACATTATAATAGGAAAACGAAACGCCTGCTGAAAATGCATACATTTGAATTCCCTTATAAATCGCCTCATTATAGCTTTCGTCCATCATATTGCCATCTGTCACAAAGGCAATCTCACCGCCATTTTCCTGATAATCCCCGTAAATATCCTCCATCAATTTCATCTCCGGCCCTTCTGCCGGTGATTGCAAAAGAGCCTTCCATGCCTGTGCCTTTTCCTCCGCCGCCTGCACGTCGCTTTCCGTTGGCACATATCCCGGCTCCTTATCTTGTCCTTCACTCTCTGCCGAAGAGGTGTCCGCAGTATCCTCGTTTGCATCCGCCGCAACATCTTTAGAAGCATTTCCTATTCCCTGAGCCGTCGTCTCCTGCTGCCTGCCGGCACATCCGCTCAGCGCCCCCGCAAGCAGCAATCCAACGATGCCATATACAATTTTCTTTCTCATTTATATACCCCCGCATACCGCAAGCTGTGCTTGCGGTACTGCCACCGATAAAGAGTTTGGAAGTTTACTTCCAAACTTTAACCCCCACATACGGCAGGCCCTGCCTGCCGTGCTGCACCAATAAGTAATCTGAAAGGGACTTTCAAACTTCCCGACATGCCGCTTTCACAACAACTTCATTTTCCAGTATAGCACGCGCCTCCTCTGTCTGTACAGCAACAAATATATTTGCACTTACTTTTCACGTGCAATATCGTTACTTTTCATGGCCGGGGCCGCTTATTGTAACAGAATTCTCCGTCGCCGCGCTTTCGCTCCGAAAAAAGCATAGCTCCGAACGCGCGGCGGCGACTGAATTTTTATTCGTTCGAAGCGGATGGATGACCAACTTATTGAAAGATAGCTCTACAACTGCTGCCGCACCCATCCGATAGATTGTTTGATTCCCTCCAATGTATCTTCATATCCAAACAGCTCCACAATCACATTTCCTTCATAATTTCGCTTTTTCAGTCCGTCCAAAATCTCTTTTATATGAATATACCCGCTGCCAACCGGCACTGACCATACGCTGCTCCCATCATGGCAGACGCATCCTCCCTCTTTTTCCGTATGGACGTCAAGGCTCCTGTCCTTTAAATGAACCGTACATATTTTATCGGCAAATCTAAGGAACGCCGCTTCCTCGTCTTCCTTATAGCAGACAAAATTCCCCGTATCAAAAGCGCACTTAAGTTCCAAAGCCTCCTCCAAAAAATAAGAAAGTCCTTCCACGGAATTGTATGGGGAAGCCATAGAATCATAATCTTCCATGCAAACGGCAATTCCCCTTTCCTTTCCATAAGCCGCCGCCTTTTTTACAACCTTAACCATATTTTCAATCATTTCATCCCGGTTTTTTTCATCCTCTTTTGAAATCAGGCCGGGAACGATCAGACAGTTAGCGGCCCCCACTCTCAGGGCAAGCTCTATATACTCCTTATAGCTTTCGTCCTTTGGGTGATGTCCAAAATCAAAATGCTGGTGCAGCCCTTCTATAGAAAGTCCTCTTTCCCTGAAAAGCTTCATCAGCTCTTCTTCTCTTCCTTTTAAGGAATCCTGGGAAATGTAAATCATTTGTAATCCTTCCGCCTTCAATTCATCTAACGCATCTTCTATGGAAACCTTTCCTTTTTCCGCCCCGTAAACAATATTTTCATAAAAAGCCGCAATTTTCATCTGATAACCCTCCTGTAACAATAAACTGGCTGAATATTTATTATACTTTAGAGTTTATTACCAGTCAACAGCCCCGCAAAACAAACGCGTAAGGCTTGCCCAAGGTTGCTTTTATCGGCCCGGATATTAAACGGAACGGCATTGTTTCACCGGATAATCAGGAACATAGCTTAAAGCGGCTGATTGGAAAGCAAGATTAATAAATCTTCCATAAGAAATTTATTGCGGACCAGGGTTTGTTGTGTGATAATAAAAGTTGTAAGAAAGCCTTTCATCAAAAGATACAAAGGGAAAAATATAACGAGGTTTTAGACATAACTATGAGCGACTATCAAAATCAGAGTAATATAGGAGAACAGATGAAAGAAGCGCTGGCCGAGGCTCTGCGCACCGGGGATTTTAAGAATTTAAACGACCTGGTGGCCCAGACGGTAACCAGCACCTTAAACGAAGTTGGAAAGCATATTTCCTTTGAAAATAAAAGCGAGCATTCTGATACTCATTCAAACGACCCTTCATGGAACCACACAGGAGACGGGCAAAGCGGTACCTGTACATGGGATCAAAAGGCGGCCCGGGCGCAGAAAGAACGCGAGGAGCAAAAGCGCCTGAAACAGCAGCAGCACTGGCAGGAGCAGCTGCAACGCACCCAGGCGCAGATTTTGCAAAAAAAAGAACAATTCATCAAACAGAAAAACCAGTTTCTGCATCCCAAAGCGCCAGGGCGGCGCCCACAGGAGCAAACCCTGCCCGCCCCTGTCATCAAATTTAATAAAATAGGCAGCGTATCCAACATTTTATACAAAGTCTTTGGCGGAATCGGCCTTGGCGCCACAGCCTTTTCCCTTTTTGGCCTGCTTGTCCTATGGGGCGCCAATTTCCCTGTAAACGGGGCGGCCTTTATAACAACTCTCCTTTTCATGGCAGGCTTCTTTTACATGATTCAGGTTGGAATCGGACAGGGGAGGCGTTTAAAGAGGGCCCAGCGTTATATGCAGCTGTGCAGCCGCAAAATGTATATCGGTACGGAAGCACTGGCCCAAAGCACCGGAAAAAGCAAACGCTTTATCCTGCGGGATTTACAGAAAATGCTAAAGCTGGGAATGTTTCCCGAAGGCCACCTGGATCAACAGAAAACAAATTTCATGTTAAACGATACCATTTACAGGCAGTATCTGGAAATGGAGGAAAACCACAGACGCATGGAACTGGAAGCGCAAAAAAATACCCGGCAGGCAAATCTGCCCGGGGAGCATACGGCTGCAAACGCGGAGCAAAACAAAAACCTGTCTTCCCGGCCGGACAACCCTGCCGCCTACGGCAGCGTTCATGGCGAAGATTTTGAAAAATCGGAATTAAACACCATGATGGAGGAGGGAGCGGAATGTATCCGCAAATTAAGATATCTGAACGACCAGATTCCCGGAGAAGTAATTTCCCAAAAGCTCTTCCGGCTGGAAAATCTGTTAAAAGAAATTTTTGACAACCTAAAGGAGCATCCTGACCAAATGCACCGGATGCACAAGCTGATGGATTATTATCTGCCCACCACATTAAAACTGGTGGAAGCTTATGAGGATTTTGATAAAGTCAGCGCGCCGGGGAAAGAAATTACCGCTGCCAAGGCGGAAATTGAAAATACCTTAGATACCATCAACCAGGCTTTTACGGAACTTTTAAACAATCTTTTTCAGGACGCTGTTCTTGACGCAACCACAGACGCTCAGGTTCTTAAGACCATGCTTGCCCGTGAGGGCCTCATGAATGAAATGGACATCAAACGCTGCCGCACTTCCAAGGACAGCTTAGACGATAGGAAAATAAACATAGACGGAGGACAATCAAATGAACAATAATTTAGATGAACTGGTAAAGGAGGCGCCTTCTTTAACGCTTACCCCCTTTACCGAAGAAGAACCCCAAAAACAGCCTTTGGTAATAGAGGATGAACAGCCTGAAGTTCCTCAGGTGGTATTAACCCCCGAAGAGCAGAAAATGGTAGATGCCTTTGCAGCGCAGATTGACATTACCAACACCCAGATGGTAATGCAGTACGGCGCAGGCAGCCAGAAAAAAATAGCCGATTTTTCCGAGAGCGCGTTAAACAATGTACGCACCAAGGATATGGGCGAGATCGGCCAGATGCTGACGGATGTGGTTACACAGTTGAAAGACTTTGACGAGCCTGAGGAAAAGGGATTTCTTGGGATCTTTAAAAAAGGCAGCAATAAGCTGGAAAATATGAGGGTAAAATATGATAAGGCGGAAAATAACATCAACAAAATCTGTAAGGTAATGGAAAACCATCAGGTTACTCTGCTTAAGGACGCCGCCATGCTGGATAAAATGTATGAATTAAATTTGAATTATTTCAAAGAACTGTCCATGTACATCCTTGCCGGAAAGCAAAAATTAGAACAGGCCAGAACCATTGAGTTGCCGGCTCTCCTTCAGAAAGCGGAGCGCAGCGGACTGCCGGAGGATACTCAGGCCGCCAACGATTACGCTTCCATGTGCGAACGCTTCGAAAAGAAAATCTATGACCTGGAGCTGACCAGAACCATTTCCATGCAGATGGCCCCCCAGATTCGATTAATCCAAAGCAACGATACCGCCATGTCGGAAAAAATACAGTCCACTTTGGTCAATACAATTCCTTTGTGGAAAAGCCAGATGGTCATTGCCATAGGCTTAAATCATTCTTCGGAGGCGGCCAAAGCGCAAAAAGAAGTCACCGACATGACCAACTCGCTGCTTAAGAAAAACGCCGAGGCCCTTAAGACCGCAACCATTGAAACGGCCCGCGAGAGCGAGCGCGGCATTGTGGACATTGAGACTCTTACCGCAACCAACAAAACCCTGATCAGCACTTTGGACGAGGTTTTAAAAATTCAGGAGGACGGCCGTGCAAAGAGAAGAAATGCGGAGCAGGAGCTTTTCAGAATTGAAAACGAAATGAGGCAAAAGCTTCTTACGGTAAGTCGTTCTTCCTCTGGAAATGCGTCATAATTTTGATAATCCGCCGGCTCTTTCTTTGCAAAAGTCAAAGTTCCCATGGCAGTTGTCAAATACTCCGCAGCAAGCTGATGGGGTATCAAACTTGCAGCGCTGCAAAAGACCCTCGTGGCATTCGCCAAATGTCTATGAGACGCTATGCGTCTCATAGAGCGGCCGCTTGACTCATTGCTCGCGGGAATAAAGCATTACTTGATAGTCAATTAATAAAGTAAGGATGGTGAGAAAAGTGAGTGAAAAGAAGATGAAAAGAAACGTAGATGCCGATCCTACCCATGCGCGGAAAAGAACCATCTATATCGTTGGTCATAAAAATCCTGACACGGATTCCATCTGTTCCGCGATTTCTTATGCTTATCTGAAAAACCAAAGCTCCGGCAGCAACTGCTATGTGCCTGCCAGGGCCGGCCATGTCAGCGCCGAAACCCAATATGTGTTAAAGCGTTTTGAAATGAGCGTGCCAACCCTTCTTGAAAATATTGGCACCCGCGTAAAGGATATGGATATCCGCAAGGTACCGGGGGTAAGAAGTGACATTTCCCTGAAAAAAGCCTATTCTCTGATGAACGATCAGAGCGTATTCACCCTCCCTATCACCAATGAAAAAAACCAGCTGGAAGGGCTTATCACCATCAACGACATTGCCCAATCCTATATGGATGAATATGACAGCGCCATTCTCTCCACCGCCGCAACCTCCTACCGCAATATTTTAGAGACGCTGGATGCGGAAATGGTGGTAGGCGATGAAAACGGATACTTTGACAAAGGGAAAGTTGTGATAGCCGCCGCTAACCCTGATGTGATGGAAGAATACATAGACGAACATGATATGGTGGTTTTAGGCAACCGCTACGAATCCCAGCTCTGCGCCATAGAAATGCAGGCCGGCTGTATCGTTGTCTGCCTTGGCTCTCCTGTGTCCCGTACTATCAGACGTTTGGCCGAGGAACGCAATTGCGCCATCATCATTACGCCCCAGGACACCTACACCGTGGCCAGATTAATCAATCAAAGCATGCCCGTAAGCTTTTTTATGCGCAAGGATAACCTTTTAACTTTCCGGGAATCCGACTATACCGAAGGCATTAAAGAAATTATGTCCCAGAAGCGCTACCGTGATTTTCCAATTTTGACGAAAACCGGAAAATACGTGGGCATGATTTCCAGACGTAACCTCCTGGGCGTACACAAGCGGGGGCTGATTCTGGTAGACCACAATGAAGTGTCCCAGGCCGTAGACAATGTGCTGGATGCGGAAATCCTGGAAATCATAGATCATCACAGACTTGGCTCCTTAGAGACAATGGCGCCGATTTATTTCCGCAATCAGCCCGTAGGATGCACCGGCACCATTGTCTACCAGATGTTTGGAGAACAGGATATTGAAGTTCCTCCTGCTATTGCAGGCTTATTGTGCAGCGCCATCTTATCCGACACGCTGCTGTTCCGTTCGCCCACCTGTACCCAGATGGACGTTAACGCGGCCAAGGCGTTAGCTAAGATAGCCGGGATTGAATGTGAATCCTACGCCAAGCAGATGTTTGCCGCCGGCAGCGACCTTGCCTCCAAAACAGATGAAGAAATTCTGTATCAGGACTTTAAAATGTTTGAATTTGGCGACTTTAACGTGGGCATCGGACAGATTACCTCCATGAACGAGGAAGAGTTGTCTCACATCCAAACCACCCTTTACCCCTATATGAATGAAGTGTATCAGGATAAAAATGTGGATATGATGTTTTTCATGCTCACGGATATCATACAGGAAACGACACAGCTCCTTTGCTGCGGCGAAAGAGCTCCTGACCTGGTGCAGGAAGCCTTCCACAAAAAAGTGGAGGACGGCAGCGTCAGACTGCCCGGCGTGCTTTCCCGGAAAAAGCAGCTTGTGCCCTCCTTCATGATGGCAATAGGAGAGTTATAAAGCTCCCAGACCGCGAAAATTTAAGAAGGCTGCGGACGCCGGGAGGAAAATAAAATTCTCCGTCGCCGCGCTCTCGCTCCGTAAAAAGCGTAGCGGACACTAGGTTCGTGAAATACCTCACCAAGTGCCGACGCTTTTTAAGGGGCTCCTTAAGAATTTTATTTTCCTCCCGGCTGACTTAGGCATACTAAAAGACATTGCCGCCAGGGCGGAGTCTTTTTTAAATGAAATTCTTTCCCGAGAGAAACAACACGAACAAAAATATGGTAATAATACAACATACGGATGTTGCCGCCACAATTTCCCCCGCCAGCTCCCCGTTTCCTCCCATGGACTGCGCCATGGGAGTGGACGCTACGGCGGTGGGGGAAGCAAAAATTGCCAATACGGCCACCAACGCATCCCCGCGGTACCCCATCATAATCGCCGCCGATAAAGCGATAACCGGCACCGCAATCAATTTTCCAAAGACGGCCGTGAGCAGATAGTTTCTGTGCTGAATAATACTTCCCAGCGACAACATACCCCCAAGGGCCGTAAGCGCTAAGGGCGTGGCGATATCTCCCAGGGTTGCAAGGGGCTGTTGCAGCAACGTCGGAAAAGGCAGGTGAAACACCTTAAAGACAGCGCCCAGAATCCCGGCGTCCACCAAAGGATTTTTGAAAATATTGAGTATCATTCGTCCAATCTTCAATTCGTTTTCCCGCTTAACCTCAAACAAAATAACAGCCAGAATGTTGAACACCGGAACCACGATCGCCGCCAGGGCGGCAACCAGCGCCAGACCGCTTTCTCCGCTTAAGGAGGCCGTTATCACATTTCCAAAAAGCACAAAATTGCTTCTGTAGGTTCCCTGGATCATCGTCGCGCAATCCGGCTTAGACTTTATGGAGCGGGTATAGCCAATCCACAAAACGCTAAATTGCAGAAGAATAACTGTCACCGCAAAAAGAAAGATACCCGGCCTGACCGTTTCCCCAATTTCGGCCTCATATATATTAAAAAACAAAGTCAGCGGCATAAAAATGCGAAATGTCATGCTGTTGAGCGCTTTGAAATTTTCCGCCGAAAAAATCCCCCTCCTGCGCGTCATAAATCCCACCGCCATATAAATCAGGAGCGGCAGCACCACTTTTACCGCAAGTAAAAAATTATCCATCCCATCACCCCACTGTCCCGCCTCTCAAACCGGCGCAATTGTCGTGTAAAAATTCCCAATATGCCGCTTTGTGGCGCAAACAATCCATAAACCATTGAAAAAACCTCCAAAGTCAATCAGGTTTTCCCTTATCAACTTTGGAGGCAGGACGTTTATATCAAAATCTTAAAAATTTATTTCTATTTTCACTTATTTTCTAACCAGATGCTGAGGCACGCCGTTTACGAAAATAGGGAAGAGCTCGCCCATGATCAGCGGTCTTGCATATTCTTCGTAGCCTTCGTTCAGGCCGCAGCCGTCTTCCGTAATCCACTCTGCCGGAACAGGTCTTTCCACATTTGCAATTGCGTGGATATCATATACGCTTGTTCCGCACTGATAAGGATCTTCACCATTTCTGTCCAAAGTGATCATCATGCCGGTCTTGCCTTCGTTTGCCGCTATCACCGCATCATGTCCAACCTGGAACGCCTCATTGGTATCTGTTAAAGATGCAATATGGCTTGCCGCACGCTGAAGGGTTGAAAATTCGATTGCTCTGGTCTTTAAGCCTGTCTCATCGGCAATCAGCTGCGCTAAGTAAGCCGCCGTACCAGACATCTGCTTATGTCCAAATGCGTCTACCGCAACGTTTTCATTTGCCAGCTCGCACACGTAACGTCCGTCGGCAATGTGGATTCCTTCGGAAACCGCAATTACCACGGAAGATTTGGTTTCCGCAAGATGTTTTACTTTTTCCATAAAAGCGTCCATATCAAATACTCTTTCAGGCAGATAAATGGCGTCAGCGCCGCTGCAGTCCTCTCCCTTTGCAAGAGCCGCCGCTGCCGTAAGCCATCCCGCATTACGGCCCATGATCTCTACAATACAGATAGTGGGCTTTTTCGCGCCGAAGGACTCATTGTCGCGGATGATTTCCTTTAAGCTGGATGCAATATATTTCGCTGCGGAGCCATAGCCGGGGCAATGATCCGTAACAGGCAGGTCATTGTCGATGGTCTTAGGCACGCCCATAAATCTCTGCGGCTTGCCATGTGCGGCAGCATAGTCCGATAACATTTTAACCGTATCCATGGAATCATTTCCGCCGGCATAAAACAGGCACTCAATGTCATGCTTTTCCATGATTTCAAATACCTTTTCGTAAACTTCCTCATGCCCTTCAATCTTTGGCATTTTAAAACGGCAGGAACCTAAGAATGCGGAAGGAGTTCTCTTTAACAGCTCAATTCCCACAGGATCTTCCAAGTAATCTTCAAGCTCAATCAGCTTATCTTCCAAAAATCCTTCAATTCCATGAACCATTCCATAAACATGCTTTACGCCCAGCTTCTTTGCTGCTGCGTATACGCCCGCTACAGATGAATTGATGACTGCCGTAGGTCCGCCGGACTGTCCAACAACAATACTACCTTTCATTTCTATCTCTCCTTTATTTTATTATTTTCTCTGATACATTATCTGGGTATCAGTTTCCTGTCATGCTGCCCGCCAAAGGCGCATAAACAATATTTACCATTGCAACTAGAAGTATAGCAGATTCCCTTTTTTCTGACAAGAGTCATTCCCTTTTTTCTATCGGTTCGTTTTCGGTATTGTTACAATCCATGGCCCGGAGCGTGTTTGGTATCTCGCTGTTTACAGAAAAGACGCCACACAATAAATACCATAGATGCCAAGCAATGTAATGCCCTGAATCCGTGAGGATTTCTTTCTAACCAAAATGGGCGCTAAAAGCACCGCCATAACCAGAAGGGAAAGAGGCATGTCCACCGCCACGGTAGACCGCTCTAAGGGAATGCCTGCAATCGCCGAAGGAATGCCAATCACCAGAAGCATATTAAGAAGATTGGCCCCTATCACATTTCCAAGCCCAACATTCCCATAGCCTTTCACCAGGGACATCACGGAGGTCATCAGCTCCGGCAGGGATGTGCCGAGGGCTATAAAGGTAACCGCAATAACTCTCTCCGGCACGCCGACCGCTTTTGCAATCAGGATTCCATTATCCACCAGAAGATTAGCCCCCGCAAAAAGGAAGATTGCACAGACAATCAGCACCACAAGCTGAAACGGAATGGAAATATCGTCCGCCCCATCTTTGTCGTCCTCTCCGCCACCGCCCTCCAAAGGAGCGCGCATAACATTGATACAGGCATAAACAATAAACAGCAGCAGTAATATTATCCCCACAGGCCGTCCAAAAGCTCCTGTCACAAACCCGCATATATTTAACAAAATAAGTACGGTAAAGAAAAATGCACTACGCCACGACAGCGCCGCAAGCTCCACCTGCTTTGAGGGGCGTATGGTCTGCGTCAGACCTGCAATCAACGCCGTATTGCAGATGATAGATCCAAAGGCGTTTCCTGCCGCAATAGCGGCGGAACCGTCAAATGCCGCGGTTGTGGAAACCAATACTTCCGGCAGCGTAGTGCCCAGGCTTACAATGGTAGCTCCCACCACAATCTGCGGTATCCCCAGCTTTTTGGCAATTGCCACAGCCGCATCCACCAGCCTGTCGCCGCCTAAACAAATCAGCGCCAAACCCAATACGAATAAAATAACTGTTTTTCCCATTTTTCCATCCTTTCTTCCTTTAGTATTGCACTTTTTCCGGTGACCCATGCGCATCACATGCCGCTTTGAGGGTAAGCGAGACTGCTTATCGTAATCAAAGCAGGGAAGATTTTCTCCCTACTCGCCGCATGTCCCGTGCGCCGCTTTAGCGGCATACTTCCTCTGCACGGGCCTGTGCATAAAAAAAGACTCCTGACCCACATATGATGCGTGTCAAAAGTCTCGTACTTCCTCAATAACCAATCGGTGGAAGTGTTAAGCCACGGCTTACCGCCGGAGATTGTTGGCCGAACATTTCTTACTACTCCCTTTTAACTTATGAAAACTTTACCAGAAAAAGAGAAAGATGTCAAATAGAAAAATAAATATTTACACCCTGTTAACACAACCGCCCGGAACCGCTCTGTGTTTGCGAATTACAGTGAAACAAAACTACTGGCACATACGGCATTTCCAAAAATCATCGTTTTTATCGGAACCTCATTGCGTTCTAACACATCAAATGATGTTCTCACAATTCCACTTTTTTCATTATCATTTTCGCAGTTTTCAATATCGCCTGTTGCGTAAACCGCAATATCTTTTCCCCATGCGGCATATCTCTTAAGAACTTCTTAATCCGGAAGATTATGTAAACGTAATACGGTGGTTGTTGCTAACGCAGGGGATGCAATTCCCAATTCATTAAATCTGTCAATTAAGTAACTCGAACCTTGAGAGGCATGGTGCGGTATTTTTATATAATCAATTCGTTCTTTTATGTTAAAATTAAAATCCGGGATACATTTTATCGTTCTATTCTCAACATCTCCCGCGAGAACGACATAAAAATGTCCAATATTGATTACCAGTCCTATGGAATACACATTTCCCATATTGAAACGTTCCTGAACCTTTAACTCCCCCAGCAAAGTAGTATCGGGCGCAAAGCTTCTTATTTCAAAAATGTATGGATGAATGGAAATATTACCGCAGCACTCAAACCTCTCTAAAATCTTTGCATCTGAGGCTTCACGTATCCGCATTTTATTTCTCTTTTTAGATTCCAAAGCTTCGAAAATCTCTTTATATGCGCTCTGTGCGGCTGACGGGCAGGCTTCAACATCTTTTGAGATAAACGGAGGAATCCAAAATAAAGTTTTGTTGTCACAGAATTCACTTATGATTCTGTCCATCCCAATTGTATGGTCGGCATGCGGATGTGTCCAGCATACAAAATTGAAGCTGTCCATCTTTTCATTTTTTAGTAAAGTAAGCGCTACATTTTCTTCCCCATCTTCATAACAATCCACTAATCCTGCATATACCGCTTTTCCATCCGCCTTTAAAAAGAAGACTATGCTTTCCCCTTCATTTTTATATCCTATAACGTTTATTTCAAAATCTAAAGCTTTATCAAACAGTTTTCTCTTCATTATTTCATTAACTGACTGGCATATTTTGTACCGGGCCTTCTGTTATCGCCTGAAATAGTCGTTCTTGCATTTTTACTGCTATATGCGCTCACAAACGTCTTTTTTTCTTTAACTGCCGGAACATTTGTATAATTTGTTTTAATTGTTGTCACAAATTTACTCATTTTTTTCAACTCCTATTATATTTGAATCATTGAAATTTTCTTTCCCTAGTTTTTCGATAAAGTCTTCTGTCAGCGCCTCCTTATATAATTCAAACAATCTTTCATTCATCGCAGTAATTTCAGTATTTCCGGTAAATAATCTGTTGATGTCATCGTCTTGCGTAATATAAATATCCGAATCCAAAACTACTTGATATGCAATGTTATCCTCATATTCTCCCTTTATTATTGTTCTCATTAAATTGACATTATATTTTCCGTCTAAAAAACAATCTCTGCTTTCAAAAAGTTTTGGACTGCTCCCTCTGTCTAATCCGTATATTGGGAAAAATTTTATGTTAAAATATCTGTCTAAGCTGTGGATATCTTTGATAATACATTGATTAACCTTCCGCACCCCGAAACGGGTACAGTTTAAGAAATCAACTTCATTTCTAAGCGTCTTTACCACCTCAACCAATGTGCCGCTATATTCGGAAAAAGGAATATATTTTTGACTTT
>ERZ777011.738-NODE-738-length-45725-cov-15.772345_pt1 | contig 45725 bp, 35 predicted proteins | sample MGYA00374964_ERZ777011 | MGnify/ENA primary metagenome ERZ777011 (study PRJEB29310, sample SAMD00008975) | mouse gut metagenome | study: EMG produced TPA metagenomics assembly of the Metagenome analysis of fecal microbiota from mouse which was promoted...
GGGTTTGTTATGCCTAATAACATTATTTCGCACTAAAATTTAGACAATCTCTAAGCGAATATAAGATATTATAGTTACCTTTGTGATAGTAGCCCAGCCATCCGTATCGCCCAGTTAAGTGGGTAAGACTGGGTAAAGATATTTTGGGAAGCGTATACATAAGCATGTCCTTGAATACCAAGAATTTCACAAATCAGCTCCAAAGTAAATAATCCATGTTACGACAAAGACAAAAAACAAAATGTAGCTTTCTTGTAAGTACCGCTATAATGTTGTTGGCAATTGTGTGTAATCCGTGGCAGCTCCATGCCCGCAGCCTTTCTGCAGATGAGGCCTTGGCCCGTGCCAAGACATTTATCGATTCAACAGATAGGATGCGGCACAATGTCCCAGGGCAGTCGCGGCTGGTAACTTATACCCTCATCAGTGCTACCCCTGAGATATACGTGTTCAACCGCGGCACAGGCGGTTTCTTAATAGCTGCCGGAGATGACCGCATGGATGCGGTTCTGGGCTATGTCGAATCTGGCACATTTGATACAGATTCAGTGCCTCTGGGATTAAAATGGCTGATGGAATCATATACACATGCGGTTAAAAAGTATATATCTTATATGGACTCTATGGACTCCGGTCTATCATCGAAAGCCGCAGAATGTGCAGATGATAAAGGTACACTGTCTGACTTGTACAAACAGTGGGATAATATTCCTCAGATTATGACCACCCAGTGGAATCAAAACTCTCCATACAACGATATGTGTCCTTATCGGTTTGGCGCAAGATGTGTTACAGGCTGTGTGCCGACCGCTTTGGCCCAGGTGATTAAAGCTATAGGCTATTACAAAGGTCGCGGCTCAAAAACGTGGGGGACTGATGACCGTGGCGATGAAATAAAATTTGATTATGCCAACACTTCGTTTGACTTTTCGATAATGCCGGACAAGTGTGACAATCTTAATCTTACTCCGGAGAAAATCAAGGCAAATAAAGAAGTTTCCAAGCTGATGCTGGCATGCGGACTGGCGGTGAATACATACTACCATCCCTCAAGTAGTAGCACCATGAGCACAGATGCAGTCAATAAGGCATTGATAGGTATGTTCGGGTTTGACTATGACAATACACGCTATTGTAAGAGAAAGGATAGTAAATATACCCAGGTTGACTGGGAACGGATAATCTATACCGAGTTATCTCTCGGACGTCCTGTGTGGTATGCCGGTGGTGGCCACGCCTATGTAATCGATGGCTACAAAAGTTATGGACTATACCACTTAAACTGGGGCTGGGGAGGTCGGTATGATGGATGGTTTCGGCTGTCGACATTGAATCCATCAGATGATATGAATTACACTCCGGATCAGGAGATGTGCGTGTGCGTGCCGCAAGGGGCTACACCGGGATGGTTTCCCGAAGTGACGCCAGAAGTCCTAGGTTCTATCTCGCCTAATGATGACAACACACTCAATATCATTTACTCAGCCACGGCTTTCATCGAGGATGTCATGGTTGGTGCTATCATTACGGACGAGGATGAAAATGTGTTGAAAACCAGGAATTTTTTTAATGCGATTAATAACCTGACATCACATACAACACCACATTTAGAAAACTACAGTCCAGATTGGATATCGGAACTCGGGCTTAAGCCCGGTACATACCGTTTCTATTTTGGATATCATTTTGACAGGCAAGATGAGTGGTATAAAGCAACGCCGTACAATGAGATGCCGAAATATCTCTCACTGACAATTGATGCCGCTGGCAACTATTCATTCGCCATCACCGCAAAATCCGATCTGTTCCTCGCTGATGTGAAATTGCCGGACAGATGCTATTCAGGAAGTCCGGTTTCAGTGGAATTATGGCTTGTGAATGAAATGAGCCGCGACTGGTCGGGCAACGTATTCGTTGACATCCTTGATGAAAACGGAACTGCGCTCTCAACATCCGCCCCAGCCACATTCTCCGTATACAGTGGATCGAACTTCGGTAATATAAGTAGTCTTAATCTTGGCAAGAGCGATGGCAGTCCAATAGAACCAGGGACGTATATGCTGAAGATTCGCACGCAGAATGGGCTCAGGCTTGATGATGGAGGCATTTCTATGTCTGTTATCGCCCCGGAGAATGATGATTTGAATAAAGGCAATTTGTATGTCAGCAACATATCCAGTGTCCCTGACATTCTGACAGTAGGATACTGGCTTTGGACACCGCTGGTAGAATGCACGGAATCACAAAGGGTCAGGCTCGCAATTTCCTTCTACGAACACGGAACCGACAAGATACTACACAGTTATGGTCTTGGAGAAAAATTCATTGAGGGGTCCTCTACGGCGATATACTTTGATACCGGACGACTTGTCACCGTAGACCTGCCCTTTGGAATATATGATGCCGCCTATACCAACAACGGCAAACGAGTTTCTGGCTTAAAGACAGTCAAAGTGCTCGGAAATGTTGACGGGATTAGCTATAAGCCAATATCGGTGGATGAAGTTGAGGTCATCAATAGTCAAGGAAAAGAATACACTGGGCATCTGTTGATACCTTCGCATATCACATTGAATGGCACTACATTTAGTGTAACCCATATTGCGCCTGAGACATTTATGGCGTCATCTGAGTTGTTGTCCGTGGAAATCCCGGCATCAGTTACCGGCATCGGTGTCAATGCTTTCGCCTTCTGTACATCCACTTTGGGGCAGATAATCATACATGGAGAGGAGCCTTTGTTTGAACATGTAGCCCTTATAGCCCAGGGGCTTTCCACTACCACCGATTTCTATGTTCAGCCGAAGGCTTGGGATCGCTATTCGCGTCTCCGCGAGGAATTCAACGTATATCCCATGATTGAATCCATCGGTTCGGCAAATGTGACGCTGGAAAACGAGTCCGCGATGGCCTTTCTGCCTGTGACTCCCTGGCACGATGGTATAAACAAGAACTTCATTGTGGCATCAGCCTTTGAAACCAGTGATGCCGATGGGGCTGTCGCCGATGTGGAAATTACCGATGTGGCCGACGGACACGTTGCTTTGAAGGTGACTCCGCTACGCAAAGGCAAACAGATCTTTACGGTTGCTACTCCACAAAGGGGTGTTGAGTCGGCTTATCTCACGGTGGAAGTCTCGGACATGACATCTGGATTGGATGGTATTATATCGGATAACGGAAATTCTGCGGAAACTGTTGTCTACAATATGATGGGGACGGTTGTCCGCAAATCCGACAGGCTTTCGCCCGGAATATACATTATTGTAAAAGGAAACGAGAGGCACAAAGTTCTCGTGAAATAATAAAGTTCCCATTTGCGGAAATGACAGAAATTGCCACTCACCCGCCAGAAGATTCTCACGAACTTTCTGACGGGTGAATTGCGCTTACGTAGACCAAAAACAGATTACATTCAGGTCAAGACGTATAATAATAAACTCATTTAGTGGCATCGTATATTTTAATACACTGCAAAATTACAACAGCCATCTCCCTCTGGCAATACCTAAAAATAGGTATATTATGTGTATCTGTATATCAGATTGTGGCTGTTTTTGTTACCATCTTGGATGTGTATTGTGGTTCATCCGTAGATAGATACAATGTATAAAAAGGAAGCGGATGCATTGCATCCGCTTCCTTTTTATAGTGTTTCCTGATTATTTTTCGCCGGGAGCTAGTGTAACGCCGGCCAATTCTGGGTCAATCATGATGCGTCCGCAGTATTCACAGACGATCACTTTCTTGTGCATCTTTATTTCCATCTGTTTTTGCGGAGGTATGCGGTTGAAGCAGCCGCCGCAGGCATTACGTTGGATATATACAATGCCGAGGCCGTTACGGGCGTTTTTGCGGATACGCTTGAATGCGGCTAATGTACGCGTGTCTATCCGAGGTTCGAGAGCTTTGGCTTTTTCGCGGAGCGATTCCTCTTCCTGCCGTGTCTCGGACACGATTTCATCGAGTTCCGATTTTTTTTCCTGAAGGATGTGTTCGTGATCGCTGAGCGATTCGCGGGTAGCCTCTATATCAGCGGTCTTGTTTTCAATGGCACGGTTGAAGTCGTTTATGTGCTTTTCGCACAGTTCGATTTCAAGTGTCTGGAATTCCACTTCCTTGGAAAGGAGGTCAAATTCGCGGTTGTTACGCACATTGTCAAGCTGTTCCTTATATCTGGCGATTTTGGACTCAGCCTCATTGATTTTCTCCTTTTCGGTAACGAGCTTTATATGAAGCTCGTCTATCTCACGGGTGTAGTTGTCAATACGGGTTTTGAGGCCCTCGATATTGTCCTCAAGGTCTTTTACTTCCAGAGGGAGTTCGCCGCGGATAGTCTTTATGCGGTCAATTTCGCTGAGGATGGTCTGTAATTCATATAGAGATTTCAGACGCTGCTCAACGCTAAGGGGCTCTGATGTATTCTTATCTGTAGCCATGTATTACAAATAGTGGATTGGGTTGGTTTCGTTCTCGGGATAATAGACTGCAAAGTTAGGAAATTTTTCTGTAATAGCGCGACAAAATAACTCTTTTGTACACTTTTCAGTCTCATAATGGCCTAAGTCGATGATGAATATGTCATCGCAATGGTCCAGGAAGAAATTGAGTTTGGTATCCGATGTTATATACGCCTGTGCACCTGAAGCTATTGCTTGAGGTATGAAGTCACTTCCCGCGCCTCCGCACATTGCAACGCGCTTTATCGTCATATCAGCCGGCGGAGGGCAAGAACACCTGGCCACGGGTGAACCGAATGAGGCTTTTGCCAATTCCACCAGTTGTCCGGCGGTCATTCCGCTATCTAGGTCGGCCACTATGCCACAGCCAGTTACTCCATCGTGTGACGGCGACAGTATCTTTACTGGATGAGCGCCCAGCATATTTGCCATCGACCATGAAACACCATTTGGGGCATTGTCAATGGAGGTGTGGCATGAATATATGGTGACACCTAGGCGCAACGCGTGGGCGATCACTCTCTCCACACGGTTGCGTCCAAGTATCTGCTTGACTCCGCGGAACATAAGCGGATGGTGTGCTATAATCAGGTTGCAGCCTTTGGCCGCCGCTTCCGACACAATGTCTTCTGTGGCGTCTACACATACCATTACGCCTGTACACTGTTCAGAGGGATCTCCCAGCTGGTATCCGGAGTTGTCCCATTCTTCCTGGTAGTGCAGAGGGGCAATTGATTCGATGCAGTCTGTTATTTCTCGGTTACTTGCCATCGGCATTTTCTTCATGTGCGACAATGGCGATTGACAGCTCGTCAAGCTGTTTCTGGTCCAGGAATGCCGGTGCATCCAGCATAACATCGCGACCGGAATTGTTCTTCGGGAAAGCGATGCAGTCGCGGATACTGTCGAGGCCTGCGAACAGTGACACCCATCGGTCAAGACCATATGCGAGTCCGCCGTGAGGAGGTGCGCCAAATTTGAATGCGTTCATAAGGAAGCCGAACTGCTCTTGTGCCTTTTCCGGTGTAAAGCCCAATATCTCAAACATTTTTGCCTGTAGGCCGCTGTCATGTATACGGATTGATCCGCCTCCTACTTCAACGCCGTTTATCACCATGTCGTAAGCATCGGCGCGCACTGCAGCCGGATCTGTATCGAGCAGAGGTATGTCTTCATCCTTTGGATGTGTGAACGGGTGGTGCATAGCCATCAGGCGCTGTTCCTCGTCGCTCCATTCAAACATAGGGAAATCCACAACCCATAGGCAGGCGAATTTATTTTTGTCGCGCAATCCGAGCTGGCGTCCCATTTCAAGACGCAGCTCGCACAGTTGCTTGCGGGTCTTCATCGTATCTTCCCCGCTTAATATGAGGATAAGGTCGCCTGGTTCGGCAGCGAACGCTTCCTTCATCTTCTGTAGCACGTCCTGTGTATAGAATTTGTCGACAGACGACTTTACAGTCCCGTCGGCTTCCACACGCGCATACACCATGCCCTTTGCGCCTATCTGAGGACGGCGGACATATTCAGTGAGCGCATCAAGCTGCTTGCGGGTATATGAGGCCGCACCCTTGGCGCAGATACCGCCGATATATTCGGCATTGTCGAACACCCCGAAGCCGTGGCCCTTCATGATGTCCATAAGTTCCACGAAGCGCATGCCGAACCTCAGGTCTGGCTTGTCGCTGCCATAATATTTCATTGCATCAGCCCAAGGCATTCGGATGAATGGGGTTGTAAGTTCGACACCGCGGAGTTCCTTGAACAGATGTACGGCCATTCCCTCAAAGAGATTTATCACATCATCCTGTTCCACGAACGACATTTCGCAGTCGATCTGAGTGAATTCCGGCTGCCTGTCCGCACGCAGGTCCTCATCGCGGAAACACTTTACAATCTGGAAGTACCTGTCCATGCCAGACACCATAAGCAATTGCTTCAATGTCTGTGGCGATTGGGGTAGGGCGTAGAACTGACCCTGGTTCATGCGTGAAGGCACCACAAAGTCGCGCGCGCCTTCAGGCGTTGACCCAACAAGCATTGGAGTCTCGATTTCAAGGAATCCTTTGGAATCGAGGTATCTGCGCACTTCCATTGTCATTTTGTGGCGTAGCTCAAGGTTTTTGCGCACTGGGCTGCGGCGCAGGTCCAGATAGCGGTATTTCATGCGCAGGTCGTCACCGCCGTCCGTATCGTCCTCGATTGTGAACGGGGGCACTTCACTGCGGTTGAGCACTGTCAGGTTATTGGCTATGATTTCTATGTCACCGGTAGGCAGGTTGGGGTTCTTGCTGGTACGTTCCGCCACAACCCCTGTCACCTGCACCACGAACTCGCGGCCAAGGTGGTTGGCAGCTTCGCATAGGTTGGCGTCATGCTCCACATTGAATACAACCTGTGTCAGCCCGTAACGGTCACGGACATCTACAAAGGTCATTCCACCCATTTTGCGGGTGCGCTGCACCCATCCGGCCAGGGTCACCTCCCGTCCGGCATCGGCGATACGGAGCTCGCCGCATGTATTGGTTCTGAACATAGTGGTTATATTGTTGGTTTATTGTGATTTACGTATGTGTATGGGCGTATGTGTGCACACTGCCCCAAAATGTGCCTCAAAGTTACGAAAATATGATGGAAATCTAAAATTTAATATCCGTTCCGCTTTAGGTGCAACATAAAAGCCGGGGGGGATATCCTAGCGGACATTCCCCCGGCATGTACTTATTGGCAGATATTGGCTACCTGATGGCTATTTTAGTGAACTGGCGGCTGCCATCCTCGAAGTTTATGGTAAGCACATATATGCCGGATGGCAGATGGGCACAGCTGATGGCGGTTTCAGTTCCGGCTGCGGCGGCCGACAGGTTGCGTTGGCCACGCATGTCGGTGACATCCATGCTGCCTATTGCTATGCCTGCAGTGACGTACACATCCTTGCCGCTGACTGTCACAGTAGCCTGGCGGCCGTCTGCCGCCAATGTCTCATCGACCCCCGACTGGGTATTGTCCTTGGCCTTTATGGCCACGCGGTCAAGGCGGAAGTTCGCATATGTCGTTTTGGTCTTGTTGTGGAATGCAAGGTGGTATACGCCTGCCGACGGAACAGTGAAGTCACATTCGTAAGCCTTCCATCCGGCAACACCGTCAATGCCGTCCTTGTCATATGCATATTCATTGTTGATTGTATGTATATTAATGGTGAAGCTTTCGGTGTTGTCCTTCTCCGTACCCAGTAGCACATCCACTGTGTGGGTGTCGTAGCTTGCCCCGTTGGCGCAGAATGTGAGCGTATGCTGCCCGCTGTTGAACTGTATCGCCGGTGAAATCAGCCAGTCGTTTCCGTTGTCTGCCGACCCGCCGGTAGACGCCTGTGCATATTTACCTTCAAGCTTGTAGTAGCTGTCCACGATGGCCCATCCCCTTGCCGAATTGTTGATGATGGTCCACTGTGTGCCGTCCTGGTCATCCTCGAAACTTGTCGAATAGGGGATTGAAGCAGTCGACGTAAGCATGAACGTTTCTGATGATGCCCGCATTCCGGTTATCCCTGCACACACAGGCTCGATTATATAGCTGAACGAACCGTTGGTCTCTATCGTCTCCGAGAATGAGGTGCTGGCGGTTGCGGAGGCTACAGCCTCCTCGTTTCCAGCCATTACCCGGTATACATTATAAGTCACTGCATCAAAGTCTGCATATCCGCCGTTTACGGTTGATACCGGCCTTTCCCAAGTCAGCGTTGCAGTGCGTCCGTCAAGGCTTACCGACACGTTCTGTACCTGGTTCAGCATGTCAGTTCCGGAGAAAGCCTCCACGAATGCCGGGAATCCGTTGCCGCTGGCATTGAACGGCAACACCTCATATGTCACGAACCCGTTGGGCGCGTTTTCATCAGTGAACGACACATCCCCTGAGCCAAGCGTGGCAATAGGCTCAGATGTGCCTATGCGGTATACCTTCACGCCTGTTACATTGGCAGCTGCGCCGCTATAGTCCGTTTGCGGCAAAGTCCAGCTGATATCCACCTTCTGTACCCCTTTTTCATGGGCTTTGGCATTGAGAGATGTCACAGCCGAAGGCGATTGAGGGTTCACGGCCTTATCCTTGAAAAACAGAGACGTCACCTGGGCGTCATCGCCGAGTTTATCGAGCTTTTCATAATCGGTGCGGAAATCCACGAACCCTCCGGGGATGCCGGTTGTGAGGTCAACATCGCAGAAATGCCCATAGCTCGGATGCGCTTGGGCCCACCACAAAGTCCCGTCAGAGTCGAACGCCATCGATTGGAACTGTTCTGCCGTCCCCAGGTTGTGCTGTGGAGCATCATCATTAACCTTTCCGGTGAATTTGTCCATCTTGTATAGATAGCGGTAATGCGACATTGCATACAGTTGCCCCTGAGCATTGCAAGCCAGCGTTATGAGCCCGTCATCATCCAGGTTGCCGTACCCGTTGATGGCCTTCAGCTCGCCCGGGCTGCCTATCAACCTGTAGTCGCCCGTAGCCAGGTCCACCGCATATAGCGATGTCTGCGCCACCTTTCCCGTATTGTACTTGTCCTCGACGAGTGCGTACATCGTATTGGTGGTGTAGTCATAAGCCATGTCCACCACACGGTTGGATTGTTGCGATGTGTTTTCCGACAACACGTTGAGCGTCTCGGCATCATACACCGTCCACCCGTAAGGGTATATCTCGGTGAAGTCCCCGAATTCCACCTGGTATGTATAGATCTTGCCATCTACATATTCCCCGGCAGATACATGCACGTCCCCATACGATAGCGTCTTTATCGGAGTAAGCGTCTGAGGATTGTCGATGTCGAACGAAACAAACCCTAGTCCCCCGGACTTCGCGCCGAACAGGTAGCCGTAGGCGGTCTTGCCTGCATTGGCATGATGCGGCATAACCGATGGCAGCGCTGCTAAAGAAGCAACAATTGCAAAGTGTAAAAATCTTCTCATACTTTTTTGGTTATAGTTAGTGGAATAGAAAAATGGTAGTAAATAGTGCTTTATATTTGATAAATGCTATGTTTATTTCGCAAATATATGCAATATGATGCTTATATTGTTTAATAGATGTGTTAAAAAATATAAATAGGCGTATGCAAAAAACGTATGGACATCTTGGAATGTCCATACGTTTTTTATGTCTGGTCAGATATGACTTTTAAAGTCTATTTGAATACATACTGTGACGATATCGATTTGAAGTCATGTACGCGGCGGATAGTGTCGGCAAACATCCGTGCCACCGATATGATGGTGCACTTCTTGCAGTCCTTCTTGAAGGGGATTGAATTGGTGAATATCATTTCCGCCATACCGCTCTCATCTATCAGTCGCGAAGCAGGGTCGCTCATTATGGCATGAGAGCACAGGGCGCGCACGCTTCTTGCCCCATGCGCAAGCATAAGGTCGGCCGCCTTTGTGATAGTGCCGGCCGTGTCGACCATATCATCTACCAGGATGACGTTCTTACCCTCCACATCGCCTATTACGGTCATTGTGGCCACAACGTTTGCCTTTGCGCGCTGCTTATGGCAGAGCACCAGGGGCACATTGAAATACTTTGCATAGCTGTTGGCACGTTTTGCACCGCCGACATCAGGTGTGGCGATAACCATGTCCTCCAGTCCGAGCGACTCGATATAGGGGACAAATACCGAAGATGCGTACAGGTGGTCTACCGGGACGTTGAAGAATCCCTGGATCTGGTCAGCATGGAGGTCCATGGTGATGACGCGGTCAACGCCTGCGGCAGTCAGCAGGTCGGCTACAAGCTTTGCGGCTATCGACACGCGTGGCTTGTCCTTGCGGTCCTGGCGGGCCCAGCCGAAGTAGGGCATTACGGCTATGATGGTCTTTGCCGAAGCGCGCTTGGCGGCATCGATCATCAGCAGCAGTTCCATTAGGTTGTCGGTGGGAGGGAATGTCGACTGCACGAGATACACCTCGCAGCCGCGGATCGACTCTTCAAACGACACCTCGAATTCGCCGTCGGCAAAACGGGTGATGTTCATTTGTCCCAGCTCTACGCCGAGTTCCTTACAGATTTCTTCAGCCATGTAGCGTGACTGTGTTCCGGCAAAAACCTTGATTGTAGGTGACATGAGGAATTTGATAGGGTTATGTTTAGATATAATGGTTGGTTAATTGTCCTTGTTTTCGGCCTTTATGGCTGTGGCAGAAGGCATAGTGTCGCATGCCTTGGCGCTTTTGGCAGGTGAGATGCGTACGATTGCGGCATCCGATGGCCCTATTTGCAGCTCCACTGGTATCTCAGGCGCGAAATCTATTTCCCGTTCAGTTCCGGTGATAAGGTCGTACGCCTTGGCCTTTCCCTCGTTGATGCCGAAGAATTCAAACGCATGGCGCGGCACATTTACCTTGACATCTGCCGGATGGCGGTCAAAGTTGCATACGGCCAGCACCACATTCCCCTCGACGCCCCTCATGAAAGCGAACTGGCGGTGGGGGTTGACCCCGGGGTTCTCATAGTTGGCATACATTAGGTCGAAGAACTTGCCTTCCGCTATCGCGGCCTCCGAGTTGCAGAGATTTAGCATCTGGGCATACCGGCGCCTTAGCATGGCCTCCTGCGGCGACAGCAGGTCGTTCCCCGGGTCGCCTCCGTTTAGCCACCGGCGCAGCGTGTCCACGCTCCAGTAGTCGAATATTGTAGTGCGGCCGTCAGCACCGCTGTATCCTTCCGCATCGGCTGCCGGTTCGCCGAGCTCCTGCCCGGCATATATCATCATCGGGCCTGTGCCCATCATAGAGCTGACGGCAAGCGACGGCCACACCCTTTGCGGGTCTCCGGCGTATTGTGCGGAGGCAAACCGCTGTTCATCGTGGTTCTCTAGGAAATTCAGCATGTGCGGCATTATGTCGCCGACAGTCTGCCAGCAGGAAGTGATGGCCGCTGCCGACACATGGCCGGTCTCAACCGCGCGCAACGTGTCATAGAGGTTCACCTTGTCATAAAGGTAATCGAACCCTGCATCGATGTATGGCCGGTAAAGCCCCACTTCATATATCTCAGCAATGAACACCACTCCCGCCGATGCCTCCTTTACCTGCGCTATGGCCCAGCGCCAGAATTCCACCGGCACCATATGCGCCATGTCGCACCTGAACCCGTCAATGCCTTTGGACGCCCAGAACTTAAGTATGTCCAGCATCTTGTGCCAGGTGTCAGGGATCGGGTCGAAATGCCTCGACCAGTCACCGTAGTCTACGCCATAGTTCAGCTTGGCCGTCTCATACCAGTCATATTCCCCTGGAAAGGCCGTAAAGCAGTCGTTGCCAGATGCCTTTGCAGGAAACTCGACATATTCGTCAGCGCCCTCGCCCAGGTTCACCGAAGGGGCAAACTGCTGGCGCGGTATATAATAGAAATTGTTGTCACGTCCGAAGAACAGTGTATGGTCATCGCCGTCACCGAGATCCTTCACTCCCTCAGGCTTGACGTCCGATTCATATTGGCGCGCCACATGGTTCGGCACGAAATCGATTATCACCTTCATGCCCTCCGCATGCGTCCGCTCCACAAGGGCCTCAAATTCAGCCATTCGTGCTGGCACATCCACAGCCAGGTCAGGGTCTATGTCATAATAGTCCTTTATCGCATATGGCGAACCGGCCTGGCCCTTGACTATATGCGGATTGTCGCGGCGTATGCCGTAGCGCGTATAGTCGCTGCAATGGGCGTGCTCTATCACGCCGGTATACCATACATGCGTAGCGCCAAGCCCGCGTATGGCCCGCAGCGCCTTAGGGGTGATGTCGTTGAGCTTGCCGCATCCGTTCTGCATTATCGTGCCCCCCGGCACACATGCCCTGTTGGCATTTGAGAACAGCCTGGGTAGCATCTGGTATATTATCGGTTTGGGTTCCATTGCTGATTGAAAAGTCTGTGATGGGTTATTTGGTATCCGCTTCCGGCCTGTCGGAAAGCCAGCAGACACCGTCCATGGCCTTTTTCGCGGACTCGTAGCCGCACTGGAAGCATTTTTTTATGCCCTTGAGGTCAAACACCTTGTAGTGGGCTATGTCCGTAGTCGATATCACCAGGTCACACATCTCCATGTCATGCACCTGGCTCGATTTTGCCAGCATGTTGTATGCCCTTATAGCTATGTCAAGCATGGATTTCGGCGAATACTTGTCAGCCACCATAGGGCTGCAGTTCACACCTATCAGGCGTTCGCACTTGTCACGGATTATCCATGCCGGCAGGTTGCGGAGCACACCGCCGTCCACATAGTTTACACCATCGATCTTTACCGGCTTGAAAGCTATCGGTATCGAGCACGAGGCCTGTACGCGTTCGCCTATCGCCCCTGACGAGAACACAGCCGGATGGCCGTTGTCAAAATCCGTGGCGCCTATAAACATAGGTATCTCCAGTTCCTCCAGCAGCGTCTTGCCACCCAGCGTCTTTAACAGTAAACGCTTGAAGCGCGACATGTCCAGCACGCCCCCGTTGCGGATGCTGATGCTGCATAGGTCGCGGAACTTTGCCGTGGAAAAAAGTTTAAGGATATCATCGGCCTTAAGCCCGGCGGCATAGAGCACCCCGACTATGGAGCCTGCGCTGACCCCGGAGATGACATCAGGCCTGTAGCCTGCCTCCTCAAGGGCCTTGAGCACACCCGCATGGGCGAACCCGCGTGCGCCGCCTCCGCTCAGGGCTATCCCCAGCTTATATGTCTTTTGATTCTCTGCTGTCACTCGTCAAAAAGCATTAGGCCGATTCAACGCCACAAAATTACTCAATTTTTCGCAATTATGCCCCAATCGCCCATCCTTTTTTCAAAGACGGCATATACACGCCGCGGATATCGGCACAGTTTCGCCGGCATCGTATTGATTGTCACACATGCCTGTACGCCATAAGTTAAAATAGCAAAAATCCAACAGGCATTTCCAATTTAAAATTGTAATTTTGTAAATCTTAAATCCATTACATATCAACAAATAATAAAACCATAACAGCGTAATGAAATTATCACATCTTTTGTTTTGTGCGCCGTTGGTGCTTGCCGCTTGTTCGCAGCAGGACGCTGACGGTCCGCAGGCGCAGGCCCTCACTGATTATGTCGACCTGAAGATCGGGAGCGGAGGCCACGGCCACGTGTTTGTTGGCGCCAACGTGCCGTTCGGAATGGTACAGCTAGGGCCTACAAGCATCCCGCAGACATGGGACTGGTGCTCAGGCTACCACGACAGCGACTCCACCGTGATCGGATTCTCGCACACCCACCTCGAAGGCACAGGCATCGGAGACCTCTTTGACGTCACGGTAATGCCCGTTGTCGGCGATGTCACATATGCCCGCGGTACTGGAGAAGATCCCGCATCAGGCCTTTGGAGCTACGCCGACCGCTCCCGCGAAGAGGCTCGTCCCGGATATTACTCCGTGCCCCTCACGCGTTACGGCGTGCTTGCCGAAATGACAGCCACACCGCGTGTCGGCCTGCACCGCTACACATTCCCCGCTTCTGACTCATCAGCCATCGTATTCGACCTCCAGAACGGCGGATGCTGGGACAAGACCACAGAGACATTCATGGAGGCCGACGGCGACAGGCGCATAAAAGGCTACCGCTACTCCACCGGATGGGCAAAAGACCAAAAAGTATACTTCGTGGCCGAATTTTCCAAACCATTCGACACATTCACCCTCAACGGCGAAGGCGGCATGTACGGACGCGCATCCTTCACCACCGATTCCGCCGAGCAACTGCTCGTGAAAGTGGCCCTCTCACCAGTATCGGTCGAAGGCGCACAGGCCAACCTCGCGGCCGAGATGCCCGGATGGGACTTTGAGGAAGTCCGCACTGCAGCTGGCGATGCATGGAACAGCGAACTTTCAAAAATCAAGGTCACAACCGGCAACACCGATGACCTTAAGAAATTCTATACCGCAATGTTCCACGCAATGATTGTCCCGGCCACATTCAGCGATGTTACCGGCGAATACCGTGGCGCTGACGGAAAGGTATACACCAACAAAGGCCACGATGCATACACCATATTCTCCCTTTGGGACACATACCGCGCCGAAATGCCCTTCCTAGGCATCATCCAGCCCAAGCGCAGCGCCGACATGATAAACACCATGGTCGACATATGCAGCCAGCAGGGACGCCTGCCGGTATGGCATCTCTGGGGCAACGAGACCGACTGCATGGTAGGCAACCCCGGAATCATCGCCGTAGCCGACGCTATCGTCAAGGGCCTCCCGGGCATTGACCGCGAACGCGCATACCAGGCCCTGCTTACAACAGCCGCCGACACAGCCCGTGGAGGCGCTCTTCGCGAAAAATACGGATACATCCCATGCGACCTCATGAACGAGGCAATCGCCTACGACATGGAATACGCAATCGCCGATGGCGCGATCGCACAGGCAGCAAAGGCAATGGGCGACACCGCAACATTCCGCAAGTTCAACGAACGCAGCCACTCATACCGCAACTACTTCGACCCGACAACAGGATTTATCCGCGGACGTTTCGCCGACGGAAGCTGGCGCACGCCATTCGACCCCAATGCCACCACACACCGCATGGACGACTACTGCGAAGGCAACGCATGGCAATACACATGGCTAGTGCCACAGGACATCGACGGACTCCAGGAATGCTTCGGCTCACGCGAAAAGACAATACAGGCACTCGACCAGCTCTTCACCACAAGCTCCGAGCTGACCGGCGATGACGCATCCCCCGACATCACCGGGCTCATCGGCCAGTATGCCCACGGAAACGAGCCCTCGCATCACACCGTATACTTCTACACAATGCTTGGCCAGCCCGACAAGGCTGCCGACATCATCCGCAAGGTATACTCCGACTTCTACACCGTACATCCCGACGGCCTGGCCGGAAACGAGGATGCCGGACAGATGTCGGCATGGTACATCCTCTCATCCCTCGGATTCTACCAGGTAGAGCCGGCAAGCGGACGCTACTGGTTCGGTGCGCCCCTTTACGAAAAAGCCGAGATAGAAGTACCCGCAGGCACATTCACGATAAAGGCCGAGAACCTCTCGCCCGAAAACAAATATATCCGCAAAGTCACCCTCAACGGCAAGGACTACGACAAGATGTACATCATGCACGATGACATCATCAACGGCGGCGAGCTCATCTTCACAATGGGCAAATAACCCCATACCGTCAACACACACAAAGCGGGGTTGAGTTCAGGCTCAACCCCGCTTCATTATATATACAGTCTAAAAAAGCCTTGTACGGCTCTCCTAATAGTTATTGGCCTTGCGTTCAAACCAGCCCTGGTCCATTCCGCACACCGGACAACGCTTAGGCGCGCTCTTGCCCGTATGCACGTACCCGCACTTGCGGCACTCCCACTCCGTAGCCTCCTCCTGCTGGAACTCCGTCCCGTTTTCAAGACGCTCAAGCAGGCGCATATAGCGCTTCTCATGTTCCACCTCAACCTTTGCCACAAGGTTAAATATGTTTGCGATATCAGGGAAACCCTCCTCGCGGGCGATTCCTGCGAAATCGGCATACAGCATGCTCCATTCCTCACGCTCTCCGGCAGCCGCCTCAGCAAGATTAGTCTTCGTGTCAGCCACTACCCCCGCAGGATACGCAGCCGTTATCTCGACGCTTCCGCCTTCAAGCCGAGAGAAGAACATCCTGGCATGTGAAAGCTCCTGTTCCGCAGTAGCCATAAAGACCGAAGCGATCTGCTGGTAACCCTCCTCAATAGCCTTTTGGGCAAATAACGTATAACGCGAACGAGCCTGGCTCTCACCGGCAAAAGCCGCCAAAAGATTACGCTCAGTCCGTGTACCCTTTATACTTTTCTTTTCCATATCAAATAATATATTAAGACTTTAAAATACTGATTATAGACATCCTCAGAGCCTCGGATAAAAGAAACCTTAAGCACATCTACCATAACAACGGTCCACCGCCCAAAAAGTTCACCCCGACAACAAAAATCCCCGCCATCATCCATGCATCAGAAGCCGCCTGGTAGACACCTCCATGTCCTATGGGGCTCCAAGACCAAAGCATCCTCTGGAAGCCCGTCAAATCACCATATCTCGGCGATTCCATCCATCAGGCAGGCGTCTGCAAGACGCCGATTCCTAGTAACCGGGGACACCGCAGGTGTCTCCGGAAAGCCAACCCATCAGGCCAATGGCGTCTGAAGGACGCCGATTTATAGTAACCCGGTACACCGCAGGTGTGCCGGGAATTCCCTCACTAACGCAGGGCGTCTGGAGGACGCCGATTGAAGCCGACAAGGAAACCGCTAAGCGTACCAGACAATTATCCATCACCTCCAAGTCGTATAAAGGACACCGAATGCATCGACAAGGCATCCCCTTCAGGCCCGTCAACACGCCCCATTCCGGCAATCATATCAATTAGCCAAGGCGTCTGCAAGACGCCGATTCCTAGTAACCGGGGACACCTCAGGTGTCTCCGGAAAGCCAACCCATCAGGTTAAGGGCGTCTGAAGGACGCCGATTTATATTAACCCGGTACACCGCAGGTGTACCGGGAATTCCTTCACTAACGCAGGGCGTCTGGAGGACGCCGATTGAAACCAACAAGGAAACCGCTAAGCGTACCAGACAATTATCCATCACCTCCAAGTCGTATAAAGGACACCGAATGCATCGACAAGGCATCCCCTTCAGGCCCGTCAACACGCCCCATTCCGGCAGTCATATCAATTAGTCAGGGCGTCTGCAAGACGCCGATTGAATCAAACAAATACACCGCTAATCGTACCATACAAACGCCCATCACATCCAAGTCGTTTCATATTATCCGATGACATAACCATGTTTTTCTGTAACACCATGGTATGAGTCATTGGCGTCTGAAAGACGCCGATTTATAGTAACCCGGTACACCGCAGGTGTGCCGGGAATTCCCCAACTAACGCCGGGCGTCTGAAGGACGCCGATTGAAACCAACAAGGAAACAACTAACCAAAAATTGTAAAATTAACATTTTCCATCCCCCTTATCCACAACCAAATAAAAAATAGTTATAAAAATAATTGCAGAAATACTTGACAAACACATTTTGAATATTGTATATTTGCAACATCAAACCACCCAGACACGGCCAAGATGGCAGCGGCAGCACCAATAAGTCCGCACCACGACCGGAGCAAGGGAGGCGAGAGATCCGAAGGGGAGGACCTTACAACTCCTCCCGGGGCGCGCCGGCGAAAGCGCCCCGACGCGGCGGGCCTTTGGCAAGCCCCCGCACAAGCCGGTATACGGCCCGCGCCCGCCCGGAGCACGGCCGTTTCCCGGGACAGGCAGCCTTAAGAAAGCCGCCAGGGACGCACAGGCGAACGCGTCCCGCCCCAAAGATGCACCCGGAGCATCACCCGCACGCCCCCTTTGGAAAGGGACGTCAGAAATCCAGGCAAAAAGAGAACATTGACATCGTTGGTAAAGACAAAAAAAGACGCGCCCGGCTTCATTCAAAGCCACGCGCGTATGCCGGAAACTATAAGTAGCGTTAATCCAGGTTTGGCTTATCCTTCACAGGATTACGGAAATGTATCTTGTGCTCCACATACTCCTGTGTGGCGATAAGCGTAGGTTTAGGAAGCTTCTCGTAGTAACGCGATATCTCTATCTGTTCGCGGTTTTCGGAAATTTCCTCAAGATTGTCGTTGAGCGAGGCAAATTCCTGGAGTTTCTTCTCAAGGTCATGCTTCATTTCCATAGAGATTTGGTTGGCTCTCTTGGCGATGATGCATACTGTTTCATAAACATTTCCAGAGTCCTCTGCCATTTTCACCATGTCGCGGGTGACAGTGTTAAGGGGGGAATTGCTCTTCTTGTAGTCCATAGGTATGAATATATATTTCTTTGTATTTACTATTGTGGGTGAGGCAGGATTATTCGCGGGCGTATTTCTGTGCTATCTTGAAGATATTTTCCGCCTCCGGACGGTTGGGGCTGTCAGGATAATTGTTAACGAACGAATAATACTCATCGATGACATCACGGAAACGGTCTGCCTTGCGCTCGTCCACACTCATCGACGCCTCCTGGTAACGCGCCTTGAGCACAAGCAGTTCAAGGTCCTCCTTATATTTTGAATAAGGATAGTCCTTTATGGCATTCTTTGCTACAATTACAGCGCTTTCATAGTTGTTGCCCATGTACGAACCTAGGTTGTAGTAAAGCTGAGCATTCTGCAGCTGCTTTAGCGTAAGCTTGTCCTGGAGCTCAAAAATGGCGTTCTGGGCTATTGACACCTTGTCCGAGCGCGGGAAATAGTCCAGGAAACCCTGAAGTTCCTCTATGGCCTTTATCGTGCCCGTCTGGTCGAGCTGTGGCTCAGGGGAGTCAAGGTAATAACCGTACCCGCAGTAGAACCTGGCCAGTTCTGCATACTTCCCTTTCGGATAGCGCGTATAGTACGTATGGAAATAAGCCCCCGAATTCAGGTAGTCCTTATTCTCATAGTGGCTTAGCCCTAGCAGATAGAGCGATTCCTCCGCCTTGTCGCTGCCCTTGAACACAGTGATGCAGTCCTTCAGCAACGTAGCCGCCTGGACATATTTCTTGTCCTCGAACGCACGCTTGGCGTAATCGAATTTATAATTGAAATCGGTGCTCTTCTGCGCACGCTGGTACTCACCGCACGCGCCCAGTACAAGGCCGCACATCACAGCCATCACCAGAAGTTGGAATATATTCTTGCGCATAATATTGCAAACAACCTGTTTAAGGACGCAAAGTTACTAAATATCGGCGAAAATTCCGCATCCCGCCTCCTATTTGTTTAAATTTAACACACCCCCGGCATAAAAAACCGTCCGGGTCTCCCCCGGACGGTATATCGAAAGGCTATATGGTGTCAATCACCAGTCACATTCCTCAAATTCATACTTGCCGGTCGAAACGGTCTTGAACTTGGCCGTGTACGGTTGGGTTGTAGCACCGTCGTATGCCGAGAAATGCAGTATTATGCGCACGCAGTCCTCTGGGGCCTTGTCCGGATGCATTATCGACAGCGCAGCCGGCATCACCTCTTCGCAGAAGCGGCGCTTCATTTCGGCCACGATGTCATCGTTGGTGGCAAATGCGGCCCAACCGGCCTCGTACTGGGCGCGAGCCGACCCTCCGCGCAGGTCCACATTGCCCTGGTATGCGGAAGTGCCGCAATAGTACTCATTGTTGCCGTATGAAGTCACATAGTATTTGCCGTCAGTTATGCTGGTAGAGCCGAGCGGCTTGTCAATGTTCTCGAACACCCAGTCAACGCATGCCTGGTAGTACACGCTGGATTCCTGTCCCTTGCCAGGATAGAGCGTTATCTCCATTTCCGGGCAGAACTCCCACTTGCCGTTGTCCTTCTTCTGGAACTGTGCCGTCTTGGTGACACGTCCGTCATCATATGTCCATGCGCCGTTTGTGTAGGCATACTTGTCGCAGCGCAGTGTGGTGGTCTTGTCGGCATAGTAGTTGTACACCACATACTCTACGTCACCGTCCTGGGCATAAGGGTATTCCTTTGCAAGGAACGTCGGCAGGTAAAGGTCGGGGGCTGAAAGGTTAGGATAGCTCTGGCCCATGTCCGTATAGTCATCGGCGCACAGGGCCGTCATATCCTTGACAGCACCCCAGGAAGTGCCGTTGAACTGGTACATGGTGCTCAATTCCTTGACAGGAACATTGACGGCAGGTGCGCGGTGGCCGCCCTTGCCTGCTTCTGTGGCCATATGGCTGAACACGAAGTTCACATACTTGCCGCCTGACACATATATGGCATAGCCATAGAATGTCACGTCAGTGCCATCGGCCACAAGTGCCATCTGGTCGGCCGTGGCATAATACAGGCTGCCTTTTGCGGTAGCCGCTCCCTCCACCTCTATGTTGATGTTGGGCCTTGTGCCGCTGTATACCACCTTGCCTGAAATCTTGCCGAAAATGGAAGGGAATTCCGATTTTGTAAGGGTGGCATCAAGTGTCGCACCGTCAAAGTCCACGGCTGACGGATATGTCACATCCTGTTCGCCCTCTACCGTAACGGATGCCTGGTTGCCTATCTGCAGAAGGCCGTTATAGCTCGTTGAAGTCCCGTTCACAGTCACCTGTGAGCCTACCGGATATGTCGAAGGGTCATATCCGCTTCCGCGGTAGCAGAATATGGAGCCGCTGGCATCGCTCAATATGAACCCGGAACTGCATGCGGCCATGACCACACCCTTTATTTCATAATCCATTCCGGACACGGCATCGCCAAGCACCGATGTCATTGTGAAGCCCTCAGGCTCGTTGCCCCCGGCATCGCCGAAGACAGGCTCTTGTGTGGCCATGTTGTACGACACCAGCACATAGTCACCATTCTCAGCGTCCGGGAACTCCGCTTTCAGCATTCCCGGCACAAACCTGTTTGCAGGCTTCAAAGGGGAGAATGCCTCGATATAGTCCTCGTCGCTTTCCCACACATTTGCCTGGTATTCCTCTGCAGTGACAGTATATTTCTCTGCTTTGGCGGCATTTGTCGCCACCTCGTCAAAGCCCTGGGAATAGGTGTATGTGATCATCGCCACCGACCCGTTGCTGTAGAAGTCCGAAAACGGTGTCGTAGAGTTCAGGAAGGCAGGCACATAGTCGCGCGCATCTATCTTTTCCGTGAAGCACGCGTTTGTGCCCACTGCGGCCAGTTCTGCGGCCAGTTCCTCGCCTGCCAGAGCCTTGTTGTCCTTGTTGGAGGCTATGGCCTTGTAATTGTCAGCCGTGAGGGTATACTCGGTGGCCTTTACATCCGTTATTGTAGGCTCTTCAAAGCCGTCAAGCTTGTCGTTCCACGCGTTGTCATCGCAGCCCGACAGCGCTGCTGCACATCCTGCGGCCAGGATTGCATGTGTGAATATATTGGTTTTCATTTGACTGGATGTTGCATGTTAGAAATTGATACGTAGCTTCATTGAATACGTGCGGCCGAAGCTGTAGAACACCCTGAAGGCGTTGTCCCATGTGCCGCGTTCCCCGGTATTGGTCCATGCGTCCACCACATAGTTGTAGTTGAACACATTGTACACATTGCCTGTCAGGCGTGCGTCTATCCCGCCTATCTTGAAGCTGTAGCTTGCCGAAAGGTCCAGCTGGTTGCCCCATGGTATGCGCCACGGTTTCGCTACAGAGATGTCGCTGCCGGGATTGATGTTGCTGTCCTTTACCTGGTAGTCGCTGTAGTTGTTGGCATTCATTATCCAGTCTGCACCTATCCGCCATCCCTTGAACGGACGGAATGTAGCCGACAGCGAACCTGTGGTCTGGGCCGTGCCGCCCACTTTCACCCCTTTCTGTTCAAGGGTGGCCTTAAGGTGGTCGTCTGCCAGCACGCCTGAAGCCAGAGATCCGTTCAGGTTTGCGAGTGGGAATCCGTTCTGGTCATAGAAATATCCCACCGCGTTCGATGCCCATTCATAGTCGCCCAGTGAGAGCATGCCCTCAAGCTCGAACCATTTCACAGGTATGTAGATGAAGTTCACCTCGATGCCCATGTGGCGGGCGTCTACACCGCTCATGTTGAACGAATAGTACTCATCCCTGCGTTCCCCGCTGAGGTTGCCCGAGCGGGTAGTGGTCTTGTCGTACCATTTGGTGTAATATGCGTTGACATTCGCCGAGAACACTTGCGAATGGTAGCCGTATCCTACCTCGAACGATGCTATTTTCTCGTTCATCGGGTTCGGGTTGGCCGTGTTGCTCACGTTCGATGAAAGGAACACGCCGCGAGAGAAGAAAGGTGCGCGGGATATGTAGCCCACATTGAAGAACACATTGTTGTGGCGGTCGAAATTATAGTTGGCGCCTGCCTTAACAGTACCTCCCATGAAGTTGTGTGTTGGCGACTTCTCATGTTCCTTGTCATAATAGAAATGGTCGATGCGCTGGTATCCTGTATTGCTAAGCGAGCCCGACAGCACGAGGTTAAGACGCTTGTCCAGAAGGCTCATCTCGCCCTGTATGTATGCGCCTTCCTGATGTGTATGGCCGTCATAGTCGCGGTATACCACATCGCCGACACCAAGTTTCTCATACACCCATTCCGGGTCGTTGCGCCTGTAGTTGTTAGCTGCGAGCACCTTCTTGCGGCTGGAGTCGTCCACATAGTATTCACCGTTGTACAGGTCGATGATTTTGTTGTTGTGGTGGCCTATGTAGTAGCGCACATCAATGCCCGCGGTAAAGGTCAGCTTCTTGTTGAAGAACTGGTTCTTGTATGTTGACACAAGTCCGTACCATTCGTGCGAATTGTTCGATGATGCCATCACCATGTTTGAGCCCGTCTCGCTCTGCTCGTTCATCTCCTGTATTAGGTTATAGCCGAACGTGCCGTCGGCATTGCGGAACAGGGTGTTCACCTGACCGTCCGAAGCCCCGTACCACGATGTGTTCGACAGGCTCTGGCCGTTGTATGTGCCGCGGCCCTGGCCGGAATATCCGCCGCCGGTGGCAAATGACACATAGGCCGTAGTCGACAGTGATGACTTGTCGTTTATCTGCCATATATGTGCCAGCGATATCTGCGGCTTGTGGTATGTGTTCAGGTTGGAGGAGCGGCGCTGGCCCTGCTTGTCATAGCCGAAGGTCGGGTTGTAGCGGTAGGGGCTTTCGCCGTTCATCACCTCGCGGGCATATGTCTGGTATCCCTCTATAGTGAGGCCGTCCTGTGAAGAACGCTTGTTGTGCTTTTGCGGTGCGCCGAAAGCCGTGAACGACAGCTGGTGGGCGTCATTGATACGCTTTGACACATTGATGAAATAATTGTACGAGTCGAACCACGTGCCCTGGATATATCCGTCGCCCCATTTGTGGGATCCCAGCAAGGTAACGGCCCAGCCGTTGTCCATAAGCCCGGTCGACAGCTTCACCCCATAGTTGTTCATGCCGTCATTGCCCATTCCGTACCACACGCTGCCGCCGCGTTCTGCGTCAAGCGAACGGGTGGTGATGTTGATAGTGCCGCCTACCGAGGGGGCTGATAGCAATGCCGCGCCTAGCCCGCGCTGGGTCTGTATGTTCGAGGCCACATCGCTCAGGCCGGCCCAGTTGCTCCAGTACACTCCGCCCCATTCCATGTCGTTGATGGGTATGCCGTTCACAAGTACTGCCACATTGGCGCTCTGGAATCCGCGCATATTGGTCTTGGCATCTCCGAAGCCGCCGCCGTCCTTTGTTGTCCACACGCCGGGGGTTGTCTTCAGCACTTCCGGAAATTCCTGGTTGCCGATTTTGTATTCTATCTCAGAGGCGTTGATCTGCGACAGTGCTACTGGGGTCTCGCGCGTGCGCGCTAGTGACTGTGTGACAACTACGTCATTGAGCACGTGTGCTTCCATATCCATCTTTACTGTGCCGATATTGGAAGCAACGTTGACAATCAGAGGCTTGTAACCAATAAAGGTGATAGTCAGTGTCTTGGCGTTTGATGGAACTTTCACGGAGAATGCGCCGTCCACATCTGTTACGCCAACGGTGCGGCCATTTGTGATGGCAACGGTTGCGCCTATGATAGGTTCGCCCTCGTTGTCAATGACCGTACCCTTGCAATTCGTATCGCTGGCGGCCATGGCCATTATATTGACCAGCCATATTGCGATGAACAGGGAAAAGAGTCTTTTCATTGCAGTTGAATATAAAGTGATTGATGATGTCATTATCTGGTTTCAGTCATGTGTCAAAAATGTTAACACTTCGCAAAAATACGCAAAATAATCGAACAGACATCATATCTGCACCGAAAAATTAAAAAATGTGTAATTTTTTTAATTTTTCGGATTTAATAGGTCATGGACTAATCCTCCCGGACAGTCTGTACGAACGTTTTCCGGCCGCGCAGATAGAAATCAGTCAGTATGTTGCGATGCGTGTCTGTGCGGGTGTCAAGGAGGTCTGTGACGGGATGGACATTGTAGCTTTTACGCATCCTTGCAAAGTCCCGGTGCGCCCGCCACACTGCTGCTGCGTTTTTGAAATCGAGTGTCATGACAAATTTCCCCCATGCCAGGGTGTCAAGCATGCGCCGGCGCAGGAGCTTCCGGCCGCGGGTGGAGTCGGGAAGGTTCTTGTGCAGGAGCAACAGGTTGTTACGGAAATTAAGGTATGTCTTGCGCGGGTTCGATGCCGGCAGGCTTCCGCCCCCGAGGTGGTACACCACAGCCGAAGGCACAGCCATGATTTTTGCCCCGGACAGGAGTATGCGCCAGCATAGGTCTATCTCTTCCATATGCGCGAAAAAGTCCGTGTCAAGCCCGCCTGCTTTCCTGTACAGTTCGGTGCGGACCATCAGGGCTGCGCCGGTGGCCCAGAATATTTCAATAGGGGTGTCATATTGGCCGTGGTCGGCCTCGACGTGTGAGAATATGCGCCCGCGGCAGTACGGATATCCGTTCCTGTCTATGAACCCACCGGAAGCCCCTGCATATTCAAAATGTGTCTTGTCCTTATAGCTCAGTATCTTGGGCTGGCATGCGCCGGTTTCGGGATGTGCCTCCATGAAACTGTGGAGTATGTCCACCCATCCGGGAGCGCAGGCCACATCTGAGTTAAGCAGCACTGTGTATGGCGCATCCGTAAGCCCTATGGCCTTGTTGTATCCGCCTGCGAACCCCAGGTTCTCATTGAATTCCATGCGCCTTACCTGCGGATAGTTGCGGTCCAGCCATGCCAGGGAGTCATCGGTGCTGCCGTTGTCGGCAACGATGACTTCCGCAATTTCCGGGTTGGTGTTTTCTATCACCTGCGGCAGGTATTCTTCCAGGAGCTTGCGGCCGTTCCAGTTAAGGATTATGACGGCCACCTGTGGTGTCGGTTTTACGGTATCGGTCATTCTTCAGGTGTCTTGGGCATTTCTACATGATGTTTCCACCGTTTGTGTGTCCACAGCCATATCGCAGGGTCGCGCCTGATGGTTTGTTCAAGCATACGGAAATATGTATCGGTGACTTCCATCGGCTCTGTTGCGGCGATGTCATCGGCTATCGGGCGGATTGTAACGTGGTATCTTCCCCGTCCGCGTTTGTACATGTCCATGTATACTGCTGCCATCTTGAGCTTGCGTCCCAAGGCCTCAGTCCCCGTGATGACAGCTGTCGGATGGTTCAGGAACGTAAGCACATGCGTATTGTCGCCCTTGCTGGGTTTCTGGTCGCTCATGAACCCGGTAACGGTAGGCACTCCTTCGCGGGAGAGCAGCAGCAGGTCGCGGAACACTGTCCTTTTCGGGTAGCTGTGTGAATGGAAACGCGAGCGCAGACGAAGCATGAGCCCGTCCATCCATTTGTCACGGAGCGGACGGTACACCTGGCAGTAGCGTACGCCTTTTTCCATTTCGGCCTTGCAATGGAGTGTGATTGAAGTCACCCATTCCCAGTTGCCGCAGTGCGAGAAAAAGCACACCACGGAGCGGCCTTTGCCTACGGTATTGTTGATATGTTCAATGCCGTCGAAAGTCATCCGTGATGCCATCTGCCGGTCTGATATGTGCATGAGTTTGATGGTCTCCACTATGTAGTCGGCAAAATTTCGGTAGAACTGCTTTTCCACCTTTCGCAGCACATCTTCATCCATGTCAGGGAAAGACACAGCAAGGTTCTTTTCCACAACCTTGCGCCTGTATCTTGCCACATGGAAAACCATGATATAGATAATGTCGGACAGGACGTACAATATGCCGAAAGGCATCCTGGCGGTCAGTGATAGCCCCCACTGCAACAGTATGTGCATTATACGCTTCATCTTGCCAGATGTCCCTTTAAAGCTTCGCCGCCAGGCATTACCGAATCTATGTGTACAGGCGCTATTACGTTGTCGATATCTTCCGCGCCATCTATCTCAACCCTAAGGTAGTTGTCCGTAAACCCTGCGGTCGGGTGTCCTGGACGCTGGTGCTCTATCAGCACCGGACGTACAGTCCCTATAAACTGAGATGCGAACCCTTCAAGCTTCCTTTCGCTTATGCCCAACATCACCGAGGTGCGTCTGTGCTTGTCCTCTTGTGATACTGTATGCTCTATGGACAAGGCCCGTGTGCCGGGACGTTCGCTGTAGGGGAATACGTGCAGGCGGGATATCGGCAGCGACTCTACAAACTTCCGTGAGTTCTCGAAACGTTCCGGGGTCTCGCCGCGCGCCCCCACGATAAGGTCGACACCTATGAACGCGTCTGGCATCACCTGGCGTATCTTCTCCATCTTGCTGCGGAAAAGCGACGTGTCATAGTGCCGCCGCATCAGTGCCAGCACGTCATCGTCGCCGGACTGCAACGGTACGTGGAAATGGGGCATGAAGCGTTTTGATTCTGCGACCCATTCGATTATCTCGTCAGTGAGCAGGTTGGGCTCGATTGAGGATATGCGGTAGCGCTCGATTCCCTCCACTTCGTCAAGGCGGCGTATCAGGTCAAAGAACGAGTCCTCACGGCCTTTCCCGAAATCACCGATGTTCACGCCTGTAAGCACTATTTCCTTGCCGCCTTCTGATGCAGCCTCACGGGCTTGTTCCACAAGGCTGTCTATCTGTCCGGAGCGGCTTCTGCCGCGGGCGAACGGTATCGTGCAATAAGAGCAGAAATAGTCGCAACCGTCCTGCACTTTAAGGAAATATCTTGTGCGGTCACCGCGGGAGCATGACGGCATGAACTCTTTAAGTTCCTTTGAAGGGGTCACCGTTACGCTGGGACGGCGCGTGGCCAGGAAATCATCGAGGAATTCAGGAAGACGCAGCTTCTGGTCGTTGCCGGCCACTACTGACACCCCGGGGATTGATGCCACCTCTCCGCTTTTCAACTGGGCATAACATCCTGTCACCAATATTGCCGCATCCGGATAGCGCCTTGACAATGAACGTATTGTCTGTCGGCACTTTTTGTCGGCCATGTCGGTGACACTACAAGTGTTGACCACTATTATATCTGGTGTCTCTCCCGGCTGCACGCGGCGAACCCCGCGTCCGGACATGAGGCGGGCTACGGTGGATGTCTCCGAAAAATTCAGCTTGCAGCCGAATGTATGGTACAGTGCAGTCAGATTGCCGAAAGTGGTGTTGTCAATCATCGTTTCTTTGATTTTCCGGCTGCAAAGTTAGTCGATTTCTGACGAAAAAGTTGTAAATTGCGCAATAATTCTGAATAAGCGCCAGTTTTGACATGAAAACATATCTAGTGACAGGTGGGGCCGGGTTCATAGGCTCTAATTTTATAAAATATCTGCTTGACGTACACCCTGCCGGGGAGATACGCATTGTGGTGGCTGACTGTCTCACATATGCGGGCAATCTTATGAACATCTCCGTGGAGCTGGAAAGTCAGGATGTATGTTTTATAAAGGCCGACATACGGGACTCCGCCGCAATGAAGGACGTATTTGCCTGCTATGACCCGGACTATGTGGTGAACTTCGCGGCCGAGACCCATGTGGACCGCAGCATCACAGACCCAAGGGTATTCCTTGAGACAAACATATTGGGCACACATTGCCTGCTTGAATGTGCAAGGTTGTCGTGGTCTATGCCTGGCGGAGGATTCAGGGAAGGCAAGAGATTTTTGCAGATAAGCACCGATGAGGTCTACGGTTCGCTGTCAAGAGACTTTGATGTGCCTGAGGAATTGGCATTATCGCCTGAAGTCAGGTCGGTGGCCACAGGGCGTACGGACATGATAGTGTCGTACGGCAAGGAATTTTTCACTGAGGCCACACCGCTTTCGCCAAGGTCGCCTTACAGCGCAGCCAAGGCATCGGCCGACATGATAGTGATGGCATACCATGACACATACGGGCTGCCTGTCAATATAACCCGGTGCAGCAACAACTACGGTCCATATCAGTTCCCGGAAAAACTGATACCTTTGGTAATCAACAATATACTTCATGGGAAAAAGCTTCCGGTGTACGGGCGCGGTATCAATGTCAGGGACTGGCTGTATGTTGAGGACCATGCAAGCGCGATCGAGACGGTGCTACGTGAAGGCCGTGACGGGGAAATCTACAACATCGGCGGCTTCAATGAGAAGCAGAACATTGACATCGTGAAGGAGATTATCGATGCCATCGCCGCGATAATGCATTCAGAGCCTCAATACAGGCAGTTGTTGCATTGCCCGGCCGGAGAAATAGACTATGGGCTGATAACGTATGTCACCGACCGTCCAGGCCATGACATGCGCTATGCCATTGACCCGACGAAGATTGTCACAGAACTGGGATGGTATCCTCGTATCCCTTTCAAGGAAGGTATCATCAGGACCGTACGCTGGTATCTGGATAACCGCGAATGGTTTGAAGACGTGACCTCAGGAGGCTACATGAAATATTACGAAGAAATGTATTCCAACAGATAGAACCCGTTTATGAAAGGTATTGTCCTAGCCGGAGGTTCCGGCACACGCCTGTATCCCATAACCAAGGGGATTTCAAAGCAACTCATACCCATATGTGACAAGCCGATGATCTATTATCCCGTGTCTGTTCTTATGCTGGCCGGGATACGTGACATCCTCATTATATCCACTCCGTCCGACCTTCCGTCATTCCGCCGCCTGCTGGGCGATGGCAGCGGCCTGGGGGTGTCATTCAGCTATGTGGAGCAGCCATCGCCCGACGGGTTGGCACAGGCGTTTATCCTGGGACGCGAATTTATCGGCGATGACCCGGTGTGCCTGGTACTTGGCGACAATATTTTTTACGGGCAGGGATTCACGGGAATGCTCCAAGAGGCGGTAGGCATCGCCGAAGGCGGTGAGGCTGCAGTTTTTGCATACACCGTTACAGATCCTGAACGTTATGGGATAGTGACCCTGGATGGCGAAGGCCGTCCGGTGGGCATCACTGAGAAGCCTGAGAAACCGCAGAGCGACAAGGCTGTGGTAGGGCTGTACTTCTATCCTAATGATGTCATTGGCATTGCGGCCGGCCTCAAGCCGTCGGCACGCGGTGAACTGGAGATTACGGCTGTCAATGAGGAATATCTACGCCGCGGAAAACTGAAAGTGAAGTGCTTCGGCAGGGGGATGGCGTGGCTTGACACCGGAACGAGCGATTCGCTGATTGATGCTTCCAATTTTATCGATGCCATACAGAAGCGGCAGGGTCTTAAGGTCGCCGCGCTTGAAGAGGTGGCATTCCGACGTGGATTTATCGATACCAGCCAGTTGCGCCGCCTTGCAGAACCGATGATAGCCAATGATTACGGACGTTACCTTATGAAACTTGCTGAAGATGGAATTGACTGAGCCTCATATAATAGCCCTGCCTAAAATATGTGATCCACGGGGTAATCTTACTTTTGCCGAGGGTGGTGTGCACCTGCCGTTCGGCATAGCCAGGGTCTATTGGATATACGATGTGCCAGCTGGTGAGACCCGCGGGGCACATGCACACCGCGTAGGCCAGGAGCTTATAATCGCTACAGGCGGAAGTTTCAATGTCAACCTTTTTGACGGTGTAGATATGCGGACATTCACCCTTAACCGTCCTTATATGGGGCTGTATGTCCCGCCGGGGTATTGGCGTACGCTGGACAATTTCTCATCAGGTTCTGTATGTATGGTGCTTTCATCCACAGAGTATACGGAGGATGACTATATAAGGGATTATGGCGAATTTATTGAGACAGCAAGACGTCATGGGATATAGATATCCTTTTCTGGACCTGTATAAGGTCAACAATATGTATATCGGGCGTATCAAGGAGGCTGCGGAAAGGGTGATATGTAGCGGGCGCTATGTAGGAGGCCATGAGGTGGAGGCCATGGAGCGGGCCCTTGCCGTGGCATGCGGTGTGCCTGATGCCTATGTGGTAGGTGTAAGCAGCGGTCTTGACGCGTTGCGCCTTGCGTTGAGGTCGTACATGCATCTGGGACGTCTCGCCCCGGGTGACGAAGTTATAGTCCCGGCAAATACATATATAGCTACAGTACTGGCTGTGACTGATTGCGGGCTTGTACCGGTAATGGTCGAACCTGACGTCTTGACAATGAATATAGACACTTCGCTTATCGAGGGCGCAGTGACGCCAAGGACGCGAGCTGTCATGCCTGTGCACCTATATGGACGGGTAGTGTGGGACGGCATGTTGATGGACACTGTTAGACGGCACAACCTGCTTGTTATAGAGGATAATGCCCAGGCGATAGGTGCAACTGCTCCGGTGGCGGGGTTTAACGGAAGCCATATATCTGGTACGCTCGGCCATGCGGGTGCGTTCAGTTTCTATCCGACAAAAAACGTGGGCGCGATGGGCGAGGCGGGTGCAGTACTGACATTTGACACTCAGCTGGCGGAAACTTTAAGGGCTATGCGCAACTATGGCCAAAGCCGTCAATACCATAATGAATTGCAAGGGTATAATTGCCGCCTTGACCCGTTGCAGGCTGCCATCGTGGCGCTGAAATTGCCGGAGCTTGAATTTGAGAATTCAAGCAGGCGCGCCATTGCGGGGGTATATGACTGCATGATTGACAATCCGTATGTCTCCAAGCCGATATATGACGGCACGGGTATATCCGTATGGCATCAGTACGTGGTGAGGGTCAAGGACCGTGACCGTTTCCGGGATTACATGGCCGGGAACGGTGTAGAGACAGCCGTACATTATCCAGTGCCTCCTCATAAGCAGGCGTGCTATCCGGATATGAATATATTGGAATTTCCTGTTGCTGAGAATATTGCACGTGAATGTGTGAGCCTGCCGGTGTCGAGGTGCACCACTTTGTCCGATGCGGAGGATATTTCAATGATAATCAACAAATACCGCCATGGCTGACAATTATCTGGAAAGAAGGATGGAGGAATACCGTTCGGGAAAGCTTTCCTCTAGGCCAAAGGCTGTAAGGACGGTTTCCCGTGGGGAGGGTGACCTGGTGGTGCATTTCCCGAAACTGAGGGTGCTCATTGCCGGAGGCCTTGACGCTGTAGGTAGGGCCATAGTCGGGGCATTCAGGCAGGTGGATTGCCGTGTGGCGTTCTTTGATACCGATTACAGGCAGGGCAATCTTATGGCCCAGTCGACAGGATCGAAGTTTTACCATACTCCCGGACACGATTCTCTGGCACGTAACATTTCTGATATCCTTGATAAATGGGGAGGCCTTGATGTGGTAGTCAACAATATGGATGATGGCGCTGGCGATGTTTTGGCAGAGTGCATGATACGGCATAAGGCCAGTATTGTAGGTAATGATAATGAAGCTGCCTATGGCGGACGTTTCATTACAGTTTGCCGCAATACAGCGGGCTTATTTCCGGAGGGGCTTGCCCAATATGGCATGACTGTCAATAGGGTATCCATATCTGTTGGCGATGCTGGAGTTGTGGATTCTTTTCGTGGCAGCTGTTCAGGTGTGGCACATATATGCATGTTCATTGCTTCGCCTGACAGCGGTTTCGTGAACGGTGTCGATTTTCCGGTCACGTTGCCATGATTGAAATGATTATAATAGATATTTCACTCAGGCATTAAAAAAGTAAGGCCTGTATTCCTTCTGGAGGGATACAGGCCGGTAATGGGTTTCGGGAGTAAATTACATGCGTTCCAGCACGATGAGCGTATTCCCGTTGCGGTCGTAGAGTACGGCTGAACCGTTGCGTCCGGGACGTGCATTTGTTGTCTGCTCAAGGGCAAGGAGCATAGCAGTCTCCATATTGTTGTCAGGGCAAGCCATGCGGGTGACACCCATCTGGCCGAAGCTGAGTGAGAACGCTTCGTTGGGCGATGTGTACAGGTCGCCGTTAAAGTAGTTGCATCCGGTATTTCCGTGCACCTTGTGCTCAGGCATGTCGATGAAGATATTCATTTCTTCATTGTCGATATCCTTGTCGCCGAGACGGGTTATCTTCCATTGTCCGTTGAGGAACGACATATCGGAGCGGCGCAGTGTGATGGCGTGGTGTCCTCGGGCATCATTGAGGTATATGTAGTTTACCCCGCCTTCGACAGTGGCTTCTACCTGGTATGATTTTCCGTCACCGATTACGGCGTTGATGTCGTACTGGTATTCCACGTCCTGGCACATCTTTAGTGTGGAAATCACACCGTTGAACGAGATTGTTGTGTTGTCCACGTTGAAACTGCCGTTGAGGATGTTGCAGCCGTTGGACCCGTAGAAACGGCCTGATGGTATCTCGAAGTTGACGTATGGCATCTCGTCGATTACCGGGATATCCTTTTTGCCCACCTTTACTATCTGCCATTCCCCGCTGATTTTTTCAAGGGTGGCATCAGTAGATGGGGAGGCTGTACCTTTTGCGGGTTTATTCTGTACGGGCTTGCCGGTCTGGTTGTGTCCGGTAGTGGCTGAATTATGAGTTGTTGTAGAGCCGATGTTGCCGCTGGTCGCTGTTTTTCCGGTTGTACCGCAGGATGAAATTACAGCTGCAGCAAACAGTGTAATCATTGCCGATGCTGCATAGTGGAAATTTATTTTCATTTTATGCAATTATTGATTAATAATGTTTCTTATCATATAAGACGCCTGCACCATGCCAAAGGTTTAATAAGTCAAGGAATGGCGGTGTCTATAATGTCTTTTTCGGGACTGTCGCCTGGAACTCTTTCAGGTATTGGGGTACACTGTAGGCTATGTCGATGAATTCGTTCCTGGCATATGACCTTTCTGACAGCGCTACCATATCTACAGCGAGCGGTTTTATCCCCGGCATGAATATGGCATTCGGGGAAGTGATGACGTCTTGAGCCTTGGATGCGCCGTCGCCGATGAACAGGAGTTTCTGGCTGTCCAGGAATCCGCTGTAGCTTCCGCTATCCAATATAAGTGGCTGCGGCGTCATAAGCGGGGTAAGCGAGAGGTCGTAGACGGCTGTGTAGACTTCCATGCGGCGTGCGTCAATCATCGGTGCGAACAGTGTGCTGTCGGTGATTTCTGCATCGGGGGAGAACATGGCTGCTGTGGCCAACAGTTGCAGGGTGTCTATGCCGATAAGCGGGACGCCAAGGGCATAGGCCAGTCCCTTTGCTTCGGAAAGTCCGATACGCAGTCCGGTGTAGCTTCCTGGACCTATGGAAACTGCGATTGCGTTCAGGCGCATGTCATCGTGGGCACGTAAGTGGTCCAGGCAGTGCTTTATGTATCCGCTTAGTAGCGTGGCATGGTTGCGCCCATCAAAATTTTCTAGGTGGGTGAGTATCATGCCTTCGGCTGAAAGCGCAACAGAGCACACCGAAGTGGATGTCTCGATGTTTAGGATTGTAGCCATAGAGAGGTATGGTTCTAGAATAGCCAGGCGGCTGTCACGGTCCAGTAACGGTTCTTGCCTTCGATATTTGCTGCGTGGGCGTCGCTGTCAAGAAGTTTGTAGGCTTTGGTGAAGCCAAGTCCGTATGATGCGCTGAGTTGCAGCTTCTTTATGAGTTGCAGGCCGAAACCGAAATTCCATGCCACATCGTAGGTGCTGCGCTTGGCTGCATTGGATACGGCGCGTTTGCTTGTGAGGAACGAGAAGCTCGGACCAGTGAATACGTATGGGGCAATGAAGTTGCTCACGGCAGGGAGAGACAGTTTCCATTTTACGTTGAGAGGCACTTCTATATAGTCGCAGTTCTTGTTCACGCGCTTTGAAGTGCCATCATCGTAGTTGACATAGTTGTCGGTACGGTGTACGTACATTATCGACCCGTCGACTCCGAAGCCTGTGCCAGGGAACATGAATTCTGCTGTCACGCCACCGTTGAAACCTGCGCGGTTGTCGCTGGACGCCATATCGGATGATATACTCAGCTTGTTTACGTTAAGGCCCAAACGGATGCCGGCACGGAACTGAGCCGATGCGCCGATGGCGAAGGTTGTGGCGAGGATGACTGCCAATGTAATGCGGTAGATCGTTTTCATACGTCGTGCAATATTAACAATATTAAAACTTGTGGTTCTGTGCGCAAAGTTATGAATTTTCCACGGTTTTTACCAAATATTGTCCAGATAGGGTTTAAACCTGGTTGGAATTTTTAAAATTCCAGTTATTTTCATTTATTTTGCATCTGATTTTCTTAAGGTATAGTGAAACACAGCAAATTCATATCATTTTTTGTTGCCTTTATCCTAATCGGTTGGGGGGGGCATAGTTATGCCATGTCGTTTGATCTGGATTCGATAGCAGAATGGGGAAAGTTTCCGCGTTTTGCCGTGAAGACATACCGTTGGGCGGATAAATTTTTCAATTCATACGATTCGACATATGTGGTGCCTACCGGGCAGCGTTTCAATGTGAAGTTCAAGATGGACAGCTGGCTGGATACCTATTCTTTCGACCTGGTCGATGATGTGAGCCTGCGCATGGTGTCTTTTCCGAGCACTTCGGCGGGGTTTTGGCTGTCGTATATGGCGGTTTCGGTAGGTTATGACGTGAACCTCAGCAGGTGGATAACCGGGGAGAAGAGGACGCGCCGCAGGTTTGACTTCCATTTTAACTGCGGCCTTTTCGCCGCGGAGCTTTATTATATAGGAAATGATGTGGGCACGCATATCACCCGTTTCGGTATAAAGGACAATTCATGGCCTGTCAACCTGGATTTCAACGGCATAAATACGCGTATGCTGATCTTTGATGCGTATTATTTCTTGAATAACCGTAAGTACAGTTATTCAGCGGCTTTCACATTCGGGCGCGTACAGCTCAAGAGTGCTGGCTCATTTTTTGCAGGTTTTTCCTATTGGTATCAGAAGTACAACTTCGATTTCAACCGGTTGCCGTATGAGATGAAGTCCATGCTGCCAAAGGAATGGAATTACAAGTATGCCGTACAGGCCAAGAATTATGGCTTGAAGTTTGGGTACGGGTATAATTGGGTGGTTGGACGAAATTGGGTGGTTGGTATTAGTGAATCGCCGACTATCGGGGTCAAACGTGGCTATATCAGTGTTGAAGCCAATCCGAAATGGTCGTTTTCAATGTATAATACCTTGCGTGTGTCGGGGGTATGGAATCTCCGTAAGAGATGGTTTGTAGGCATTGTTGGCAGGGTGGAGACCTCGCTCATCTATGACAAGGAGCATACTTTGCTTAACAATACGGCTGATGTCGATATCTGTGTCGGATACCGTTTCAACCTGTGGTGAGCTATTGTGCCAGGGCGCATTTGACGGCTATCGATATAACAGTCAGGATGAATGTGGCGGCAATGATGTCGGTGTCGGCGAATTTATGTGTGCGTATTGATATTGTCTTACGTGTAGGTGTTGAACTGAGGCGTACGGAGTGTCTGCACGCCCATTTCCATGCCATATAGCACAGCAGTCCGGCTAATGTCCCGATCACAGCTCCTGCAAGCAGGTCGCCAGGATAGTGTACGCCAAGGTATATGCGTGAGTAGCAGTTGCCTATAGCCCATAGAAAGAGTATGATGGTGAGCCTGCGCATGGGAAGGGCCAGTGATATTATTGTGGCGAAGGCGAATGTGTTGGCGGCATGGCATGAAGGGAATCCGTAGCGCCCACCCCTGTATCCGTTTACGGTGTGTACGAGTGCGCTTATGGGGTTTTCCATATTTGCCGGGCGCAGCCGCTCTACGGCCGGGCGTATGTGGGTAGCGCATACCTGGTCGGCTATGGTGACGGCTGCTACGGTTGCAACCAGCATCAATAATCCTTTCTGCCATCCGTAGCGGTGTATCAGTACAGCCAGTGTGGCTGCATACAGGGGAATCCATACCCACCGTCCGGAAAATGTGTACATGAACTGGTCGAGCAAGTCCAGATGCAGGCCGTTGAATAACAGGAATATCTGGGTGTCTATTTGCTGCAGGGTTTCAATCATCGTGCGTCAAGGTCGTTGTATAGGTTTTGGAGGAATGCTTTTGTCAGTTGGGCTATGGAGTCATTGCCGCTTATGGTTTCCCCGTTTTGTGTTGATATCACGGCATGTAATCCATTGTCGGTCACCATTGCCGCGAAATCGGGTTCGGAAAAGAATGCATATTGCGGCGCACCCGGCTGGAGCATGTCGTGGCTTAGGGGGAACTGTGAGTGGCCGATGCCTAATAGTGAAAGTAGTGTGGCGGCAATATCGCTTTGTGATGCAGGCGTCGTTATCTGCATCGGTGCTGCATGGGATACTGCCCCTCCGGTGAGCACCAGAGGTATGCGGTGGCGCTGCAGCGGGTCTGAGAGATCACGCGGGTATGCTCCGTAGTGGTCAGGTACAAGTACCACAAGCGATTGTTCCCATCGGCTGGAATCAGACTTTAGAAATCTGATGAATTCTCCCAGGCATTTATCAGTGTATGCGAATGCCACGGCGCGTTTGTCGGGGAAAGGTGCAGAGTAGGGCACTTCAAACGGTTCATGGGAACTTGAAGTCTGTATCACCCTGAGCATCGGGTTGCCATCACGGGGGACGGCGTTTATGTCGGCTTCCATTCGGGCAAACACTTTGTCGTCGTGCGCACCCCATTTGCTTAGGCGTTCGGAGAGGGGAAAGTCATTGTCGGATATGACTTTTCTAAATCCGGCAGACATAAGGTAGGCTTTCTGGTTGACGAAGTTGATGTCGCCTCCGTAGTAATATGCTGTTTCGTATCCGGCAGAGTCACGGAGTGTACCAGCTATTGACGGGAGGCGGTCGGTCTTGTCGACAAATTTCATTATGGATGTTGTCGGTTGGGCCGGGTAGCCGCTGAGTATTGCCGGTATCGCGCGGTCGGTGCGGAAGCTGCTGGAATAGAAATTGGTGAATGTCACCCCTGTACGGGCTATGGAGTCGAGTTGCATGGCCACTGGTTCTCCGCCAAGTGATGGCATCAGGTGGGATGAGAAGCTTTCCAGTATAATTATGTATATGTCAGGATGCATTCCTTCAGGTATCAGTTTCAGGCGTATGCTGTCGGCTGATGTGGTGCGCGCAGGTGATAGCTTGTCCAATTGTGCCTGTAGTGAGCCGTTTTCTTTAAAGAACCGGAATTGGCAGCCGAAGGAGTTCTGGTGGGTGGCAGAATACATGAAATTGAACAGTGGGTTGACTGATGCATGGTTCAGCCGTTGGTCCTGGCTGAAGTATGCCCTTGACGGGTTCATAGTGGATACAGTGAATCCGCCTCTTATCGGGATGAACAGTGCAGCTGTAAATATGGTCAATATGGCTGAGGTCAGCCATTTGCGTGCGGGTGGCATGAGTGTAACCCTATTTTCACACCACCGTAGTGCACGGCCTGTGGCAAACGTGAGCAGTATTGCCACGGCTGCCGCGGCAACAGGTATCCACCATTGGGTAGATGCCATTGCTGCTGACGGGGATGATGTGAAGTAGAATATGGGTGTGGTGTCAAGCTTGAAGTTCCAGTATCCGTACAGGGCTGTGTCGAGCATCAATGCCAGGATGATGACGGCCGCGCTGAAATACCGGTATATACCTACTGCCGCTTTCAGCCATCGTGCATGCGTCCATACGGATGCAATTAGAAGCAGGGCAGGTATTATTGTCAGGTATGCCGACATGGACAAGTCCATTGAAAGACCGTGGGCGAGTACGGATGCGGTGTCTGCAAATCGGTACATTCCGTGGTAGAATCCCATGAATATGAGTTTCCCGGCCATGAAGAGTGACACATATGCCGCGAATGTTATGATGAGGCGGGCTATCCTTGATTTCATAAATTTAGATGATGCCGTTATATGTGCAAAGGTAGTCATTATTAATTACATGCAGACTCCACTTTTGTTAAAATTTAAAATAGGGCAAGTGTTTCCTGAACCGTATGCAGCCCTCTAATGTTAATTTATTTAGAATTTCAAAACTTCAACAATTTATAAAGATGAAAGCATTCAGTAGATTTCTTATCGTACTAGGAACTGTGGTACTGGCTGCCACGAGTGTCAACGCGCAAAAGCCGATAGACTTGCGCCTGAGTTATGGCGGTTACACGCAGATGGACGCGACCGACTGCCATGATAACTGGAGTGATGTGAACAATGCGTGGGGAGCGCTCAATGCCGAGGTGAGCTTCAACCTCACCAACAAGTTCTCTCTTGGCCCGTCGTATACATTTTCAAGCACTACAGCCGGTGACGGCGCGCACAAGAGCAACATCGCCTATCATGCCATCATGCTCAACGGCCGTTACAAATACTGGAAGAATTCAATTGTAACGCTGTATGGACATTTAGGCCTTGGTGTCGTTGTGTCGCATATGCAGCCGCGCCATGAAGATGCGTATAATTGCACTTATTTCGGTGTGCAGGTGGCTCCACTTGGTGCAGAGGTGGGCATCGGAAGCGGATTCTCGCTATATGGTGAGCTAGGTTTCGGAGCACAGGGATTGCTGCAGGTTGGTTTCAAGTATACCATATAGACCTGTACGGTATCGCGGCGTCTGTCGCATGATACAAAGCTCCGTCCTGTTGGTCTGAATCCGATCTCAGGGCGGAGTTTTTCCGCGTCTTCTAGCAGGCGGCTGTTCATAAGGACCAGAGAGCCGTCTTCCGGTGTGGCATCGGTTTTCTCCAGGTTGCGCATGCGGTCACCGAGGTAGAAGTTTACGGTGTAGTAGCGCATTAGACGGTCATCGATGAAGGAATATATTGTTCCTTCCGGTGACATGTCCTTTATTTCTTTTGCTGCGTGTATGTTGCTGCGGGGATTGAGCATCAGGGGCTGTACGGTGGACATGAAAAGGAGATACATTGATATTAGGGTCACGGCCGATCTCAACAGGGGCTGCATCGGGCGCAGGATTGTGAGTGTCGCAATACCGGTGATGCCAGGAAGAAGCATGAATGCCCATTCCCACCATGATATGTCGCCATTGGCCAGGTAGCCGACCATTACGGCGGATTTGCCGTGTATGAAATCCCCGGCGCCGCAGCGCAGGGCTATAATGGCTGTGGTGGCGGTTATTGCGAGCACTGAAATTGTGGCGGCGTATGCGTTTACGGCCTTTGACCTGCGCTGTATGAGCCATTGGCTCATCATGACTAGCCCGAAGGCTACAAACGGGTATGCCGGCAGGACGTATACGCTCCTTTTGCTTGAGGGCAGGCAATAAAAGCCTATGATGATAACTGCCGACAGTAGCGCAAGAAGGGCATCGGGCCTAAGTTGTGATGGCATAAGCCGGCCTTCTATACGGTTGCGGCGTCTTATGGCCGCTGCGGCAAAGGCTGCAAATATGGCTAGGATGGTATATGGTGCGATTCCCCATATTACGGATACTATTGGATACCACCATGGGTTGACGTGGCTGTCGTAGGACATTGTGCCTGTCATCCGGCCTATGTTCTCTTCCCACGCAAGTTCCAGGAATGAACTGCCGCCCTGCTGGTATGCGGCGTAGTACCATAGTGCCGGTATGGCCATGGATGCTATGGCGATGCCTGTCATCTTTAATAGTGTGGCAAAAAAATTGTGTCGCCGGAAAAGGCGGTATACGCCTACCACAAGGCATGGAAGCAGTGAGCCTACCGGGCCTTTTGTCAATACGGCGCATGTCATGAGCAGGATGGCCGCGGCTACGCGCAATGCCTGTCTTTTGCGGCTGAATCCTTCGTTGTCCAGAAGGTATATCGAGCCTGCCGTGAAGAATGTAAGCAGCATGTCGACACGGCATATTACGGCATTGCGGAATAGCTCGAATGTGGTGAGTGTGACAAGTGCGGTAAGTGCTGCGGTGAGGCTGTCGCGCCGTCGGGCCACCCAGTTGAATGTCATGGCTACGAGTGCGAGGGCTGCCAGCGCTGAAGGTAGCCTTGAGGTGTATTCTGTCACTTCCCCTCCGGTTATTTTGGAGATGGAGGCTATACACCAAGCCAGCATGGGAGGCTTGTAGGGTATGTCGTGGCCGTGTGATTCGGGTAATATCCAGTTTCCGCTCTCAAGCATGGACACCGCCACGATGGCTTCACGTGGTTCACCTTTGGTATTATAATGAGTCCTTGAACCCCATGGGAGCAGGATTATGGCGGCGATAAGCATGACAGCTACACGGTAGCTTTGCCGGGCTTTGTTTTCCATGTTGTGTATGATCTGGTTTTTTTTATTTTGATTGGTCTGGCGGTTTTGAGAGTCTGTCACCATTCAATGGTTACGGCGGCAGAGGCTATTTCCACCCCTAGGGGCGGGGTGAGCTTGGCAAGTGTTACCGAGCCTCCTTCTATCAATGGGAAACGGCGGCATAGGGCATCTCGTACCCTTCCTGCCGCATGTTCAAGCAGGGCTGACGGTATGGACATTTCACGGCGTGCAGTTTCGATGACTTCGCCGTAATTGAGAGCATGGGATATGTCGTCGGTGGCGATTGCCTCCAATGATGGGTAGCGTAGCGAGATTGACAGCTCGAACGTGTTGCCTACACGGCGTTCCTGCTCCATTACGCCATGGAATGCACGGAGACGTAGCCCGTTGACACTTATTGTGGTTGTGGTCATTTCCGGATGTCATTTCCGGCGTTTGCGCCGGTTTGTTTTCTCTCTCTTGTCTTTTTTCTTTCCTGTACGGCGTGACAGCGCTTCAGCTACGCTTATGGCTTCGCCCATGGAGTCTCCTTTCTTTGACGGACGCCCATTGTCTTCGACAAGTACGAAGTCAAGCATACGCTTGTTGATGTCGGCACGTGCGACTTGTACGGTCACCATGTCGCCAAGGCGGTAGCGGTTGTTGTGGCGTCGACCTACGAGGCAGTAGTTCTTTTCATCAAAGTCGTAATAGTCATCGGCAAGGTCGCGCATCGGTACTAGTCCTTCGCATTTGTTGTCGTCAAGTTCGACGTACAGACCCCATTCGGTCACGCCTGATATGACGCCGGAGAATACTTCCCCGAGACGGTCGGCCATGTATTCGACCTGCTTGTATTTGATGGATGAGCGTTCGGCTGTTGCCGCTAGCTGCTCCATCTCGCTTGAGTGCTTGCATTGGTCCTCCAGCTTTTCGAGGTTGACGCTGCGGCCTCCAGCCAGATAGCGTTCAAGCAGGCGGTGTACCATCATGTCGGGATAACGGCGTATAGGTGACGTGAAGTGCGTGTAGTAGTCGAAGGCAAGTCCGTAGTGTCCGATGTTGTTTACGGAGTAGGCGGCCTTTGCCATGGATCGTATGGCCAGGGTTGAGAGCAGGTTCTCTTCCGGAGTGCCCTTTATGTCGGCGAGCATGCGGTTTATGGATGTGTTGACTTCCCTGGATGATCCGGATGTCTTGACTTTGTATCCGAAGTTGCGGGCAAGCGCCGAAAGGTTGGTGAGTTTGGTGGCATCGGGCATGTCGTGTATGCGGTATGGGAAGGCTTTAGGCTTTTTGCGTCCGGCCGGTTTGCCTATTACGGTGGCTACGGTGCGGTTTGCAAGCAGCATGAACTCCTCAATGAGTTTGTTGGCGTCTTTTGACACTTTGGTGTGTACGCCTATCGGGTGTCCGTTTTCATCGATGTCGAATCTCACTTCTGGACGGTCGAACTCTACGGCTCCGCCTTCAAAACGTTCGCGGCGCAGTATCTTTGCCAAGCGGTCGAGTGTAAGTATCTCATCTCGGAAATCGCCTTCTCCTGTCTCGATGACGGCTTGTGCTTCCTCGTAGGTGAAGCGCCTGTCGGAACGGGTGACGGTGCGTGCTATATGTGAATTTATGACCTGCGCGTTCTCGTCCATCTCGAATATGCAAGAGAATGTGAGCTTGTCTTCGTCGGGACGCAGGGAGCATATCCCGTTGCTTAGGTGCTCGGGAAGCATAGGGACTACGCGGTCGACAAGGTATACGGATGTGGCGCGGCTCTGTGCCTCACGCTCAATGATTGAGGAGGGTGTGACGTAGTGCGTCACATCGGCAATGTGTACGCCTATCTCGTAGTTGCCTGACGGAAGTTGCCTTATCGAAAGGGCGTCGTCGAAGTCTTTTGCGTCCTTGGGGTCGATGGTGAATGTCGTGACCTCACGCATGTCCTCGCGGGCGGCCACCACTTCGTCGGTGATTCCTGCGTCGATCTTTGCTGCGGCCTTTTCTACGGCTTCAGGATATTTGTACGGCAGACCGTATTCGGCAAGGATGGCGTGGATTTCAGCATTGTTTTCACCGGTACGTCCAAGTATGTCGATCACTTCCCCTTTTGGATTTTTGGCATCGTCTTCCCATCCGGTTATTTTCACTACAGCCTTGTCGCCGGTCTTTCCTCCGCGCAGTTTTGCCTTTGGGATGAAGATGTCGTTGGCAAGGAATTTAGAGTCGGTGGTAAGGTATCCGAAGTGCTTGTCCACTTTCAGTGTGCCTGTGAATGTCTGGTCTTTTTTCTCGATGATCTCAATCACTTCTGCTTCAGGCTCGATGCCTTTCCGGCGTGCTGCTATGTTTACGCGTACACGGTCGCCGTTAAGGGCGTGCATCGAGTTTCGTTCTGCCACGAAAATCACTTCGCCATCGGTGTCGGTGGTTACGCTGTTCTTTCCGTTTGAACGCCTTATGAATACTCCAGTTGTGACGGATGACCTTTGCGGGGCTTTGTATTTTCCCGGCGAGACTTCTATAAGGTCGCCATCGAAGGCCAGTTCGGCCAGGTATAAGGCTATAGTGCGCTGTGAAGAGGTGTCATCCACACCGATTGAGTGTGACACCTGGCGATAGTTGAATGTGTTGTTTTCCTGGTTAGACACGAAGCTGTCGATGGCGGCACGTAGTTCTGCTGCCTTGCGCTTTGTGTTTTTTGATGTTGCCTTTTTTGCCATTGTCGGGTGGATTTTTGTTGCTTGGGCACATATTGTCGATGTGTGCCTTATGCAGTGAAAGTGGATTATGTTATAAAATCAACAAGGCGCGGGGCCAGTTTGTTGTACCCGCGCCTTGTGTGTGGCCTTATGCGTCTATGTTGGCGTATGCGGCGTTTTCTTCAATGAAGTCGCGGCGCGGGCCTACGTCTTCGCCCATCAGCATGGAGAATATGCGGTCGGCTTCGGCGGCATCGCTGATGTTTACTTGTTTCAGCATGCGGTGTTCGGGATGCATGGTGGTGTCGCGGAGTTCGGCGGCGCTCATCTCGCCCAGACCTTTGAACCGCTGGACTTTCACTTTTTCGCCGTGGTCGGCGATGAAGCGCTTAAGCTGGTTGTCGTTCCAGCAGTATTCTTCGGTCTTGCCTATGATGCATTTGTATAGCGGCGGTGTTGCCAGATATAGGTATCCTTGCTCTATTATGGGCCGCATGCGGCGGAAGAAGAATGTCATGAGCAGGGTGGCTATGTGTGCACCATCGACGTCGGCATCGGTCATGATTATGATCTTGTGGTATGCCAGCTTGGAGAGGTTTGCTTCTTTTGGGTCGTCTTCGGTGCCTATGGTCACGCGCATGGCACGGAACAGGTTTGTGATTTCCTCATTGTCGAATATCTTGTGGTCCATGGCTTTTTCTACGTTGAGGATCTTTCCTCTCAATGGCAGTATTGCCTGGAACTGGCGGTCGCGTCCCTGCTTTGCGCTGCCGCCTGCGGAGTCACCTTCGACAATGAACAGTTCGCAGTCCTCGGCTGTGCGTGAAGAGCAGTCGGCTAGTTTTCCTGGGAGTCCGCCTCCGTAAAGGGGTGATTTGCGCTGGATTTTTACGCGTGCGTTGTATGCGGCATGGCGTGCCTGGGCAGCGACTATCACTTTGTCGACGATAGTGCGTGCCTGTTTGGGATGCTCTTCGAGGAATGTGCGCAGTGCTTCGCTTACAGCGGTCTGTACGGCGCCAATGACTTCGTTGTTTCCTAGCTTGGTCTTGGTCTGTCCCTCAAACTGCGGCTCCATCACTTTGACGGAGATGACTGCTGTGAGGCCTTCGCGGAAGTCGTCGCTGTTGATGTCGACTTTCACTTTCTCAAGCATCTTGTTGTCTTCGGCGTATTTTTTGAGTGTGGATGTCAGTCCGCGGCGGAATCCTGTAAGGTGCGTACCGCCTTCGATGGTGTTGATGTTGTTGACAAATGAGTATACGTTCTCGTTGTATGTGCTGTTGTATGTCAGCGCCACCTCGACCGGTATGCCTTGGCGTTCGGTATTGAGGTGTATGACTTCGTCGATCAGGGGTTCTTTGCTGGCATCGATGTATTTTACGAATTCGCTGAGACCGTTTTTGGAGTAGAATGTTTCCGAGTGAGGGTTGCCTTCGGCATCGATATTCCGCATATCGGTGAGTGTCAGCGTTATGCCGGCGTTAAGGAAAGCGAGGTCGCGCAGGCGGTTGGCCAGGGTCTGGTAGTCGTAGACGGTGACTGTGAATATGCTGGCATCGGGCTTGAATGTGATTCGTGTCCCGGTATGGGTGCTTTCGCCTATTATGTTCAGTCCAGTGGTGGGCTTTCCGCATGAGTATTCCTGCATGTATATCTTTCCGTCGCGGTATACTTCGGCACGCAGGTATGTCGAGAGGGCGTTTACGCATGATACGCCAACGCCATGGAGTCCGCCAGAGACCTTGTATGAGCCTTTATCGAATTTGCCTCCGGCATGCAGCACTGTAAGCACGACTTCAAGTGCGCTTTTGTGCTCTTTTGGGTGCATGTCAACCGGTATGCCGCGTCCGTCATCAATTACAGTGATGGAATTGTCTTCGTTGATTGTGACGCTTATGCTGCTGGCGTAACCAGCAAGGGCCTCATCGATAGAGTTGTCCACCACTTCGTATACGAGATGGTGGAGGCCCTTTGCGCTTATGTCGCCTATATACATTGCAGGGCGCTTGCGTACTGCTTCCAGGCCTTCCAGGACCTGGATTGACTCCGCGCCGTATTGTCCTTTTTCTTCTTCTGACATATTGTTGTGTTATACAAGTGAAAAACACTACAAAGGTACGAAAATTTCCGCATTAAAACAATATGTCGGGGCTGTGGCTGGGGTGTGGCGCATTGATATTTCAAGTTGCGGTTTCGGTCGGGGTGGCTGAATTGCTGGCGGTGATGACAATGGGTTGGATATTAGTCATATAAGTATTTATTGTGAATTTGTCAATGTGAAAAAGTGTGAAAAATATATTACAACATTTTGTCAGTTCAAAAAAAGTAGCTACCTTTGCATCGCTTTTGAAAACCTATCGGGGTGTAGCTCAGTTGGTTAGAGTACGCGTCTGGGGGGCGTGAGGTCGCTAGTTCGAGTCTAGTCACCCCGACAATGACAAAAGCAGTAAGAGCCTGTATTTCAGATACAGGCTCTTTTATTTTATATGGTTTTCCGAGACTGCCGGAAGGCGACATGGATCAGCTGACCTAATATTTCTGGGTCAGCGGATTTTTCCGGTGGGCGGGAGGGTGGTGTCAAGAGTATAGTGCTA
>ERZ777011.740-NODE-740-length-45692-cov-6.445669_pt1 | contig 45692 bp, 39 predicted proteins | sample MGYA00374964_ERZ777011 | MGnify/ENA primary metagenome ERZ777011 (study PRJEB29310, sample SAMD00008975) | mouse gut metagenome | study: EMG produced TPA metagenomics assembly of the Metagenome analysis of fecal microbiota from mouse which was promoted...
CGTCCGACTTACACCCCGAAATTCGATGTTTTCAAATTTTTGTCATGTACTTAAAGTCAATTTACATACCTCAGCCCCAGCGACAATTTCAGAAAACTTATGAATAGTATTAAAATCAGCCCCGCGAAAAGCATATATGGATTGAGCATCATCTCCAACGCAAAACAAATGACAATCTTCATAAAATGAAGATAATAATTCATATTGGAGTGGATTGGTATCTTGCATTTCGTCAACAAGAATATGGTCGTACAATCCGGCAATATGCTTACGCAATTCTTCGTTTCGCTTTAGATATTTGCTTACAATAAGAAGGATATCATCGTAATCAATGTATTTTCTACTGCGCTTATAATCCAAATACATCACAATTACTCCTTTTAGGACTTCGTTGTCATCATCAACATTCAATGTTGCAGGAGCATTGTTATACATTTTCATTCGTATGGCATCAGACAACGAACACTGGGCATTTGCCATATAGGAATATATATCTACAATAGATTTGGGAGCGACTTTTTCATCGTTCTTATTTTTATGTCCCCATTTTCGCCCACATAATAATCGGAAGCAACTTTCTTGGTCTTCTCTGTCAAGTAAGGTATATGATGCTTGCGGAAAAATATCGGGATTATTTTGAATGATTGCCATACACCAAGAATGGAAAGTAGAACCAATCAATCCCTCGGATTTAATTGATGGTAATTCAGAGGATATGCGCTCAACGATTTCTGCCGCAGACTTTCGGGTGAAAGACAGTATGAGTATTCGTTTAGGATTCACGCCACTCTGAATTAAATATTTAGCGCGTGCTATGATAGTTCGAGTTTTACCCGTTCCAGCTCCAGCCAAAACAAGCAAATGCTTACCATTAAATGTCGCCGCGTATTTTTGTTGTTCGTTTAATGAATCCATATTTTAGTCTAAGAATAAAAAAGCGCAGACTTTCGCCATACGCCTCTTGGCTCACCACAAGCCTTAATACACTATGAGAAAGCCCGCGCCGTAAGGCACGTTCTCAATGTGTATTGATAGCTCGTTACATTCCGAGGTGGTGATTCAGAGGCGCATTGAGCTAATATGTAAGGGTGCAATATCCACAAAGGAACACTATCCTGCACCGCAAATTTAGCTATATTTCGCCGAATAGCAATGGCTTTAATCGTCGATTATTTCTGATTATGCCCAATAACACATATTTGCGACAAAGACAAGCCGCAACCACGAGGGAAACGGCTCATCAACATTAGTTAAGGCATGGGTTAAATTTGAGTCTATCTTCAAGGCGGAGGTCGTAGAGGGCTTGCAGATACTCGCTTACCCATTCCTCCTGGCTTCGGCGCGTTGCCATCGCCGCTATCGAGTTCCGGCTTGCCTTAGTCTGCGGATAGGCGGTAAGGAACGCATCGATTTTGCTCATGCCCAGCCACATCATCAGGCAAAACACGACATCGGCACGTCTCATTTTCTTTGACAGGGGAATCTTCGCAGGATATTTTGCCAACTCCCACGCAATCTGCCAAACGGGTTTTTCTTGGTCATTTTTACGTCTGTGCTTCATAAAAATAAAAAACTTGACTTGTTGTTGTTGACTTCAAGCATTGACGATAGCCGACAATTTTCTTGACTATTCTCGCGACATCTGCTGACTGTAGCCATGCTTTTTATTACATCAGTTGAGATTTAGCGACATTCGCAGAGGCGAATCCCAATCATCGACACGCAGCCATTCGGGAATCGGCATTGTCGGGTCTTGCTCCGCTATGAGAGCCTTTAACTCGTTGAGGTCGGCATAGCCGTTTGCCTTTGCCATCGCGTCATCGACGCGCATCTGAATCTCTCCGTTAACCACGTTCTGCCGGAACTGAATCGGATAACGGTCGGCATACATCATAGTGTGATATTTCCAAGTCATAATATCGGTTTTTGATTGTTGAGGTTCTGTTTGGGTTCATACTTGCGGCATCGTCCGTACAGGAATGTAAGGGTCGGATTGCCTATTGAGGTACACGCCACTACTTTGCCGCCGCTCTTACGGGCGTGTCGGCACGTCTGGCATAACAGGTCATTCTGATTCATAGCGTTCTGTTTTGTAGGTTATACCATATTCTTTGCATCGGTTGAAAAAGTAACCGATTCCGCAGCGCGAGGCAGTCCGCAGACATTCCGAGAATTTGCGGTCGCATTGCTCTCGGTCGTATTTCTGATTATGACTGCTTACCGTGTGGAAGTAGCCGCGCCCAGCCTCTCCGAGTTCGGCGAGTGCGAATCCGAGCCTCAACCAATCGGCATAGTCGTTTGTGAGGTCGGTATGATACGCCGCTATCTGCTGGCAGCACTCCGACACACGCACCTCGGTTTCATCGCTGCCGTAATACCGGGCGGAGGTTACAGGCTTCGGTTGCGGAGGTGTATATACCCCTTTGTAGGGAACGGCATCGAATCGCACACGCGCTTTGGGGTCGTAGCTGCAAATCCGAAGTCTTGCCACATCTTTTGTCTGAGGGTCAACCGTTATTCCGAGCGAATCGAAATAGCGGCGCAGGGATTCCCATTGCTGAACGTGCTTGTCGGGATAAGCGATTGGTACGATTGCAAACACTCCGTTACCTCCTACACTTCGTCCCGCATAGGCTACCATATCCATGCCGGCAAGTTTATCTATCAACTCGGCACAGTCCGGCACATCGTCCATGTCGAGGGCAATTAACCCCGAATGTCGGATAAGTCCCTGCTTACCTCGTTTGCCAAACACTCCCGATATAGTAGCGCATGGCAGTTTCATCTTCATTGACTTGCGCTCATCGCCGGAGGTCTGTTGCAGTCGGTCGATATAATCTTTGTGCTGCTGACCTATGTTGAGGAAGTCGCGAAGTGTTCCGACACTCCCTTTTGTGTCGCTGACATTGCTGTATATTGAAATTTCTCTGTCGAAAATCATTTTGTTTTCTCTTGTTTTGTGGTTATGGGTTATATTAGCCATTATCCTTTGAAAATTAGAGCGTTGAGGCATTACTACATCATAAGTAGTCTATCGTGAACAGGCGAGTTATGTGTTTATTATGACTTAATGCGTTGTTATTCAACAAACAACGGCATATATAACCCATAACCTTATTGTTCTGATGATTCTGTTTCCTGTGTGGGTTTCGCTTTTGGATTCACGCATTGGCTTATGTACGGTTGGGAGGTGTTCAGCAACTTGGCTAATTTGCCTTGCGTCACGCCCTTACTTTCAAACCGCTTGAAAAATGCGCGAATCAGTTCACGGTCATTCATCGGTCGTTGTCTGTTGCCGTTTTGCAGTTCCTCGTAAACCCTCATCTGTGTTTGGTGGAGGTATCGGCATAGGTCGCACGCCCATTTCATTTCCGTAGGTGTAACCTCATGCGAGTTATCGCCGTCAGCAATAGCCAACATCCTGGCGACACACGCCAAGCGCAGCATAATTATATCGAGCTTAGACAACACGCCTTTTTCATACGGCACAATATCGGCAACGTCTTTCAAATCCTCAATCTCCCTTTCGTAAGCCATCGCAACATTGTTAGCCTCATCGCCTAATGTGAGCGTGATTTTCTGTTGGCGCAGGGAATAAAGTGAATTTATCAGACTGTTCCATGCCGTTATATCGGGAACGGTCGGAATCCGCTCAATTACTTTCTTTGCCACAATCTGCGGCCAAAAGAACATGAATCTGTGCGTAAATCCGTTTGAGATATGCTGTTGGCTGAAACTGTCGGCAAGTATGCCCGGCTGAATCGTTCCGCAAAGGTTATACAGCACCGCATCGACTATCGCTGTCGATTCCTCGCTTTTGCGGTCTATCGTGAATCCCTCTCCAGTCCAATAGCTTAGATATGTGGAGATTTCGCCGCTTTTGCCATACCGTCCAATATCGCCGAGCCATCCGCTCAATTCATCGCGAATCTGACATAGACCATCGGGAGAACCAACAAGGATTTCTGCCAACGCCTCGCGTGTGGTGTCCGACACACATACACGGCGTTTCTGCGGCTTCGGCGGTTGCGGTACATTACTGTCCTTTGTTCCTTTGGAGATAGCGGCGCATTTGGCTTTCCACTCCTGCAATTCCTCATCGTAAGCCTTTGCGAGAACCTTGTTTATTTCAAGAAGTGGATTGCTAATCAGTTTTTGCGGATAGCTCTTGTTGCTGCCGGGGTCGGCGATTACCACGCACCAAAAACAAGGTGGATTTTCATAACCTCTGCCATTCAACACTGCTTTCCGTCCTGCCGCTGCTCCGGCTACCGCCAATAATGGCGACAACACAAACTCGGTTGGCACCTGCTTTTTAGTGCAGATTTCAGTGATAATGTCCTGTACTGATTGAGGCAGTCCGTAAATCGGAGGCTCAAAGCGATTGTTCACTTTTATGGTCGGAGATACGGGCGCAAGTTTGAGCATTGACAGCACATCATCAATATCCGTCACGCTTGATGCAACATCCTTGCTGACACCGTTGTAGAAGTCATCGGAAAGTTGTATCTTTGTATCAGTTCCTGTCATGGAGGGCTGAATCTTTCTCGGATTCTCCCTCTTTTTCTTTTTCGCCATAGCCTACTTCCTTTTCATGCAGTATTGATTTGCTCGGTCGGCTATCTCAGTGGTGGTAGCAACCCGATTGCTCTGTAACCATTCCTCCAACTCGGCACGGTTGAAGTAGCACATCTTACCCATCGGCTTGTAGTGCGGAATCTCGCCGCGCATCGTCAGCTTGTAGAGATAACTCTTGGAGATACCCATGTACTGTGCAGCCTCATCGGATGTCAGCACCGCTTTAGTGGTGAAAATTGTATTTGCCGTTATAAGGTCGGCAACCTCTCTCATCTGCTCTGTCATTTTTATAATAGATTGAGGTTGAGGCTGTCCGAATAGGTGTATGAGTCCCCATTCTTCTTTGCCTATTGCACAATCCGTTTGATACCCTCATACTTTGTATCTATCGGAAAGCAATGGCAAAGATATTTTATATGACAAAGTAAAATCCCCTATAATAGTGGTTATATAGGGGATGTCATTTTGCATATATTACTATTATTCAATATGTTATCAATTCTTATTTTTTGCTCTTTTCCTCACATCTTCAGAAAAAAGACTTCTAACAAGTTCCAATTTCTCATCATTGCTATCGACTTCTCTTGTTTGCGCTAAATTTGTAACAGACCAATAGGCTTCAAATGGTTTATAGCATTTCTTCTCAAAGCCACATTCAATGCTTGCATGAATTGCAAACACTTTCATTTGGGCTTTAGTTACACCCTCAATCGGCATATATTCATCGTCAAGGATGCCTGCATTTACAGCTCTATTCAATAACGCCAAGCCATCGGGATTGTCAAGCTCTTCTGGCAAAATTTTTATTGCGTCCAGTTCTGCGCATATAGCCTCAATCTCATTTTCACTCACTGTAAACACATGGTTTTGTACCATTTGACCGATTTCGGTTGAGTATATATATTCACATAATGGCTGCAATAAGACCTTATCATTTTTGCCAAGTGGCAAATATATAAAGCGGATTAGTTTTTTTAATAGAATTTCTTGTAGCCAAGTATATAGACTTGTTGCCTCTGCAAAACCATTGTCTTTTTCTGATAATGTACAGCACTCTAATAATCGGCTCAAACCTTGAATTATCAATATTTGAAACACAATACCCCATATCGGGATTCTATCAAATCCTGTAATTGTATCCAAGATTCTATTGCTTGCAAGATTGGGCTTGTCTGTATTAGCCTTTAAGTTTCTACTCAACGCATTCAATGTAGCAAATAAATATTTTAGTGCATCTTTACCTAATAAAGCATCCACACCATATTTGTGTAGCTCCTTATAGAACGGCTCAAAGCTGCACGTTAATTCATACGCCGTAACGCCCAATAATTCATCAATGCTTTCGTCAAGCCTACTCTCATCTGTTATGTTTTCAAAGAAACCCATGCCGCTTTCCGCATCCTCTTTGAGTTTTTTGCCAATAAATTCATTAAGGGGCATCGTTAAGTCTGGCACCATAGAAATAAAGTAAAATGGCATAAACTGCCATTCGTCAGGGCGTTTTTCTTTAGCCCTATTCAATACTGATATTTTGTGTGATATTTCATTGACATTCTGAAATTCTTTTTTGAAAGCAAGCGCAGCATTTAAATAGTCGTGTAATTGCGACTTTAATTCATCTGATAGATTTGAGGTCGTGATGATTGTGGTAATATCATCCTCTATTATATCGGGGATATGCTTGCTGGAATCCCAATAACCACCGTAAAAGTACTTATTATCCCCCAGTTCAAGAATAAGTGCAAGCACTTTCCCAAACTCGCTTTTATATAATTCATTTCTTTGCGAGTCAATCGCTTTTAATCGACTATTGCCTTTTTCTAATAGCCGATTAAGCAACTGTATGTATTTATCTAATATCCTGTTATCCATGCTAATAATCTTATAAATCAAGTACTGAAAGGCTGTTGATTGCGTCCTGCTTGAGCGCATCGACAGCGCGTGTGTATTTCTCTGTATGTTTCAATCCGCTGTGTCCTAACAGTGCTGCCACGGTCTTAATGTTCGCTCCATTGTTGAGGATATTGACCGCGAAGCTATGCCTCGCGCAGTGCCATGTTATATGCTTATCTATTCCGGCGCGTTTGCACCAATGGCGCAGGGCTTTAAGGCACATAGTATGTGAGGGCAAAGGAAATATCAATTCATCGCGATTGCCCTCCACTGACGGCTTGCCTATCAATTCCAACACACCATCCGACAACGGTATTACGACACTGCTTGCGTTGCTATGACCTTTTGTCTTGGCTTGCTCGAATTTCAACAGTCTATTGGAAAAGTCAACATTAGAATATGTAAGGTCTTTAACATCACAGAAGCGTAGACCGCATCGCAGACAAAACAGGAACGCCCGCCGGATGTTCTCGCTTTCGCCTTGATAGTGGCAAGTGATAAGTTGCTTAATCTCATCCATCGACAGCACATCTTTTTTGAGGCTACCATTGTCTATTGTGATACTGATTCCATGACAGGGGTCTTTACGCATCACGTCTTTATCAACCGCCGCTGCAATGATTTTCTTAAACCGCGCATACAGGGTGTGTGGTCCCTCACCACGGAAACGATGTTGCAGATATTCCGTGAACACCTCAATCATTTCCTTGTCGAGCTGTTCGGGTTTAAGCCGCTTGGCATACTTCTGATATTCGGGAGTGGCGTTGAGGAAGTCAATAAAGACATCATGCGCTCTCTTGATATGCCGCTTATCGCCTTTGGTGTATGCTTCATAATAAGACCACATCCAATCAAGGAAGTTAATGTTGTTATCCTTTTTCAGTCGATAGCCCTCGCCCTGTTCCAATAGCTGCTGTCCTCGCTCAAAACGTATCTTTTTAGCGAGTTCCAATGTCTCTTTATTCTGTTGGCGTTCAATCGGGGTTCTCGGTGCTTGCCACAAGTACAGGCTCAAATATTCACGTCTGCGGTTTTTCTTGGCAACTTCTCGCCCTAACTTCTCGCTCCACGCCATCTGATAGCCCAAATAATAGTCGAGAAACAGGCTCTCGCGTCCATCGCTTAAAATTTTTGCTCCCAACTTTGGATTGTCGGTAGTATCTTGGCTGATAATATATGTATTATCGCTGCGTATTTCCTTTTTGAGTGCCATAGTTATTTCTCTTATTTTCCTTTGATTACAAAGGTACGAAAAATTTCTGACATTGGGTAGCCAAAGGGTAGCCAAAAATCACATAACATAGTCTTTTTTATGAAGCTAAAAGAAAACAATCAATGACTAACTATCTGAAATATATAGTATTTACATTCTTTTGATTTCTCTTGAAAATACGGTTTAGTGCCTGTTCTGGGCACTAATAAATCTCGCAACTTCTTGAAAAATCAAGAGTTGCGGGATTTCTCTTTTGATTTTTGTCCTCCTTTTGTCCTCCTATTTCAATTTTGCGCATTTTTAGTCCTTCATATAACTGAATTTTATCCTGTCTGGATAGGCTTTTCGACTCTATTCGGATTTGATTTTTGAGAATTGCAGCCGGGATTATTATTAAATAATGTTAAAAATATAGCCCTATATTTCCACTTCTCATCATCTTCTTACGTTGGATTTCATTAGTAATTAGGTGGGTTCGAGTCCGACAATTGTTAGTTTTAGGGCAACCGAATTAACATCGCTTACACTTCTGCATTTAGCTCCGCGTTTGGTTCTGCGTTCAGTTACGCATTCACTTTCACATTCGGCCATACGTTTGTATTTGCAACAAGATTATCGGACAAATCTGCATATCATATATGTTTGAACGACACATCCACAGCAGGGAACAGACTCACATTCCAAGGTTAATGTCATTCGGCAGCCCTGACGTCAGCATTAAATGGATATTCCTGACGTCGTCATTGCGTCACCCTAAACGCAAGGTAGTCAAATAGGGGCATCAATGACCGATGTTCGGGGGTCATTCTCTTTAGAAACCCTATGGCTTGCTCTTCTTTGCTGGCCGTTGTCAAGCATTGACGATAGCCGGCACATGCTGGCTGATTTGTACAAATCTTTCAAAATTGCTAACTTTGTAACCGCTATGACACAAAGAACTCAGAATATCCGTAATATGAATATGCACGCCGAATCAAGGTCGTGCAGGATAGTCTTTGTGCATTGGTTCAGCGGATTTATCTAAACTATAGAATGCTATTTCAAGGAGTTAAGGCTTCTTAAATTGTGCTCGATATCCAATAACGGCATATCGGGATTAACGTTTGTCAATACATCTGATCACGTCTTTAGCATTCATCAATCATGTTCATAATATTATCTTTGCTGATGCTCGGCATGGGCATCGGCTACGTTCTGCGTCGTTTACATTATTCAGCCGACACTTCACGCACTGTCTCAATCACGATAGCTGCCTTGATTTTTATTTTTGGCACAGGTGTTGGTTCCAATAGGACTATTCTTGAAAATATAGGAAATATCGGAATTCCTGCTCTGACAATCTCAATCCTCGGAATACTGGGAAGTCTGGTTGCCGCATATAGCTATGACCGTATTTTGGGAAAGAAAGGAGGTGGAAAATGAAGTTAAAAAACATAACCGAGATTATATTCCTGCCATTATTGCTTGTATCCGGAATTGTGACGGGTTTTGCCGGAGTACTACCCCAATGGTTCACAGACAGCAACCTTTCATCTCTCCTGCTCGCTTTACTGGTATTTCAGGTCGGACTTGGATTGGGTTCACGCAGTGACTTTCCTGAAATAGTGCGGACAATAAGTATCAAAACCCTCCTGCTCCCGATATTCACAATTACAGGATCGCTTACGGCAACTGCTTTGGCATTTTTAATTATCAAAGACCTAAATCTTAAAGACTGTCTTGCAGTGGGAAGTGGATTCGGCTATTATTCATTATCTTCGATGTTAATCATGAAGTTTAAATCGGTTTCGGACATAGAGGCCGCTACAATGCTGGCCACCACCGCATTGCTTGCGAATATCATCAGGGAAGCAGCGGCCTTGATTTGTTGTCCCATTATTTCAAAAAGTGGTAGAGGCATATCCGCCATATCACTGGCCGGAATTAACTCAATGGATGTATGTCTTCCTGCCATTTTGAATGATCATAGCCGGAATAATCTTATGCCTCTCGCCATAACACACGGCATAATTCTTGAAATATCAGTACCACTTCTTCTTTCTTTGTTTTGTTAAGAGAGCCGTACAAATGTACGGCTCTCTTAACAAAACTATTTATGACTCCAGATTCGACATCTTCAAATTTTTCATGTACTTGTGGAAAACTTGTATCTGTGTACACTCTTTTCGGATCTTATATCTGATAATTTACGGTGTGTCGGGATGGAAATGGGTGTGGACTATTTTTGCGCGAGATTTACCAACCACCGCTGCAATCTGCTCTATGTCAGCTTCTTTTAGTTTTTTGATGCTTTTGAATGATTTCATCAGGGCGGCCGCAGAAGTCTCCCCGATTCCTTTTATCGAATCCAATTCGCTGACTGTCTGCGATTTACTACGACGGTCGCGATGATGGGTTATACCGAACCGATGCGCTTCGTCACGCAGTGCCTGGATCACTCTGAGCGATGGAGATTTCTTGTCGAGGTATAGCGGAAGCGTATCACCGGGGAAATAAATTTCCTCAAGACGCTTGGCAATTCCCACCAGAGCCACATCTCCCCTGATACCCATCTCGTCGAATGCCTCCACGGCTGCGGAAAGCTGTCCCTTGCCGCCATCCACCACCACCAGCTGCGGGAGAGGCTGTCCTTCGGCCATCATCCTCGTATAGCGCCGGTGAAGCACCTCCTTCATCGAGGCGAAGTCATCTGCCCCTACCACAGTCTTTATATTGAAATGCCTGTAGTCGCGCTTCGCCGGCTTGCCGTTGCGGAACACCACGCAACTCGCCACCGGATTCGTGCCCTGAATATTTGAATTATCAAAACATTCGATGTGCCTCGGGAACTCTCTGAGCCGGAAATCGCTTTGCATCCGCTCCATAAGACGGTCGGTGGCTGCATCTGGATTAAGCTGCTCGACCTGCTTCTCGCGGTCACGCATATACTGCATGGCGTTTCTCATTCCCACCTCGAGACTCTTGCGTTTCGGCCCCCGGCGGGGCACTATGAAATCCACACCTCCGAACTCCACATCCGGCTCAAACGGCACCACCACCTCCGAGAACTTTCTGTTGAACCTCTGTCCCACCTCGGCGATAGCCATGGAGAGAATTTCCTCTCGCGAGGTGTCGTTGCGCTGACGAACATACTCCAGATTCAGGCTTTGCGTGACCGCTCCGCGGTGCAGATGCATGAAATTGACAAACGCCCTGGAATCATTCTCCACGTATGCGAACATATCGGTATCGGGCACGTCGGTCTCCCCTATGACACTTTTGGCATTGTAGCGCTTCACAATCTCATACTTCTCCTTGGCATCCTGAGCCTCCTCGAATTTCCATTTTTCGGCAAGCATATCCATCTCGTTTCGCAGATATCTTTCCAACTCCACTGTCTCTCCGTTGAGAATCTGGCGCACGCGTGAGATATAGATCCGATAATCCTCCGGATTGATCAGACCGCGGCACGCACCGGCGCATTTGCCGATATGATAGTCGAGACAGAGCGAATACTTGTTGCGGGCGATTCCTTTCTCGTCGAGCGCATGGCGACAGCTGCGCAGCGGGAAAGTCTCGCGGATAAGGTCGAGCACCACCTTTGCCGCCTGCGTATTGGAATATGGCCCGTAATAGCGGGCCGCGAGACCTCGCTCACGCGTCATGAACACACGCGGATACAGTTCGTTGGTGACGACAATCCATGGATAGGATTTGTCGTCCTTAAGCAGAACGTTGTAATGCGGCTGATACTCCTTGATCATTGCGTTTTCAAGGTTGAGCGCATCCTCCTCGGTCGGCACCACAATAAACCGCATGTCGACAATATTGCGCACAAGGAGATTTGTTCTGACCGAATCATGCCGACGGTTGAAATAACTCGACACGCGGCGTTTCAATCGTTTCGCCTTGCCTACATAGATCACCTTGCCACGCCGGTCGATATACATATACACACCCGGCGAATCGGGCAGGTTCAGGATTTTCTCGCGCAACTGGGAACCGGGTCGATTGCCGGCTATGTCATCGCGTGTCCGGTCGGAAGTGATCTCAATTCTGATACCTCCCTGCTCGTCGATATCGCGCCCTACTCCGGTCAGGTTCATGCCCGCCTGAAAGTCAGTCTGACGGCCGGGAGAGTCAGATAGAAATGCATCCTTTTCTGGATTCTCGGTATTCATCGCAAAATTACAGATAAACGAATTTATTCGCGCAATTCCACATCCGGAGACTACATTACGGTACAGCTCCAATAATGATATTGCACATAATATAAAACGAAAGCAACCGGAAGATTCGCATAAGAATCGCCGGTTGCTTTTATAGCGTCATACATCTGTACAGTTAAATGTACGACTCTTTTATAATACTCAATAAGTAAGTGCGAGTCAATACTTCAGCAGGGATGTCACCTCACAGTCTTCGGGAAGGACTTCGCGGCCATTCAACGCCGTGAGTTCAACGACAAAATTGACATATACTTTCTTCGGATTCATCGAACAGACAAGATCATAGCATGCACGAATCGTCCCGCCGGTGGCGAGGAGGTCGTCGTGGATCAGAACAATGTCATTCTCATTGATGGCATCACTGTGGAGTTCTATTGTGTCTACACCATATTCCTTGGCGTATGCCTTCTTGATGGTAACCGAGGGGAGTTTTCCCGGCTTACGTGCGGGCACGAATCCGCATCCGAGATTGTATGCCATTACAGAACCTCCGATGAAACCGCGAGATTCTATACCGACAACTTTTGTTATTCCCTTGTCTCTATAGAGATCTGTCAAGGCATCGCTCATCAGATGCAGAGCTTCCCCATCTTTAAGCAGAGTAGTAAGGTCCCGAAAAATGATACCCTTCGACGGAAAGTCGGGAATATCGCGGATTTTCAATCTCAAATCTTCAATTTCCATATTATTCCTTTAAATTATAAAAATTATATCTTTGCGACATCTCTCGATTTTTTGTCCGATTTCATCGGATAAAATCAAGTGTCAATTTCTGTATATTTGTGACACTGGCCCAAATAAAGCCAAATTGTTCCACGTGGAACACTCTACATCAACGACCAAGAATTATCAATAAAACATTGATATCCGACGGAGAGACACCGGGGATTCTCGAAGCCTGCCCTATTGTTTCAGGCCGCACCCTGTCGAGTTTCTGCCTCGCTTCGGTAGAGATCGCAGAGACCGACATAAAGTCAAAACCGGATGGAATCTTCACATAATCCAGCCTCTGCTGCTTATCCGCATTTTCCTTCTCCCTCTTTATATATCCGTCATACTTTATCAGAATTTCGGCAGCCAGCATGATCTCCGCCCTACGCCCCTCCTCTATCTCTTTCATTCGCGCGCGGAGCGAATGGAACACTTCCGCAAGAAGGGAAAAATCCACACCCGGACGGCGTATGAGTTCCGCCACTTTAACCGATGCTGTCAGAGGTGCTGAATTCAGTGCAACCAATTTTTGATTAATCTCAGGAGTGGCCTTTACATTAGTCGTAGAGCACCATTCGATGAAACTGTCGCGCTGTTCACGCTTTTCGAGCATTAGGCGATATCGGCGATCGGAAGCCAGACCGATTTCATATCCTATAGGGGTAAGTCGCATATCGGCGTCATCCTGACGCAGCAATATTCTGTACTCGGCCCTTGAAGTAAACATCCTGTATGGCTCATCCACCCCCTTGGTGACAAGGTCATCGATAAGCACTCCGATATATGCCTGGTCTCTACCCAATACAATTGGATTCAGCCCCCGCGACTGTCTCGCAGCGTTGATTCCGGCCATCAGGCCTTGCGCCGCCGCCTCCTCATATCCGGTGGTACCGTTCACCTGACCGGCAAAATAAAGACCGCCCACAAGCTTGGTCTGGAGATCATGCGTCAGTTGCGTCGGGTCGAAGAAATCATATTCTATGGCATAACCCGGACGATAGAACTGTACATTTTCAAGAGCGGGAATCTTGCCCAGCGCCTTTACCTGCACATCCCACGGCATCGAACTCGAAAATCCGTTTACGTAATACTCCTCGGTGGTCTCCCCTTCCGGCTCCAGAAAAAGCTGATGGCTATCCTTGTCGGCAAAGGTCACAAGCTTTGTCTCGATGCTCGGACAGTACCTCGGACCGATGCTTTGAATCTGTCCGTTGTAAAGCGGAGATTCATCAAGGCGGGAAACCATCTCCGCATGGGAGGCAGGATTGGTATGCACTATCCAGCATGGACGATTCTTCAAGGTTCTCCTCACTTCGGGTAGAAACGAAAACTTTTCATCCGGATTATCATCGCCCCATTGCACCTCTGCCTTTGAGAAGTCAATGGTTCTACCGTCGAGACGCGCCGGAGTGCCGGTCTTCATTCGGTCTGCACGGAATCCGATTCGTACCAATTGCTCGGTAATGCCCTTGGCGGCATCCTCCGAAATCCGTCCGCCCTCTACCTTGACTGAGCCGAAATGCATCAGTCCGTTAAGGAACGTACCCGCTGTAAGAATCACCTGCGAGGATCTGAATTCGAAACCCAAAGCAGTCCTTACTCCCCTTACAATCATGGATCTACGGTCCGTCTTATTTCCTTCCGGAAATTCTGTCGAGCCCTTGTCCGCAGATTCTATAATGAGAGATGTCACACTGTCCTGAAATATGCTCAGCCCTTTAACCGAATCGAGAATCACCCTCCATTCATCAATATATCTGGAACGGTCAGACTGCACTCTCGGAGACCATACCGCAGGCCCTTTGGAGCGATTGAGCATTCTGAACTGGATAGCAGTTTTATCGGCCACAATTCCCATCATTCCACCGAGCGCGTCGATCTCGCGCACAATCTGGCCCTTGGCGATACCGCCTACAGCAGGATTGCACGACATCTGTGCCACACGGTTCATATCTTTGGTAATCAGCAAAGTAGATGCTCCAAGGCGTGCTGCCGCCACTGCGGCCTCACAGCCCGCATGTCCGGCACCTATTACTATGACATCGAAATCAAACTGCATAATGCTCTAAATTTCAGCCAGTAGCGAATTAATCAGTTAATAACTTCAGTATGCGGCGAGTGCGGGAGGAAGCATGCGCAGCGCATCGTTCTCCGCCCGTTCCATTATCTCACGCTCTCCCGGACCTTTGTCATCGATACCGCAAAGATGAAGCACGCCATGTATGATTACACGCAACAGTTCATCATTTACCGAAATACCTAAGGAAGTGGCGTTGCTTGCAACGGTATCAAGCGAAATGATCATGTCTCCCGACAGCCGAGTTCCGCGTGTATAATCGAATGTGATTATATCTGTAAAATAATCATGCCCGAGAAATTTCCGATTGGCCTCCAATATACTCAGATCATCGCAAAAACGATAGAACAGACGACCGACTTCAAATCCTCTTGAAGCAGCAACATCCGCAATCCACTCTCTGACCGACCCGAAGTCAAGCTCCGGAGCCACGACATCATCAAATTCAAAATTAATCATAAACTCGCCAAAACGGATAAGATCCTCCCCTCCCCCACAAAACAGTACAAAGATAATAAAAAATTCAAGTTCGGCAAAGTTTAGAGCCAATGGCAACACAATGACGGCATATCACACGAAAATATTTTAAAATAATCCTGTCAGGGTACCTTCATTTTAGATAGATAGTTTTAAAAAGTCTACATCCATTATAAAAAGCACGTATCCTGAAAGCCGTCTATTCGTCTGTCTGTATGCGCAATACACTCAAAAATAATCCATTTTAACCGCCTGAGAATTCAATTTAGGAAATATCCCTGGCCTCAATACGTAATTATTCTATTCTCGCGCTATTATTTTTTCAGTCTCGCCTTGTACTTTTCAATCGCCACCGCCTGCATATCGGCAGCAGTATCCGCCTCGTCCACAATTTCCCTACCCAGCATGGTCTCGATCACATCCTCCATCGTCACAATGCCGCGGAAGCAACCATACCTATCTATCAGAATAGAGATATGCTCTTTCTTTTCGATCATCTTCTCCCAGATCTGAAAAACACTTGTATCCTCATCAAAACTCAACACCGGGCGCATTATATTCTTCATCACTGTGTCGAACGAGTCCTTGGCCAGCAATTCGAGGATTGTGGACTTCAACACGTACCCCACGATACAGTCCCGGTTGTCACGCCATACCGGTATTCTCGAATAAGAAAGCTCACCTTTGGCGAAAAACTCCTTCACTGTCATGTATTCCGGCACGGAAAGCACCACCGGATTCGGAGTCATCACATCCTCGGCAGGCACGCCTGCCAACTTTATCGTATTCTGTATGATTTTACTCTCTTCAGTCTTAAGCACACCCTCTTCGGATGCGACAGCCACCATCGCCGACACTTCCTCACGGCTGACCGACAGTTGACCCTCCTTTGAGGAAAACAGCTTGGTAATAAGTTCGGACACCCAGACGAGAGGAAAGGTGATGATGACAAGGATCCGGATTATGGAAGCCGACATAAGCGCCAGCTTGCGCCAGTATGACGCGCCTATGGTCTTGGGAATAATTTCCGACAAAACCAAAATGAGAAGAGTAAGAACTGCCGAGACTATACCGAAACTTGCCTCTCCGAAAATCTTTACGGCTTCGGCGCCGACACCGGCAGCTCCGATGGTATGTGCGACCGTATTGAGCGAGAGAATCGCCGCTATCGGTTTGTCGATATCTGTCTTATATTTCTTGAGCAACCGGGCCTGACTGGATCCGTCGGCTTCCTTCATGGTTACAAAAGACATAGGGGTAGAGAGCAGAACTGCCTCGAGAACGGAGCAAAGAAACGAGATGGACAGAGCTCCTATAAGATAAGTCAATAATAGAATCATAATGCACTTTTAGTTGAAATAAAAAAAATATTGTTCTGATAATCAGATGTTGCGGTTATACGACTTAGCCGGTTTTTTCATAAAGGCAACCTGATGCGTGCTAATGGAACAGCACTTTGAAAACAACATTTATTCCCTGAATATGCAATATAATTCACGCGAAAAGATCAGACAGGATTCATACGGGCGCAAATCATCTTCATCCGAATTATCCTCGCTGTCTTCTGTCCGCGGCAGGCATCCTGTACCGGTGCCATCCCATGACTGATGAATGAGAGTCTCGAAGGCTTTCATAATTTTTGTATCATACAGTTCTTACCATATAACGCTGCGCGCAGCTCCTTTGTTGTATTTTAATAAGAAGCGACCGCGATACACTCCGCTAAGACTGATGTCTCATATTGTCGGATATTGATTGGACTGACTTTTCAAAATTCGCATATTTTGCGTAAATTTGCCTATTCAAATACAAATCAACCCGGCATATCACGGGACTAATATTGTGTTTGGATTCAAACATGACTCTATAAACACCGGTTTACATGAAAATTGGATATGATGCCAAACGGGCAGTCTTCAACAATACAGGACTGGGGAATTACTCAAGGCTTGTGATCGAAGGGATAGCCTCTGAGAATCCCGAGGACAGCTTGCTCCTGTATACACCCCGTTTTCAAAGTCATCCTCGCACGGCATGCATGGAAAAGCTGGCAAACGTGGAATTTAGGCTCCCTCCTCCGCAAGGATTCAAAGGCTCTATGTGGCGCACCTTCGGCATACCCAACAATCTCCGCGCAGACGGCGTGGACATATACCACGGACTCTCCAACGAACTGCCGCTCAATATCATGTCAGCCGGCATCCCGACTGTGCTGACCATGCACGACGTGATATACCGCAAGCTTCCGCATGACTATACACTTGCCGACCGTATTCTTGACGATTTCAAGTATGGCAGAAGCTGCCGTGCCGCCACCCATATCATCGCTGTCAGCGAATGCACCCGCAAGGATGTGGCAGAGGCCTACGGCATCGATCCGGACAAAATCAGTGTTGTCTATCAGGGATGTGCCGAATCGTTCCGTAAGGAATTCTCGCCGGCTGAAATCGATGCTCTGCGCCAACGCCTCAATCTGCCGCACCGCTATATCCTCCAGGTAGGTACCATCGAACCGCGCAAGAACCTCGAGCTCACGGTTCGCGCCCTTGCCTCGCTGCCCGAAGGAACAGACCTCGTGGCCGTAGGCCGCGACCGTCTCGGCTACCGACGAAAAGTGGAGCGGATCGCCGAGGAGGCGGGGGTGCGAAACAGAATACATTTCTTCGAAGGACTCGAAGGGGACGACATACCCCTGCTCAACCGTGGAGCCGAAATAATAGCCTATCCCTCAAGGTACGAAGGGTTCGGCATTCCCGTGCTCGAAGGGATAACATGCGGACGTCCCGTAGTTGCAGCCACAGGATCCTGCCTGGAAGAGGCCGGGGGCGGCGGAGCCATATACGTCAGCCCTGACTCTCCGCGCGAAATGGCCAACGCACTCAATGCCATAATCCACGGCGAAACCGATGTGGAGTCCATGATCAGAAGAGGAAAAGAGCATTCACAGAAGTTCAACATCTCCGACGTGGCATCAGGAGTAAGATCTGTCTATGACAAGGTTGTAGATAAGTTTTTTTCAGACCTCGGCAAAAAGCAAGTTCGGAATTGTAAATAGTTTACAAAAAAATAACTAACTTTACGAATAAATTCAATTTTGACAAGAATGGAGGGGGAGACCTATCATATACCGGCATTGTTGCCGGAGGCCATCAATGGATTAAACATCAGGGAAGCGGGAGTTTACGTGGACGCCACATTCGGTGGCGGCGGTCACTCCGCGGCGATTCTCGCCGCGCTCGGAAGCGAAGGACGGCTGTTCGGATTCGACCGCGACACCGACGCGCTCACCAATGCACCTGCCGACTCCCGATTTACATTTGTACATTCCGATTTCCGTTATATCTCTAATTTCATGAGATACCACGGCGTAGAGCATGTGGACGGCATTCTGGCCGACCTGGGAGTGTCCTTCCATCATTTCGACACGGCCGACCGAGGTTTCTCATTCCGCAGCGACGCACCCCTTGACATGCGCATGAACCGCAACGGCGGCAAGACAGCGGCCGACATCCTCGCCGATTACCCTGAGGAGGAACTGTCCCGGCTGTTCCGTACCTACACCGACCTGAAAAATCCACGCGCGCTGACCTCCGCAATCGTCAGGACACGTGCCGAGGCACCGGTCGACACCACGTTCCGGCTCGTCGAGGCCGCCCGCAAAGCCATCTCGCCCCAAAGGGAGAAAAAAGACCTCGCCCAGGTGTTCCAGGCTCTCCGCATCGAAGTCAACGACGAGATGGGAGCACTCAAGGCTCTCCTCGGGCAGGCCGCCGAAGTACTGCGCCCCGGCGGCAGACTCGCAGTGATCACATATCATTCGATCGAAGACCGCATGGTGAAAAACTTCATCCGCAGCGGAAATGTCGAAGGAATTGTGGACAAGGATTTCTACGGAAGGGTCTCGACTCCCTGGAAACAGGTGAACCGATCCCCTCTCGTTCCATCCGAAGAAGAAGTAGAACGGAATCCGAGAGCGCGTAGCGCCAAACTGCGCGTAGCGGAACTTTTGTGACTGCAATGGCGAACAAAAAAAGCAAACAAGATAACGACAAGAAAAACAACAGGCATAATTTCTCATGGGTCGAGGAACTCCGTGCCGGACGCTCCATCTCGATAGAATTCTTCAAGAAAAACGCCTGGCTGCTGCTGTTGATAACAGTGGCAGTTATCGCCATGATCGGTCTTCGGTATGAGACAAAGACAAAGATGTCGAAAATAAAATCACTCACCACCGAACTGCAGAGAGCCGAAAGCCGCAAGCTGCAGGAGAAATCCCTCTACATGTCGCTCATCCGTGAAACCGAGATGAAGAGACTGGTTCATGAAAAAGGGCTCGCGCTTGAATTTCAGGAGCAGCCTCCATACGAAATCACCGACAACTGAATGCAAACCCCACCGACGGCAAAAGCGACAAATTCATAACAACCGGCTATGGCAGGAAACAACAAACGACATATTCTGATACGATACGGAGTGATTACCGTGCTGTTCGTGTTTTTCGGCATCATCGTGCTCGGAAAGCTGTTCAGCACCACAGTGATCGAGGCATCGGACTGGAACCGCCGTGCCAAAGAGGAGCTGTCGCGCGTAGACACCATCGCGCCCGAACGCGGCAACATCCTCGCTGACAACGGCAACATCCTCGCATGCAACCTCAAGGTCTACGACATCAAGATCGACCTGCGCCACGAGAAGGTGAATTCCCACATACGTAAGAACCGCGGTATTCCATGGAACAAAATAGACTCACTGGCCGACTCCCTCGACACATACTATCCGCGTGTCAAAGATCTGCGCCAGCATCCCGACACATTCCGGAAATACTCATGGCACGCGAAACTCAAGAAGGAATTCGAGAAGCAGCCCGAGCGACGCAACCGCGCCCTCCGTCTGGCCCGCAACAAGACACTCGAGGACTTCGAGCGCATAAAGGGATTCCCCTATCTCAAAGATTTCAACGGACGCGGCACTCGCAATCCCCTTTACTGTCAGAACCGCAACGTCCGCATCTACCCATACGGCAAAATGGCCTACCGCAGCATAGGCCGTGTCAACGAGAACCAGAAGACGCGCGAGATCCACGGCTATTCTGGCCTGGAAATGGCGCTCGACTCGCTTCTCTACGGCAAGCCGGGCCTCGCCAAGCGCGTAGCCATGACCAGCGGAATATCCAACTGGGTGACCACCCCGCCCCGCCGGGGATACGACATCCATACCACCATCAACATCGATCTTCAGGAAATGCTTGAGGATGAGCTACAGAAAGTCTGTGAAGAGGCCGATGCCGAATGGGGCACCGCCGTGCTCATGGAGGTGGCATCCGGAGAAATCAAGGCTATATCCAACATCGAGTTGCTCGACGACGGCTCCTACGGCGAGGCGCTCAACCGCGCGGTCCTCCCCTTCGAGCCCGGTTCGGTGATGAAACCGATCTCGCTCATGATCGCCTTCGAGGACAAGCTCGTAAAATCGGTCAACGACATGGTGGACTGCTCCCCTTTCCAACGCACCAACGACCCCCACGGGAGCGGACCGAAAAACATGAAGCAGGTGATAGAGCAGTCATCCAACCCCGGCATAGCCAGAGTGATATTCAGAGGATACGCCCAGGACCCTGAAAAATGGTGGGAGCGTCTCGCGGGGCTCGGTTTCTTCGAGCCTATGCACACCGGTATCGCCGGCGAATGCACCCCGCGCATCAAGCGCCTCACTCCTACCGACTCCCGGGGAAACAACATCACCATGACAGCGCGCCATCTCGACCTTGCCCGCCAGGCATACGGATACAATACAGAGCTCCCTCCCCTCTTCACGCTCTCGGTCTACAACGCCATCGCCAACAACGGCGTGTATGTCCGGCCACATCTGGTGAAGAGCCTTATCGATGAAGACGGCAGGGACTCCGTGCTGCGTGTGCGCAACATCCGCGACAGCATCTGCTCGCCACGCACAGCCCGCATGGTCAGGGAATGCATCCGCGAAGTGGTCTGGGGAGAGCACGGTACAGCGCGCCTCGTGCGCGATGACCGCGTGGAAATAGCCGGCAAGACAGGAACCGCCTATCCCGTGGAACACGGGGTATACAACCATGCCAAGCGCCGTTATGCCTTTGCGGGATTCTTTCCCTACGAGAACCCGCAGTACAGCTGTATAGTCCTTGTGCTCGGCAAAGCCGGCAGCTCCGCCAACCGCACCTCTGGTCAGGTACTGAAAAACATGGCCATCAAGATGTATTCGCGCGGTATGCTCCGCAACGTATCGACCTATACAGCTGCTAAATCCAGCTCACGACCGGTGCTCGCGGCCTCCACCGCCACCAGCCACTCCGAAGTGGCCAAGGCGATAGGCGCATCCTCCGTGCGCCGCGCCAAGACGGTCACTCCGGGCGCGGCAGATACCGTTCCCTCAGTGATCGGATACGACGCCCCCTCGGCCCTCAGGATCCTCGAACAGCGCGGCCTCAACGTGAGAATATCCGGCACCGGACACGTGGTGGGCCAGTCGCTGCCACCCGGCACCCCACTGAAAAAAGGTGAAACCATCATCCTGAGACTCCGGATATGACTCGCTGAGGCTCAGGATATGACCGCGCCACCCGGACATGATTTTGAATCTGAAAATTCCAACGACTATAAAATATCTGAAATATGACAATCAAACTTTCCCGCCTTCTTGAAGAGATCAAGCCCCTCGAAGTAATCGGAGAGACCGACAAAAATATCGAAAGCCTCCAGAGCGACTCCAGAAAAGTCGGCAAGGGAGGAATGTTTGTGGCAGTCCGCGGTGTCACCACCGACGGACACCGCTATATCCCGGTAGTGGCGAGCGCACATGTTGCCGCCATAGTCTGCGAGGACCTTCCGGCATCCATAGAGAAAGGAATCACCTATATCCGCGTGGCGGACAGCGCGGAGGCCCTGGGTCGCCTCGCCTCGGCCTGGTACGGACACCCCTCGTCTCAACTTCGGCTCGTGGGCGTGACGGGCACCAACGGCAAGACCACCACCGCCACCCTACTCTACGAGATGGCAAAACTCGAGGGCTACAAGGCCGGCCTTTTGTCGACGGTGTGCAACTATATCCAGGACCGTGCCATACCGACCACACACACCACCCCCGACCCTCTTACCCTCAACGAGCTTCTTTCCGAAATGGTGGCGGCCGGCTGCGACTATGCCTTCATGGAAGTTTCGAGCCATGCAGCCCAACAGCGCCGCATAGCGGGACTGAAATTTGCCGGCGGCGTATTCTCCAATCTCACCCGGGACCACCTCGACTACCATCACACGGTGGATAATTACCGCAACGCCAAGAAAATGTTCTTCGACACCCTTCCGGAGGACGCATTCGCCCTTGTGAACACCGATGACAAGGCGGGACTCTACATGACCCAGAACACGCGCGCCAAAGTCCACGCATATTCGTTGCGTGCCGATGCCGATTTCCGCTGCAAGATACTTGAGACACGCCTTGACGGCACACTGCTGATGCTGAACGGCCGCGAAGTGGAGGTGAATTTCACCGGGCGTTTCAACGCCTACAACCTCACGGCGGTCTACGGCGCGAGTCTCCTGATCGGCTGGCCACGCGAGGAGGTGGAAGTGAACATGAGCAGACTTGTGCCCGTAGCGGGCCGCTTCCAGACATTCCGGTCTGAGAAAGGCGTGACGGCGATTGTGGACTATGCCCACACCCCCGACGCGCTTGTCAACGTGCTCGATACCATCCGCGAGGTGGTGGGCAACGACGGCGAGATAACCACCGTGGTGGGAGCCGGCGGCAACCGCGACCACGGCAAGCGCCCGATCATGGCGCGCGAGGCCGCATGCCGCAGCGACCGTCTCATCCTCACCAGCGACAACCCGCGCGACGAGGAGCCCTCGGCTATCATCGACGAGATGAAGGAGGGACTTTCCGCCGAGGAGATGCGCCGCACCCTCTGCATCACCGACCGCCGCGAGGCCATCCGTACCGCAATCATGATGGCGCGTCCCGGCTCCGTAGTGCTCGTTGCCGGAAAAGGACATGAGCCTTACCAGGAGGTGAAGGGAGTGCGCCACCATTTCGATGACCGCGAAGAGGTGCAGGAGGCACTTGCACAGCTATGATCTACTGGCTATACGAACAATTCGGTTCCGGTTGGGATTTCCCCGGAAAACACCTGTTGGGATACATATCCTTCCGTGCCGGGCTCACTTTCGCAATCTCGCTGCTGATCGCCCTGGTGTTCGGACAGAGAATCATCCGGCGACTGCAGCGGATGCAGGTCGGTGAAGAGGTACGCAATCTCGGGCTTGAGGGCCAGATGCAGAAAAAAGGCACCCCTACCATGGGAGGCGTCATCATCATCATCTCCATTCTCCTGCCGCTGTTGCTCATAGGTAACCTCCGCAACATCTACCTGTTGCTGATGATTGTAGCCACGATATGGATGGGATGTATCGGATTTCTCGACGACTACCGCAAGCTCAAATACCACAACAAGGACGGCCTGAAAGGAAAATACAAAGTTATCGGACAGGTAGGACTCGGACTGGTGGTGGGAGTTACCATGTGGCTCTCCCCTTCCATAGTCATGAGCGAAAACACCGAGGTGATGCGCGGGCCTGACCACAGCACGGAGATAGTGATGTCGAACGAACAGATAAAGTCGCCGCAGACCACCATTCCGTTCGTGAAGAACAACAACTTCAATTATCAGTGGCTCACTTCATGGGTCGACAACGAACAGGCGGCCGAGACACTCGGCTGGCTCGCGTTCGTGCTTGTGGTGATCATCGTGGTGGCGGCCGTGAGCAACGGTGCCAACCTCACAGACGGACTCGACGGACTCTGCGCCGGAACGTCGGCTATTATCGGAATCGCCCTCCTCATAATGGCATATTTAGGAGGAAACGTGATATACTCGAGTTATCTCAACATCATGTATATCCCTGGTTCCGAGGAGATGGTGGTCTACGCATCGGCTTTCATCGGGGCGCTGGTCGGTTTTCTGTGGTACAATGCTTTCCCTGCGCAGGTATTCATGGGTGACACCGGCAGCCTCACGCTCGGCGGCATTCTGGCAGTATTCGCCATCCTTATCCGCAAGGAGCTGCTGATTCCTCTGCTCTGCCTGGTATTCTTCCTCGAGGACCTCTCGGTGATGATGCAGGTGGCATACTTCAAATACACTAAAAAACGCTTCGGCGAGGGGCGCCGCATATTCAAGATGACACCCCTCCACCATCACTTCCAGAAAGCGGCGGTACCCGGAGCAAACGTAAAATGGAATTTTCCGGTCAATCCCATTCCGGAGTCCAAGATTGTGGTGCGTTTCTGGATTGTCAGCATCCTGCTGGCCGCGCTCACATTCGTGACGTTAAAGATAAGATGATCTGACCGACATAAAAACATCGACATAGAAAGATGAACGATAAGAAAGAGATACTGACAGTGCTCGGAGGGGGCGAAAGCGGCGTTGGAGCGGCCGTCCTCGGCAAGACCAAGGGAATGCAGGTGTTTCTAAGCGACATGGGAGACATCAGCGACCATTACCGCGAAATACTCGACTCCGAAGGAATCGAATACGAGACCGGACACCACACAGAGGAGCGTATCCTCGAAGCCGACGTAGTGGTGAAAAGCCCCGGAATACCGCCCTGCTCCCCTATTGTCCGTAAAATCATGGAGAAAGGGATTCCCGTCATTTCCGAAATTGAGTTCGCAGCGCGATACACCGACGCAAAAATGGTGTGCATCACGGGGAGCAACGGCAAAACCACCACTACCCTGCTTACCTACCACATCCTCAAGGAGGCAGGGCTGAATGTGGGACTCGCCGGCAACGTGGGACGCAGCCTCGCCTATCAGGTGGCACGCGCCGACCATGATTACTACGTGATAGAGCTCTCCAGCTTCCAACTCGAGAACATGTATGATTTCAAGGCCGACATCGCCGTCATAATGAACATCACCCCGGATCATCTGGACCGCTACGACAACAAGATGGAAAACTATGCGGCGGCAAAATTCCGTATTCTCCGGAACCAGACCGGTGATGACTGGTTCATTTACTGGAAAGACGACCCCGTGATAAAGCAACAGCTGGAGCAGGTTCAGACCGAGGCCATGCAGCTTCCTTTCAGCGAATTACAGGAAGATGGCAACGCGGCATACGTAGACGACGGCATCGTGAGATTCGTGACTCCGCGCGAAGTCTGGGACATACCGCGCGACAGACTCGCCCTTCCTGGCCTCCACAACCTCTACAACTCCATGGCCGCCGGCCTCTCCGCATCCATCCTCAACATCCGCAAGGAGGATATCCGCCATGCCCTCGAGAACTTCGAGGCAGTGGAGCACCGCCTCGAATACGTGGACACCATCGCCGGAGTCCGCTATGTCAACGACTCCAAGGCCACCAACGTCAACTCCACCTGGTATGCTCTCGAAAGCATGACCGGACCCACCGTGCTGATCCTCGGCGGCAAAGACAAAGGAAACGATTATACCGAAATAGAGCCGCTCGTCCGCGATAAGGTGAAGGCTGTCGTATGCATGGGCAAGGATAACGCCAAGCTGATGGACTTTTTTTCAGGGAAAGTGCCTGAAATCCGCGATACCCATTCAATATCAGAAGCCATGGAGGTCTGCGCCATGCTCGCCTCCGACGGCGACACCGTCCTGCTGTCGCCCTGCTGCGCCAGCTTCGACCTCTTCTCAAGTTACGAGGACCGCGGCCGTCAGTTCAAGCAGCAGGTGAGAATACTCCGCGACCGCACCATCGGAAAAGACTGAAACAATTGCCAATGAAGGAAAACGATATCCTCGAAAGAATAGAAATCCGGGAGACCGTCGACGGGAGACCTGTCGACGGAGACGCCGGTTCCCGCCGGAACACATCGTCCTCATCCGCAGCAACCACTGCATCCTCTCCGGCTGCATCCGGTACCCGCAAGATGAGCACCAAATCAATGCGCCGCGCGAGCCGCCCTGACCCATACATCTGGGGAATCTACATCATGCTGCTTCTCATAAGCGTGGTGGAACTCTTCAGTGCCTCCAGCACCGAAGTTCACGGCGACAATGTCTACATGCCCCTCATCCGCCATGTCATATTCCTTGGAATAGGCCTCGGAATAGTGCTCTGGCTACAGAGAACACCATACATGGTAATCAACAGGTTCGCATGGGTCTTCGCGCTATTCTCGCTGGGACTGGTTCTGCTGTCGACACTCTTCGGAGAGAGCATCAACGGAGCCCAGCGCGCCATCCGGGTGGCCGGCGTCACCATCCAGCCCGCGGAAATCGCCAAACTCGCCGTGGTCTGTCTGCTCGCCTCCATCTACGGCAAGACGCAGACTCCCGGCGGTGTCAGCAACAAGGGCGTCGTGACATCGGCCGTGGTCGTGCTGGTGTTTGCCGCATGCCTTGTAACCAACGGACTGACCAATACGCTTCTGCTTATGGTGGTGAGCATCTGCATGATGCTCATCGGAGGAATCCAGTGGAAGAAATTCGGAATGGTAATGCTGGCGTACGGTCTTGCAGTGGTGCTTCTGATGGGATTTAAGGAAATAGCCCCGAGCACGGCCGACTTCGACAATGTAGAGCCTATGCAGACCGCCATGGTAGCCTCTGCAGCAAACGGAGCCATATCCCAGGTACAGACCGGGATCGAAGCCGAGACTTCCGGGGGAAATCTGAAACGAAGCGGAACCTGGAAAGAACGTATCAACCGGTTTATAGCCGGAGTCAACCCGGATGACCCGATCACCGACGAGAACCGGCAGGTGGTTTTCGCCAAATTCGCGCAGGCCAACGGCGGAATGGTGGGACAAGGCCCCGGCAATTCCCGGGAAAGCGCGAGACTTCCTCTCGCATTTTCCGACTACATCTATTCCATCATCGTCGAGGACACCGGCTTCATCGGAGGGGCACTCGTGCTTCTGCTCTATCTTCTCCTTGTGGCGCGGGCCGGACGCATAGCCTACATGTGCTCGCGGGCCTTCCCGGCATTCCTCATCATGGGATGCGCTGTCATGATTGTCTTCCAGGCCCTTGTCCACATGGCGATTGTCACCGGAGTCTTCCCGGTATCGGGACAGCCGCTGCCATTCATCTCGAAAGGAGGAACATCGGTGATAGTGATGTCGGCGGCGCTCGGCATCATGCTTTCCGTCAGCCGGTTTGCGGCACATTCCGGCAACAAGAAGGAAATCAGCGCCGAAATGAACGCGCTGCCCGACGACATGCAGGCCGCCAACTATTCAGCAGACCAACAATAGCCCGGTCCGTCATATAGGACCGGCCATCAGCCAAGCAGCAATGGAAAAAAGAAAATACAGAATACTGATAAGCGGAGGGGGAACCGGAGGACACATCTTTCCGGCCCTCTCGATAGCCGGGGCACTTAAGAGCCGCCTTGAAACTGAGATTCTCTTTGTGGGAGCCGAGGACAGGATGGAGATGGAACGGGTGCCGGCGGCGGGCTACGAGATAAAAGGCCTTCCGGTGGCAGGATTCGACCGCAGACGTATATGGCGCAATGCAGGGGTTCTTCTCAAGCTCCGCAAAAGCCTGTCGATGGCCCGCGCCATAGTAAAGGATTTCAAGCCCGACATAGCCATAGGGGTGGGAGGCTACTGCTCCGGGCCGACGCTCAAGGCCGCGCAGCGGGCCGGTGTCCCCACACTCATCCAGGAACAGAATTCCTATGCCGGAGTCACCAACAAACTGCTTGCGGAGAAAGCCGACCGAATCTGCGTGGCCTACGACGGTATGGAGCGATTTTTCCCAGCCGACAAAATCGTGAAGACCGGCAACCCGGTGCGGACAAGTCTCACCGACAAAAGCCGCGACCGCAACGCCGCCATCGGGAGTTTCGGACTGAATCCCGACAAACCGACATTGCTCGTTGTCGGCGGAAGCCTCGGCGCGCTTACCATCAATGAAAGCTTCGAGGGAGGACTGGAAAAAATACTCAATGCCGGATTTCAGCTCATCTGGCAGACAGGCAAGAACTTCGGAGACCGCGGACCATGCGCGGCAAAAGGAAAGAGGGGAGTTGTGGTGACACCTTTCATCACCGACATGGCCTCGGCATACGCAGCAGCCGACCTTGTGGTGTCGAGGGCAGGCGCAGGCTCCATCAGCGAACTCGAACTGCTCGGCAAGCCCTGCATCCTTGTGCCGTCGCCCAACGTGGCCGAAGATCACCAGACCAAAAACGCCCGCGCCCTTTCGGATGTCGGAGCCGCCATCCTGATTACCGATGCCGATGCCCGCGGCTCGCTGGTGGACACCGCCGTGCGAACCATGGCCGACAGGCGGACTCTGGAATCCATGAGTTCCGCAATCTCCCGTCTCGCCCTCCGCGAGTCCGACCAGCGGATTGTGGACGAAGTTATTAAAATTTTAGACAGACGAAAATAAGATGAACATATACTTTGTCGGGGCCGGCGGTATCGGAATGGCCAATCTTGTGAGATACTATATGCGTCACGGTGTGGCCGTGGCAGGATATGACCGCACTCCCTCGCAACTCACCGACGAGCTCAAGCGGGAAGGGGCGCTCCTTACCTTCAAGGCCGACGAGACAGAGATTCCAGCCGGATTCCGAAACCCTGCGGAAACCCTTGTGGTCTACACTCCTGCCGTGCCTGAATCCAATCCTATACTCCGATATTTCCGCGACAATGGATTCGAAGTGGTGAAAAGAGCCGAACTGCTGGGACGCATCACCCGCGACACTGACGCCATCTGCGTGGCCGGATCGCACGGAAAGACCACCACAAGTTCCATGATAGCCAATATCCTGCGGGACACTCCCGGAGGATGCACCGCATTCCTGGGGGGAATATTGCGGAACACCGACAGCAACCTTGTGCTTGACGAGAAGTCACGTATCTCTGTGATAGAGGCCGATGAATACGACCGCTCCTTCCACCGCCTGCATCCCTGGATAGCCGTCGTGACATCCACAGACCCGGACCACCTCGACATATATGGGGACGAGGCCGGCTATCTCGAAGGATTCGCTGTATTCACCTCGCTTATCCGGCCTGGGGGCCGGCTACTTATGCACACGGGACTCAAACTGGCCCCACGTGTCGCGGAAGGAGTAAGCATATCCACCTACAGCGGAGGCCCCGAGGGAGACTGGCACGCCGAGGATGTACGCTTCGGAGAGGGTAAAATCACCTTCACGCTTGCAGGTCCCGACGGACTGCGCATTGAGAATCTGAGTCCCGGAGTTCCGGTCGAGATAAACGTGGACAACGCCGTGGCCGCCGCCGCCGCCGCAATCATGGCCGGTGCCGGCGAGCAGGAGGTGCGCCGGGGGCTCGCGGAGTTCCGCGGAGCCAGGCGCCGGTTCGAGATATGGCTTGACGGAACACAGAAAAAGGGGAGCGCCATACTCATAGACGACTATGCCCACAGCCCCAACGAAGTGCGGGCCTCGATCCGTTCCGTCAAGAAACTCTATCCTGGCAAGCGGCTCACTGTGATATTCCAGCCGCACCTCTACACAAGAACCCGTGATTTCGCTCCTGAATTCGCCGACGCCCTGTCGGAAGCCGACCATGTGATCATGCCGGAGATTTATCCTGCACGAGAGCTTCCCATCCCGGGAATCAGCTCCATGACTATCCTCGACAAAGTTAAAAATGCCGAAAAAACATTCTGCGAGCGAAAAGATTTGCTGAATCTGATAAAAAATAGTAACTTTGAAGTTTTAATGACTCTCGGGGCCGCCGATATCGACAGGCTCCTTCCCGAGATCCGTGACATTCTGTCCTGAGGACAACCGCCTGACACTGATGAAAAGAGGACACACAATAGCAAAATGGACCGTTCTGGTGCTTCTGACAGCCTACGCCACGGCAATGACCGTGTGGGCGCGGCACGAGGCGGCACGCCATGTGTGCACCGGCATCGAGGTGGAGGTTACGGGCGAGTCGCGCATGAACGACATCGTCACCAGAGGACTGCAGGAGGAACTCCGCAGGTATCCCGGAAAAATCAAGGGCGCGGCGCTGAGCTCCATCAACACACACAGCATCGAGAAATACCTCGGAGGTCTCAGCAACTTCGAGAGCGTCAACTGTATGATCTCCTCCGGAGGAATTCTGAAAGTGAAGGTAAGACCTTTGGTTCCGGTGATGAGAGTGTTTGTCGGCGACAATTCCTACTACATAAACAAAGACGGAAAGCACATCGCCTCCAGCCCTGAATTCTTCACGGACGTTCCGGTGGTGACCGGCTCCTTCTCGAGGGAATTCCCTCCGACGGCTGTGCTTCCTCTTATACGCCACATAGAGAAAGACCCCTTTCTCAAGAACCTGACAAGCATGGTGGTGGCCCGCGACTCAAGAAACCTCATCATCGTCCCGCGAATCTTCGGACATGTTGTCAATATGGGAGACACTTCCGACATGAATGAGAAGAGCCGTGCCCTGTCGCTTTTCTACCGCAAGGTCATGCCCTACAAGGGATGGCAGGAATACGACACCGTATCGGTGAAATTCCGCAATCAGATAGTGGCCACCCGGCGTGACAAGACGCGCCTGAACCATGGGGAGGAGTATATCGAGGAGACCGACCCGGAGGAGGCTACCCTTCCCGAAACATCGTTCGAGGATGCCCGACATGAGCCGGCGCGACGCGCTGACGGCGAAGATTCCGCCGCAAACACAAAGCCTAATACTCCCCCAGAGGATTGAAGATATGAAAAAAGAGAGATATGTCGCTGCAATCGAGATAAGCAGCTCCAAGATAATAGCCGTGGTCGGCAAGACACGCGGCGCCGGTCAACTCGATATCATCGCCTCCGAACAGGAGAAGAACAGCGAGAGCGTGCGGTACGGCATCATCAAGAATCCCGAAGAGACCTCAATGAGAATCGCGCGCATAATCGAGCGTCTTGAGCGAAAGCCTTCGGTGGCCCCCCGCGAAATCACGGGACTCTTCGTGGGTCTTTCGGGCCGTTCCCTGCGCAGCATCAGCACTGAAGTGTCTATCAATCTTCCCGACGACACGGAAATCACCGAGGAGATAATCGAACGCCTCAAGAATCAGGCTCTCTCCACTGCCATCGACAGCTCGCTGGAGGTGGTCGATGCCGTGCCGAGAGTCTATGTAGTGGGAAAGATGGAGACAGCGTCCCCAAAGGGTACTATAGGGAACAGCATCAGCGCCACTTTCGACCTGATAGTGTGCCGCCCGGAAATACGCAAGAATCTCGAACGAACCATATCCGACAAAATCGGCGTGGATGTCAGCGGATATGTGGTGACGGCTCTATCCACCGCCCAGGTGATACTTACTCCCGAGGAGAAGAGGCTCGGCTGCATGCTCGTCGACATGGGAGCGGAGACAACCACCGTCTCCATCTACAAGGAGGGACATCTGGTCTATTTCGCCACGCTGCCTCTTGGCGGCCGGCATATCACCAACGATGTCGCTACCCTCAATTTCCTTGAGGACAAGGCAGAGGAAATCAAGATTTCCGTCGGCAACGCCATAGCCCGCGAGACTGCGTCCACCCTCAACATGAACGGAGTCAAGATGCAGGACGTGTCAAACCTCATTGTCGCGCGCGCCGAAGAAATCGTGGTCAACGTGATGGAGCAGATCACATACGCCGGTCTCAAGGAAAGTTCATTGCCGCGAGGTCTCGTGATGATAGGAGGCGGCTCGAAACTCAACGGCATGATCGAGCTGCTTGAACAGCATACGGGTCTGCCGGTAAGACGCGGCCAGTTACCATCATACATTTCCATAGAAGAGACAAAGTCGCCCCTTTCGGAGATGATAGAGGTGGCAAGTGTGCTTTATTCCGGAGCCATGAATACCGAAACCGAATGCCTCGAGACCCCCGGCAACGAGGATCTGCCCGCAACCGGAACGGGTAACGAACCGACCGGCACAACACCGGAAAAAACCGAGCACAGGCAGAAGCCCAAGGGTCCGTCGCTCTTCGGAAAACTTAAAGAAAAACTATACGGAATGGTCACCGGCGACGTGGAGGACAACTCCGACATAATCTGAAGCGATGACTCTCAAACTGTGACAAGATGGACAACGACATATATAACAACGACATAACCGACGGTTCAAGCTTTGTGGCAACCGATGACGGCGCGATCATAAAAGTGATCGGCATCGGAGGCGGAGGAGGCAATGCCGTCAACTACATGTTCAAGCAGAAGATACCACACATCAATTTCGTGGTGTGCAACACGGACCGTCAGGCACTCAACATGTCGCCGGTGCCCAACCAGTTGCTTCTTGGCAAAGAGGTGACCAAAGGACGCGGGGCAGGCAACAAGCCGGCAGTGGGCAGGCAGTGCGCCGAAGCAAGTGTCGACGACATACGCGCTATTTTCGACGACGAGACCGAAATGGTATTCATCACTGCCGGAATGGGCGGAGGCACCGGAACGGGCGCGGCTCCGGTGGTGGCCCAGATCGCCAAGGAATGCGGCATGCTCACCATCGGGATCGTGACAGTACCGTTCAAATTCGAAGGCGACAAGAAGATTCTCATGGCCCTCGAAGGCGCTGCCGAAATGAGAAAGCACGTCGACGCGCTTCTCATAATCAACAACGAGAACCTTATCGAACTGTACGAGGACTATAACTTCTTCAACGCATTCAGCAAAGCAGATGACACCCTGGCGAACGCCGCACGGAGTATCTCGGAAATAATTTCCGAACCCTGCTATGTCAACGTCGACTTCCAGGACGTGAAGACCACTCTCAAGGACAGCGGCTCGGCCATCATTGCCACTGCCACCGGCGAGGGCGAGAACCGCGTGACCAATGCCATCCAGAACGCGCTGCACTCTCCGCTGATGAAGGCCCACGACATATATTCCTCCAAAAGGCTTCTTATCAAGTTCATGTGCTCCAAGGATTCGAAAAATCCGATCAAGTCCAGGGAGATGGCCGAAATCCACAATTTTCTCACATCGAAACTTCCTCCCACAATCGAAGTGAAGTGGGGTATTGGCGACGATCCTTCGCTGGAAGACAAGATAAAAGTCACGATTCTCGCATCGGGCTTTGACGTGACCATCCGCGAGAAGGATGAGAAAAACAAGAAAGGGGTGATCGACTTTCCAGACAGCCCCGCTACGGAGCGGGACAAAGACTCGAGTAAGGAAGAGGGAACTCCGACCGTAACGCCGGAGGATATCGCAGCCGTCTACGGCCGCGAGAAAGTCAAGGAATGGAAAATGGCTGCGATGAAGCAGAAGTACGTGGTGCTGAAGCCTTCTCAATTCGATGACCATGAGACAATCATGTTGCTCGAGAGGGTTCCTGCATATAACCGGGATATCCGTTTCAACCAACAGATCGAACAACTCGACTCCGCCGAGCCGGAGAAGCCGGCATCCAAACCCGATGACACAAACGGAGGAACAACAATTTCCTTTTAAAAACCAGAACAACATACCAATATCCGCAAGTAAGACAGAACACCTGCAAGATGGAAAATAAATTTTCAATGGTTGCCAAGACCTTCCAGGGCCTTGAGGATGTGCTCCGCGACGAGCTTATTTCTCTCGGCGCGGAAAACGTGGAGATGGGACGCCGCATGGTCAGCTTCGAGGGGGATCTCGAAATGATGTACAAAGCCAATCTGTGTTGCCGCACGGCCCTCAGGATTCTCAAGCCCATCGAGAAGTTCACCGCTCATGATCCCGACGAACTCTACGATATAGTCCGCGAGATCGACTGGCGGAAATACATGACTCCCGACACCACATTCGCCATAGACTCGACGGTGAACAGCGAGGATTTCACCCATTCCAAATTCGTAACATATAGAGTCAAGGATGGCATCGTGGACCATTTCAATGACACAGAGGGGCGTCGTCCCTCTATATGCGTGGCTGGTGCCGACCTGCTCTTCAACGTCCATATAGATCACGACCGCGTCACCATCTCCCTGGACTCGAGCGGGGAGCCTCTTTCCCGCCGGGGTTATCGCCAGGAACAGACCGAAGCGCCCCTCAACGAGGTGCTCGCCGCCGGAATAATCATGAAGACAGGCTGGAGGGGTGACTGCGACTTTGCCGACCCCATGTGCGGTTCGGGCACTTTCCTTGTAGAGGCCGCACTTATCGCATCAAACATCAACCCCGGTATTTTCCGTCAGAGCTTCGCGTTCGAGAAATGGCCCGATTTCGACAAAGACTTATTCGAGGAACTCTATAACGATGACAGCGGCGAACGTGAATTCGCATTCAGGATCTACGGCGGCGACATCGATCCGGATGCCGTGGCGATAGCCCGTCGCAACATCAAGGCCGCACAGGTCGACAATATGGTGGAGCTCACATGCCGCCCCATGGCGGACTGGACCGAAAATCCCGACAATGGCGTCCTCGTGATGAATCCACCTTACGGGCGCAGACTGCGTCCCGACGACATGGTGGAACTTTTCCGAGGAATAGGGACATGCCTCAAACAGAATTTCAAGGGATGGAACGCATGGATAATAGGGCCGGACAACGATGACTTCTCCAACATCGGGCTCAAGCCGTCGTTGAAAATTCCTTTGCTCAACGGCAGCATCGAGTGCTCGCTGCGCGAGTTTGTACTTTTCGATGGTGCCTACAACGATTTCCGCGCCGCAGGCGGAAAAGTCAACTTTTATGAGGAAGAAGAGGAGGAGAACCGTCGTCCCCGGAAGATGAAGCGCATTTCCGATGACGAATGGCGCGGCGAGACCAAGAAATTCGGAGGTCATCAGAAAGAACGTCGCTACGACAAGAAAAAAAGCTTCAGACGCGATGAGCGCTCTGAAAGCCGTAGCTACGGTCCCCGGGATGACAGACGCGACTTCAAGCCGCGCGAGGAACGCCGCAGCTACGGACCGCGAGAGGAGAGGCACGACTTCAAGCCAGGCGGAGAAAAGCGCAGCTACGGACCGCGCGAGGAGAGACGCGACTTCAAGCCGCGCGGAGAACGCCGAGAAGATGACAGAGGAAATCGTCGGGAATATGAACGCCGTGACGACCGAAGAGGTTCCGGACGCGATGCCAGAATCGTCAAGCCGCAGGGACCAAAAATTTCGGCCGACAAGGAACATATCATATCTCCGGTTCATTTCCGCTCACGAAAGAAGAACTATTCCGACAGTGAAGATTGATGGGCAACCGGGACACAATGGGTAAGAAGGGATTCGCCGGCGCAATCGCCACCGCAATCCTGATGAGCGCGACCTCCTTTCTGGCGGGCGCGCCCATACCATTACAGACCGAGGCCGGCCTGTGTCTGCCGTCGCCCGGCGCATGGAACATCATGCCCCCGCTCTCATGGGCCATAAACCTTCTGCTCCTGCTCGGAATCACAGGCTCAATCTATATCCTCAACAAGAATTACGCGTTTGTTCCTGGAAACGACATGACTCTTCCGGGACTTCTGGCCGTGATGTCGTTTTCCTGCCCCTGGGTGGCGGGGACTCTGAATTCATCCACCATTCTTCTCGCCGCGAATACAGCCATCCTCTCGATAGCCTTCACATGCTTCAAGCAACGGAACGCCACCCGGGAACTCTTCGCCATAGCCACCATCCTGTCGCTGGGCACGATGGTGCAATATGCCTTCATTTTCATGATTCCGGCATATATCGCGATTGCAGCCTCCCTCAAATGTCTGCGCTTCAAGGAGACGATCGCTTTCATCCTCGGCCTGGTCGCCCCTTATTGGGTTGGAGTCGGTCTCGGAATCATACCGTTGTCCGATTTTTCGATGCCTGATATATCCGGCCTGTTTTCCGGCATAGAAGCGAAACGGTCCATGCTCGCCGGTCTGACGGCATGCGCCGCGACAGCGCTCGGAGCTCTTGTGGGCGGACTCTACAACTCGGTGAAACTATACGCCGGCAATTCGCAGCGACGCCTCTACAACATCTGCTTCAATATCCTCGGAGTGCTCTGCGCAGTCTGTATGGTCATCGACTTCGACAACATGCCTGCATACATCGGCACTCTCTATCTGGTCGCCGCTGTCCAGTTCGCCGACATTTTTGCTCTTCACAACATACGGCGTCGCTCGTGGTGGCTCGCAGGCCTCTGCACACTCTACGCCGCATCGTTCATTATGACAGAAATACAATTCTTCTTCTGACCATGAAAATAGTCATCGACGACAATATCCCCTATATCAAGGGGCGGCTTGAACCGGTGGCCGACACGCTCTATGTCGACCAGTTCGGATTCACCCCCGAGAATGTCCGCGACGCGGATGCCATCGTGATCCGAACGCGTACTCTCTGTAACGAGTCTCTTCTCGGCCACAGCCGCGTGCGCCTCATCGCCACCGCCACCATCGGTATGGACCAGATTGATATCCCGTGGTGCGCGGAGCGGGGTATCTCGGTCAACAACGCACCGGGCTGCAACGCACCGGGCGTGGCCCAGTATGTCTGGAGCGCACTTCTGCGCGAAGGTTTCGACCTGGTCCGTCACACTTTGGGGGTGGTCGGATGCGGCAATGTAGGCGGCATAGTGGCCGAATGGGGACGTCTGCTCGGCACACGGGTAGTGGTCAGTGACCCTCCCCGTCAGCGTGCCGGAATCGAAGATGACTACATGCCGCTTGATAAGCTTATGGCCGAATGCGACGCGGTCACACTGCACACCCCGCTTACTCGGACAGGGGAAGACCCGACGTTCCACCTTGCGGACAAGGCGATGCTCGCCAGCATGCGGCCGGGCGCGCTGCTCGTGAATGCCGCCCGCGGTCCGGTGGTCGATTCCGGGGCTCTTCTCGAGGAACTGCGCGCCGGACGCATCCGGGCCGTGCTCGACACCTGGGAGGGAGAACCCGTCGTAAACAAAGAGTTGCTCTCGCTGACAGACTACGGTACGTTCCATATAGCCGGATATTCCCGCGAGGGAAAGCAGAGAGCCACCAGAATGGCGCTCGAAGCCCTGGAAAAGGGATTGGGCATAGTTGTGGACAAAAGCGGCCTGGAGGGCGCCTATCGGCCCCACAAGGCCATTTCAGCCGAGGGAATCATGGCGTCGTACGACCCCGGAACGGACAGCGACTCTCTCAAAGCCGCTCCGGAGCTGTTCGATACTCTCCGCAGAAACTATGACTTCCGTCCCGAATACCGTCCCGAATACCGTCCCGAAGCCGACACGTCGTCAACATGTAAAACTTCTTCCTAATTTCACGGCATGAACTATTCGAAGAAATATTACGTGGTCTGGACAGGAAGGCATCCCGGAGTATACGATGACCTTAACGACGCCATGGAGCAGGTGGACGATTACCCTGGAGCCTCCTTCAAGAGTTATGCGAGCGCCCAAGAGGCCTCCGATGCTTTCCGGAAAGGTACTGCGCGCAGCGACCGCAACGATGTCGGCGGACTTCTCCTGAACGCCCAGAGACATAACATTCCCGAAGCCGGTAAGCCGGACTACATGCAGTTTCCCGAAATCGACCTGAACGGCTGGGCCGTGGACGCCGCATGCGCCGGTAATCCCGGACGAATGGAATACCGTGGAGTGGAACTTATGACGGGACGCGAGATTTTCCGTATCGGTCCCTTCGAAAAGTCCACCAACAACATCGGTGAATTTCTCGCAATAGTCCATGCGCTTGCCCTGATGGCGAATCTCGGCGAGCGGCACACCATTTACTCGGACTCGGTCACCGGAATGTCATGGGTGCGCAACCGCAAGGTGAAGACCCAGCTCAAACGCGACGCGTCGACCGAAAAAAGCTTTCAGATGATGGAGCGGGCACTCTCCTGGCTGAACACTCATTCCTACGATGTCAAGATCCGTAAGTGGGACACGGACAGATGGGGGGAGGTACCGGCTGATTTCGGTCGCAAATGACCGAAAGCGGACAGGAGAGCGCAACGAGGATGTCCGGATAAGTGAATGAAGGAGGAAATCAGGAAAATATTGCTTGAAGGCGGTGCCTGCGCCGTAGGTTTTGCCAAAGCAGCCGAAGTAGATCCCGGGGAATGGGAACTTTTCGAGGAGTGGCTGTCACGCGGAAGGCACGCCGGAATGGAATACATGCGCAACCATCCTCAGATACGCCGCGATCCGCGCCTGTTGCTTGAGGGAGCCAACTCCATCATTTCCATTGCCTTCAATTATCGCGGAGACACCGCCCCAAACTCTCCTGTAGCGTCATACGCACTTGGAGACGATTACCATGACGTTCTGCGCGACCTGCTGAACCGGTGTCTGAACAGTTTTCCGACAGACGCGGGATACCGGATATGCATCGACTCCGCACCAATACTGGAACGATATTGGGCACGCAAGGCCGGAGTCGGCTTTATCGGCGACAACGGCGCGCTGATAGTCCCCGGAGCGGGCAGCATGGTATTCCTCGCCGAAATCATCACCACCCTGCCGCTGGTCCCCGACAGGGAATGGATCCGCCGATGCGGCTCATGCGGAGCCTGCCGCCGAGCCTGTCCCACCGGCGCACTCACATTCTCCGGCAACTCCATAGACTGCAACCGATGTCTCAGCTATCTCACCATAGAACACCGTGGCGACTGGAATGACCCGGTTCACATAGAAGCGCTCTCTTCTGCCGCCACCAGAGGGATGACACCGCTCTTCGGTTGTGACCGCTGTCTTGCCGTATGTCCCCACAATGCCGGCAAAGTCCGCGCCCGCACTGTTCCCGCGCTCGCCCCACGCAAAGAAATCCTCGCCATAACCCCGTCTGATATCCTCTCAATGGAAAAAAGCGACTTCTCCGCCACCTTCCGGCATTCCCCGATAAAACGAGGGCGCTTCGACGGACTGCATCGAAACGCCCTGAATATGATCAAGTGACGTAAAACTATCGGACGCGGATAAAATGGCCGCGACGGGATTATCTGTTCCCGCGGAGGGTATCGTAGTAGCGGCTGAGTACCTCATGGGCCGCGGTGAAGGAGCTTTGCTCGTTGTTAAGGACGCGCAGCTCTTTCTGCTCAAGGAGGGCGCGGATCTCAGGACGGGTGTAGAAATCGTGGCGCAACTGCTCGTCAATAGTCTCTATCATCCAGTATTTAGCCTGTTCGTTGCGCTTCTGACGGAAGTAACCCGTCTCTTTCACATATTCGAAATAGCGGTCTATCATATCCCATACCTTGTCGATATTAAGTTCGAAATAACCGCTGTAGGTGATTACCTCGGGACACCATCGGCTCGGTGTGGGAGGGAAAAGCTGCAAGGCGTTGCGGAACTGTGCCGCGGCGAGATTGGCGCGGTCGATGTTGTCGCCGTCCGCCTTGTTGATGACTATGCCGTCCGCCATCTCCATGATTCCGCGCTTGATTCCCTGGAGTTCGTCGCCGGTTCCGGCCAGCTGGATCAGCAGGAAGAAATCCACCATGGAGTGGACCGCGGTCTCGCTCTGACCCACTCCGACGGTTTCCACGAAGATATTGTTGTAACCTGCAGCCTCGCAGAGCACTATGGTCTCACGAGTCTTGCGGGCCACGCCTCCGAGCGAGCCTGCCGAGGGGGAAGGACGGATGAATGCATCGGTATGCTGCGAGAGTTTCTCCATTCGCGTCTTGTCGCCGAGGATGGAGCCGCGCGTACGCTCACTGCTCGGGTCGATGGCAAGCACGGCGAGCTTGCCGCCATCCCTGAGCACATGCAGACCGAACACATCGATCGACGTCGACTTACCGGCACCGGGGACGCCGGTTATGCCGATACGCCGCGAATTTCCTGAATAAGGGAGACATTTCTCTATCACTTCCTGAGCGATGGCCTGATGTTCTTCGGCCGTACTCTCCACAAGCGTTACGGCGCGGCCGAGCACGCTGACATCGCCCTTTAGGATACCCTCCACATATTCTGCGGCCGTGAGACGGCGGGGGCGCGTGGCCCGCTTATGCCGGTACGGGTTCACTATCGGTTGCGAGGAGACTCCGGAATTCACCTGGAGTCCCTTATAAGCATTGTCGTTTTCCGGATGTTCCATGATTATAAGGCTGTTTCTTTATTTCTTGTTATGATTAAGACCCCTTCACCGAGGATTATCGGATCTCGCCGGCAACGGTGAATTCCTTTACCGGTGTCACTGGGTCGTCTGTTATGATTCTGAGGGGAATGCGGAACGGACCCGCAGGGAGATCGCGCAGGTCGAGTTCAAGACTGACACGCACACTCTTGTCCGGCTTTATCTCCTTGGGCAGACGATTGTATTTCACTGCCACTATGTCCGAATATATCTTCCTTATCCGCAGGGGAGATCCGCCGTCGTTCAGGATAGCGAACCCGACGGGCTGGGCGGCATCATGCCGGATGATTCCAAGATCCACCGGGTCCGGGACCGGAAAACAGCGGGGTGCCTTGGCAAGGTCCTTGCCGGACAAGGATTTTGCCGATGGAAGCACTGTGGCGCGCAGGGGCACCGTCACGCTTCCGGCATCTGGGCTCGCACTGTCGGCGACGAACGATACAGGAAGCTCCACAGGGCCGTACTCGCCCAAAGCTCCGGCCTTGAAATATATCACAAACGTGGCAAGATCGCCGGGCCCGAGCTTCTGTTGAGAGCACTCGATGCGGAGAGCCTGCGATTCGCTTGTGGCCAGCGGACGGATTGTGTCGGTGGCCTGGTTGTATGCCTTTATAAAATATCCCGGTGTACGCGTGTCGGTTACGTTACCGCCGATGATGACTGAATCGGAGAGCCGGAGCGGTCCCGCCTCCACGGGGTAAAACATATCGAGCGACTCAGGTGCTCCCAGCACATTGCCACGGATCATTATCACCTGCTCCGTGCCGTCACTGAGCCAGACTTTGATTGATTTCTCGAACCGGCCCGGACGTCCCGCCGGATCGTAGGTATACGCTATGGAAAGAGTGTCGCCCGGAGCCGTTTCAGCATCGGAAAACTCAACGCCTGTACATCCGCATGAAGGCCGGGCATCGATTACCGATATCGGGGCATTGCCGGTGTTGACAAAGCGCGAAACACCGGTCTGCGGACCGAGAATCTCCTTCATCAGCCCGAAGTCATGGTTCTTCTCAATCCACTGTATCCCGGCATTCAGCGAAAAGACGCCAGAAAGGAGCGCCCCGAAGAGGAATGCTCCGGTCCTCAGGCTTGGTTTTCTCATTGCTTCTTATTCGGATTGACCACACCCTTTACCTTGAGGTAGACCCGCTTGGTCTTGCCGTTAGTCTTCACAGTCACAGTCTTGTTGAACCCTCCGGGACGCCCGAGCGGATTGTAAGTCACCTTCACCACCCCCTTCTTCCCGGGAGCGATAGGATTCTGTGGGTATTCCGGTGTGGTGCACCCGCACTCCGCCGTCACATCCTTTATCACCAGATTGGCGTTGCCGGTGTTGACAAACTCGAACACATGGCTCACCTTACCGCCGCGCTCCGGTACGGAGCCGAAATCATATACGGTTTCCTTGAAAGAGATGTCCGCATTCTGCTTCTTGCGGGCATGGAGGCTTACCGGCGCAACTAACGCCAGCGCCATAATCACGAATATAATGCGTCTCATAAAATTCCCATTTATTACATTATTCTGCAAATATAACGCTTAACAACGGATTTCATTCAATCCGGACCGACAAATTTCTCAATTAGCCATCAAATCAAGCTCAAATCACAATCCCTACATCCCGTCAGAACTCGCTAAAGCTCCCCGCTTAAACAAAAACCAGATAAAAAAGAGCATATTCTTTGATAGTAACGACAAAAAGCTTACTTTTGCCAAAGCAAGTCGCCACAAAGCCGAATCCACAAAACCGAAGTTTGGATGATGGTTGTCAGCGACTTGTATGTGAGTTATAATTTTTGTTTATGGGCAGATATTGGACCGGCAACAGCCGGGCGCCTTGGCACGACTACCGGGCGCGACATATTTATCACATCACGCTGCTTAAACGGGCCGAAGTTCCGGATTTCGGTTCCCTGGCTGGTGATTGGCGGCTCCATTCCGGAACGCGCGGCAGTTCTTATGTCTCGGCTTCCCCTATCGGCAAGGCGGTAAAGGATTGTCTCAGAAACATCGGTTCCATCCATCCGGCCCTGCGCGTCCTGCAGTATTCCCTTATGCCGGACCATCTGCATATTCTCCTCTCGGTAGAGAGCATCCTTGATGAAATCCTCGGAAGAAAACTGGCCGCTTTTAAGGTGATGATCAACAAGCGGACGGGGTTCCCATGCGTCTTCGGAAAGGGCTTCAATGACCAGATTCTCATCTCTGGCCGCAATCTTGACACCATCTACCGGTATCTGAGGGAAAATCCCCGGCGCCTCGCCGTCAGATTCGCAAATCCGGATTTCTTCGAGCGGCGCAGCAATATCAGAATCGGAGACACGGACTGTCAGGCCTACGGTAATCTCCAGCTGCTTGAGAATCCCTTCAAGGATGCAGTGGTAGTCCATCGTGCAGACTCGGTGGAAAAGCGGGAAGAAAACCGGTTGCGCTGGCTGCATACAGCCGCCAACGGCGGCGTGATTGTGTCGCCCTTCATCTCCAAGGAAGAGAAAGCCATCCGGCGCGAAGCGGAAGACCTCGGCGGCAGGATAATCTTACTGACCAACGAGCCGCTGAAGGAACGCGAAAAACCGGCGGCACACGAATTCTCCCTATGCAGCGAGGGCCGTTGTCTGCTTATCGCCCCGGCAGAACCCCTCCCGTTCGGTCGCCGGACCTGTCTGAAACTGAATTCCCTCGCCGAACTAATTTCAAATTTTTGTTCAAGCAGCGAGCTTTAGCGAGAGCGAGCCGGCCGGCAGTCTGACGATACCAGCTTTAGTCCCGCAGTTTGACTATGCCGGTTCTCGGACGGAGACTCTGGCACTGGTCACTTTCTGCCGGGGAGTGGGAGATGCTCGGCGCCTGCCACGACGCCGAGATAGATGCAGAGGAGGAGGGTGCGGGTAAGATATGTGAGCCAGGTTGCGAATATGGACCCTGTCCATTCGCCGGCGGCGTAAAGCAGGGAGGCAAACAGTACATAGAGTAGAATCCGTCCTGACTGATAGGGGAGGGGATAGTATTTTTTACCGAGAAAATAGCTGACGACCATCACAATAAAATAACTTGCCAGAGCCGCCCAGGCCGAACCCATGTACCCGTCGGGGATACCTATGGCCGGCACGAACCAGACGTTGAATCCGAACATGAGCGCGAAGCATAGCAGCGACAGATACATTCCCCAGTGCGTGCGGTCAGTAAGCTTGTACCAGAGGGAAAGGTTGAAAAACACTCCGAAGCAGAGATCTGCCGCCATCATCACGGGAACCACCTTCAGGCCGGGCCAGTAGGATGGGGAGACAAAGTATTTGAGCAAGGGAAGGAAATACATCACAGCCAGAAAGATGAAGAGTCCGAAAATGACGAAGTACTTCATGGCATCGCAGTATGCCTTGCTCCGATCTTCCCCCTCCCCCCGCGCACGGGCAAAGATGAAGGGTTCGTAGGCATAGCGGAAAGCCTGCGTAAACATCACCATCACAATGGCTATCTTGATGTTGGCTCCATAGATACCCACCATAGAGCGGGCTGCCTGCTCCTCGCCGCGGAAAAGGTATGGGATAAGAATCTGACCCATGTTCTGGCTGAGGATTCCCGCCACTCCGAGCACAAGCAGAGGCCAGCTGTAGACAAGCATGCGGCGCAGGAGGGGTGCGTCGAACTGCATGCGGCGGCCGGTCAGCTCCGGCATCAGACAGAGAAGCACCACCGCCGATGAGATGAGATTCGCCAGGAATATCCAGCCTATTCCGAAACCGGCTCCTCCGATCGGTTCATAGAACCAGGACACCAGTGCGGGCGCCGACTTCATCAAGGCCGGACATGCAAGGAGGAAGAAGAGATTAAGACTGATGTTGAGCCCTACATTAAGCAGCTTGATTCCGGCAAAGCGAAAAGCCCGGTTGCGATAACGGAGATATGCGAAGGGAATATTCGAGAAAGCGTCGATAGCTACCGTAATACCGAGAAGCCATACGAAAAGAGGATGGCCCGGCAACAGTAGTGCTCCCGACACCGGGCCGATCAATACGCTCACCAACAGCATGAAAAGAAGCGATGTGAAACCCACCGATATCAGCGAGGTGGTATAGACTCGTTCCGGGTCGGGCTCCTTGTTGGCGTAACGGAAGAAACCCGTCTCCATTCCATAATTGAGAATCACCAGAGCGACAGCCGTGAAGGAATACAGATAGCTCACTATTCCATACTCATCGGTCGGGAAAATCCAGACATACAACGGGACAAGACACCAGTTGAGAAATCTTCCTATGATAGAACTTAAGCCATAGACAGCCGTATCCTTGGCCAGAGATTTGATTCCAGACATATATTCAGCAGAGGAGAAGGGAAGTATTGGGTCAGTGTTATGAGCTAATCGGGACAGGAAGGAGAATGGAGAGGGGATAGCCGTCATTCGTCGAAAAGGGAGGACTGGAGAGGAGTGTGGCGGTTCAGGTGTTCGTAAGCCTTGTCGGTGACTTCGCGGCCGCGAGGTGTGCGCTTCAGGAAACCCTCCTTGATGAGGAAAGGCTCGTAGACTTCCTCTATGGTACCGGCATCCTCACCGATGGCGGTGCCGATGGTGGTGAGGCCTACCGGACCTCCCTTGAACTTGTCGATGATCGTGAGGAGGATTCTGTTGTCGATCTCGTCGAGGCCGTAGCGGTCGATATTGAGGGCCTCGAGGGCATGACGGGCTATGGCGAGGTCGATGCTTCCGGAACCTTTCACCTGGGCGAAGTCTCTGACGCGACGCAGCAGCGCGTTGGCTATACGCGGTGTGCCTCGGCTTCGGAGCGCGATCTCAAGCGCAGCATCCTCGCTGATGCTTATGCGGAGAAGAGCCGAGGAACGCTTCACAATCCTTTGCAGAAGCTGGTGATCGTAGTATTCCAGGTGGCATTTGATACCGAAACGGGCGCGGAGCGGCGCCGTCAGGTTGCCCGAGCGGGTGGTGGCTCCAATAAGTGTGAAGGGGGAGAGGGTCAGCTGCACGCTTTTGGCACCGGGACCTTTGTCAAGGAGGATATCGATGCGGTAATCCTCCATAGCGGAATAGAGATATTCCTCCACCACGGGATGAAGCCGGTGGATTTCATCGATGAACAGCACATCATTCGGCTCGAGGCTCATCAGTATACCTGCAAGATCGCCGGGCTTGTCAAGCACCGGGCCGGAAGTGGTCTTGAAGCCCACACCCAGCTCGTTGGCTATGATGTTGGAAAGAGTGGTTTTGCCCAAACCGGGAGGGCCATGCAGCAGCGTGTGGTCGAGCGACTCGCCACGCATCCTTGCGGCCTGCACGAAGACGCGGAGATTGTCCACAATCTTGTCCTGGCCGGAAAAATCATCGAAACGGAGCGGACGCAACGCCCGCTCGATGTCGTTTTCCACGCCGTCGGGACGTCCGCCGCGTCCCCGTATGTCGATATCCTCTGCCATAAATACTTGCTTATCGACTGCAAATATAGCCATTTTTTATCGAAAAACCGCTGTTTCCATATTTTTATGATTTGTGCAAGCCTAAACTGATAAAATAGGTTGATAAACT
>ERZ777011.743-NODE-743-length-45557-cov-16.996659_pt1 | contig 45557 bp, 41 predicted proteins | sample MGYA00374964_ERZ777011 | MGnify/ENA primary metagenome ERZ777011 (study PRJEB29310, sample SAMD00008975) | mouse gut metagenome | study: EMG produced TPA metagenomics assembly of the Metagenome analysis of fecal microbiota from mouse which was promoted...
ATGCTTCACAAAAAATTGATGATGACTTAAATCCACCACAACTTGCAAATATTCAATTAGAATACGCATATTTAGGACTTTTATTTAATAACCCAAAAGGAATATCTGTATATTATTTTACTTATGATGAATGTTTCTTTTCTACTGATGCTTTGGAAAATTTATATAAAATTATTCTATTCCAAGATGGAGAAAAATACGCTCCACCACAAGCAAAAGAAAAGTTTAATTTACCATTAGAAGATGCTCAAACTTATGATTTAAAATTGCAACTTAAAGGAGCTGTGTCAAGAAGAAATTTTAGTTTAGAGCATATTTATACTGAATTAAAAAAACTATTTACTTTGAAAAAAGCTTTTTTAAATTCTCCAACTAAAAAAATGCAAGATAAAATATTAGAAATCGCAAGTTATGAATTGTATAAGCAAATGTCTGTTGAAGAAGTTGAAAATGCTATTGAACAAATAACTGTTACAAACAAACTAAGTCAAGCTGTTCTTAATGAGAATGTTACAAGCTTTTTACTTGCTGGTGAAAGTAATTTAACAAATGGACTTCAAATTCCATTCAGAATATTATCTACTGTTTTCAAAGGACTTCGTAAAGGTGAAACAATGTCTTATGCAATGCCATCTAACTCTGGTAAAAGTAGATTTACAGTTAATTTAGCAGCCTATCTTGCTTTCGTTCAAAAGAAAAAAGTTTTAATTATTTCTAATGAGATGACAGAAGATAAAATGAAACTTTGCTTAATTACAACAATTTTAAATAATGCTGAAATTCAAGAATTACATGGACAAAAACTTTCAAAAACAGAAGGTGAACTATTAGAACTTAAATTCAGACCTGATGAACAACACAAATCAAAAGTAAAACTTGACAAAAATGGATTTATTTTAAAAGAAGATAATGAAACTAATGCAGAATTTACTGCTAGACTTGAAACTGTTTCAACTGAATTTAAACAAACTATATTGGTAACTGAGTGGTTAGCAAAACAAATTGATAATTCTATATATTTTATACATGTTACTGAACACTCTAATGAAGATTTAAGAAAAATTATCTTAAACTATTATTATAAAGAAAATATCGAATATGCTTTCTATGATACTATGAAAACAGAAATTGCTGATATAGGAAATGGAGAAGAACTTAAAAAGACTGCAACTGTTCTTTCTACTATTGCACAAAAATTCAAAATATTCATAGCTTCTTCTTTGCAATTATTAGAAAGTACAACTTTACCTGTCAACTTAACAATTAATGATATGTCAGCTAGTAAAACTGTAAAAGAAGTTTTGGATACTCTTTGCTTAATTAAACAAATAAACAATCAAACTCTTTCAAAATATGAATATTCTTTAACTGATGATTATCAAAAATGCTATGATTTAGAACCATCATCAGATCCAGATGTTAGATATTATGCTTGTGTTGTTGATAAAAATAGAGCTGGTGCTAAACCAACAGTTTTATTTAGATTAAACTTGGCATATAATCATTGGGAAGAATTAGGATATCTTAGACTAAAACAAGAATTTGTTGAAATTTAGATAAATAAAAAACTCCGACAAAAGTCGGAGTTTTTTTAACACATTCTTCTATCACAAGTTAAAAGAACTATATTTATAATTATCAATAAAACTAATATCGATATAAAAACAATTAAAGCAGGTAAAGCTGCTAATATTGTTGTAGATAATAAAGCTCCAACTATTAGTCCTACAATTACTAACAATACAGTAATTAAAATAAATAATACTATTCCTAAACAACTCTTATTTTTACATCTTTTACATGAATAATATTCTTCCTGAGGTTCTATCATATTGTTCACCTCCATATTTAATTATCTATATTATATTTTATGAATATTACTTAAAATTTGTTATACTTTAATCTACTTTTTCTTGAAAAAAATATAATTTAGCGATAAAATTTATTTATAATATACAAAAGAAGGAGTTTGGTAAATTGACTTACACATATTTTTTAGAACTTGGTTTAATAATATTATTTGTAAAGTTTTTTTCATTACTAACAAATAAATTTCACATTCCAAAAGTACTTGGTGCTTTACTTGTTGGAATTTTTTTAGGTCCAGCAGTATTAGACATTGTTCATACTTCAAGTTTTTTAGATATTTTATCTAAAATTGCAATTGTATTTATAATGTTTTTAGCTGGAATGGAAACTCGATTAAAAAGTTTCATTGCGGGAACAAAAAAATTTGCTATTATAGCTATTATGGGTATTATATTTCCTTTAATTTTGGGATTTTTATTTAGTAGATTATATACACATGATTTTGTAGAAAATCTAATTTTTGGAGCTGTTATTACTTCAACTTCTGTAAGCATTACAATAGAAGCTTTAATTGAATTAAAAAAGATGAAAACCAATGTTGGACTGGCTATATTAGGCGCAGGAGTTTGTGATGATATCTTAGGAATTATTTTCTTGACATTCGTTATTAACAGTAAGAATTTAACTTTTGGAACATTTGCAGTTATATTTGCAAAAATATTCTTATTCTTTTTAGTAGCAATTGCATTTGGTTTCCTAGTATACACAATATTTGTCTTCCTTGGAAAATTGCTTCATACTGATGATATTCCAGTTTATGCAATAGCATACGCTTTGATTATGGCTTCTATGGCTGAATATTTTGGTGTAAGTGGTATTATAGGTTCATATATTGCTGGACTTGTAATTGGAACTACTGATGGTGCTAAAAAAACTAAAAAGCAAATTGATACATTGGTTGAACTTTTCTTCTCTCCTATATTTTTTGCTAGTATAGGACTAAATTTAAAATCACTTACTTTTTCATTTGAAGCTTGGATATTTATATTTGGATTTGCAGCAATTACTATCTTATCAAAAATACTTGGCAATGGATTTGGTGCAAAAATGTGTGGATATAAAAAACAAGATGCTCTTAGAATTGGTATTGGAATGTCTACTCGTGGAGAAGTAGCTCTTATAATGCTTGAAGCAGCTGTTGAATTAGCTTTAATACAAGAAACAAGTTTCTCAATAATATTAGTTGCTATTTTACTAGTAGATCTAATTTCTCCTATATTATTAAATATGAGTTTTGAAAAAAATAAAAAAGTAGATACAGAAAAATTACAAGAAGCATAAAAAAAGCTCCATTAATTGGAGCTTTTAATTTACATTTTTTCCTTGTTTTACCCAAACTGAAACACTACCATCTTTACAATAAAAAATGCCGTTTCCTTCATTATCTACATAAACTGTTTCTTGCATATTTCCTGTACAATCATAAAATACTGTATTGGCTAATTTTCTGCCCACATTCATTTGTATTGAGCCACCTTCTTTATCTGTCATAACAACAGCTAATCCTGAATCTGGATGTTCTTCATCTCCTTCTCTTATAAAACCAATTATATTATTATGATTAAAATAATCTTTTTGATAACCATACGCATAATATTTTCTGACTTTTAAAAGTATATCTAACATCTCATTTTTAGGCGCTACATCCTTTTCTGGAATTCCATAATAATCTCCATAAAAAATGCAAGGTGTACCACTTTGTCTTAATAAAGTAAGTGCATAAGCATGTGGTTTAAACCAATCTAAAATCCAAGATTCTAAAGCTTGCCCTGGTTCAGTATCATGATTATCAACAAAAGTAATCGCTTTCTCTGGATTTCTTTCAACTAATGTTCCTTCAAAAATACTACTCATATTGTATTCACCATTACTAATAGATGCTCTATATAAATTATAATGTAAAGGCACATCAAAAAGTAACATACAACTATTTGTTTTTTCAATATATTTCTGTAAAGTATCTATATTAGCAGACCAATATTCGCCTACTGCAAATAATTCTCTACCTGTATCTGTTCTTAATTTTCCAAGCCATTCTGGAAAAAATTCTGCTCTTATATGTTTTACAGCATCTAATCTAAATCCATCAAATCCTGCTGTATCTAAATACCATCTTCCCCATGACTTCAATTCATTTATGACATCAAAATTGTTAAGGTCGATATCAGCTCCCATTAAATAGTCAAAATTACCCTTTTCTGTATCAACATTTTCATCCCAATGTTTACCATAAAATTTGTATATTGCAGCTTTTGCTGTATTTTCATCCCAATCGACACCATGAAAATGAGTCCAATTCCACTTAAAGTCTGAATATGTATCTCCTCTACCAGGAAATGTATATTTTGTCCATGCTTTAATTGGCATAGCATTAGATAAGCTCACATTTCTATCATCTGCATCATCTTCTATTGCTAAAACTTCTTCTAATTCATCTGCTCCCATTTTATGATTTAAAACTATATCAGCTAAAACTTTTATATTATTTTCTCTAAGTACTCTAATAGCATTTAAGTATTCATCTTTCGTTCCATACTTTGTTGGGATAGTTCCTTTTTGGTCAAATTCACCTAAATCATATAAATCGTAAACTGAATATCCAACATCATTAATTCCTGCTGATCCCTTATATGCTGGTGGTAGCCATAAGCTTGTTATTCCAATGCTCTCTAAATGTTTTGCCTCTTTTGTAACTTTTTCCCAAAGTGTAGAATCGCTAGGCAAATACCATTCGAAGTACTGCATCATTGTATTATTTCTAGTCAAATCTATCACTCCTAATTTATGATAAATTCATTATATCAATAAATTTTTTGTATGTAAAGTGATTATTTTTTCTTCGATTTTTGTGTATGGTATGCTAATTCAGTAGAAATAAATCTTGGGGATAATTTATTTAATCCATATAAAATTTTTATTCCTATACCTGGTATTATTATTTCTTTTCCTTTTAAAGTTTTGTCTATTGCGTATTTAGCAACATATTCACTACTCAAAGATTTTACGGAAAATCTAACACCTGCAACATTGTTAAAATTTGTATCTACTGGACCAGGGCATAAAATACTAATCCTAACATTAGATTTTGCCTTTTTAAGCTCTTTATTTATTCCACTAGATAACTCCACTACATAATTTTTAGAAGCATAATACGCTGACATTAAAGGTCCTGTCATAAATCCTGCAATAGATGCCACATTTAAAATTTTGCCTTTATTCTTTTCCTTCATACTTTTAGCATATAGTTTAGTTAATATATGTGTTGCTTTTATATTTGTATCTATAAGTGATATTTCTTTATCTAAATCTATTTCTGTAAATTCTCCAAACAAACCAAATCCTGCGTTATTGATAAGCAAATCTATATCTTTATGCTTTTCAAAAAGCTCTTTACAGTTTTCTTCTTTACTTACATCTAATACTTCTATTTCTACATTTGTTTTTAAATCTTTCTTTAATTCTTCTAGTAAGTTTTCGCGTCTTGCTACAATAACCAAATCATATCCTAAACTTGACAAATATCTTGCCATATCTCTTCCTATTCCAGAAGAAGCGCCTGTAACCAAAGCTTTCATATTAATCTCCTTATACACATATAGGACGGTTTTTCCGTCCTATATTAAACTTAAAATTTTATCTTTATTTTTTATAATTGTATCATATCCTACTTGAATTAACTCATCAAAATTGTCAATATCCAAAAGTCCTGTTCCAGCAGCATCAATCTCTATTGATAAGTCAGCTATTTTCTGTGCATTTCTAACATCTTCTAATGAAAAAATATCTACTGCTCTTAATAGTACTGCAAAAATATCTTCTCTTGGTGTATAGTCATCAATTCTAAAATTTAGTGCTAATGTTTTATCTGCTCCCATATTCTTTAATATCTTTACTGGTAAATTATCTTTTGTTCCACCATCTATAAAATTATATTTTCCATAATTACATGGTGTAAATATGGCTGGAAACGACATACTTGCTCTCGTTGCAACAGAAATTGGAGCATCATAAATATAATCTACATATTCATCTTTTTTCTTACATTCTTTTGATAAAAATATACATTCATTAGTCGATATTGTATCTACTGTACAAATTGCATAATTTATATCAAGTTCATTCATATTATTAATATCTTTCTCTTTTGCTAATTCTTCTACTAAGTTTGAAATTCTCTCTCCTGGCATAATTCCCTCTATTTTAGCTACACCAGTAGTCGCATAAGTAATTCCTGCTTTAATAATTGGTTTTTTATCTAAATTTGTAAGTGTTTTATAATATTGTTCTGCTCTTGGTTTCATCTCCTCAGGAGTAAATCCCATTGCATAAAAACTTGCAAACATACTTCCAGAACTTGTTGCAGATAAATATTTAGGTTTAATTCCTATTTCTTCTAATGCCTTTAAAGCACCTATATAGGCAATTCCTTTTAAACCTCCACCAGCTAATGCAATTCCTAATTCCATTTATACTTTTTCTCCCTCATCATTTTTAATATATACTGTTTGTGTTGGATATGCAAGCTCTATATTGTCTTTTTCAATTAAAGCAAGTAAACTACATAAAATCTCTTCTTTTATATTTAAAAATTTTCTATAATCTGTTTCATTTATGTACATATACATTTTTATATTTGCACTTGAATCGGCAATTTCCCCAAAGTTGACTTGAATAGTATCTTCAATTACATTTGGATTATTAGCTAATACTACTTTTATTTGTTTTAGTATTTTTCTAATTTCTTGACTTCTTGTATCTAAATGTAATCCCAAAGTTAAATCTAATCTTCTACTTTTTAATTTATTCCAATTGATAACATATTCTGATGTTATTACCGAATTTGGTATTGTTACTATTGAATTACTAATAGTTTTTATACGAGTACTTCTAAAAGATATATCAACAACAGAACCAGCATAAGTACCTACTTCAATCCAATCTCCTAATTCAAAAGGTTTATCTGTAAGAATTGATGCTCCGGCTTAATAAGTTCTTTACAAGTTCCTGAGCTGCTAACGCAATAATAGCACTGGCAAATCCAAGTCCTGTAATTAAACCACTAATATCTTCTAGAAATCCTAGTTCGCTTATTATAACAAATATTGATATTGTCCAAATAATACCGCGTATTATTTTACAAACAAACGCATTTACTTTATCATTTTCTGATTTCTTTAAAAACTTTTTCAAAATTTTTGAGTCTGAATAAACTAATGTTGTAATTAATTTAGTAATGAAAATTATAATAATTGTTTTAAAAATCTCATTAATTATAAGAGTTATTCTTTCACCTTTTGGAATAATTCTAAGTGCTAAATAAATAGCTAAAATAACAAACATTTTCTTGATTGGTGAATACATTTCACTTTCTTTTGCTTTTTTAGGATTTTTTGTCAAACTATAAACTATTCTTATAATAATTCTGGCAACAACACCCTTTATTAAAAGCGCTATAATAACTAACGCCAAAGCTATTTGTATATCGAAAATTGTTATCAAACTATCTAAATCTATACTAGATAAAAAATTTGTTATTGTAGCCATAATTCCTCCATTTTATTTACATATACTAATTCAGTGTTATTATATATTAAACAAAAAAAAGAAGCAATATATTTTACTCCTTTTTTATTTTTATGGATTATTATCAGAAATATTCTTATAATATTTCGCTATTAATTTATCTAATTGCGTGCTATACTTATAAATGGTATCAAAATCGGCACCATCTTCTATACTTTGATTTAATTTCTTTTTTAATTCTTCAATTTGTTTATTAAGCATATATATATCACTTCCACCTTATAACCAACTACCACTATAATCGTAAAATATCACATTTTTCGTATAAAATCAACAATTTGACAAACTTTGATGATATTTTCAATCGACATTATTCGAGTTTTTTCGACATTTTATATTATTTATGTATATGCTAATACCAAAAATCACCATAATAATTGCAATTAGTTGCGAAATCCTTATATTCAGTAGCATTAAACTATCCGCTCTTACACCTTCAATTAAGAATCTAATAGTTCCATACAAAATTAGATAAAAACTAAAAAGTTCACCTTTACAATGCACTTTTTTAATATTGCAAGTAGAATTTGTATTTCCTTCTTGTATATTTTTTTTATTATTTTCATAACAAAGTTGTTTACTTTCTAATATTTTCAAAATTATAAAAATTAGTAAACATCCAATCATTTCATATAAAAAACATGGATGTACTTCTGTATATCCAGAAATAGTTTCTATTCCCATTCTAAATATATTATTAGTTTCTATTCCATACGCTTCTATATTAAAGAAATTACCTATTCTTCCTATTGCTTGTGACAAAGCCAAATATGGAACAATATAATCACAAAAATCTAGGAAATTAATTTTGCGACGTTTGCAAATAATATATGCTGTTATAGCTCCTGCTATTATTCCTCCGAAAATAGCCAAGCCTCCTCCTTTTACATTAAATATTTCACTTATATTATTTAGATAATAATCCAAATTAAATACAACATAAAATATTCTAGCACCAATAATTCCAAATATTAATGTAAAAATCATAATTTCTATAATTTTTTCATATTTAATTCCATGTTTTTTATTAGAAAAATACATTAATATTAAAGATATAACAATTCCAGAAACAATACATATTGAATACCAATATATTTGTAAATTTCCAAATTCAATGGCAATAGGTGAAAATTCAAATTCTAAATTAAAAGTAGGAAATACAACTTTATTCATTTGGCAATACCACTGAAACTATTTTTTTATCTTCCACAAAAATTTCTTTAAAAACTTTTTGAACATAATCTTTATCTAAAACTAAAACTTCTTCTAAAAATTCAAAAGAATTTATTCCCCTTAAACTGTCAGCTAAAAAATTATTTGAAATACTAGATATATCATTATATGATTTTACATATTCACCATACATTTTTTTCTTAATTCTTTCAAATTCTACTTTATCAAATCCTTTTTTATTATAGTTTTCAATTTCATTTTGAATTTCGTCTATTACTTTTTTTGGATTATTACTTGTATTTTGAATAAGCACATGTGCATAATTTTTTGCAAATTCGTAATTATATCCAAACTCTTCGGAAATTAATCCTTCTTTGTATAATTTTTGATATAAATTTGAACTTTTACCAATTATCATATTGCAAATACATTCAATAGCCAAATCTTTTTTTACCATTTCACCTGGCTCTACTTTATCTTTATATCCTATTAAAAATATAGGTTTACTAATATTCATTCTAGTTTCTTCATATTTTTTTACTATGTTTTCTTGTTCTTTCAGATATATTCTTTGAACTTCTTGACTAGAATTGTTTGATTTTAAACGCTTTTTTATTTCATTTAAAATACTTTCCACTTCAAAATCACCACATAATACTAAAACTTGATTATCTGGTCTATAAAAAGAATTATATATTGTATATAACTTTTCTTTATCAATTTCTGAAATTGTTTCTTTTGTTCCTGCAACATCAATATTTATAGGATGATCTTTATACATACATTTCATAGCATTCATGTATAATTTCCAATCTGGATAATCATCATACATCATTATTTCTTGTCCTATAATACCTCTTTCTTTTTCTACATTTTCATCAGTAAAATATGGACTTTGAACATAATCCATAAATTCATCTAATGCTTCATAAAAATTATCTGTTGCTTCAAATAAATATGCTGTGTGATTATTAGTTGTATATGCATTTGCATCAACTCCTAAACTTGATAAAACATCTAAACTATTTTTTCCATTTTCTTGTTCAAATAATTTATGTTCTAAGTAATGTGCTATTCCATCAGGAACTTTAACTATTTCTCCATTTTTCTCGATTTTGAAATTATTATCTATTGAACCAAATTCAGTTCCCCAAATAACATATTTTTTACATATATCTTTTTTAGGAATAACAGCAACCGTTAAACCATTTTCTAATTTCTCAATATATACTTTTTCTTTGACTTTACTGCTTTCAATGATTTGCACTTTAAACAGTTCTCCCTTCAATTATTTATTAGTTAAGAAATAAATAGTATTATATTCTAACATATTTGCAAATTCTATAATTTCTTTTTTAGATACTTTTTCTATACCATCTATATACTGCTTTAAATTCATATTTAATTTAGAAATTTCATTTCCTATATAAAATACAATTTCTGAATCTTGCTCTTCTTCAATTGATTTGATTCCTGAAATTAGATAGCATTTTGCATTATTTATATCCTCTTCTGTAAAATTTCCTTGTTTAACATTTTCTAATTGTTCTCGTATTATATCTAATGCTTTTTGGTAATTATCAACTTCTATTCCACATCTAATAAAAATATTTCCTTTTTGCTTTACATACTTTGATTTAGTTGAATATGCTAAACTAGCTTTCTCACGAACATTTTGGAAAAGCATTGAATTAACACCATCACCTAAAATTGCATTATATACTAATGCAACACAGCCTAAATTTTCTTGTTTAGATAATACATCTAAACCAATTACTAATTTTCCTTGTGCAACATCTAATTTTTCTTGCTTTTCTTGAACTTTATCCACTTTTTGTTTGCTTTCTGTGGATTCATTATTTAATATATAATTAGGTTGTCTTTCCGCTAATTTTTTTATATTCTCATCATTTTCTAGCATTTCTTTTACATCTAATTGTTTTAAATCGCCAGAAATAAATATATCTATTTTACAAGTATTTATTAAATTTTCATAATTCTTAGCCAAACTCTGTGCAGTTATACTTTCTATGTCTTCTAAATATCCATATTTGTATAACCCAAAGCCATTATCACCATACATTGAACTTATACAATTTTCAAAAGCATATATATCTTTGTCATCTATTTTGCTTTCAATAACTTGTCTCAAATTCTGTTTTTCAATTTCTAAAATATTCTCTCTAAACTTTCCATTTTCAATTAAAGTATTAAAAACAATTTCTAAAATAAGATTAATTGTCTTTCTTAACATTTCTTCTGTTTCATTTACAAAATTATCATTAATACTTTCAATGTAAAATTTTAAAACTTGATTGTCTCCCATCTTATCAATACCACAATCAAAAGTTGCACCGTACATTTCTTCCAATTTTTTATTTATCTCAACTTGTGTAGTGAATTTTTTTGTTCCACTTCTTAATAAAAATGGAAGTAATGCATTTCCGAGTAACTGTATCTTTTAAAAGTGGTGTTGTTAAAAGAACACAAGCAATATTTGTTTTAAAAATATCATTTTGTATTAAGTGAACTTTTATTCCAGACTTTATCTCGAAGCTATCTACTAACATTCAATTTTCTCCTTTATATTTGTATATATATATTATTTTAACTTTTTACAAAAATATACTATTTTGTTCCAAAAATTCTATCTCCTGCGTCACCAAGACCTGGTATTATGTATGCTTTTTCATTTAGTTTTTCATCTAGGGCACTTGCATATATTTTTACATCTGGATGAACTTCTTGTAATTTTTTTATTCCTTCCGGAGCAGCAATTATACATAAAAATTTAATATCTTTTGCTCCCTCTTCTTTTAACATTGTTATTGCATCTATTGCAGAACCACCAGTTGCAAGCATTGGATCTAAAACTATAACTTGTTTTTTGTCTATATCTTTTGGAACCTTATAATAATATCTTTTTGGTTTAAATGTTTCTTCATCTCTACATAAACCAATATGTCCAATTTTTGCATTTGGTAATACATTTATTAATCCATCTAACATTCCTGTTCCTGCTCTTAAAATTGGTATAAAAGCATAATCATCTTCATTTACTCTATAAGCTTTTGTTTTACAAATTGGTGTTTCAATCTCTATCTCTTCTGTTTTAGCATCTTTTAAAGCTTCGTAACATAGAAACATTGAAATTTCACTAACTAACTCTCTGAATTCTTTTGTTCCTGTTTTTTTGTTTCTTAAAATTGATAATTTGTTATCAATTAATGGATGTTTTAAAATTATTGGTTCCATAATATATACCTCCTAAAATTTCCTTCATACAAATTATTTAATATTTTATATAAAAAGTCAAGTAAAAAACTCAATTTAGGGTTGACTTTTAAAAATATTTTTGGTATTATAATAATACTTGTTAATGCAGGTATAGTTTAGTGGTAAAATAAAACCTTGCCAAGGTTTAGTTACGGGTCCGATTCCCGTTACCTGCTCCATATTTTAAATCAAGTTATAAAACTTGATTTTTTATTTTGATTTTGTCATTTTTAAAAAGTATTTGACATATACTAAAATATAAGCTATAATTGATTAGTAAATGGCGCCTTAGCCAAGCGGTAAGGCACGAGTCTGCAAAACTCTGATCATCGGTTCGATTCCGATAGGCGCCTCCAAAAATTAGCATTTTAAATATTAGAATGCAGAAATACTCTCTTTTTAAGAGAGTATTTTTCGTTTTATAAAATAAATACCTATCATAAATTACAAAACTTTGTTTCGTTCGCTTGTATTATTATAAAATATGTAATATATTAATTGAAGACAGATGTGAGATAGCAGATATGTTGTGGCTGCCACTTCTAATACTTGATACATTCGAGAGCAAGGAGAAAATTGTTTATGAAATTAGTTTTAACTTCTGGTGGTATATCAAATAAAAGTATTGAAAACGAATTAAGAAATATCATTGGTAAAGATTTCAAAGATTTAAAAATGTTATTTTGTATTACTGCATCTAACTATGAAGGTGGTGATATGAATGATTGGGTTATAAAAGATCTAGAATATTTTAAAAATTTAGGTTTTAAAATAGATATATGTGATATTAATGGTATTAGCATAGCAAACTTTTTACCTAGATTTGAATGGGCTGATATTCTTTACTTTGAAGGTGGAAATACACAATGGTTAAGAAAGGCCATTAAAAATTCAGGATTAGAAGAATATTTAGATAAATTATTAGAGACACGAATTTGGATTGGAGCAAGTGCTGGTAGTTGTGTTCTATGTCCAACTATTTGTAATTCATGTCAAGATTTATTTGACGAAAATATTAATGGTTTTCCAATTGATGGATTAGGTCTAGTAGATTTTCAATTTGTACCACATTTTAATAACGAGTTTTTTCCAAAAATACGAAAAGATAATTTGCTAAATGCAAGCAAAAACTTAAAAGAAATCGACGGAAAAAAATTATATGTTATTGATGATAATGGAGCTATTTTTGTAGATGGTAAAAAGATTAAAATTATTAGTGCAGGAGATTGGTTTGAAATATAATACAATAATAGTAATTGGTTTAAGCAATATAAAAAATTATAGGAGAGCTATATTATGAGATTAAAAAGTCGCGAAATCAATGATTTTAACGAAATCGTTGATATATTAGAAAGATGTAATGTATTAAGAATTGCTTTTAAAGGAGATGAATATCCATATATTGTACCAGTTTCTTTTGGGATAAAAAAGAATGGAAATGATATTGTACTTTATTTTCATGGTGCAAAAGAAGGTAATAAAATAGAGCAAATTCAAAAATGTCCAAGCATATGTATTGAAGGAGATATTTTTTACAAGGCTGAACAAACATCATATGGTATTACAGCTAAATATGAAAGTATAATAGGATATGGTGTTATTGAAAAAGTTGAAAATGATGAAATTATTGAAGGATTAAAAACTATTTGTTCACACTATAATTATACAGAATATCCTATTGAAAAATGTAAAACACTTCCTATGACTGCTGTCTATAAAATAAAAATTAATAAGTTGTCAGGAAAACGAAAACTGCCAGAAATATAATAGAGTGAAAATACGTAATATATAAAAAAGTGAATTCTTTTTTAGAATTCACTTTATATTTTTTAAAAAACTTTTCCACTTTTTGGAACTTCTGTATTTTGTACTTTTACTCTATTTTGCTTTGTAGTATTATTTACTGAATTTTTAGCCTTTTCCTTTTCTAATTTTTCTTTCTCTTCAATTATTTTTTGTAATTTATCTAAACTTGCATCTGCTTTTAAAATTATTGGAGTTGTATCTGTCGTCTTCTTTTTATTTACATAGGAATTCAAAAGTAATTCAGTATTATCAACATATTTTATTGATAAGTATATAGAAAAATTATTTGAATTTTCTAACAAAGAATCACCATTTAACTCATAATTTTCAAACTTTAAAGTATCTGTTTTCAAAGTCTTTAAACTTGAAATTAAATCTTTAAAATCTGAAACATTATCATATCCTAATTCTAAATAAATTACATGTTTATTTTTTTCAAACAATTTAGTTAAAGAATTGTCATCTAAATCTTTACATTGTTTATAGTATTTTGGAATTATATTAACAGCTAAATTATTATAAGCCTTACAGATAATTTCTGTTGATAGCCTACCATCATATTCTGCTCCAAGTTTATATAAACCTTTTGGCAAAACTAAATCATCTTCCATATCATTGCTTACCATAATTTCTTCTAGTTTATTTTGTGCATGTAGTTCTTGATTAAAAACTAAAAATAAAATTATTCCTATTAGTATAATCATACATAATATAATTAAATATTTTACATACTTTGCTTTTTTCATTTATAACTCCTTAAATTTTAGAAGAAGTAACATATCTCTATGTTACTTTCTTCTATATATTTTATGCATACATTCTGTTTATTAATTCGAAGAATTTTGGATCAAAATACATATTTGTAACTAATCCCATTAAAGCTCCTGAATTTTGTCCTTCACCATATTTATCTGATGGTTGTTTTGTTCTAATCCAACCTTCAACATCTGCAAAACTTCCATTCAATATATCTGTTGCTAAAACATATTGTGATTCCCATCTTTTTTCAAGTGTTCCACATGTTGAACCTATTGGACAAGCCTTTTCTAATAAAGCTTTAACTATTTCTTCATCACTCATACCTGAATTTATTACATCTTCCCAACCTAAGTTTGGACCCCAGTTTTTAAGTGATGCATAAGTTCCTTGTGCTACTAATGATTTATCTAATAGCCAGCTTACACCTGCATCTTCAACCCATGCTTTAAATTCTACTTCATAAAATCTCTTCATTTGCAATTCTAAGAATCCATCTCTATCTTTTGCACAAACAGCAGCCCAAGCAGTTTTTAAATCATCAAAGTTAGCACAAATCTGACTTGCTGAATATGAGCCAAATACTGAAAGTTCGCTACATAAGCTGCTATCTTGTTCGCAGAACCATTTACATACTTCTGCAACATTATTACATTTACCTTCAATACTTGTCCATTGTGCAATACCAACAGCAACTTCATTTGGCCCTGAAACTGTACCACAAGCTTCTGGTCCGTTCCCATCTCCATCTAATGGTCCTGATTCATAAGGTAACCAGTAGAAAAATTCCCATTCTACTTCAACATGTTTTCCTTGATCAACATGAATATAAGTTTCAACATCTTCCATAATAGAATCTTCTAAGTCTCTTAAAATTAATCTTATATAATTTCCATTGCCTTTTTGATCTTCTGATGGCTCTGCATCTTCTCTTGTCTTTCCTATTACTGTACCTTCTTTAATATAAATATCTTCTCCATCTGTAAAGAATGGTGCTGCATTTTCTTTTGCATCTTCTCTCCATAAGGCTTGTGCTTCTTTTAAGTCATCTGTCATATTATATACTTCATTTGTTCTATATTGTGAAATTTCTTCTGATTCTGGATCAGCCAAAGTTTCATCTATTGTTAAGTCAAATCCTTCTATATATAATACACAACCATCTATAACTCCACGATATTCTTCGTAAAAATAATCATAACCTTCTTTTTTATCTGGATCATAAGTATTTTCTGGATCATATTCAGAATCTTCTGTTGTACAACCATTTTCACTTGTAACAAAATCACCTTCGTCAGCTGTTATATAATGATCTAATGCCTGAATCTTAATAAATCCAACAGTTTCTATTTCGCCAGTTTCAATATTAGTTCTATTTACAGTTCCTTTTTCAATAATTTTACCTGTAACAGGTGAAACAACTGCTTGTTCTGGTTCGTATCCTTCAAATAGTTTTGCTGTACCTGTTAAGTTTGGTCTCATACCAATTATGAAATTAGCTTCATATGCTTTTGGTGGATTATTTATAGCATTAACTGAACCAGCATTTAACCATTCTCCATCGTTTCCTAATATCTGAACATGTCCTATATTATTTGTATCAGTTCCACTATATCCAGATTTATTGAATAATAAATCTCCTGGTTCTAGTTCTCCATAAGATGTAATTGGGGTAAATCCATTTTCAGAAGCCCAATCATAAGTTGCTTTTGCTCCATGTGATACAAAACCATATCCAACTTCATTTAATACCCAAGATACATAAGTTGCACAGCATGTATTATGATGTCCTGCTACCGCATCTTGAATTGATGTATTTAAACCACAACCATGTCCATATACATGATCACATCCACTTCCTAATACACAATAATCCCAATTGTTGCCTTCCATTTCTTTATGTACTTCGTAAGCTTTTGTTACAAAATTTGTTATTGAACCATTATTTCCTGTTATTGATCCGCCTTTGCTTTCTTTTCCTTCTTCTTCTGCCTTTTTAGCCGCTTCCTCTGCTGCTTTTTGAGCTTCTTTTTCTAAATCACTCATAGTATCGCTATCAAGCTCGTCATCTAATTCACCTAATTGTTCTTCGGCTTTTTTAACATCTTTTTCTTTCATAAAGTCTAAATCAACTTTTGAATTTATAAGTGTTCCATAATAGGTTTCACCTTTTTCATATTTTCTTAAAGGCCAACCTGCTGAACCACATTCTGGAATAGGCCATTGCATAACATCTTGTATTTTATCTGATAAATCTTCTTTATTAAAGTAGTTTAATTCTACTATTAATTCTTTAAAATCTCTATATATAAAGTCTGCATCAAGTGTATGTGTATTTTCCAAAATAGAAAATGCATTTAAAGAATCTTTATTTATATCTGGTTTTGCAATTAATTCTTTTGTTCTTCCATCACTACTTGTATTATAATTTTCTACTTTATTATCAGCTCTTGATCTATCTTCAAGAATTGCATTTGCTCTTTCTATACTTCCGTCATATTTATAATACTTATTATCCAAAAACATTCCTTTTATTTTTGGATTTGTTTCTGTTCTTTGACCATCTTCTACTTGTTTGATATCTCCTGGTCTTGTTTCTTTATAATATATTAGTATATCTTCTGTAACAGAAGCATCTTCATTTTTATATATCGCATCTTCTGTTAATTCTCCTGCTGCATCTTGTCCAACATCCATTTTTGTCCATGGAAGCTCATTGTCACTATCATTTAGTTCATAAGCACTCCAATCATTATCATAATTTGGTTCTAAATTATCTGTTATTGCTTTTTTTACTAATCTTGTTTTGCTTGTATCTCCCAAAGCAATTTGTTCATTTATTTCTTGAACTTGTGCCTTAGATAAACTAGATGGAGTTGAACTTCCTTCTTCATATAATTTATAATCTCCTGCTTTGAAACCTTCTGGAATACTTTCTCCTTCTTCCCAAGTTTCATACATTGTCCATCTTTCACCAGTTTCATAAAAATAATCTTCATCAACTTTAACTACTGGTTTTATTTCATCTTCGGCCTCATTCATTACAAAATATACATCTCTAAACCAATGATCTGTAACTTTTGAAATGTATGGTGTATATGATTCCCATTTTTTATCATTACAAATTTTTATAGCTGCTATTAATTTCATTGCACGCTCTTTACATTCTGTGCAAATCGTATGTGAGTTTATAAGATCACCATTTTCACCATATAAATCTCCATCACACTCACTTTCAGAATTAGCACTACCTGGAATATGAGAACAACATGAACAACTATTAGAATGTGGCATTCCCATTTCAAATAATCTGCATAAAGCTCTATCATTAAAAGTCAATTCCTCTAATTCTTCTTCTGTCCATACTCCACTTCCACCAGTAAATGCTCCTGATACAAAATTAACAAAATCTTTCAAACCTTCCCAAGCTGCTTTTAAAAGTCCTCTTTCTTCCTTTCCTATTGCAGAAACATCTGCATAAGTTATAAAATCATCATCTGATGAGCCAGCTGCCCATCCATCACCAGATTTTTTCAAAATTCCAGCTGTCATTGAACCTTCAACTTCATGTAATAAAACTTCTACCTCAGTTTGAAAAGAAGTAGCCATATCTATTGCTAAATCTGGCATTTGTGTAGCTAAATGAACTGATAATAAAAATTCTAATGGCATACCATATCTTCCAGACCAACCATCTACATCAAAAGTATATGTACCATTTGACCAGCCTCTTTTAACCATTAACTTTTTACTTTCTGCATCTAAGGCTATGTAGCCTTTTTCTTTTGCATCATAATATCCATCTGGTATTCCAACTCTTGAACCTTCATGATATATAGCAATCAATCCTCTACCATAATCTGGATTACTATATGATTTTAATACTAAATATGAGCCACCTAAAACACCCGCTGTTGCAGCTACTGCTGCAATTATACTTATTATCCATCCTGCTGGTGTAAGGAACAAAACTATTGCTCCAATTATAGCAGCAATACCTGCTATAACTTTGGCAACTAAACTACCATTTCCTTCTGTTCTTTCATCTAATGTTGTATTAAAATTTTTTATTATAAAACATTGATTATCACTAATAAGATATGCCATAAGTGGTTCACTATTTAGATCTACTACTGCACCAGTATCTATTCTTCGTATAATTCCATCTCTTACTTCTAAATCTGCTGCTGTTAAATCCTTAAAATCTGAATTATCATCATATTTTTTATTAAAGATATTAGTAATGTCATTAACTGTTTGAGAGATATCACTTTCAGTTTTATCAGAAGAAACAAAGCCCTCACCTTTTAAATCATATCCCATTTTTTCAATATATTCAGCAACCCCAGCTAGCTGAGCCGTTGAAATCATTTGGTCTTCACCTTCTATCATTGCTGCCCATGCTTTATACAAATTGTTAGCCAATGTACGACATTTTCCTACAATTTGACCTGGCATAGCGACAAAAAACATAATTATACCAACAGCAATAATAAGAACTAAAATTATGACAGCTACCCAAAACAATATTGGTGCTAATGCTGATGCCAAGCTTTTCATCATAACATCTAAACCTAATTGTTGAGCTTTTTTCTTGGCTGCCTGCTTCATTACTTCTTTTCCAGCTTCTTTTGCAGCACCCTTAGCACCATCCTCTTGTGCACCTTGCAAAGCTTTTCCAGCAATACCTGCTTTATCTAATCCTTCACCTTTTGGTACATCTGGTTTCGGCGGTTGACCATCTTTGGCTGGTGGACCATCTGGTGTTTGTCTATCACCTGATAAATCCAAATTTTTACCATCATTTTTATCACCCGTTTTACTTGCTTCAGGTGAAGTTTTATCATCACCTGTTGCTGCGTCTGCTGCATCTTTTACTTTTTGAGCATCATCTTTCTTTTTGGCCAAATCATCTAATACATCTCCTGTACCATTATTTTCGCCTGCTTCTTGTCCATCTAATTTTTTATCTGGATTTTCTCCTTCATCTTGTCCTTTTCCGTTTTCCTTCATCATTTAGATTTCTAGGATTAAATCCATCTCTACTACCACCAGATTGTTGTGGATTTCCACCATCATCAAATTCTTCTTCACTACCATCGTCTTGTTGAAAGTCTTCGTCTTCTTCTTCCATTAAGTCTTCCATTGCCTCTTGATTTCTTTCTAAATCGTCGTCTACTTTACCAAAATCATCATCATAAAAGTACATATCTTCTCACCTCTTTTCTGCATATAATTTATTTAACTGGTATATTCATACTAAATTTAGCAACTGCTTTATCTATTTCTGCTTGTTTATCCTCTTTTTTAGACTCTGTACCTGCATATTCTTCTAATACTCTTATATTTCCAAATAATATACTTTGGGATTTATCGCCATCATCAGCAAATTTCATAAATCCTAACCAGAAAGTTTTACTCTCTCCTGGTTCTAATACTATTGTTGTATTAGAATTTTCCATACCTCTATATTCATTAGAAAGCGTTAATGCAACTTCACTTTCTTGAAAATTATCAGCTACAACAATAATATCTTCTGTTCTATTGGTAAATACTACTTCATAAGTTTCTGTACTATATCTTACTAATTTATTCTTTATATCTATTTTTAAATATTCATTCTCAGAAATGTTATTTATATCTTCATAACCAATAAAGTTTCCTACTGCTATATCATATCCACTCTTTGAATTTTTAGTTAAAACAATTTTTTCTGTTGTATATGTATATTCTGAATTTGTAAGTCCTGTTGCAAGAAAATCATCAAAATATTTTACTTCATAAATATAATATTTATCATAATTTGAATAATTTTGAATACTATATTTTTTTGGTGTTGGTAATTTCTCTAAAACATGTCTTGCAAAATTTTCTACATCATCTTCAAATTCATATTTTTTACAATCTTCTGATAACATTGCAAAAGCTTTTTGATATTTTCCTTGATTACAAGCATCAACATACTCTTCTACCATTGTTTCTGCTGCAATTTGCACTTTTGAAGGTGCTGTTTCAGACTGATCTAATACAGAAACAGTAGGTGTATATGTGGTATTTGGTGCTGGTTCAATAGCATATTCTCCTAAAAATTTATTAACAATAAATATAATAGACCATACTACAAATACGAAAAATACTATTTTTCCATATTTTTTAAACCAATGTCTAATTTTTAATCTCATTTCAATTGGTAATTGCATTTAATATACCTCCAATTAATTTGCACTAAAAGATAATTCAAAATTATTATACTCATTTTCTTTTACAACAAAATTTATTTCTTTTCCTGAGTTTGGAGCACCATTTATCGCATCTGTTACTGTTAACCAAATAACATATACATCTCCTGTTCTTTCAAAATTTGTATAATTAATATCCATCATTTTTGAAAAGTTAGTTTTTGCATAATCTTCAAAACTTTTTTTAGTTGAAAAATAGTTTTTCTTATAATCACTATTTAATAAACTATAAGCTTCATCATAATTTTCTGATTCTATATAATTCATGAATTTTGTAACATAATATTCTATTCTAGCTCTTTCTGTCATTGCTTTTAATCTTTCTGTTTCAGAATTTTCTTGATTTTCTGCAATATTAGGATCCTTACCAGAATCAACATCTATTTCTTTATTTAGATTTCCCTCATACTTCACTTCTCTGCTTTCTAAAACCATATTATATATAGCAATTACAATTAATACGAACACTATTAACATTGTAGCTATTATAATAGTTGTCATATTTACTTTTGTTTTTTTTCTACCCATAATTTTTACCTTTATCCATTATTATTTCTTGGTGGTTTTACTTGTGGTGTTTGTCTTTGTGCAGCTTGTGCTTGTTGATTTGCCTGATTTAGTTTTTCATTTGTAGATCCCAATGTTGTCTCAGTAGCCCTTAAATCTGCATTTAGATTATCAACTTTCGTTCCAACCTCTCTTACTTCACGCTCAGAAGCACCTTCATTGATTGTTGTCTCGTTATTTGTAACATTAGTTATTCTAGTTATATTAACACTATTAGAAGCAGCTTCTGCAATATCCGCAACACTTCTTCCAGTAGTATTTGCTGTTGTTGAAATAGATTGAGAATAATTTACCTCTGCTAATAAAGATGCATATTTTTGTGCACTTGATAACATTTCTCCTTTATCTGCACCCTCTTCTGCATATTTATCAATCATATTACTTAAAAAATCCATATTGAATTGACTTGGGTTTGTTTTAAGTTGCATAGATACTTCACTTGCAAAAGCTTTTTGACTTCTTAAACCACTTATAGCTTTTAGTAACTCATTTAATTGATCTTGTACTTTCTCAAATCCACCATTTTCAGCAACTTGATTAATTCTAAATGTTTCTGCTTCTATATCAAAATCTTCATCACCTGCATTCATATTAGCAACAGCTTGCGCAGAACCAGAAACTTCTTTTTGTAATGTTTCGTCTGTATTTTTCATATAACCATTTGCAAATCCAGCACCAATTTGATATCCAGCCATAGCTTGACCAAATCCGCCACCTAATCCGATAATACCAGTAGCTGTACCAAGCATTCCAGCTTTAATTTTGTCTCCGTTTTTTGCCCAGAACTTTCCAGTTGCTCCTGAAATTTCTCGTAATTTCTCTGATCTTCTTTCTGATCTTTCTGCTTTTCTATCCAATTTCTCTTTTCTTTCAGATTCAATTTGTGTTCTTGCAGATTTTATCTCATCCTCATTTGGTGGTCTATTTTCACCTTTGGCATGTAATTTTTGTGTAGCTAATTCAACTGCTTTTGCTCTATCTTTGCTTTCTTGTTTTTCTGCTTTTTTATTTGCTTTTTCTTTTATTTTTTCACCTTTTGGTTTATATCTTTCTTTCATCTCTTTTTCTATTCTGTCATGATTAGCTTGATAAGCTTCTGCATATTTCTCCTGATTATTTAGAGCTGAATTTGATTGCTTTTGTTTATCTGTTCTTTTTTCTGTTTCTTTTTCTAATTTCTTTCTACCTCTTGCAGTTAATTCTCCTTTTGAATCTGTATAAGCAAATTTATTAGACATATCACCTACTTTATTAGATAAGCTTTTTGTTACATTAGAAATTTTATCAGTATTTTGTGCAATAAAGTTTTTAGCTTTTGCAGCACCAGAACCAGCAACAGCAGCAGCTTTTCCACCATATTTCAATGCACCAACAGTCATTGCTGTACCTGCAACAAAAGTAGAAAGTGATTGTGCATTCTTAAATCCGAAAATATTTTTAACAATATCTTCACCAGTTTTGATAAATTGAATACAACAAACTGCTAATACCATTTCTGCAATACTTGTTCCAGCTGTTAATTCTGATACACCTATAAGTTTAAATGCTACACTAGCAAATGCTGCAAATAATATACAGTGGAATGGTTGAATTAAAATATTATATATAAATTCTTTTAACCATGTATTTAATGCTTGTGCTTTTTGGTCACCAATTTTATCTATTGAATATGTAATAGTAATAAGTGGTGCTATCATAATTAAAAATCCAATTGTAAGCATACGCTTTACATAAGCAAATAAAAATGAAAATGTTTGATAAATAATAATACCATATAATATAAGCGCAGCCATTGCTCCTGCCATATCTATACCAATAGCTTGTAACGTTAATTGTCCTATAAATCCTGTTAAATCTGTATCTTCACAAATATCATATAAAGCATTTACTAATGCTTCATTACAAGCAAACGTAAATATCATAATATAATGTAATAAGAACAATAATGCAAGAGATGTTACCCAATCTACTAACATTTTTTTATACATGGCTTTCTCAGAAGCTATTGTTGAAATTGCCATTCTTATACCTATATATATTAATATTACTGCTAATGCCATACTTGCAATTAATCTCATTGTATAATACCAACCAGCAACTGCTGTTCTAAATGTCAATACTGTTCCACTTACACCAGTAAGATTAAAAAAGTTTACATCTAATATTGGTATTCTATTAAAGAATATATGAAATGGTGTTACAAAAATCTCACTTGATATTGTACCATATCCATCAATTTCTCCTATTCCTAAACGAGCAAATAAAGAAATTAATAAATTAATACCCGTTAGTAATGCCATAAGTATTGCTCTTGGTATCCATGTTATTAAACCTACAAGGCCATTAAAAATACTACCTATTCCGAAATCATCTGCATACGATATATTAGATATACCCGCAGATATTAAATTTACTAACAAGAATAATATTAAAATACTTATTAAACCTTTTTTTAAAATTCTCTTCATCCTTTTATACCATTCCTAAAATTTAATTTCTTGTTTTTTTTGTCTTAATAAATTGCTAACTTCTGTACTTTTCTTAATTTCTTCATATGATTCAATTTTCGTTGCATCTCCGCCTACTCTTCTTGATCCATCTCTACTTTTATCAAATTGTTTTGAACCATCACCAGTAGCCATCATTGTTTTATATACTTTTACTCTGTCATCTCGTTTTGCTAATACCATTTCTGCCTTTTGTTTATCTTGATGTAATTGTGTTTGAAGTAATAACATCTTAACAATATCATCTGAATTTGCTCCGTCTGTACCTGCTGAATCAGATGCTTCACCAGTATTTATAGTATCAATTACACCTTGAATTCCTGCACTTTCCAATTCTTCCTGTTTTGCCATTATCTTCTTGTCAATTTCCAACTCTTGTTTTTGCTTTAATGTTTCCTTCAACATCTTTGAAGCTTTGCTATCTATTTTTTGCTTAGCCTTGTCAGAGAAACTTGCCTTTCTTGCTTGAATAGCTACAACAGCACTCGCCTGCATAGCACTCAAATCAATAGCTTTTGGTGCTTCACTATCTGCTTCTTGTTTTTGTGCGTTTAATCCTTCCAATACAACATTTGACTGTTGACTAGATTGCATTGATTCAAGAGCTGTTTTTTCATAAGATTCTGTAAATTTTTGTAAAACATCACTGTCTGAAACCTTGCTTGGATCAGTAATACCTTGTTCTTGCATTACACTAACAATAGCATCACCAGCCATTTTTTCCTCAACTACTTTTTTACCTTTTCCACTCTTTTCAATTTTTACTTTTCTATCTTTTACTTTATTTTCTAACGCGTCTATAACAGTATCGGCTTTTTCGTCTCTTTTAATTATTCCTCTGGTAATTAATTCCACTTCTAATAGATTTTGAATATCAGACATTTTGTCTTCGACATTTATTTCTGATATATCCATTATACCACTTTTTTGAGCACATTCAATAATTGCATTATCAATAAGTTTATTTTCTGAATCACTAGCTAATTGCTTCTTACCATCTGGCTTCTTGATTACTTCAATTGGTTCTTCATACTTAGAATCTCTAAGAACTTCCTCGTCTGTCTGTTCATCAATTCTCTTTTGCATTGCAAGCATTAGCATTGCATAATCGTCACCCAATTCTTTAGCATGTCGTTTTGCATCAGAAACATATTGTTGATGTTCCATTTCAAAATATTGTTCTGCCAATATATCCATATAATCAGATGTATGTGCATCTTTTTCATATTTTTCTCTGGCTTTTCTATCTGCTTTGGCAGCTGCATTTAATGTAGTTTGCATTGCAAGCCATGCATTATCTTGAACTCTACTTATAATAGAACCTGTTAATTTTGCGCTACCCGCTGCTCCTGCAACAGCTGCAAATGCAGGCACTCCAGCAGAAGCTGCCATAGTTCCAACAGTAACAAAAGATAATGCTGCTCCTGTATTAGCTGCTAATCTTAAATCTCCTTCAATTTTAGGGAATTTCGTTTTCATTTTATTTACAAGTTTAGAATTATGCTCTTCTTCGGCAACAGCAATTTTTTGTGCTTGATTTCTTGCCATTGCCTTAGCACCTTCTGCAATTGTATGTTCACTCTTTCCTTCAAATCTTTTAAAAGTATAAGTTCCTTTTACATCTTTTTTATATTTTTCAGGATATCTTTGTCTACTTCCTTTACTAGACAACATTGGTGCCATTCCACTAATACCAGCTGACATTGCAATCATACCTGCTGTTGGTTCAGCAACCAATAACGGAATTCCAACTAATACTCCTAAAAATCCATATACTTCTTTTGATAATAATTTTACTTGATTTTCAAGTGCTTTTTTCTCATCTTTATTAAGTCCTACAATATTATTTAATTTTAATTGATTAGCTAATCTTTTACTTGCACTATCAACACGTTTTCCAAGTTTTATAGAAAAATGTTTTCCATGAATTGTACCATATTCTGTTTGTGTTTCAATAGTTTTATAAACTGGTTTTCCATTTTTTAATATTACTTTACCATCTTCATCCCTTTGTTTTTCTGTATATCTAGATGGATCCATTATATCTTGCCATTTATCACTAAAATAAATTCTATATCGTTTTAACTTACCATTTTCATCATGTAATTCGTTATATTCTTTTCTCCATAATTCTTTTTGGTCATCTGTCATTGATGAAATAGCTTTAAATTCATCAAGTTCTTTTCTCTTATTTTTTATATAATTTTCATCAACAACGCCTATTTTTTGTCCATACTCATCTGTAATTGTATCTCCTATTTCCAAAGTATCAATAGCTTCTTCTAATTCATTAATATCAATTTCTCCATCATCTAATAGTTTAAGCATGCCACCAAAATGAAGTGTATTAGTTCTTCTTTTACGCAAAGCTTTTCTTAAATCTTCGTTATCACGTATTGCATTTTTACCCGTTGTTAGACCATGTTCTTTTGCATATTTTTCCGCTTCTTCATCTAATTTTGCTGCTCTTTTTCTCATACCAGCATTAATTCCTGCTGTGGCAACAGACCTCAAAGGTTTAGTTGCAATTTTAGCAACTCCTTTTGTATAACCAATTGCAATTTTGGCACCTGCCATTCCAATCATTGTATTTTTCAATCCAGTTACAGTATCTTTTAAACCTGCACCAGCTGAAATATCATCAACGCCACCAGCGCCTCCACCAGTAATACCAAATATCTTTCTAAAAATTTCTTCTGCCTTAGACATAAAGTTTAATAGAACCATTGATAAAATAAATCCTGAAATTGAAGCTAATGACAATGTTAATGCTGTTTGAACAAATACCAAATATATTAATGCATGTATACTTTGCAATATAACAATAAAAGAAAATTCTTTTAACCATTTACTAAAAATCGTTGCTTTTCCAGAACGTACTTTGTTATAAGCATAAGAAACAGCAACAAGTGGCGCCATTATCATAAGAACTGCCACTGATAAATATCTTTTTAAATATATAAATGTATATTTCCATGCATAATAAACTAAAACCATATACATAACCATACCAGTTGTTCCAACTGTTAATTTTACATCATATGCCCTAGTTTTTACTTCATCATATAAAGTAAGCTCCAATTCTTCATTAGTAAGTGGTTTTTGAGCTCTTTCTTCTAAACCATACTCATATACTTCCATAACATGGTCGCCTGAACCTGTTCTTAGTTTCTCTAAACCAGTTACCAAAGTTTCATTAAAAGTTATTATAAATAACATTATGTAATGAATTGAAAATACTAAAATCATTCCAACAAACCAGTCTGTTAACATTTTTTTATAAACTGCTTTATCAGATGCTGATGATTTTATTGCCAATTGAATACCAATATACATTAACAATACAAGCATTACCATGATTGAAATTGTTCTTAGTACATAATACCAACCAGCAACTGTTTCTTTTAAAATTAATACTAAATTTTTCTTTTCTCCTTCTGTTGTACTATCTTTAAAATTTGTTTTTTCACCTTGAATAATCTTAGTTTCTACACTACCAATTTCTTCACCATTTTCATCAATATATACAACTCTTGGTGCATTATGTTCTTCTGTTTCTGTTGGTTCAGCTTCTGCTTCTTTCTTTTGACCAATTGCATTATATCCTTCAATCATTTCTAAATTAAAGAAATTAATATCTAAAAGTGGTACATGATTAAAGAAAATTGCATCTAATGTAACCCAACCATCTGATGAAAAAAGATTAGTTGCACTTGTACCTTCAACATCAATTGGTTCGCCAACAGCACCTTGTAAAATCATTGTTAAACATCTTTCAAATAAGGCTGTCCATCCAACAAATACCATCCTAACACCCATTGTACATAAACCAAGTAAATAGTCTAATATTGCCTCTAATGTTTCTATAAGTTTTTCAGTAAATGATTTTTCTACTGTATAACTTCCTTTTTGCACGCCAGAATAATAGAATTCATCTTTGTTTACTTTACTAGCATATACAGGCGCAGTAGCTATAAAAGAGCAAAATGTTGTTATTATACACAGTACTATTATTAACTTATAACCTAATTGTTTTGCTAGTTTCATGTTTCTTCTCCATTTCTAAAATTCTAATATTATTTCCTGGTCATCATATGTTAAAATATCATTTTTAAAATCTTTAATTAAAAAGTTTCCTGTGCCTCTTTCTGTAACAGTTGTTTTAATACCTGTTGTTACATCAAAACAATAAATACCTTCTCCATATATACTATATACAAAATAATTATCTGAAATCCATACATAACTATATACTGTTTCATTTAATTCTCTGTCTGGATATTCTCCTGTTTTGGCTGGAAAATAAACTTTAAGAATATCTCCTGATAAGTCCTTTTCCAAATAACTATAAAATAGCATACTTTTTGTTTCTTCTTCTTTTTCAATATAATTACATTCATCTTTAAAATCTCTTAGTTCTTCAATTCTTCTTTTTTCAGCTTCAAAGACACTATCTAATTTTAATCTTGATATAAATTCTGTATGTTCTAAATATTTCTTAGCCGTACTTATATTATCACTAATATTATTATAAAGAATAATTCCACTTACATTGTCATAATTTAACTTTATTTCTACTCCTCTATTTGGAAAAGCCATAAACATGTAATCTGACGCATAAGAATATTCGCTATAATCTTTCCAAATATATGTAAGTTCGTTCATAAAAGTTTTAAAATCCATATCTTCTTCTAAAAATGTATCAACTAACTTCCAAAATTCTTTATAATCATACTTTTCATTTTTATATATTGATATTTCATCTTTTGTAAAGAAAGCATATATGTCTTTACCTTTATAACCTATAACTCCTAATTCTTCATTCTCAAAAGCTGGTTTACCTAATAGTTGTTTAATTGAACTAAATGAAGTTCCAACACTTATATTGTTAACAACTGTTCCTTGGAATCTTTCTGTAAAAATAACATTATATATACTTGAACCTATTTTCCTATACTTAATGCCTTCATCAAAATGAATATAATAGTTCTTAAATATACTTTCTCTTGTTCCAAAATTTACATCTGTTGACCAATTATTATCAATTAAAAAATTTAAGGCATCTACATTTGATGTAAGACTAGTTGTATCAATTTCTTCATATTTTGTAACTTCTAACTGAGAATTCATATAAATAAAATAATCTTCCATTCCATTTATAGTTAATGTTGATATTGATCCATCTTTACATACAGCTTCAATTGTAATATCATTTTCTGTATCTATCATTTTGAAATTAGTATATTTTAAAAATTTGGCAACATCACTAATTATTTTATTAAACCATTCTTCGTTACTACTGTCATTTTCATATAATTTTTCTTTAAAAACTAAATTTATTTCTGTTGGGTAATCTCGATTTTCTCTATATGTATCGTTTTTATATTTACAATCATAATGTTCAATTAATTCTTTTATTGAACTATATCCTGATGAAATATTTACATTTTTGTTAGTATTATTGCTTTTAGAAATAGTTAATATTCCAATTATTAAAAACAATAATATTATAAATAAAATCGCTATACCAGTTATAACAATAGCTCTAATTTGTCTTTTATCAAATTCCATACTATTTCATACTTTCTCTTCTTTTTTGTTCTGTCATAAAAAGTAAATCTTTGTCTGGCTCTAATGTTATTTTATTTGCTTTTATCAAATTTTTAACAGTATCTGTAAGATAGTAATTATTATATATTGTTATACCTTTTGAATCATTTGAAACAATATCTATCCCAATTCCTCTTGTTGGAAATATAAGCTTTAAATTTTGTTTTTCATCATCATATTCAAATTCAAAATAGCTTGACCATTGTGTTGTAAAATCAGATACTAATTTATTTAAATTACCAGTTTCGCAATAATCACTAAGATATTTATCAAAATATTCATTTGCTTCATATTTATATGGATATATTGATACTTCATCTTCATATAGGAATATATAATTTTCAGGTGATCTATACCCTAAATATCCTTCTTTACTACTTCCAAAACTAGCATCTTTATATACTTTTTCAACATCTTCTAATTTTGTTTTTACATGAACTGCTGGTGCTATTTCGCCCTCATAGTCTTCATCAAAAATTAGGTTTAAAACTTTATTTCCACCCAATTTTGCTTTTATATGTTCAGTTGGATATTTATAATATCCATTTGGTAATTCTTCTCTTTCTCCTGTAACAATAATTGTATTAGCAAATCTCATTCCTCTTAAAAATAAAGTACCATACAAATCATTGCTAACTCCAAAAGCTTTTTGAGGAGCAATTTTTGTTTTACTAATTTTCAAATATAAATCACCATCAGATTCATCATAAAAATCTTCTATATCATTTATTTTTACAGTATATTTTTCTTTTATTTTGTCATAATTTACAAATATTTCAAATTTCTTTTCTTCATCAATTAAGTAAAATGAATTCTGTTGTAGTTCTACAATTTGATCAACAATATCCATAAAATATTTTTCTTTACTGTTACCATTTTCATCATACAAATCATATTTAAAATCTGCATAAATTCTAATCATAACACTTTGATTCATATATAAATAAGATGAACCAGCATTTTCGATAATTTCTTTAACCGTTGTTGGTCTTTTATTATTATTATCAGTTCCTGTACTAACAGATATATTTGAATTTTCCTCTAACTCTTTCTTTTTTAGAGCAGATACAAGCATTTGTAAAACTATTAAAAGCACTAATAATAAAACAACAATAAGTATAATTATAAAATTTGCTTTTTTCTTTTTTTCCACCATAATTTAACCTATTATCCTTTTCTTTTTTTGTGTCCCCCACCTTTTCCAAAGCTTTTAAATTCTTCATCAAAATTCTTAATTGATGTTGCATTTGTAATACCGAACACATCTCTAACAATCTTCTCTAATCTTCCTAAAACAAGTAAAAATACCATAGCTACAAAAGGTGCTGTGGCTGCAATTTCGCCCGCTGTAAATACGAAAACTAGATAAATTGCTGCATGTATTGGTTGTAATGATATGTTTATTATGTATTCTTTCATCCAAGTGTCAAAAGCTTGTGCTTTATTATCTCCCATTTTATCTATTGGAAATGTAACTGTAATAAAAGGAGAAATTATTGTTAAAAACATTACTGACAAGACTCTTTTCAAGTAAGTCAAGAAGAACTTGGCTTGCATAAGTACTAAAAACCAGAAGAATACTGAATACATGAATGTTTGCATACCTGATGATTCTGACAAAAATCTAAAAATTTTCGCCATAATTACTTCTTCAAAACTTTCTGAATTAAGTCCTTCTCTTAAATTATATATAATATTTAAAACTATATTTCCTAACTGTATTGCAAAAGTCATTATATATTGTAAAAAGAAAAGTATTACCATACTTTCTGCCCAAGAAATTAACATTTTCTTATATCTGGCTTCCTCAGTTGCAACTGTTGATATTGCCATTCTAATACCTACATATATTAGAACACATAAATTTATCATTATTGCTAGTAATCTACATATATAAAACCATTTTGCTGTGCTTTCTTTTAAATTTATAAGTGCTGGCGTCTGATGTATTTCCTGTTCTTTATCTCCAATACCAACTTTATAAGTACTATCCATGTTAAATACATCTATATTAAATAGTGCAACTTCATTAAAAACAGTTCTTTGAATCGAAAAGTATGTTGAAACATCTACTAAATCAACAACATATTCTACGGCTTCTTTTAATGGATCCTCTGTACCAGTTGGATTTTTCGCCAAATGTGTCATTAATGCATTCACTGTCATTGGAAATGAATTTAGCATTAGTGATATTGATTGAAATATTGTTCCTAAAATAGAAGGTGTAACTTCTGCTTTATTTCCTTCATCATCTGTTCCATTATCTGCCAACTGTTGATATTGCTCACCAGTAATTTCACCTTCACCATTTGATTCTGGCAAAGAAACTGCTGGATCATCTGGTTCGTCTGCATAAACGAAACTTGTTCCTATGAAATTAAATACTATTACTGCTATAAGCAATATAGTTACTAATTTCTTTTTCATAACTTCCCTCTATTAATTATTTTCAGCTTCTCTTTTTGCTCTTTCCATTTCTGCTTGTTTTGTAAGGTTTGTTTCAACAAATTCAAATTCTTTCTTAGTTGGTTGAATTGCAATTATTGCTGAATCTCCACCTACTTTAAGTAATCCTTCACCTCTACCACATGTGATTAAGAAACCTGCTTCACCTTCACTTAATTTGAATACTTCTCTTAAATATTCAATTTCAGCTTTATCTTGTGATAAGAATAGTTTTGTCTCGGCAGAAGTTAAAACGGCTTGACATTCTTGTTTTTCATAAAAATCTTGGAATTTTTGTGAAATAACTGCCAAAGATACATTTCTTTTTCTTGCTCTTCTTGCCATTGTATTTAAGAAATCAACAGCTTCTGGGTAAGGAAGAAGCATCCAAGCCTCATCAACTAAAACCCTTTTCTTTGCTGCTTTTGCTTTATCTTCACTATTCTTTTTAACATATTTTTCCCAAACCCAAGAAAGTAAAATTTGTTGTGCAAGTGGTCTTGCAAATCTTTCTTCTAGTTGAGAAATATCTAAGTTTATAAATGGAACACCATCTAATAATTCAAATGTTGATTGTCCATCAAAATAAGCCATTTGTCCATTATATTCTCTAACATATTGTTTCATAACTTTTACTAAGTAACTATAATGAAATCTATAATCTGGGTTCTCATTTTCTTGTGCTTTTCTACAAATTCTTCTATACCAAGAACCTATTGTTGGCATATCTTTTTTAGTTCTACCTAAATAGTTTTGGGTCATATCTACTGTTCCACCTGATGTTTGTCTCTGATATAAACTTTCTACATTAGAATTTATACCAAGTGCTGCGTATTCTTCTGCAACAGATTCAGAGATAATTTGTTTTGTAAGTTCATTTACTTCTGTACTCTTAGTACTACCTCTTGACATTGTAAGTAAACCTTGTGTAACATCTTCTACTTTGTTTTCAACATTTAATACTGTTCTTTCTCTACCTGTAATTTCATCTTTTGTTGTTTCTGGTTCAATATCAAATAAATTAATAACTGTTTTTGACGTTGGACTTATAACAACGTTTACACCTCCAAGTGATTCAGCAACAACACCATATTCACCTTCGGCGTCTAACGCTAAACTTTCAATTCCCATTAAAATTGATGAACGAGCTGTAATTGTTTTTATAGTAACAGATTTACCAGCACCAGACTTACCAAATACAACCATATTGTAATTTGTTAATTTTGAACTAAAATTATTGTATAAAATTGGAAGTCCTGTTTGTTTGTTAAATCCTAATGGAATTCCATCTTCATGTCCTACATCTGATACGAAAAATGGGAAAACTGTTGACATGGCTCTTCTATCAAAAGTATGTGATTTTGTAATTTTATTATCACAAAATGGCATATTTGATCTAAAAGCCTCATCTTGTATTGCCCAAGCTGGTTTAATATCTATTAAACTTTTTGACATTTCACTTGACAATAATTCTGTATATTTATCTAATTCATCAACACTGTAAGCAAATAATGTTGCAATAATTGATGAATCATATAGTTTATTAAATCCTGCTGCAATAGCATCACGAAGCTCTTCTGCTTCTGCTCTTTTTTGTGCTAATATTCTCTCTCTGTTAATATCTCCTCTATCAGCTGCAACACATCTTTCTGACTCTAATTCATTGATTGTTCTATTCAAATCTGTTTGTGAACTAGCTTCACTAACTGGATTAATAAATACAGATACATTCAAATCTCCAAAAGTATACATCCCTCTAAGAAATTCTGGGAAAGTGCACATTCTTGGTAAATTAGCAACAATCATGCTTCTTGCATATCTTGTTCTTGAAGAAGCAATTTCTATATGATTGGTATAACTCGCATCAATTCCACCAGGTGCAATTAAACCTTTTAAATTTTTTTCATTTTTCTTAAAAATGCTATTCTTGGTTTCAACTGGATTAGACTCTAATTCGTTGACTCTCATTTCAGTTTTTTTACTACCAAACATTTTTTATCCTCCTATAATTTACTCTTCTGTTTTTCTTCTTCTAACGATTTTTTTCCTAGGTGCTTCAGCTGAAGGCTGTGCTTGTGTTTGAGATTGTTCTGCTTTATGTACTCCTTTTGTTTTTAAAGCTTCATGATTTTTTATTTCATCTTGTGCTAATTCATAAACTCTTGGATTTAATTGTTCTTCATACGCTCCTAATAAATCTAATGCTCTTTCTTGTATTTTTTCATTTTTTACTGCTAAATCTTGCATTTTTTGTAAATCTTCTATTTGTTTTCTCTTATCAGCCTTTAAAATACTATCTGTTGCTATATCAATTGCAGCAATATTAATCTCTTGATCAAGTTTTTCTTGTTTCTTTTGAATTACATCTTTTCCAGAACTATACAATGAATCATATTGTGAATCTAACGCTTTTGTAAAAGTTAATAACTCTGATTCATCTCTGTTATACGCAATGTATAACAGTTCTGCTAATTCTTCTGAATCTAAAATTTTACTTGTTATTCCAGAAGTTCCTAAGGCACTTGCAATGTTTTGACATCTTGTATATAATTCTGAAAAACACATATTGTCAATTTCTTCTTTTGAATATTTATCAAGTCCTCCACCCATTTCAGCAGTATAATAAGATACAATTACATAAGTTCTTTGTTGTAAAACATTCTTATTTGAACTTAATTTTTCAACATAATCAGTAATATCTATTCCATATTCCAATACATTAATTTTTCTTCTTTTTTCAAACTCTAATTTTTCTCTTAAAGCTCTATTATTTTTTGCTTGTGCTTGTGCAATTTTTATATCAACTTTTTCAATATCATTTGCTAAATTATCAACTCTTTGTTTATAATCTTCGATAATATCTCTTAAATTTAAAGTTCTACTTTGAATATATAATTGAATTGGAAATCTAAGTGTGTTTAAGAATTGTACGAAACCTTCCTCAACGCCTATTTTTTCTTGTTCAGACATAAGATCATAATTTACACCATTACATTGGATAACCATTACATATTGAGAACCTTTTTTTCTTACAATCATATTATCAACAACTTCATCAAATTCCATAAATTCATATATAGATTCTCTTGTAAGCTCACCATGGAATTTTCCATAATCTTGATCTTTCTTTTTAGCTTTATCTTCCTCTGTTTCAGATTCAATAAGCTCTGGTTCTTTTTCTTCTTTTATTGTTTTTGGTTTTAATAAATATATATATAAGAAAACCAATAATATCATAATGCCTATAATGACATATATTGATACTTGAAGTAGTGGAATAATTGACTCCATTTACTTTTCCTCCTTTGTATAAGTGTAAATTTTTCTACTCTTTTTAAATTTTATATATCTCATAATAATTTCCCCAAGTGGTTCTCCACCAATTTTTTTAGTAATTGGAATAGCAACGATTGTTGGTATTTTTAAAGCTCCAACTGCCCAACCGATTACTGCAAAAACTGCCATTGTAATAATTCCAACCATCTTCATTGACATTGCAGAAAATATCAAGAAGAATACTGAACCTACTACTGCACCAATTGCTGTTGTTATCAAAGATTTTACTGTAAATATATATAAAATTCTTGTCTCTCCCTTATAATTTCTAGGTATATAATATGTTCCCATAATTTCCTCCTTTGTAATTTTATGCTGTCATTGTATCTAAGGCTGTTGTAACTATCTTCCAAATGTAATATCCACCAAATATAACCACTGCTGAAACAACTAATCCAATTAATTGTTGTTTTAATTTGGCTTGTCTTTCTGGTGGTGAAATCATATACAAAATACCCATATATGCTGTTGCAATAATAACAATACCAGCCCCTATAAGTCTTAATGATTTTCCAATTGCAGAAAATTCCTCACCAATTTCTGATACACTTATATTATCTGCTGCTGCTTTTTCGCTTCCTTTTTGTATAAATTTATCGGCTTTATCAAAATCTACTGCCAAAGAAAAATTAGCAAATGAAATCATTAAAATTAATGCTATTATTAAAGATTTTATTATATGTTTTTTCATAGTTCACACCTCTTTTTCACCTATTTAGTCCATTATATATATTATACTGAAAAATTGTTTATATTTCAACATTTTTCGCAAAAAAAACCTGATGTAATTAAAATGTAATATATTAAATTTTATATGCAAAAAGGTGTTTCAAATTCACATTTGAAACACCCCTTATTTTATTATTTTTATGCTTTATTAATTTGCTGCTGTTTTTAATGTTGTATCTGCCATATTTGCAATAATATTTACTAAATTTACTGCTGCAAATAATATTATCGCACCTATTACCAATGGAGCTATTTGCTTTTTAACATCTGCTTTATCATTTGGCGCTGCCATCATATACTTAATTCCAAGTACTGCAACCATTATCATTGATATACCTGTACCTGCAATTTGAACTAATCCAAGTACTGCATTTAGAATTTTTGATACTTTTGCATTTCCACCCGATGTATCTAATTCTGCATCTTCCATTTTTTTCATTGCATCAATAGCAGAACTAGAAGTACTTGCAAAAACTTCAATTGTCATTGCAGAAATGAACAAAACCAAAAGCAATATAATTAACACTTTTAAACTTTTTATTTTCATAGGCATTCTCCTTTACACTAACAATTCAATATTAATTACCTATTGTAAGCGCAAATTCTTTAACAATTGTCAATAACCCAACGCCACAAATTAATATAAATGCACCTATTACAAAATTCATAGAATATTGTTTTATATTTGCTCTTTCACTTGGTGATGCTAGCATAAATTTTATACCAACATATGTAAGCATTATAAGAGCAATACCCATACCAATTATTCTAACTACATCAAGTATAGTTCCTATAATTTCTTGTGTTGCTGTTGCGGCGCCTTGCATATCATCAACATTACCATTAAAAGTACCTTTTAAATCAACAGCTAATGTTATTAAATTAGAAAATACAATTGTTAATAATATTAATATTACAACAATTCTTAATAAATTTCTTTTCATAATAAACCTCTATAATTATGCTGAAATATTTGATGCAAAATTTTGTATAATTCCTATTAATTGTGCTCCACCGAACAATACAATTGCACCTACTACATAAATAACAGCATGTTTTTTAATTTCAGCTCTATCACCAGGAGCTGAACTCATATATTTAATTGCTACTGCTACAAGCATAATAAGCGCAATACCAGTACCAACAATTCTAATAACTGAAACAATTGCACCTACTATATTTCTTGTTGCAGAATCTAATGAATCATTATTATTTGAATCAAATTGTGTTGTACTTTTCCAATCAGTAGCACATACTGAATTGGAAACCATTGTAACTCCCAATAACACTACTAATAAAATAATAGCTAATTTCTTTAAATTTTTCATTTCTTTCTCCCCCTTGTTTTATGATGGCATAATTGTCTCAAATATAGGAATTAACATTCCTAATAAATTTGCGGCTCCAAATACAATTATAGCACCTACAACATATTGCATTGCTCCTTTTTTAAAATCAGCTCTATCTCCTGGAGCAGCAATCATATATTTTATACCCATATATGCTAATATAATTATAGCAATACCTGTACCTGCAATTCTTACAACAGACAATACAGCACCTATACCAGTTTTTACTGGATCTGTTATTGTTGAATCAGCATTTTTTTCAAATCCTGAAAAATCAAAATTATCTGCTGCTATACAAACGCAATTGCTTATTATAATAAACATAAACATTATGAATATTATTAGCGCAATTCTTACTAATCCCTTGTTCTTCATAGCTTTTCCTCCTTTGCGCACCTTCCTATATATATTATAACCTAAGCACATTTTTTTTTCAACATTTTTTGTTTATTTTTTCAATAGTTTTACAAAAAATGCACACCGAAGTGTGCATTTTTTATACTTATTAAAATCTCTCTTGTTTATCAAAAACTTACTAGCTGTTTCTAACATTCTCAGAAAAGTTCTTGATGATTTGTAAGATACCTGTTGCTGCGAATAATACGATAGCACCTACTACATATACAACAGCATGTTTTTTAATGTCTGCTTTATCACCAGGAGCTGCAGAAATGTATTTGATAGCTAAAACAATTAACATGATGATAGCAACACCGCTACCAATGATTTGAATAATGTTAATTAAAGCACCTATAATTCTTGTAACACTAGTACTTGCATTTGAAGTATCTTTAATTGAATCAAATGCATTCAAATCTAATCCATCTGATGCAAAAACACTACCAGCCAAAGATGCTACTACTGCTACCGCTAACAAAACTGCTACTATTTTCATAACTTTTTTTGTCATAACAAAATCCTCCTTTTTCTATCTACACTTATACTTATTATACTACTTTTTTTAATTTTTTTCAATACTTGTATATAAGCATACTTCATTCGATATTTTAATATTAGCATATCTTCTTTTTTTTGTAAATACTTTTTTCAAATTTATTTATTTATTTTTAATATGTAAATATAAGTATTTATTATTTTTGGTTAAATAGCCTAAAATAATAGTTCAAGATTATTAAATCAAAATAAAAAAGCCCATTTTTACTAAAAAAACGGCTTTCTTTGGTTGCGGGGGTAAGACTCGAACTTACGACCTTTGGGTTATGAGCCCAACGAGCTGCCAACTGCTCCACCCCGCGATATTTACAACAGTGATATTATACTACGCTATGTTGTAAATGTCAAGCTTTTTGGGTAAATTTCATTTTATTACTACATATTCTTTAATACTTTCATATTTTTTATCTCCTATTCCTGATACATTTTTAAGTTCTTCAATGGTCGAAAATTTACCATTTTCCTTCCTATAATTTACTATTCTATTTGCAAGAGATTCCCCTATTCCATTAATTTTCTGCAATTCTTCTACATTTGCTTTGTTTATATTTATTTTACTTGACGATTTTTTATTATCACTACTTAAATTATATTCACTTTCTTCATCAAATATACTAGGAATGTAAATTTTTTCTCCATCTGATAATTCATAAGCTAAATTTATATTAGTTAAATCAGCATTTTCTTTTATATTTCCTGCAATCTTTATAACATCATCAATTCTAGAACCAGCTTCTATTTCATATATGCCTTCATTTAAAACTTCGCCCGCAATATGTACTTTTATTGTATCTATTTCTGTTTTTGTTTCTTCTACAATACTATTTTCTTCAATATATATATCATCATATTCATTATCTTTATTATACATTTGAACAAAATAAACACCTCCTAAGATTAAAATACACGTACTAGCTATAATATAAGTTTTTTTCATAAAACTACCTCCTTAAATTTTATTAATTTTATCAAGTAAATATTGAATTTTTCTACAAAATACGATAAGATAATCTAAATTTAACATAAAGGAGTAACTATGAAACCAAAGAAGAAATTTTCAATATTACTTATTATTTTTTTAATAATGAATTTTTTCATTTGTTCAAATATATTTGCCATAGAACCTGATGTTCATGCGGAAGCAATTTTTTCTGCTGAGGTTTCTACTGGAAAAATTCTTTTCGAAAAAAATGCTCATGAAAAAATGTATCCAGCTTCTACTACAAAAGTTATGACTGCATTACTTGTATTAGAAAATTGTAAATTAACAGATACTGCAACAGCAAGTTATAATGCAATTTCAATTATTCCTAGTGGATATTCAATAGCAAATATTCAAGTTGGTGAAACTCTTTCAATAGAAGATTTATTATATGCACTTATGCTACCATCAGCTAATGAAGCAGCTAATGTCTTGGCTGAACATGTTGCTGGTTCTATTGCTAGCTTTTCTTCTATGATGAATACACGAGCAGAAGAATTGGGTTGTAAACAAACACATTTTGTAAATCCAAATGGCATTCATAATGAAGATCATTATTCTACAGCTTACGATTTATATTTAATAGCAAGTGAAGCTATGAAAAATGAAACTTTTAGAAAAATTGTATCTACACCAACTTATACATTGCCACCAACAGAACAATATACTGACAATGATAGGGTTTGCAAAAATACTAATCAACTTATTCATGTAAATAACAGTTCAAAACCAAGCAATTATTACTACAAATATTGTATAGGTATAAAAACAGGATTTACTACACAAGCTCAAAATTGCTTAATATCACAAGCTTCAAAAGATGGCTTAGAAATTATAAATGTTGTTTTAGGAGCTGGTGCTACCGAGGACGATTTGAGTGTTAGATATTTAGATTCTATTGCATTATTTGAAAATGCATATAATAACTATTCTATGGATAATATAAAAGAAGAAAATGATATTATAAAAACAGTTGAAGTAAAAAATGGAACTAAAAAAACAAAAAATTTAGATTTATTAAGCAAAAACACAATAACAGCTTTTCATAATATAGAAATTGATTTGAAAAATATAGAGCCTGAAATTACTTTAAAAGATAATTTTAAAGCACCTATAAAAAAAGGAGATATCGTAGGTACAGCAAAATACAAAGTTGATGATTTAGAATATCAAACAGAATTGATTGCTGGAAGTGATGTTGAAAAAAGTAATATTGGAATGTTTTTAATAATTTCTGGCATTGTTATTTTAGTTTTAGCAATGATTATTATGCCTAAGAAAAAAGGCAATAGAAATAAAAAATATAGATATATGGTACACAATAGATAATACCAAAAACATACATATATTATAAATGCTTGCATTAAATAATGCAAGCATTTTTTTATTCATCTATATTATTTTCTGTTGAACTTTGAGTATATCCATTTTCTAACATATTTGTTAAATCTTCAATCAATTCAGTTGTTTTAGATTTACTATGTATATATACCCATACTTTATTACACAATTCTGATTCTCCTGGTAATTGCTCCATTCGAATATTATTAAAATCTAAATCCACTGTATATGGTATATATGGTAAAATATCTTCTATACGCATATCTGTATCCAAATTATCCATTACCGTTTCTAAAATTTTTTTAGATTTTAAAAGATTCTTAGTTTGAACAACTTGCCCCATCGTAGATTTCATAAACTCTCTTTGTGTTCTCATTCTTCCATAATCATTATCTCCATATTCGTATGGATAACTTGAACCATCATTATTATGTCTAAATCTTAATAATTGTTCAGCTTTTTCGCCATCAATTCTTTGCATACCTTTTTTGAGATGTATGTGCAAATCTTGTGTTGGATCATCATAATCCATATCAATTGGAACTTCAAAATCCACTCCACCAATAACATCTACCATTTGAATAAGTAAATCATTATTAATTACTGCATAATAATCTATATCTATGCCTGTTAATTCTTCAACTGCTTCAACTGTTTTATCCACGCCCTTAGCATAAAGTGAATTTATTTTGTCATTTCCCCTTGCCCTGTTTTTATTTGTTCCTATAAATGTATCCCTTGGAATAGATAACATCATAGCTTGATTTGTTTTAGGATTGTATCCGCAAAGCATTATTGTATCTGTTAAATTACTATTTAAATCTGTACTAACTCCTAATGCTAATATATATATTGTATCTAATTCTTCTAAGCTTTTTCTATTCGAACCCAAAGTAGTAAGAAGAAAACCTTTTAATCCTCCACCGTTTTTTTGTATTTGCATAGCAAACATAATTCCAGAAACAATTGAAATTAAAATAAACAATATAAAAATTATTTTTAATTTAGATGTTTTTTTCTTCTGTTTTTTTACTACTCTTGTACTCTTCTTTTCGCTCACTAAATCACATACCTTTCTATTTTTTTAGTACAATTTTTATAATTACATTATCATTATACATTTTGCTACCCAAAGTTGAATCCTGAACTGCATCAATAATTCCCCAATCTTGAATAAGTGGAGATGCTATTGAAAATACTGCTAATACAACATAAATTATTAAAAAGCCTTTTATAACACCATATATTAAACCACCAGATTTGTTAAATGTTTTTATTATTGGTAAGTTTGCAATAATTTCTGCTGCAAATCTTATAAATACTAAGAAAAATCTTGAAAGCATAAATAAAATTAGCATTGTCCCTATTCTAATCATACCATAAGCAATATTTGAAGCTGTATAATATACAACATTATTTGTAGTTTCTTTTAATGCATCTGTTATAAAAGAATTTAATATATCTACCATGCCTTTTGAAATTGTAGAATTTTCTTCATCATATTCTAATAAATCTCCATCTTTTAAAGTTGTTCCTTCAATATTTTGAGAGATTTTTTCTGTAATCCATTCATCTAATTCTGTATTTTTAATTATTGCATTTGATACTGGTTTGTATAAAATAAACATTATTATAATTGAAATTATAAATGTTAATATTTTAAACATTACTCCAGTTAAGCCTCTTCTATATCCCCAAAATGCATTTGAAATAATTATTGAAATAATTACTAAGTCTATTAAGATTCCACCAAAAGCAACCCAATTTATAACCCCCATTTTGCTTGCCTCCTATAAATCTATTAATTCAATTTTATCTTTATATATAATACCTGCAATGCTATCTCCTACAACTAAACTCTTTATCTCTTGTTTAGATTTATAAGATTTTAATAACATACCATTTGAATTAACTATTTGTACTTCTGTTCCTAAATTTATACCTATTACATCTGAGCTAACTATAATACTTTTTGGAACATCATTTTTTAATATATATAAATTTTCTGATGTATTTGTTGTACTTTTTAATTTCATTTGATATTCATAAGAAAATAATCCTGATGATTGCTTTTCTATTAATGCAAATTTATCTCTTAATCCCATATCAAAAAATAAAACTTCTGGACTAATATCCATAAATTTGCTACTACTATCAATTCCTACTTTTTGAATATATTTATTAAACATGCACATAGCAATGTCTTTATCTTGATACCTAATTGCCGAAACAATTTCACCAGTGTTAGATTCATACTTATTTATAACAGCATTTTCTTTTTCAGATTTGTTTTGTGCCAATGCAATAGAAAGGATTTTTATATTTGATTTTACTATTGTTCCAGAATAATCAACTTCTCCTATCGCTAAATATTTGTTATTGTTTGAAATATCTGTACAAACTGCATAAGTCGAAGATAAAAACGATCTAAATAATTCTTTGCCTTCTGGATTATATAAAATAACAACAGATTTGTATGTGGTATTAGTTACTATAACACTTACATAACCATTTCTATTGACATTTACTCCTGAAATTTCTCCATTTATGTCATTCTGCCATGCAATATTATCTCCATTTATTAAATATATTTTCTTACCATTTTGCTCTGCAACAACTATATACTTACCTCTTGAAGCTACTATTGGTTTTGAAATATTGATATTTAACTCTGCAAACTTACTACCATCATGCGTATATATATTAAAAGTATTTTTGTCAAGCACTGCAACATACTTATCATAAGCAAAAATACTTGGCGTTCTTTCATAATTTATCTCTATTGTACTTAAAGTATCTTGTTCAAGTTCTTTTTTTAAAACTTTTGTATCAATAAGATATCTATATTCTTCATCTGTAATATATCGTGCAATAACTATCGCAAGTAAAATGCCAAGCAAAATTAATATACTTATTTTTAAATTTTTTTTCATTTTACCACCTATCTTTTTTTGCAGTTATTATCATATCAATTTTAGCCTTTTTTTGCAAGTATCTTTAATAATATTTATAAAAACTTAATATTCTCTATTAAAGTTTCATATTCACTCCAAAAAATGTTGATTAAAATTGACTTTTTAGCGTATACGTGTTATAATTTTTGTGTTTTATAGAAAAAATATAAAATATATAAAGATGTAAAAAAAGGATGTTGAATTATGGAAAATGAAATTGAATTAGCTGATTTTTTCAGTATACTATGGCAAAAAAAAATAATTATTATAATTACTACAATTATATTCATGATAATTGGCTTTTCAGGAAGTGTAATTATAGAAAATATAGAAAAAAATCAAAATACACAAGAAATTTCTAAAATGTACTATGCTCAAACCACTTTTTTAGTTGCTACATCTCAAATCTCAACTACTACAATCGAACAACCATTAACGAATTCTATTCCTGTTAATATCACGGGAAATGAAAAAAATACTATTAATGATATTACTATTAATACTTATAATTCATTAGTTAAATCACAAACAATTTTAAATAATATAAAAAACAAATTAAACTTAACAGAAGACTTATATGATTTAATTTCAGTTTCACAAGTTAACAATAGTAATTTAATTGCAATAAATGTTGCATATCATGATGAACAGAAAGTTCTTCAAATTGCTGACGAATTAATGAATGAATTCGTACAAAATATGTCTCAAACATATTTTATTGATGCTGTTTCAATTATAGATAAAGCTTATTTACTATCTAATAAGGATATTGCCAATATATTTAAAGAATATATAATATCAGAAGCACAAGCTAAAAACGATTTAACTAATATGTTGAGAACTTTACAAATTTCAACTTTAATTCCAAAAAAAGAATTACAAAATATATTTGAAGAATACATTTTCACAGATAAAAATATTGAAGAATTAAACATTGATTCTTCTTTAAAAGATATTTTACAAATTGATTCTTCTAACATCATTATATATACAATCTTTTCTACTATATTTGGTTTTATTATATCAACTGGTATAATATTAGTTGTAGATATTTTTAATAAAACTATTAAAAGCGAAAATAATATAAGTGGTAAAATATTAGCTTCTATTAAATATAATGGAACAAAAAATATTTTTGATATATTAAGAATTAAATTAGAAAATAATAAATTAATACTAATAAATAATTTAGATAATGCAAATGAAAATTCATATATTACTGATAATTTGGCAACTGCTTTTACCAATATTCAGAACAAAACTTTACTAATAGATTTAGCTTCTAATACTAACTTAGTAGAAAAATCTTCTGAAAAAAACTTATTCGATTTAATAAAAGACAAACCTAAAAAAATTGATTCTTATATTTCAAAATCTACAATCAATAATTTAGATATTTTAGTATCTGGAAATATAGATAATACTTGTAAAGAAAGTGATTTTAAAGGTGTTTTATCTAACTTAGAAAAAAGTTATGATTATATAATTATTAATTCAAATAATGTATTAGAAAATGCTAATTCATTACAAATATTTAAACTAGTAAAAAACACTATTTTAGTTGCAATACAAGGAAAAAGTAAAATCAATGATTACAATAAATTCAAAGAATCAATATCTGAAATAAATGGTAACTTTTTAGGAACTATTTTATTAAAAAAATAAAACAAAAAGTGCATAATTATAAAATATGCACTTTTCTTTATTTTTTCTAATATTGTGTTGACAAATAAAGATATTTGTGCTAAAATATTTATTGTTCGTAAGAATGGACCAGTAGCTCAGCTGGATAGAGCAACGGCCTTCTAAGCCGTGGGTCGGACGTTCGAGTCGTCTCTGGTTCACCATAAGCTCTTCAAAAAGAAGAGCTTATTATATCGAGGTGTGGCTCAGTTGGTAGAGCGCGTGGTTTGGGACCATGAGGTCGCAGGTTCGATCCCTGTCACCTCGACCAATAAAATCGTTGAAACTGTAAGGTTTTAACGATTTTTGTTTTTTATCAATAAGTACTGTTAGACAGCAATAACTATTCTTGAATAATCTTGAAAATGCTTATATATCAATGTTTTTATAAATTTATT
>ERZ777011.744-NODE-744-length-45496-cov-18.626021_pt1 | contig 45496 bp, 34 predicted proteins | sample MGYA00374964_ERZ777011 | MGnify/ENA primary metagenome ERZ777011 (study PRJEB29310, sample SAMD00008975) | mouse gut metagenome | study: EMG produced TPA metagenomics assembly of the Metagenome analysis of fecal microbiota from mouse which was promoted...
GTTAGGGTTACATATTAAAGACTGATTCAGTATTGCCGGTTAGACCGACAATACCAAATCAGCCTAATAATTACAATATTCTATTATTCAGCAAGAGGATCGAAAGTGCCTTGACCACCGGTGTTATAGTCGTTCCAGCCCATAGTCTGTTGCAGACCTTCGTTACTTGTCTGCACTCCTTGTGTGAAACCAAGGATATAGAACTGAGGCTTGAAGTCAATGAAGAGTTCGGTATGGTTCGAGTCGTAGGGATCACCTTTCTTTTTATTGCGCTCAAGATATGTTGTATAGAATGTCTTGAGGTTTTCCAATTGATTGTTTTTGGAGAAGTCATCCTTTAGGTTGAGAGCTGTCGGGCGATTCTGTCCTTTGAGCGGGTCTGCATCATCGGGATTATTGCCATATTTGTCTGCTCCAAGACCGTTGTTGTAATCAGCCTTGACACGGAACTCAAGATTGTCGCGACGCTGACCATTGAATGCAGGGTATCCGAGATAGCTGCAAGTGTTGCCGCCCCATCCGGTAAGAGTCCATGTAGATGGTGCTCCGGCAGGTACATTCACTCCTCCATCAAAAAGCATCCAACGACGCATGTCATCGAAACGTTTGCCTTCGTAAGCAAGCTCGATCTGACGTTCGTATAGGACGGCTGCCATACATGCTGCCTGATTGCCTGCGAGATTACTTGGCAAGGAGGTCTCCAGTTTGTCGGCAGGATATACACGACTACGTATCTTCTTCAACTGTTCTACAGCTTCGCTCATATGACCTGCACCACAGGCTGCTTCTGCATAGTTGAGCAGAACTTCTGCATATCGGATTTCCATATAAGAATTTGCTGATCTCTGGAAGCCGTTTGAAGCATCGAATATGTAGAGTTTCGGAGCACCTGTCTCTATGTCGTTGGATCGTTTACGTATATAGAAACCTTTAGCATTGCCAAGCAGACCATCGGGTCCGTAATTGTTTCCGCTTTCGATGTTGTCACGATCCTCAGCCTTGGCATACCATACATAGTTCCATAGTTCATAATTATCCCCTTTGAACTTGTTCTTATGTCCTTCTGTCGGAGTGTCACCTTCAAAAGTCCAACGTACCCCGGGGAATGCGAATGTGCGGTAGAAGCGTGGATCACGGTTCATGAACGGAAGAGACTCATCATAAGTGATACCTGAGGCATCAAGAGTGGTATATATCTTGTTCATGCTTCCGTTTGCAGGACGTTTGCCATCGGACATGGGGAAAAGATCTACCATCATTGCTGACGGTGTCTTTCCTCCTCCTCCCCATGCATTTGATGGGCGTACGCCGTGTTCCCAGGAATTGTACTTACGGTAGTCGGGTGCGCCGGGACCTGGTTTGTCTACATTATTATGCAAAGTGATGAACACAGCTTCTTTATTAGGCAGATTGTCGGTAAACATCTTCGCCCAATTGGATGCGTTTGTTCCTGGGTCGTTCTCATAAGCAAGACCGTATCCGCATGAATTGATTACTGGGATGGATGCCTTGATCATTTCATAGGCATCTTTCCATCTTTGCTCATCATTGTTCCTGTTGAATATAGGGCTTGCCCACAGGAGAAGTACACGACCTTTGAGTGCCAATGCTGTACCTGAGGTTACTCGTCCATAGTTGTTGGAATCGGACCATCCACCATTGGTGGTGTAAGGGGCAAGCATCTCATTGGCACGGTCAAGGTCGGCACAAATGAAATCGATTGTAGCCTTGGTTGATGCGCGAGGGGTGAATGAACCTTCATTTGCTTCAAGGACTTCGGTAATGATGGGCACACCGCCGTACCATTTCAAGAAGTTGTAGTAACACCATGCACGGAGGAAGTAAGCCTGTCCAAGAAGCTCATTTTTCTGTTCCTGAGAAAGGTTGCCACCGCTGATACCACGGATCACATCATTGATGTTTCGTATGCGTCCCCATGCATTTGTCTGAATGCTGTTTGCCTGACCCTGGAAATAGTCGGGAATGGAATAGTTTCCGTTGGTACCGATTGTCTTTTGAGGATCAACAAAATCACCGAAACCGCAGTACTCTTCAGTACACTTTGACTGGGCATCAGCATTGCCTGTGCTGTTGTTGCGGTGACCAGGATCGGCACTTGCGTTTGGAAGACACCAGGAATATATATCGGCAAGGCGACCTAAAGCTCCTTCATAATAGTTGTATGCATCCTCGTTGACATTGTCATAGCTTTTCTTATCCTGCAGGAAGTCATCGCTGCACGACACGAACGCAGCGGAAGCTAAGAGCGCGAGGGTTAATGATTTTATTTTCATTGTGGTGTTGTTTTAGAATGAAAGGTTAAGACCGACAGTGAACTTTCTGAGGTTGGGATATGTGTCATATCCTCCAGCCATAGGATCTATGAAATTGTCGGGATAAGGATTATAGAAGCTTAGGATATTCTGTCCGGTAACGTTTACTCGGCAGCTGCCTACGCCTATTTTCTTGACAATGTTTGAAGGGATTGAATATGCGAGTGTGAGACGGTTGAGGTTAACTCTTGTGCCACTTACACGCCAGAACGACGATGTCACAGCGTTGGTAGAAAAAGCAGGGTTGGGATAATATGCTTCACGGTTCTCAGCCATAATGAGATTGCCTCCAGCATCATATATGTCCTGATATACAAATACATTGTCTGGATCCCAGAATGAAGGCATATTTGTGTATTCGATCTTATCAGTCTTGAGTGCGGCATTGGGTATGAAGCTATATCCGCCCCAGCTTGCCGATATCTGAGCTGTGAGTGAGAATCCTTTCCAGGTTGCATTAAGGTTGGCTGTCACATGGTAAGGGTTAGAGCGGTTGCTCAGACGCACCTGGTCATTATCCTTATCTACGATTCCGTCTGGACCGGCATAAGTGCCGTCAGGTTGGCGTGCACCACGCACATCCTTATAGATAAGCATGCCGGGACGTACCTTGTCCTTGGTCATGCCCATATAGGAAGTGATATTATTGTTGATGAAGTATTCTTCAATCTCCTGGAAACTACGGAACATGCCGATGCACTGCATACCCCATGTGCCCATATCGGAGCGATGACCACGGTATACTTTTTGGTACTGCTGATCCTTTGCCCACTCAATTAATAACACTTTATTGTCAGAATAGCCTGTGTTGAGGGTTACTTTGTAGCTGAAATCCTTGCCTATGCGGTCGCGCCATGTAGCTGAAAGTTCAGCTCCCCAGCTATCCATCTTACCAAAGTTGGTTTTAGCGGATGATGAGCCGACTGTGCCGGGTACAGATGCTGTGTAGCTTAAGAGCATATCACGATCCCAGTTGTAATATCCGTCGATATTGAATGAAAGGCGGTTATTAAGCACATTGAAATCAATACCGAAGTTTGATTTATATGACTTATCCCAATGAGCATCGGGGTTGATTGCCTGATTGTTCTTGTTGAGTGCAAGGTGGCTACCAGAATTTTGGCTTGAACCTAATCCGAATACAGGACCCTTGTCCTTGTCGGCACCATAGGTCTGGAGCCATTGCCAGTATTCGGTGTTGTCACGACCGGTTATACCGAGAGAACCACGAAGCTTAAGGTAATCGATCCAGTTGACATATTTGCGGAACCAATCTTCCTGAGAAATTACCCAACCAAGTGATACCGAAGGGAATGTGCCCCAGTAGTTCTTGGGTGCGAATTTGGTTGATGCATCTGAACGAAGAAGGAACTCGAACAGGTATTTGTCGGCATAAGCATAGTTTACACGTCCGATATAGGAAAGTGTGCCTGCTTCAGAGCGGAAGAATTGTGCGGAGTTAGAACTATTTGCTCCAACACTGTTTGACTGGAGTCCTCCGAAGGACAATGGATCTGAAACTGTACCGAAAAGATATTCACTTTCGAATTCTGATTTTTCGATAGAGAATAAGGCTCCTACAGAATGTTCGCCAAACTGACGGTTGTAAGATGCTGTGAGGTTCATCTGATAGTTGTCGGCACGGCTCATGTCACGTGACACGTATGATGATCCGGAACCATTGTAGATAGGAGCACCATTGTTGCCGAGAAGGAAGTTTTCAGGAGTAAGGAGTGCGTTGAATGCGTCTTCCTGACCTGGGATCGGAGTGTAAAGGTGGCTACCGCTGCCTGCACGCTCTGACATATAGTAAATTTTATACTGCGAACCGTATTGATTATTCTTGCTGTTGTTTATGCTCTTGGCATAAGAGAAACGAAGCTTAAGTCCGTTGAGGATCTTACTCCAACCGAAATCATACTCAAGTGCGGTATTGATATTGAGGTTAGAGGTGTTGTCACGCTTAAAGTCGCCTGAATTCTGAAGTGTGTAGAATGAATATTCCTGATCGCCGTTTACTTTACTGTTGGTGGGACCATAGGCAGCAATGGGTAGACCGTTAACTGATTCCGGTATATAGCGTGGATGAGTGAGCAGAAGACGATAGTCTTTTTCTGTGTCAGTACCGCCAACTTTTACGTTTGGTGTCTCTTTTTTGCTGTAATCACCTGATACTTGTAAGCTTGCCTTGAACCATTTTTTTAGGGTCACATCAACACCGGCACGATAATTCCAACGATCGTATTCGAGTTTGCCAAGATTACCTTCCTGATCGAAGTAGGAGATATTGGCAAAATAGTTTACTTTTTCGGTAGCTCCATTTACGCCTACACTGTGCTTCTGTGTGAAACCTGTCTCCCAGTACTTGTCGAGTAGATCGTAGTTGAGAGAGCGCATAGCATTGAGCTCGTCGGCTTGTAAGAGGTCTTTCTGTCGGTCGAGAGTAGTGCTTAGAGGATCGGATGCCTTTACGATATTATAAATGCGTCCGTAATTGTATGCATTAAGCATTTTAGGGCGGGAAACCTCATCGGTGAAACCGAATGATCCGCTATAAGAGATAACAGGTTCACCAATTTTACCACGCTTTGTGGTTACAAGGATTACACCGTTGGCTGCGCGTGCACCGTAGACTGCTGCGGCAGCGTCCTTAAGTACGGAGATGCTTTCAATCTCTGAGGGGTCGAGGTTATTGAATGCTACAGATCCTGAGTTCTGTTGTCCTTGACCGATGCGTACATCATTGGGGTATATGAATCCGTCAATCACGAAGAGGGGCTCCTGTGCTGCTACGCCGATTGAGGCAAGGCGGTCAGACCCACGGATTGATAGGCGTGCGGCTTCACCGGGGCGTCCTTCACCACCGCTCACTCCGAGACCATTGACGAGACCGCTCAATGAGCTTGCGAGGTTACCATTGGCAAGATCCTGTACATCGTCCATATTTACGGTGGAGATAGCTCCTGTGAGGTGGGCTTTCTTTTGTGTGCCGTAACCTACTACCACTACTTCATCAAGATTTTGTGTATCTTCGTCAAGAACAATTGTCTTTTGAGAGAAGTCGGTGACGGTAACGGTCTTGAAGCCGATATAGGAGATTTCGACTGATTTTCCCTGAGGCACCTTGATGGAGAATTTTCCGTCAAGGTCGGTGACTGTTACATTCTGGGTGTCGGGCACCTTGACGGTCGCACCCATCAGGGGCTCGTCGTTGGCATCCACTACCGTGGCTTGATACAGCAGGTCATCTGCCGATGCAGGGAGTGAAATCATTATCGCCAACAACGCGAAACATAGTTTTGCTATATAGTGTTTCATTGTGTGGTATTTATTAGAAGTATGGTTGGTTTATTCGTACCAGCGTGGGTCACCGCTCTGGTTCTGGGTTGCTACCGGAGCTGTGGGACGGAAGTTGACGCCACCCTTTGGCTGGCTCAGATCGAATTCCTGGAGGAATGGTCCTTCAAATTCGGGATCTTCGAGAGTAGCATAGGGATTGCCGAGTTTATCCTTGCGTCCGCCAATGTCATTGTTGTTGGGGTTACCGCCGTCAATTCCGACGATTGTGTTGCCGGGAGTCAGGACATATGACTGAGACTGCAAGTATTGATACAGACGGAACACATCATAGAATATGCAATACTCTACTGTATTTTTGAGAGTATTGGTATTTGGCATGTTGTTGGCAAAGTCCTTGTTGGAGAAAGTCTTGGCAAAAGTACAGTGTGATATCATGTGGGTTGATGAATTGTCACCGTTGCCAAATATCTTCTTAGGCTGTGCGTTGGATGAATTGCTGTAACGGATGAAATAAGCACTGCTGTTCTTTACAAGATTGTAGAAGGTGCTGTTCTTGATTGTCATGTCCTTGATGAGACCGTTGCTTGCACCCTGTAGATGTATCACAGGATTTGATCCGCTATTGTTGAGCTGTACAATGCAATTCATGATTCTGAAGTCACGGAGGCTCCAGTTTTTCTTGTTGCCGAAAAGCAAGCTGTTCTTTAGACCCTTGATATTGCAATCCTGGAACATTACAGGATCGTTGATGACAAATCCATTCTGGTTTGCTCCGTCGGCTTTGTACCCGAGTGCTTCGGTGGAGATTGTCGCGCTCGGTTCTTTGCTAAGCTCAAGAAGTCCGGTCTTGTTGGATGAAGAGCAATCAAAGTTGATGAACTTTATCTTAAGTCCGCCCTGAGTCGAGAGAGAACCGTTTTCACCAAGTACTACAGTGGGTCGGTCAGCTTTATTGCCACGGAAAGTGACGGTGTTGAGATCGAAATTGATTGTACCGTCAAGGGTATATGTTGCGCCTGCTTCAAGCTCAAAACCGAGCTCATTGCTGTCCCCCCCCTGATTATTAGCCAGATAAGAGTTTATATAATTTGACAATTCTTCTCCGGCGGGAACGATTGTTGCGGGTACAAGAGTAGAATAGGCATAGAGGGTGGGTTCTTTAGCCTCGGTGTTGTTATACTTGCTGTTACCGAGGGTCTTTACTATAACCTCATACTTGGTGTCCTCTTTCTTTTCGAAAGTAAGCGCACATCCGTCCACCACACTGTCGGTGATGAGTTTCACAGGATTGGACGGATCGTCAACTATGCTGACATTGCATAGATAGCCCCCTGAGCCCATTACTACCGGCCAGGTGACTTTTACACTCTCCGACCCATCGGGATTGGTGAGAGTCGAGAAACTCTCCGGAGTGATCTGCGGAGACTCCAACTGCGCGTTAGTCACGCCTCCTGAGAATCTTTCCTTGTCATCGAAGCCGTCCTGGGCGCACGATGCCATGATAAGAACCATCAGAGACGCACTAAGTGTCTTTGTGATTTTTAAGTTCATGATATTGATGATATAATTGATTAAAGTTAATGATTACGTTTCTATGCAGCATTGGTCGCGGCATGCCGCGACCCTGCAATCTGACCTTTATGGGTCATATGTCGTTGTGAAGCATCATTTTTGGAACACTTCTTTGAGATACCTTATGTTGGTGCCGAAATTTTTCTTTACATTGCGCACCTCTTTCACGTCGCGTGAACGTTCCACCACGAGCCATCCGCTCCACCCCATCTTGTCGAGGGTCTCTTTGATCTTCGGCATGTCGAGGGCCGTGTCGCGGTCGAGGGTCACTCCGTCGGTGTTGGAGGCGTGTATCTGGCATATACGGTCCTTGCCGAGCGTCTTGAGCTCGCTGATGATGTCGCGGTGATTGTCGAGTGCTGTCTGGAAAGAATAGTATATCTTTATGCCCGGAGAGTCGATCTCTTTGAGCAGGCGTATGTTTTCCTTAGCGTCGAGAGGTGTGCGTATCCCTATCACCAGTCCGTCGGCTTCAGCCATAACTCCTGCCACGTGGAGACGTTTCACCAGTTCGTCGCGGGCCGGACCGGGCTTTGTCCAGTCCTCCTTTATCCCTCCGAGCGGCAGGTAGGCTACTTTTGAGTCCATGACGCGCATGGTGGAGAGGCAGTCCTCAACGAGTGCCTTATAATTATGGTGTGTGAGGAATGACTGTCCGTAGAACCCTGACATAGCCACCGAGGGGACGAGCACCCCGAGGCTGTCGGCTGTCTCGCGGAATAGCTTGCGGAAATGGCGGTGGTGGAATTTGTTGTCAAATGTGTCGCGCACGCCGAGTCCTCCCATATCCATCTCCACGCCGTCACCACCGAGTTCGTGCATAAGTTTAAAGGAACCGAGCTTCTGCCGCTTCAGCATCATCCAGTCACAGGCGGCAACCTTGTACCGGTTCCCGCCTGCGCTGATCCCGAGGTAAGCCGGGAACACTAACAAAGCCAATAGCAAAAGACTTAATAGTCTCTTTGGAATCATTGCTTCTTAGATTTAAGGTGACAAAAATTTACATGAAAACACTTATTGTATCTTATACAAGAATTGAGTTTCTTACGTGGATCCCTTGCGGGAAATGAATGGTAGAGTATAGCATCTTTACAAGATGGAGAACTTTATCTTATATCTATGGATTGACCTATCTATCACTTAGATGATGCAAAGATATATATTATTTTATAAATGCCAAAATATTTTTGGAAAATAAGTGTGAAATTAACACTTATGGGGCTTATTGTATTTTATACGATAAGAATATGAGGCAGGAAAACCCTCATAAATTCAGACCGGAGGACCAAATAAAGACCGGAGAACAGGAAAACAGAATTTTTAGACCAGAGAACCAAAGGACTATAAAGACAGGAGAACAGGAGAACAATTCAGAGAGAAAAAATATAGAATCAAGAAATATGGCTCTATAGTTCTCTGATCTGAAAGTTCTCCTGTTCTCCTGTCTTTATTTGGTCCTTTGGTCCTCTGGTCTTATAGATATTTTCCGAGGTTGACATTGCGCATGTCGCCCGAAGCAAGGAACTCAGTGTGGAACGCCAGCGAAGCTTCGAGAGTGTGGGGAGTCTGACCGCCGCGTGTCGACATCCTGAGATAGTCGTGAAGGAGCTCACGGTACATCGGGTGTGCACAATTGTTGATAATGGTCTCGGCACGCTGCACCGGATCGAGTCCGCGCATGTCGGCTATTCCCTGATCTGTGACAAGGATATCCACGGAGTGCTCGGTGTGGTCCACATGCGATACCATAGGCACGATGTTGGATATCTTGCCCTCCTTGGTGATGGACGGGCATGAGAAGATGGATACGTAGGCATTGCGTGTGAAGTCGCCCGAGCCGCCGATACCGTTCATCATCTTGGTTCCTGTCACATGAGTGGAGTTGATGTTGCCGAATATGTCGGCCTCCAGGGCAGTGTTCATGGCTATGACACCAAGGCGGCGTATCACCTCGGGATTGTTGGATATCTCCACAGGGCGCACCACCAGATGCTCCTTGAAGAAGTCGATATTGCTTATCACCTCTTCCTCAACCTCGTTGCTCACGGTGAGCGAGCTTGTGGAGCCGAAGCTGCATCGTCCGTTCTTCATGAGTTCGATCACGGCATCCTGTATCACCTCGGTGTACATCTGGAACGGCGGGATCTCCTTGGCGTCGGCGAGTCCGTAGAGCACGGCATTGGCAACGTTGCCCACGCCTGACTGGATGGGGAGGAACGACGAGGGTATGCGTCCTGCCTTCATCTCTCCTATGAGGAAGCGGCACACATTTGCCCCGATCATCTTAGTGGTGTCGTCAAGCGGAGTGAAAGGCCTGACTCCCTCGTAGCTGTCGCTCATCACCACGCCCACGATCTTCTCGGGGTCGAGCTTGAGCACAGGTGAACCTATGCGGTCGCTCGGCTTGAATATGGGGATTTCGCGGCGGCAGGGGGGATCGAGGGGGATGTAGATGTCGTGGAGTCCGTAGAGGGCGTGACGCAGTTTCTCGTTGAGCTCTATGATTATGCGCTTCGCCATCATGGCTATGGTGGGCACATTTCCCACGCCGGTTCCTACCACTACGGTGCCGTCGTCCTGGATGTCGCTGACCTCGATGATGGCGATGTCGATGTCGCCGATGAATCCGTAACGCAGCTTCTGGGCTGTCTCGGAAAGGTGGAGGTCGAAGTAGTGGGCATCGTGGGAATTGATGCGCTTGCGAAGATCGGGATGGTTCTGATAGGGGGTGCGTCGGCCTATGGCGTTGGCACGTGCGAGCATGCCGTCACACTTGTCGGAGGTTGATGCTCCGGTGACGATATTGATCTTGAATGGTTCGCCCTGGGCATGCAGTCTTTCGGCCTTGGCTGCGATGGCCTGGGTTACCATCTTGGGAGCCCCGGGGGCGGTGAAACCGGAGAATCCGCAGTTACAGTCGTTGTAGAAGAGCTCAGCAGCCTCTTCGGGAGTGAGAATCGGGAATCTCATTGTCAATGATGGGTTTATTATATTTCTATTATTGATATTAGAATTTCCGTTCAAGTATCTGTGTGTCGAGGATCGCCTGACGCCAGCGGGCATAGTGTGCGTCTCTCTCCTCGTCGGAAGGAGCTGTGGTGGCAGCAGGCTGCTCCACGGAGATTTCTGCCTCCATGTTTTCGCTCATGGCTATGGGCTGATAGGAGGATCGGAATGGATTGTGCCTGACGGGCTGTGCCTGATTGCCTGATTGAGCCGGCGCAGGCTTAGGATGGCGTGGGGTGCCGTTGTCTGTGCCGTCGTTATTGGCTACGGCTGTCGCTCTATATGGCGCAGGACGCGACGCGGGGCGCGGCTGTCGCTTGCGCTCCGTGACTTGTATGTCCTCATCGCCTTCGGCTTTTTTCTTTTTGAGAAATTCTATTGCCATCCCGACCGCGATGATCACTATCCATATTATTATATCCTCCATTTGCGGAAAATTTCGTAACTTTGTGGAAAAGTTTGCGCAAATATACAGAATATTGCGCTATTTCCCAAAAAATCAATGGACCAAAACCGCGCATTATATATAGAGACTTACGGTTGCCAGATGAATGTGGCAGACAGTGAGGTGGTGGCATCAGTGATGGCCACCGTCGGATACGACCTTACCGATGATATCGACAAGGCTGATGCAGTGCTTCTCAACACCTGTTCGATACGTGACAACGCCGAGCAGAAGATAATTTCCCGCCTGGCTTTCCTGGCATCGTTGCGCAGGAAGCGTCCCAGGACTTCCCCGAGGCTTATCATCGGAGTGATAGGGTGCATGGCTGAGCGTGTCAAGGATGACCTTGTGGTCAACCATGGCGTGGACCTTGTTGCAGGTCCGGACTCATATCTCGATCTGCCTGCCCTTTTTGCTTCGGTTGAGGCAGGGGAGAAGGCGGTCAATGTGACGCTAAGCACCACTGAGACCTATCGCGACATCATCCCGGCACGCATCACCGGCAATCAGGTGTCGGGCTTCATAAGCATCATGCGCGGGTGCAACAATTTCTGCTCCTACTGCATAGTGCCATATACCCGCGGGCGCGAACGTTCGCGAGAGCCTGAAAGCATCCTCGCCGAGCTTGCCGACCTGCGCAAGCGAGGGTTCAGGGAGGCGACGCTCCTCGGGCAGAATGTCAACAGCTATTGCTATGAACGCCCCGATGGGAGCAAGGTCACTTTCCCTCTGCTCCTTGCCATGGTGGCTGATGCCGCGCCTGACATGCGTATACGTTTCACCACGTCTCACCCCAAGGACATGAGCGACGAGACAATCGACGTGGTGGCTTCGCGTCCCAACATATGCCGGCACATACATCTTCCGGTGCAGTCGGGGAGCAATTCTGTGCTCAAGTCCATGAACCGCAGGTACACTCGCGAGTGGTATCTCGACCGCATCAAGGCTATTCGTTCACGCATACCTGACTGCGGTATCTCCACCGACATGTTCACGGGTTTCCACAATGAGACCGAGGAGGATTTCCAGCAGACACTCTCGCTTATGCGTGAGGTGGGATTCGATTCGTCATTCATGTTCAAATACTCCGAGCGTCCGGGCACCCTTGCAGCCCGCACCATGCCCGACAATGTGCCGGAGGATGTTAAGATCGACCGTCTCAACCGCATGATAGCCCTTCAGAACGAGCTCTCCCAGGAGAGCAACCGCAGGGATATAGGCAAGACTTTCGATGTGCTTGTCGAAGGGGTGTCGAAGCGAAGCAAGGAGCAGATGGTGGGTAGGAATCAGCAGAACAAGACCCTCGTGTTCCCTCGTGGCGAATGCCGTATAGGCGATACAGTAAGGGTGAAAGTGGTCTCGGTGTCGTCAGCCACTCTCATCGGAGAGTTGGTATAGATTTCCACTGTCAGCCATCTAACTTTTCGGCACTGATCATTGTTAAAAGAGTAGGGGAGGTCTCACTCCCTCACTCACGTCGAAATGATACTTTAAAATTGGTGTAAAATGGATTACAAGTCGTTGCTGTTCAATATAGACATCCCCTCGGGTCATACGCCGGCTCCGGGAGCACTGCTCGTCTCCGAGCCTTTTCTGCACGAGGAGTATTTCAATCATGCCGTGATCGCGCTTGTGGAGTACGAGCCTAACGGCGGGGCAATGGGCGTGGTGCTCAACAATGTTTCGGACTATTCGCTTCAGGATCTTGTAGAGGGGGTCACCGTCAAGGAACCTGTCCCTGTGTATTGCGGAGGTCCTATGGCTGCTGACCGTCTGTTCTTCATTCATACCCTCGGCGACATAATTCCGGGCACACAGCCTCTCGGCAACGGTCTATGGATCGGAGGAGAGTTTGATCCCATGCTGTCAATAATCAACGACCGTTATGAGCTTGAGGGCAACATACGTTTCTTCCTTGGATATAGCGGCTGGAGCGATGGTCAGCTTGAAGAGGAGCTTTCACGCAATGTGTGGGCCGTATCCCCGATGTCAGGCTCAGGACATGAGTTGCTGAAGGGGGATGGCGATGCCTATTGGCACAGGGCTGTGCGCTCGCTCGGCACCGATTTCCGCGGATGGCTCTATCATCCTCAGAACCCCATGGTAAATTGAATACTTTCAGACCATAGGACATTCAGACCAAAGAGCTAAAGGGCTATAAAGACAGGAGAACAGGAGAACTTTAAGACCAGAGGACCAAAGAACTAAAGGATTAAAATAAGACAGGAGAACAGGAGAACAATTCAGGGAGAACAAAATATAGAATCAAAAAATATGGCTCTATAGTTCTCTGGTCAGAAAGTTCTCCTGTTCTCCTGTCTTATTTTGGACCTCTGGACCTCTGGTCTAAGATTAATATGGACCTCTGGTCTTAAAGACTATATCTGATTTTTGAGGTGCAGTGACGCCCACCGGTCCAGAACGGTATGGTCGGCATATTCGAGACCGATAGTCTCAGCCACTTTCATTATCACAGGTATATCCTCCTCGTAGAATCCGCTGAGAATCACCGACGCGCCAGGCGATAGAGTATCGGCATAGGCAGGGAGGTCAGCTGTTATGATATTACGGTTGATATTTGCGACGAATATGTCTACATCACGTATGGTTGCGAGGGTTGATGCGTCACCTAAATGCAGTGTGACGTTTTCGGAGCGATTGAGCTTAAGGTTCTCCTTAGCGTTCTCGTGAGCAAATTCGTCTATCTCTATGGCATCGACACTTGCTGCGCCACGCATGTCGGCGAGTATGGCAAGTATGCCGGTGCCGGTACCCATATCCACCATTTTCCTTCCGTCAAGATCCATTCCGAGTAGCCGGCGGAGTATAAGTGTTGTTGTGGCATGGTGCCCGGTCCCGAATGCCATTTTCGGGTCGATGAGTATATCGTAGGTGCATTCAGGCACATCCTTGTGGAAGGATGAGTGTATCGCACACTGGTTGTCAATTACTATCGGCTTGAAGTAGTTCTTTTCCCATTCGGCGTTCCAGTCCTGACCTTCCACAATTGAATGGGAGTAGGTGATGGCTGTCTCCATTGGGAATTCGCGTATTATACGGTCGAGAGCGTCCGGATCGAAAGCCTCTTTACGTATATAAGCAGTGACCCCCGTGGAGTCGGGTACAAAGCTTTCATATCCCTCTTCCGCAAGCATTGCGGCGAGAATGTCGGTCAACGTCTCGGAACATGGTTCGAGTCCGAGCCTCACTTCTGTGTAATCATTCATAATGTATTCCATCCCCTGTGAGGGGACTAAGGCAATTGTAGTTATATTTGGCGAGGAGTATGAGGGGGGATGCTTATTTCCCTTTTATGGCTCGTGTCACCCTGAACAGCTTTCTGCCTGCACGCCAGGCGATCAGCATTATGTCGAGATATCCGAAAGCACCTACAACCTTGCCTATCAGTCCTTTCGGCGCGCCGGGTTTGAACCCTTTTTTTCGCATTCCGTCGATGCGTGATATTACACGTTCGCGGTTGAGCTCCATGCGGGCGGCTGTATAGGCGCGCACATAGCGAAGCTCATCAAGGGTGTAACCTGTCCATTCGGCGGTAGTATGCGGGAGTTGTTTGGAATTTGCCATGGTTACTTCAGGAATAATTGAGACAGAAAACGTGCTATCGGGTCAATCACCAGCTGCTTGCGTAGCAGCAGGGCAGCTATGAGCAACACTGCAAATATTCCTGCCATAATCATGCATGCTCCGAAGAGGCCGGTGCTTTTGGCGAGCAGCAGCAGCAATCCGAGTGCCACCAGGAAGATGACTATGGAGCCGACGGCAAAACATATCAGTACGATTGCGATGGTCGACAGGAGCACGGTGATCTTTTCCGTTGCTGTAAGTTTGGCGTAGTCAAGATTGAGATGAAGGGTCTCCTTTATCTCAATCCAGATGCTTGATAATTGTTCGCGGATTTCAGACATAAACAAGGGGTGGAGTGAGGAATGGTTGTAACACAATACAACAGGGGCACTATGAGATGTTGTGTCCATGTGCCCCTATATGTGATGTCGCGTGATTATACTGCTACAACGACGTTAATTGCCGTGTATATTAGTCGTCAATCTGAGTTGTCAGCTGCTCGACCAGGGCATCGATCTCATTGTCGGAGCAGAGTATGCCTTTCTTGCGGAGAAGGTCGGCGATGCGTGCACGGATGTCCTCACCCTTTTCTGGTGCGAAGAGGATGGCTGCGCCTGCGCCTACGATTGCGCCTCCGATGAATGCATAGAGCATGGATAAGTTTGACATAATGCTTGTGATTGTTAAGTTGTGTTAGAATAAGTAGTGATTAGTGCCTGCTTCTTAACGGCAGGAACAGCAGGGGGTGATTACTTGCCCAGTTCGTCAGCGATTTCGTTGGCGAGTTCCTCAAGTTTGCTCTTCTGGAGCTTGATGCCCTTGCTTTCGAGATATTTCACAATGTTCTTGCGGGTGTGTTCACCTTTCTCGGGGGCGAGAAGGAGTCCTACTGCGGCACCTGCTATGGCACCTCCTACTACTGCGAGCACAATGTTTAATGCTTTCATAACTGTTGTAATTTATTTATTTTGAGCCTGTGTGCCTGACGGCTTTCGGCGGGGTTAATAATCTATTTTCCTAACGCTGCCTCCCGGCTGAATGTTCACTGCGTAGGCAAAAATATTTTATGCCCTCTAAATTACTAACAATTTTCCCCCTCACCAAGTATTTAAGTTAAATTTTTTCGTAAGCCTATGCCAATTCGTCTATTAGTCTCTCTACCTGAGGTAGCACTGCCGCGTCGCCGTCGTTGATGATGAGGCGTGTGCGCCGATGGATGGTGGCTGGGATATAGGAGTCCTGTGATTTGATGCGGTCTGTCACCTGCGAGCGTGACATGGCGTTGCGGGCCATCACTCTTTGTATGCGCAGTTCTTCAGGGGCATCTACCTGCCATACCTCATCGACCATGGCGTCAAGACCGCTTTGATACAGGATTGCTGTCTCCACAAACCGTATTCCGGTTGCGCGGTCAGGGTGGCTGCTCCACATGGCGAGATGCTCCCTGACAGCTCCGTGTACGATACCGTTGAGGCATTCCAGTTTTTCAGCCGAGCTGAACACCTCCGCTGAGAGTGCTGCGCGGTCGATCTCTCCGTTGATTATGCATGATGGTGCGATGAGTTCGGCTATCGCACTCTTTATGGAGTCACTCCTGTCCATGAGCCGGCGCGCCTGTGTGTCGCAGTCGTATACCGGATATCCCATGGCACTTACTATGCGGCTCACTACGCTTTTTCCGCTTCCTATGCCTCCTGTTATCGCTATTAACCGTTCCATGGATCTATTGGGAGTCCTCGATTATGTATTCCACGCTTTCGGGACTGACCGATACGTTGTGGTATATGCTCGGCAGCATCGAAAGGCTTACGGGGATCTTGTTTCCGGGCATCTTCACATCCTCGTATTCCACAAACGCTTTCAGCGGGTATTCGTCGTTGTACGCGCTCATAGGCACAAGATACGACACCTCGACTTTGGAAGGGAATGTCACGAGGTTTTTGCCTGGAGGTACCCCTTGGGTGACTATGGTCGCCATGCGCTTGCGGGCTATAAGCGGCTCCACAGGCACGGTCACTATCACCTTGTCGGGGATTATTCTCACCCCTGTTATGGGTTTTACCTTGACTTCGAAGCGTGTGGTGTCCTTTAGCTCCGACTGTACTATAGGCTCGGTGCTCACAGCCTTGAGGGTATGGGGTATGCCGTTGGTTGAGTAGAGCGTCACGGAATCCACGTTGGCATACGGCCTGCCTGACACTATATATTGCAGATTGGGGTGTACGTCTGCCTGGATGTTAAGTTTGACCCTTACGCCTGGGCGGCTTGTGAATGGTATGTGGATTGAATCGGGACGGTAGGACACCAGTTCGATCCCTGGTCCGAAATATTCTCGGAGTCTGGAGTCTATGCGTGTTGCCGGCAGGTGCATGTAGTTGTCGGAGATGTTTTCCTTCCACTTGAATTTCACCGGCGATATCTTACCCCACAGAAAACGCAGCATCTGTGAGTCCTTGCCTTTGACGCTTACCGATAGTATCTCGGGAGCCTGCCCGATGAGGGTCACGCTGTCGGGCACCTCGGATATTTCAATCGGCACCTCGAAGTCCCTTTGCACCTCGGTGTCGAGCGACATGAACACCCAGAAAACAAAAGCCACAGCTACGAACATAAGATAGGTAAGCACATCCTTCCCCCTGCTGGAGCGAAGGGCTGTACTTACCTTATCTGCTGTATGTTGTAGCTTTTCTTTCATCGTTTATTTTTTCTCTCCCTGGGCAGCGTCCTCGGATGCCTGCTGGGCAGAGGGGTATACGGAGCCCTTGTCGATGGTGATGCGCACATCCTTGGAGATCTCAAGTGAGAATGTGGTGTCCTCGATGGAGCGTACCTTGCCGTATATGCCGCCTGCGGTCACAACGCGGTCGCCTACCTTGATGCCCTCGCGGAATTTCTTGATCTGGTTCTGTTTCTTCTGCTGGGGGCGGATCATGAAGAAATAGAAGATGGCGATGAGCACGACAATCATTACGATGTTGGCCCAGCCTGCCTGGTCTTGGAGAAGGATGGTGTTAAGCATGTCTTATAAGTTTTTTTAGTGTTTGGGTTATTCTGTTTTATTAAACGCTCGTAGGGCGTTGCGGGTTCTGTTCTGCTGCTTGGTGTGCAGAGAAAATGGGTGTCAGGCTTTCAGAAGGGTGCCTTCCTCCTTGAGATGTTTTGTCACCGAGTAGAGGATGCCGTTGATGAATGCTCCGCTGCGGGGAGTTGAATAGTAGTTGGCGATCTCGATATACTCGTTGAACGATACGGCAAGAGGTATGGAAGGATAGTTTATGATCTCGGTTATGGCTGTGATCATGATCACTATATCCATGAATGCCAGACGGTCGGCGTCCCAGCGGGAGGTGTTGACAAACTTCTCGATCAGCTCCTTGTACTCGTTGCAGTGCTTCACTGCATTGTTGAACAGGTCGGCTCCGAACCGGCTGTCCTCGTCATCCTTGTACATCGGCATGATAGGGTGCGATTTGCTGTTTTCGCCCTGCGATAGCATGCCTATGCGGCGTATGGTCTTGAGCACGAAGGTCCCCATCTCCTGAAGGTCGTCGTTCCAGTATATCGACCTTGACTCAAGGGCTTCGGCAAGGGCATCGGACGGGAGTATCACATCTTTATATAAGGCGCGCCACAATGCGGCATCCTCTTCAAGGGTCTTTTCGCCGGGCTTTGCCATATATTCCCGGTATATGTCCGATTCCAGGATGGCAGTGAGTAGATCTGTGATGAGTGAATCCTGTGCCACCCAGGTGACCTTTTTGTCCTCGATGAAGCTGCGGAACTCCTCGTTGGCTGAAAGCTCCTGCACATATTTGTTCTCTACAAATCTCATGTCGGGGTGCAGGTCCTCGTCGGTAGGGTAGAACTTATGCTTGGCGTTATCGAGACGCTCGGCCTGCTCATCGGTGATCTCCGAGGCAAGGAGAAGAAGATCGTGATACAGCTCGTACGCCTTTTCCATTGAATGGTCGAGCGAGTTGCGGGCATGGATCAAGAGCGAGCGGTTGTCGCCGTAGTTCCCTAATGTGGACTTGAGTGAGGCTATACCGCGCTCGAAGCCTGCCATGGTGAAATCCTCGTTTTCACGTGCGGCATTCATGAACGCCGGGTTCTTGGCAAACAGGTTTTCGACAATAGAGAGCCAGAGCACCACCTCATCATGAAGTGTAGGAGCCTTGATCTTGGCAAAGCTCTTGTAGGCTGGAAGTTCCGGGATTGCCTCGTAGATGGACGGGATGATGGCGTCGAACAGCTCGGGATTGGCACGTTCCTTTACTATGATATCGCGGATTTCGAAATTGGCGTTGAGCGACTTTGCCAGCTGGCCCTGGTTGATGTGCTTGATGCGGGCAAGTCCGCGGAGTGGGGATTCACGACGTCCGTTGGAGACATCTATCCCTGAAAGCTCAAGCACAAGCATAAGCAGGTCGAGGTATAGAGAGTAGCCGTACTTCTTGTCGCGGGAGGGGTGTTCCACCTGTGATTCGATGCGAAATTCGTTCTGCGAAAGAAGATAAGAGTAAAGCAGCTGCACTACCTTGATACGTATCAAAACTCGATTTATCATAATTTTTAAAGAGCTATTTCTTGAAATACACCGCAAAGGTACAAAAAATACCTCAATCACGCATAATCTTTTGTCACAGAAAATTTATTGAAAAAAGTTTGTGGCACGCTTTGCCGTGTCGGGAATAATCACTACCTTTGCACCGCCATTACGAATATAAGGCGTCCTACCAACGCCCCATTCAATTTCGTTAAATCATAATAACCACATTATAACAATGAAAGCAGACATCCATCCCTCCAACTACCGCGAAGTAGTATTCAAGGATATGTCAAACGATGAGATCTTCATCACACGTTCCACCGTAGCATCACGCGAGGAGATCGAAGTGGACGGCAAGACCTATCCTCTTGTGAAGCTTGAAATCACCAGCTCTTCTCACCCCTTCTTCACAGGAAAGCAGAAGCTCGTCGACACCGCAGGCCGCGTAGACAAGTTCATGAGCCGCTACGGCAACCGCACCAAGAAGAAATAATCCTGCCATCGTTCAGGCAGGCTAAATACGCCATAACGAATAAAAGCCGAGACGCATCCCCGATGCATCTCGGCTTTTATTATTCCAGATACTATTGTTTATTATTTTGAATTTAGGTCATATTTGATGTTGCAGTCGGCATAAAAATTGTAAAAATGGTTGAATGATAGATGTCTCTGTTATGGTGCTAAGGGGGGCAGTTTTTGTGGTTTTGACGGTTTTCGTGGTTTGAGCATTTACCTTTCGGAATTTTTCGCTAATTTTGTGAAAAATTCTATCTGTATATGGCTGACAATTCATTATTGATGCGGTTGGATGGCATCGAATCAAGGTTTGAGGAGGTGAGCACACTCATCACTGATCCTTCTGTGATTCAGGACATGAAGCGTTATGTGCGTCTCACCAAGGAGTACAAGGACCTTGAGAGGCTTACCGCTGTGACTCGCCGCTACCGTTCCCTCCTGGGCAATATCGACGAAGCACGTGAGGTACTTGACTCAGAGTCCGATCCGGAGCTGCGTCAGATGGCGAAGGATGAGCTTGATGAGGCCACCGAGTCATTGCCTGCTCTTGAGGAGGAGATCAAGCTCCTGCTTGTGCCTGCCGATCCGGAGGACTCTAAGAATGTGGTTCTGGAGATACGTGGTGGCACAGGTGGCGATGAGGCCGCCATATTTGCAGGCGACCTTTTCAAGATGTACTCCAAGTACTGCGAGTCAAAGGGCTGGAATGTGGCTGTGACAAGTTGCAGTGAGGGTGCCGCAGGTGGCTATAAAGAGATTGTTGTAAGTGTGACCGGCGACAATGTGTACGGCACAATGAAATATGAGAGCGGTGTACATCGTGTTCAGCGAGTTCCCGCTACCGAGACTCAGGGCAGAGTCCACACCTCGGCTGCTACGGTAGCTGTGCTCCCTGAGGCTGAGCCTTTCGATGTGGAGATCAACGAGGGTGAGATAAAGTGGGACACATTCCGTTCCGGTGGTGCCGGAGGTCAGAATGTCAATAAGGTGGAGTCTGGGGTGCGTCTGCGCTATATGTGGCGCAATCCGAACACCGGCGAGACCGAGGAGATACTCATAGAATGTACCGAGACGCGTGACCAGCCCAAGAATAAGGAGAGGGCATTGAGCCGTCTGCGCACATTCATATACGATAAGGAGCATCAGAAATATATCGACGATATAGCTTCCCGCCGAAAGACCATGGTGTCGACCGGCGACCGTTCGGCTAAGATACGTACCTACAACTACCCTCAGGGGCGTATCACCGATCACCGTATAAATTATACCATATACAATCTTCAGGCATTTATGGACGGAGACATCCAGGATGTAATCGATCAGCTCACCATCGCGGAGAATGCCGAAAAGCTCAAGGCTGCCGAACTGTAGTGGATTTCTCCTGCTCATTTAAGGCCGTTTGAATCATAAACCACAATTATCTCCTCAAAAATGGATACCATACCGACACAGACAAATATTGATCCCAAGCATAAGAAGTCAAAGATATCATTTGACATGCTTGTCCATGCAGTGCGTGATGCATGGCATCGATTCCCTGTCACGGTGGTCTACATTGCCTACCTTGCATTGTGGTCAGTGATACAGATAATCGGAGATTTCTTTGGTGACGATAATCTTGTTGCATCCCTCTGGTATCTCGGTTCCATGGGTGTGCCGTTGTCGCTTGCAGTGTATCTATGGTGTGAATATCTGCGACGTCCGTCACGCTTGCCCATGATGATCGCCAATCTGTTGCTTGTCGCTGACTGTATCTGCATTTTCTGTTTCGAATCCAGCTTGGGCATGGCATGGAATGTGGGTAGGGGGGCGATGTTTGCGGCATTGGCTGTTGCGATTATCTTTATACCGTCACGTAGTCCAATGGCGTGGAATTTCTCTAATTCACAGGTCACAGGGCTTATCATTGCTGCTGCGTTCGGTTGGGCGTTCATGCTTGCCTTGGGTGCGATATTTATGACTATTAACGGGCTTTTCGGTCTGGATATATGGAAGCCGATGGCTTGTGCCCAGGCAGTCTGTGCCGGGTCTGTGCCCGCTGTGATATTCCTCCATCTTATACCACGCAGGGATGAATCCGAGAGGGATGAAAAAGCGTTCTTCGCTACAAAATTCCAGTGCGGCACTGCGAAATATTTCTTTCTGATGGTCACAGTCATATACATGGCTATATTGTATGTATATGGTTTCAAGATACTTTTCACCTGGGAGCTGCCGCGAGGAATAGTGTCATTGTCGGTCACCGGGCTTACAGCCGCGGTATTTGTCACACTGTTTTTTCTTGAGGGTGTGCGTCGCACTCATCCAACCGACAGTCTCACCCTCAAGGCTATACGAGTCCTTCCTGTGGCGATGATCCCGCTTCTTGTGTTGATGAGTGTGGCTGTCCTGTATAGAATAGGGGAGTATGGGCTTACAGTATCCCGGCTGTATGTCCTTACGTTCAACCTGTGGTGCTATGGGGTGTTCATCTATCTCATGGTCCGTCGTCCGCGCATTTATAACGCGGTGGCGATATCTTTTGCCGTGGTGTTCCTTGCCACATCGATTGTTCCATACTTCAACTTCACCACCCTTTCCGATGTGATGATGCAACGCAAGCTCCGGGAAAGGCTCGTTGAACTTGGATTCACTGAATTTCCTGTAAGCGAGGAAGCTTTCATTCCGGTGTTTGAACGTCTCGACAGTCGTGACCGTATGGACCTGCGCTCCATAGTAAAGGAGCTCGACAGGCATGGCAATCAATCCGGTCTTGATGGCATAATTGAACCCTCGTTATATACCGGACATAATTCTGTCATTTACAGTTATAGAAATGATAATGAGGGGTCGGCACAAAAAAGTGTTGATCTCAACTACCAGAAATCCGATGTGAGTATCCCTGACGGATTCCGGAAAGTGGATCAGTTGAACGAATACATGTCAAAGCTGGATGTAGACAATCGCAATGGTGCCATAAGCTTAGGGGGCACGGAGTTTCTGTTGCCTGCCGACAGCCTCATACATCTGTCCGATTCTGTCTATGAGCCGGTGATCTTGCATGCGGCTTCCGGAACTCCCGACACAGTGTTTGTGGCTGAAAGGATATCTTTCTATTATGTCCCTGCCACCTGGAGTGGCAAGCGTGAGGTGACATCCCTGAATATTTACGGATATAAATTCACCAGATAATAATCAAAATATAATTACATATTTGTTATGAACCGTACCGAACTTCTTGAAAACATCCGTCGCAAAGGCTCTTTCCTGTGTGTAGGGCTTGACACTGACATTAAGAAGATTCCAGAGCATCTGAGAAATGTTGAAGACCCTATCTTCACTTTCAATAAGGCTATCATTGATGCGACTGCGCCATACTGTGTGGCGTATAAGCCTAACACCGCTTTCTATGAGAGCCTTGGCGTGGAAGGATGGAGCGCGCTCGACCGCACAGTCAAGTATATCCGTGACAACTATCCTGACCAGTTCATAATCGCGGATGCGAAACGTGGCGACATAGGCAACACATCCTCGCTCTATGCCCGCGCATTCTTTGAGAACATGGGGGTGGATGCTCTCACCGTAGCTCCTTATATGGGCTTCGACAGTGTGAAACCGTTTATGGATTATTCCGGACGCTGGGTGATACTTCTTGCCCTCACATCCAATCCGGGGAGCCGTGATTTCCAGTTCCTTTCCGACATGACCGGCACACGCCTGTTTGAGCATGTGATTGAGACGGCACGCAAGTGGGGCAATGAGGATCAGCTGATGTTTGTCGTAGGAGCCACTCAGGGAGCCATGTTCTCCGAAGTGCGCCGTGTAGCCCCCGACAACTTCCTGCTCGTTCCGGGAGTCGGAGCGCAGGGTGGAAGCCTTGAGGAAGTAGCCAAGTGGGGCATGACACGTGAGTGCGGACTCCTTGTCAACTCTTCGCGCGGTATAATATACGCCTCGCAGGGCGAGGACTTTGCCGAGGTGGCAGCTGCCGAAGCTCGCAAGTTGCGTGACAACATGACAATGCTCCTTTCCGCCCACGGAGTAATCTAAAAAATCAGACCAAAGGGATATATTAAATAAGACCAGAGGACCAGAGATCTAAAGACAGGAGAACAGGAGAACAATTCAGGGAGAACGAAATATAGATTCAAAAATATGGCTCTATGGTTCTCTGGTCTGAAAGTTCCCCTGTTCTCCTGTCTTTAGATCTCTGGTCCTATGGTCTTTGATTATAGACTTTTGGTCCCCCTGTCTATAGCCCTTTGGTCCTCTGGTCTTATTTAATCTCTGGTCTTATCTATTTCTCTTGTCTCGTGATGAGAGAAACTGCGGTAGGATGATGGAGCAAGATTCAGCTTGCCGACAGCGCGCAGCAGTTTGCGTAGCGAAGTGATAAACTCCTGGCTCTCCTGAAGGACATTAAGGTAGACATACGCTACAGTAAGATCGGAGGCATCACCCTTTTGCAGCAGGTCATATACTTCACGAGTGCTGTAAGTAAGCTCATCCTTCACTTTATCGCAGCGAGTGCGTAGCGAGTCGATAGTCTCCGGATCGTATACCTCAATAGCCTTCTCTGAATCGAGAATGGTCTGGTTTATCTTCTCGCAAAGACGCATAAACTTATCATGAAACTGCATCGGTAGCGGGCGGAAATTGTTTTCTACATGCTCCTTGCACACTTCATTGATACGGCGCAGTGAATAGGTCATCGACATTGCCATATTGTTGCTCAGGTGAAACCACGTGTTCTTCTCCATGGCGGTCCCGGTCGGCAGCAGCCTCATGCACAGGGTAAGTTTTCGCCGCTGTCCTTTAAGCACATCCTTTTCAGTGACGAGAGCCTTCTCCGAGCGCGACAGCAACTTTGTGTTATCGTTGATGAACCCGGCGGTGACATCGCTGTAGGTCTGTGCAGCGAACTGCAGGAACATTCTCTGCTTCTCGTTGATGTATATTCTCAGCAGAGGCCACACCTCGGTTTTGTCTTCGGTCGACAGAATGGTCTGAAACAGGGTGTCTTTCTCCGTTTCCTGCTGTTTTTTGCGGAAACGTATGTTGCTGCGTATGAGCATGACTACAGAAATAATGCCACCAGCTATCATGACCGGTACACCCCCTTTGTGCATCAGGCACACCACTATTCCGGCTCCTATGAATGCCATTCCGGCAGTGATGAACCATCCTCCTATCACTGATATGACACCCGTGATGCGGAACACTGCGCTTTCCCTGCCCCATGCCCTGTCAGCGAGTGAAGTACCCATAGCCACCATGAAAGTCACGAAAGTGGTAGAGAGTGGGAGTTTCATCGATGTTCCCCAGGCTATGAGCATACTTGCCAGCATCAGGTTGACCGAGCCGCGCACAAGGTCGAAAGCGGCACCGTCCTCAGCCTGCGATACGGAGGGGTCCATACGCTTTGCTATCCAGCGTTTCACACCTGAAGGGGCATGCTCATTTATCCATCCGTAGGTGTTCAGTGCTCCGCGCACGAGTTTTCTACCTATTCTTGATGAGCCGAACATCTCATCTCCCTGGTTCTGCGCGCTCAGCCCCACGGATGTGCGGGTCACCTGGCGAGCTTTCCTGGATGTGGCGAGAGCTATCACCATTATCATGCCCGCCCCTATTAGAAAATAGAACGGAGTGTCGGCAGGTCCGTTGAGGCTCACCATATTGAAGGCTCCTGGGTTGCCGGCTCCGTTGGCGGCATAGTCCTGATAGGATGCAAGCGATGTGAGGGGTATGCCTATAAAGTTTACGAGGTCGTTCCCTGCAAATGCCATGGCGAGTGAGAAAGTGCCCAACAGGACTACCATCTTGAACACATTGACCTTGAGCAGATGCAGAATCTGTGACAGCAGTGTGAATCCTGCGAGACATATCCCGAGTATTATTGCTGTGTTGGCTGATATCCAGCCTTTGACTTCAGGAGTCATTATCGAGAGGTCCTTGATGCCCTTTAGCAGCATGAAGTAAACTATAGCAGTGCAGGCTATCCCTCCGAAGAGCCCAACTTTCCATTTCAGTCGGCTTTTGTATTCAAAGGTGAAAATAAGCCTCGAAAGGAATTGTACCAGAGTGCCGAACACGAACGCTATGGCAACGGAAAGGAATATTCCCAGTATTACCGACAGGGCTTTCTCGGTGTTGAGCAGATCGCCCATTCCGAAAGTGCTCTCGGGAGCGGCTATCTTGAAGAGTGCCACCACAAAGGTTGCGCCAAGGAGTTCGAACACCATTGACACCGTGGTCGATGTGGGCATCCCGAGCGAATTGAATATGTCGAGAAGGATGATATCAGTAACCATCACAGCCATGAATATGGCTATCACATCGTAGAATGACAGGTTTTCAGGGCGGAATATTCCGTGGCGCGCCACGTCCATCATGCCGTTGCTCATGGCGGCTCCGATGAACACACCTATAGCCGCCACGAATATTATCCTCTTGAACGATGCTGCCTTGGAACCTACTGCGGAGGTGAGGAAATTTACAGCGTCATTGCTGACTCCCACCGAGAGGTCAAACACTGCAAGAATGAACAGGAATATGACAATTCCGAGAAATACTATATCCATAAATATGCCGATTTATATCTATCTGTACAAAATTCGGCATATTATGTTTAATAATTATTTCTAAAATGTTGCGTTTTTGTTAACAGCGGTTTTGATTTGGCTCAGGTGCATGACTCGCCATGCATCTCCTGACGGATTTTCCCTAACCTGAACCGGAATGTCAGTCCGTTGTTGTTGAACGCCTTTATCTCCCCTCCATGGATTGCTACGGCATTGCGGACGATAGCCAGTCCCAGCCCTGTGCCTCCGGCTGCTCTGGAGCGTCCCTTGTCGATACGGTAGAACCGTTCGAATATATGCGGCATATGCTCCTCGGCTATTCCGCATCCGTTGTCGCTCACTGTGAAACGTCCCTCGCGGTCAGCTCTGATGGTGATTTCCGTGCATCCGCTGTAGGATATGGCATTGTCTATGAGGTTGCGGAATATCGATTCAAGCAGGGCCGTATTCCCCATGACAGTAAGCTGCGGGACCTCCAGACTGATGTGTGCCTCGGTTCTTATCTGTTCCTCCTCCACGATACCCTTTATCAGTGCGGTAAGATCCACAGTCTCCTTGGCTATCATTTCCGCGCCTTCGTCCATTCTTGTGATAGTCGAAACATCCTTAAGCAGTGAGCTGAGACGCCTTGTGTTGGCGAAAAGACGCTCTATGAATTCACGTTTCTTCTCTTCCGGCAAGTCGGGGCAGTCGCGTAGCAGCTCCAGGCTCACCATCATTGATGCCACCGGGGTCTTGAGCTCATGGTTGATATTATTGGTGAGCTGTTTCTTCAGGCGTATCTTGTCCTTTTCCTGGCGCATCGCCTCGTTGTGGCGTTCGTCGCGCTGGATGTATAGCCTTACTATGTGGCTGGCTATGCTGCCGAGTTCATCATGTGGGAATGCCTCTTCCTCGAATATGCGTTCCCCCTTCTCTGCCCTTTGGGCGAATCGGTTGAGCCTGACTATGCTTTTGGATATGCGTCGTGTCACCAGATAGCCCACCATGCTGATTATCACGGTTACTACGAGCATTGTCCACAGCAATGTGCTGTCGGCACGCAGAAATTCCTCAAGCTTGTGTGTATAAGGGGCGGCTGAGCGTACCACAGTACCGTTGTCACCCAGTCGTGCGGAATAGAAATAGTCGGCATCATCGCTCTCGGAATGGCGTCCTATTATGTGCCCTGTCCCATGTTTGCGTGCGTCGGTCACCTCGGGGCGGGAGTTATGGTTGGCGGTGGGGAACGGCGTGCTGGAGTTGTTGTCAAACATCACATTCCCCTCCCGGTCTATTATGGTGATGCGCAGTCCGTCGGTGCTTTTGTCCATGCTCCCTGCTATATCGTCGATAGGATCGCTGTGGCGCATGGCGTCGATTATGCGGAGGTTGTGCATCTGTAGTTCCGTGTCAAGAAGCTGTGCCTTGAACTCCTTTTCCCTATGGTATTGGAACACCATGAATATCCCCACCAGCCCCCAGCACAGAAGCAGCACAGTGAGAAGCACCCTTGAGTGGAACGAAAGTTTAATCCTGCCAGCCATATCCGTATCCTGAGCGTGAGGTTATGCATTTGCCGTAGTTGCCGAGCTTTGCGCGGAGGCGTGTGATGTGCACATCCACGGTGCGGTCCGACACCACCGTCCTCTCGGGCCATATCTTTGCCAGGAGCTCTTCGCGAGTGAATATCCTTCCGGGGTTCTCAAGAAGCATGGCGAGGATCTCGAATTCCTTTCGGGGGAGTTTAAGCGGCACGCCGTCGGCGGTGCATGTGAGGGTGTTTCTGTCGCAGGTCACGCCGTCAGATGCTGCGTGGCGGGGAGGCACACGGCGTAGCACAGCCTCGATCCTTGCAAGGACATTTTTCAGGGAGTACGGTTTTGCGATGTAATCGTCAGCGCCTAAATTGAGTCCCGCCACCATATCGTCATCATTGTCCTTGGCTGTCAGGAATATTATGGGTACGGATGCTGTGAGCGGATTCTCCCTGACATTCATGGCAAGATCGGTACCGCTCATCTCTCCCATCATTATGTCAAGAAGCAGCAGGTCATAGCGCGTGAGGTTCAGGAGCGATGCCTCCTCGGCACTCGGAGCCGTATCCACGTCATAGCCTTGCAGTTCGAGATAGGTGCCGAGTCCGGCACGAAGGTCATCTTCATCATCCACAATAAGTATCCTTGCCATAAGTTATTGTCGTATAGTCCTGGTCGGTTTGGGTTGCTTTGGTGTTGTTTATATGCCAAATTTACGGAGAATTCGTGAGATTATGGCATCATGCGGTAAAATTAGTCAATTTATTTTTTAGGGATATGTTTGTTTTTGACTTTTAATAAAAATCAAACGGCATGGAAAATCCGGGATTTTTATGTACCTTTGTAAGTTATGAAATTCCAGCTGACTTCACAATATCAACCCACCGGCGACCAGCCGCAGGCAATAGAGCAATTGGTCAACGGCATCAAGGCGGGCGACAAGGCACAGACACTCCTTGGCGTCACCGGCTCGGGAAAGACGTTTACAATGGCAAACGTCATAGCCAGGGTTGAGAAGCCCACTCTCATTCTCAGCCACAACAAGACTCTTGCCGCTCAGCTCTATGGCGAGTTCAAGAACTTTTTCCCTGAAAATTCGGTGCAGTACTTCGTGTCCTATTACGATTACTATCAGCCGGAAGCCTATATCCCCACTGTCGATAAATACATCGAGAAGGACCTGATGATCAACGAAGAGATTGACCGTCTGCGCCTTTCCACTGTCTCGGCACTCCTTTCGGGGCGTAAGGATGTGATAGTGGTGTCATCGGTGTCATGTCTCTATGGCATGGGCAATCCTGAGGATTTCGACAGCAATGTGATAAAGATATCCGTAGGGCAGAAGATCGCACGCAACAAGTTTCTCCGCACTCTCAGCAGCTCATTGTATTCACGCAATGAGATCGAACTGTCACGCGGCACATTCCGTGTGAAGGGCGACACCGTCGACATCCGTCTTGCCTATGAGGAGATCATAGTGCGTGTTACATTCTGGGGCGATGAGATTGAGTCGATCAAGACCATCCATCCGTCCGATAACACGTCGCTCGGCTCCCACAATGAGTTCCAGATATATCCTGCCAACCTTTTTGTCACCTCTCCCGAAAGGATGGGGTCGGCAATAGGGCAGATAGAGCTCGACCTTGGCGAGCAGTACAACTTCTTCATTCGCGAAGCGAGGGAGATGGAGGCGAAACGTCTGCTGGAGCGTGTGACTTACGATGTGGAGATGCTCCGTGAGCTGGGGCATTGTTCAGGTATAGAGAATTATTCACGATATTTCGACGGTCGTCAGCCTGGTATGCGTCCTTTCTGTCTCCTCGACTATTTCCCGAAGGATTTCCTTACCATTATCGACGAGAGCCACGTCACTCTTCCGCAGTGTCGTGCGATGTATGGCGGTGACCTTTCGCGTAAGATGAATCTTGTGGAGTATGGTTTCCGCCTCCCTGCGGCTCTTGACAACCGTCCGTTGCGTTTCGAGGAGTTTGAGCGTCTCACGCCCCAGGTTCTCTATGTGAGTGCCACTCCTGCCGATTATGAACTGGAGAAGTGCGAAGGGGTTGTGGTGGAGCAGATCATACGCCCCACCGGGCTTCTCGATCCGGTCATAGAGGTGCGTCCGTCGCTCAACCAGATCGACGATCTTCTCAACGAGATCAATGACCGTGTGGAGCGTGACGAGCGTGTGCTCGTGACCACTCTCACAAAGCGCATGGCTGAGGAGCTCAACGATTATCTGTTACGCTTGCGCATAAAGACCGCTTATATACACAGTGATGTCGACACCCTCGACCGCATAAAGATTCTCGACGGGCTGAGGGCAGGAGAGTTTGACGTGCTCATCGGGGTCAATCTTCTGCGAGAGGGGCTTGACCTTCCTGAAGTGTCACTGGTGGCTATCCTTGACGCCGACAAGGAGGGATTCCTCCGTTCTCACCGATCCCTTACACAGACGGTGGGGCGTGCGGCGCGTAACCTCAATGGCACAGTCATAATGTATGCCGACAAGATCACCGACTCCATGCAGCAGACTATCGATGAGACATCGCGGCGACGCTCTGTTCAGCTCGCCTACAATGAGGAGCATGGCATAACACCCCAGGCAATAGTCAAGGCGCGCAATGTCATTATCGGACTCGACACCGATGAGATACTTCCGCAGGGCAAGCCCGGGCAGGGACGCTCGTCAGCAAAAGGTGCCGGAACTTTCGGACGAGGTAAGAGCGCGCAGCCTGTGCCGTATGCCGGAGAATACTCTTCGAGAGTGGATGTCGCAGCCGATCCTGTCATGCCTTATCTGTCGGCTGATGCTCTGCGCAAGCTCATCGAGAAACGCCGTGTGGAGATGGTTGACGCTGCAAAAAATATGAACTTTATCGAGGCGGCACAGATGCGTGACGAGATCATCGCCATGGAGGACCGCCTTTCCAAAATGCCTGCTGAATAATGATACCGAGAGTCGATGCATATTTGCCTACGAGTGTCAAGGAGATGAAGATTCTTGGCTGGGACAGTGTGGACGTAGTGCTGTTTTCAGGTGATGCCTATGTGGATCATCCTTCGTTTGGGGCTGCTGTGATAGGGCGTACGCTACAGGCTGCCGGTTACAGGGTGGCTATAGTCCCGCAGCCCAACTGGCAGGACGACCTGCGCGATTTCCGCAAGTTCGGTGCACCGCGCCTGTTCTTTGGGGTCTCTGCCGGAGCCATGGACTCCATGGTCAATCATTACACTGCTGCTCGTCGTCGTCGCAGTGACGATGCCTACACCCCGGGAGGGCGTCATGGCGCGCGTCCCGACTATCCGACTGTAGTGTACTCCGACATACTCAGGAGACTGTTTCCGGGTACCCCCATCATAGCCGGAGGCATTGAGGCTTCGATGCGCCGTCTGTCTCATTACGATTATTGGGAGGACCGTCTGCGTCCGTCGCTGCTCATTGATTGTAGTGCTGACCTCATATCCTATGGGATGGGTGAGAAGTGTGTCGTAGAGATTGCACGGCATATCGACAGCGGTGAGTCGCTTGATTCGCTCACATGCCTGCCTCAGACTGTCATACGCACCTCTGCTCCTGGCATGGATTGCCGTGAGGGTAAGATATATGTGGGCGATCAGGACATTGTGCTCCACAGTTATGAGCGTTGCCAGGCCGACAAGCGTTGCCAGGCTGAGAATTTCAGGCATATCGAGCAGCAGAGCAATTCGATGCACGGAAAGACTCTGTGGCAGCGTCACGGCGACATATGGATAAAGGTCAATCCCATGTATCCTCCCATGACCACCGAGGAGGTCGATGCGTCATTCGACCTCCCTTACACTCGTCTCCCTCATCCGCGCTACAAAGGTAAACGCATTCCTGCCTACGATATGATACGTCATTCGGTCAACATCCATCGCGGATGTTTCGGCGGATGCTCATTCTGTACCATTTCGGCTCATCAGGGCAAGTTCATTGCCTCGCGCAGTAAGGAATCTGTGCTCCGTGAGGTGCGGCAGGTCACCCGGATGGATGATTTCAAAGGCTATCTCAGCGATGTTGGCGGGCCGAGTGCCAATATGTACCGGCTTGGCGGAAAGGACCGTTCGCTATGCGAGAAATGCCTTAAGCCATCATGCCTGCATCCGTCTGTGTGCCCTAATCTCAACACCGATCATCGTCCGCTTCTCGATCTCTACCATGCCGTTGATGATGTGCCTGGAGTCAAGAAGTCATTCATAGGGAGCGGTGTGCGTTACGACCTCTCCATGCATCATACAGGTGATGGGGAGATCGACCGTGCCAACCGTCAGTATAACGAGGAACTTATCACATCCCACGTGTCGGGCAGGCTTAAAGTGGCTCCGGAACACACTTCCGATGTGGTGCTCGACATTATGCGTAAGCCCACGTTCAGGCTTTATCACGAGTTCTCACGATTCTTCAGTAGGGTCAATTCTGCCCATGGGCTGAAACAGCAGCTCATACCATATTTCATATCCTCCCATCCGGGATGTCGTGAAGTCGACATGGCAGAGCTCGCTGCCGAGACCAAGAGTCTTGACCTGCATCTGGAGCAGGTGCAGGATTTCACTCCCACACCCATGACTCTTTCCACCGAGATATATTATACCGGGTTCCATCCTTACACTTTGAAGCCGGTGTTTACTGCGACTGATCCGGAAGCCAAGAAAGCCCAGCGCAAATATTTCTTCTGGTATGATCCCTCCTACCGTCAGGACATCACACGCTCCCTTATGCGCATGCATCGCACTGACCTTCTCGCACGTCTCTTCCCGCGTTCCGCCTCCTATCCATACAGAAAAAAGTAGATTGCAATGTCTGCCTGGCTGTACCCTAAGCTGTTTATCCGTTGATACATAGGTGTTGACGGAGACATCTTGCATAGGCACTATTGCAAAGAATGGTGCCTATGTTTTTGTGATGTCGTAAAAATTCATTACATTTGTGAAAAATTTTTAATCTTCCAATAGTTTTTATCACCGGATTATATTCAGATAAACCAAAATAAAACTAAGTCTAATCATCTAACCAGTCATCAATTATGTTAAAGAGACTCCTCCTAACAGCCGCAGCCGTATGGCTTAACTGTATGGTGTCGCTCGCAGCAGCTGACGATGTCACGTGTAAAGGCGTGCTGGTAAATGAGGTGGGCGAGCCTATCATTGGCGCGACTATCACAGTTCCCGGCACAAAAGTTGTCACCACTACCGACATCGATGGTAACTTCTCTTTCTCTGCTCCAAAGGGAAAGAAGGTTCATATCAATTACATAGGCTATAAGCCTCTCGACCTTGAGGTTGCGTCCGATCTCGGTCAGGTTGCAATGGATGTAGCATCCGAAATGCTTCAGGACGTTGTGGTTACACAGTCTATAGCACGTACGCGTAAGACCCCTGTGGCTGTGTCGGCTGTGAATGCCGAGACTCTTGAGATCAAGCTCGGCAACCAGGAGCTTCCCGAGGTGCTCAAGACCACTCCCGGTGTATGGGCCACAAAGGACGGCGGCGGTTTCGGCGATGCCAAGATCAATATCCGCGGTTTCCGTTCCAACAACACTGCCACCATGGTCAATGGTGTGCCTGTCAACGATATGGAATGGGGCGGTATCTACTGGTCCAACTGGAGCGGACTCGGTGATGTCACCTCATCGATGCAGGTACAGCGCGGTCTCGGAGCCACAATCATATCGTCACCCTCATTCGGCGGTACCATCAATATGATCACCAAGGGCCTCGATGCAAAGAGAGGCGGCACAGCCTGGTACGGACTTGGCAACGATAACTCCATGAACTATGGTATATCGTTCTCTACAGGTCTGATGAAGAACGGCTGGGCTCTAACATTCCTCGGTGCGCGCAAGACCGGCGACGGATACATCCAGGGCACCGACTATGAGGCTTACAGCTACTTCCTCAACATATCCAAGCGTCTCAACGATAACAATCAGATCTCTCTTACTGTGACCGGCGCGCCTCAGACCCACAACAAGCGTAACTCAGCCAACGGTCTGTCAATAAAGGAATGGCAGAATGTGGCTAACTTCATGCCTAAGGGTGAGGCTTACCGATACAATCCTACCTATGGTCTGGGCTTGAACGGTGAGGAGAAGTCGTCACAGTACAATGTGTACAACAAGCCTGTGGCTATGGTCAACCATGTATGGCAGATCAACCACAAGTCATCGCTGTCGTCAGTAGCCTATGCTTCACTCGGAAGCGGTTACGGTTCCAGCGGTCAGGGCTACAGCTCGTCTTATAGGAATCTGTGGTATGGTGCCACAGACGGTGCCCTTAACTGGAGTACTGTCGAGAGCAACGGTGTGACTTACAATCTGCGTCATGGCAACGGTATGTTCGCCTACGATCAGATTCAGCTTATGAACCAGAACAGCACCACCGGATCTCTCATGGCTATGTCGAATTCCGTGAATAACCATAAATGGTTCGGCTTCATCTCCAACTATAAGAATGAGCTAACTGAGAATCTTGCAGTCACAGCCGGTGTCGATGTGCGCTATTACAAGGGATACCACACCAATGAGCTTTCCGATCTCTACAATGGAGCTTACTTCATTGATGAGACTCGTTCCAACAAGAATGTGACCCGTACATTCGCCACTCCTGAGGCAAAGCTCGCGTGGCAGCGTGAGAAGCTTGGTGTAGGCGATGTGGTATATCGCGACTGGGACAGCCGTATCTGGCAGGAAGGTGTGTATGCCCAGGCTGAGTATCAGGCTCTTGACAAGAAGCTCAACCTTGTTCTCGCCGGTGCCATGAACCTTAACACCTACACTCGTTACGAGAATTTCTATGTCGATGAGGAATTCAGCAAGTCACCTACAAAGACTTTCTTTGCCGGTAACATCAAGGCTGGAGCCAACTATAACATCAACCGTTACAACAACGTGTATGTCAACGGCGGTTACATCACCCGCGCCCCATACCTCCAGTATGGAGTGTTCGTGTCCCCTGCCAACTCCAATGCCATCAACCCCGATCCGCGCAACGAGAAAGTCGCTGCTGTAGAGGTTGGCTATGAGTTCCATTCTCCCAAGTTCACTGCTCAGCTCAACGGCTATTATACAATGTGGATGGACCGTACCATGGTCACTTCTGGTACTTCGGAGTATGACGGCACACGCTATTCCGCTACCATGAACGGTGTGGACTCACGCTATATGGGTGTGGAACTCAATTTCGTCTACAAGCCTTTCAAGTGGATGGAGCTTTCAGGTATGCTGTCGATCGCTGACAACACCTGGCAGAACGACCCCATTGGTTACTACTACAACAGCCAGGGTGAGGCTCTTTCATCTCTCGGCGACCGTGACACAGCTCCTGCCACCACAACCCCTCTTGCCGAGGATCATCTCAATGCCACTATCGTGCAGAAGGGCATAAAGGTGGGCGGTTCGGCTCAGACCACAGGTGCTCTTGGTGTTCAGTTCAAGCCTTTCCGCGGATTCCGTATCGGCACCGACTGGACATTCAATGCACGCAACTACAGCGACTTCACTCTCAACTCTCGTAGCGATGTGTCCCTCTCCCCGGGCAAGCCTCTAATTATCAGCGAGCCTTGGAAGATTCCTTTCGGCAATCAGCTCGATATCAATGCAAGCTACAATTTCCCGATTACCGACAATGTACGCTGCACATTCTCAGCCAACGTGTATAATGCATTCAACAATTACTATGTTATGGATGCCTACACCAACTATTCTACCGTCGGCACATGGGAAAATGCTTTCAGAGTCATCTACAGCTACGGACGTACATTCAACCTTCGTGCTAAACTTTACTTCTAACCGAGCACCCACTCATAACGTATAAATACAATTATGAATAAGAATATTCTTAACGCAGTCATTGTAGGCTCACTCGCTATGGGGCTTGCAAGTTGCGACGAAAACTCTTGGAATGACCATTATCTGAATGGATTTGAGGGGGGGGTAGATTACAATAACAAGGAGACCGGCTCATATACTGTCTCTGATGCCGACTATGCAGCTATCGCCAAGATGCTGGAAGGTGAGGCTGCCGACGATGCCGAAAAGGCGGCTGCCAAGGCGATTGCAGCCAACCTGTATTTCGACAAGTCTGGCATATATCCTGCTGATGTTGTTCTCCCTCTGTTTTTTGACACTTCTTCATTCCCTTACTATCTTGCATCCAACGGTTCTGCTGTCGATGTGACCTATCGTGAGGCTGGAGCAGTGCCCGCCGAGATCACCAATATCGGAGCTGCCAAGTCACTCTCTGTCGGAAAGGCTCAGTACAAGGCTGCCTGGGGCGGTGATATCGATTTCGATCAGGCGTATCCCGAGAATTTCAATCCTGCAAAGGATCTGCTTGATGTGCTCTCTGACGGTTACAGCAATCCCGGCGAGGGTGACTATGCGGTGGTCAATTACAATGTCGTAGTAGGTACCCCCGACTTTAATTCCGGAAAACTCTTTCTGGAGGAGCCTTTCGCTGAAGGTCAGGGACAATTTACCATTGACAATATTTTGCTCCCCGAAGGCAGCACTTATGTATGGAAGTTTGATGACCGTGGCTACATGAAAGCTTCAGCTTTTGTTGGGGGTGCCAATAAAGCTTCCGATGCATGGCTCATCTCTCCAGAGATTGACCTTCCCGCCGACGCCAATGCCTATCTGACATTTGATCAGGCTTGGAATTTCTTCAAGGATGCGGCAACAGCTGCAAAGGAGAACACTGTCGCTGTACGCGAAGTGGGCGGAGAATGGAACAATCTTACACCCGAAGCTGTGCCTGAGAGTCTGAGTTGGACTTTCGTAAACTCCGGCAAGATCGATCTTAAGGCTTATAACGGAAAGAAGATTCAGATCGGTTTCCGTTACACAAGCACAGCTGAAAAGTCTGGCACCACCGAAATCAGAAACGTGAAGATCGCTTCCGGTGCCGATATCCCTATGGTGACCAACCATGCTCTTTACTGCTTCGATGGTTCGGACTGGGCAGTTCCTGCCAACGCTTGCATGCTCCAGCCTGCCGACTATGAGGCTATGGGCTTCAAGAATGACAAACTTGAGAATCCTCAGGCTTATATCCCCGCTTATCTTAAGCAGAAGTTCCCCTATGCTCAGCAGGGTGCTCAGAAATATGTGGTCTACAACGGCAAGACTGTTTCGCTCTTCGTGTTCGACGGTGCTGTATGGACTCTCAATGATAACGGTCTTAAGACTGTCACCGGACATTTCGAAAAGCAGAATGGCAAATGGGTGTTCATCAAATATGTCGGAGAGGCTATTTTTGACGAATTCAATGAAGAGGTCATCAAGCTTGACAAGAGCTACATTCTCGTGTCGGAAAATATCTGCATGAAGCCTCTTGATTCCGGCAAGTCATACGGATACATGAACACCACCGGTGTCTCCATCTCTGATGGTCAGATCATCCTTCCTGGCGATGCCAATGCGTTCACATTCGTATCAACCTTTGTTAAGGATGATGTGAAGTATGAGGCTCCTGAAGGAAAGTTCATGATCCTGGGATCGGATGGACGTTATATTTATATGCAGGGCACATACGATAGCTTCAATGTCAAGAACGAGCCGGCTATAGCAGATGGCGGTGCGATCGCTGACGGCTATCTCTGGACCGCTAAGCGCAATGCCGACGGCACATGGGCTATTGTCAACTGCTTCAGCGAAAAGACAATCGCTTATTCTCCTGATCACACCAGCTTCGGTGCATACAGTGCTCTCAGCGAAAAACGCCTGACCCCCTACCTCTACATTATGCAGTAACATATCCTCTGCATAAACACAACACAATCCCCCCATTCTGGCAATCAGCCAGAATGGGGGGATTGTGTTGTGTTACCCGGTAATGATAGTAGTAGTGGTTCAGACAGTATATTGATTATATTATTAGCATGGTTACACCAATAATTATAGAAAAATTAAGGAATAAGAGAGTGTGTCATAATACTCAATTATAAATACATTACCCCTGCTACAGCTATCTGTGGCAGGGGTAATGTATTCAAAAGGTTGTTCTTATCAGCCCCAATGAGTCTTTTGTCAGTAGGTCAAAGCACCCTGAACATATATGACAGTGTCACTTCTATAGATGATCCGCGCGATGCTGCGAAGAAATCACGTTTGGTGGCTTTGAATATATTGCCGATACCGAAATAATATCTTCCCTCAAGCTGGATGCTGTTACGCCGGTTGATAAAGAATTCCACTCCCGCGCCTCCGGCTATTCCGTAGTCAAACTTATTCTCGATCTCCATCTTCATCTGCTCGTTGGTGCGGTAACCTTTGGGGAAATCAGGGATGTTGTCAATATTTTTATAATCGAAATTTGACTTTATCCTTTCACCTATCATGAAACCTGCTTCCGGACCCAGGTTAAAGAACCCTTTGACTTTGTTGGAACCGAAATAGATATGAGTGAGCAGTGGTATCTGTATATAGGTGAGTGTGCGCGAGTACTCGAATTGCGGAGCCTCGTCCTTCACAAAGTCCTCTTTCCATCCGCGCTGGGTGAGATTGACTTCGGCTATGAGTCCGAAGAAGCGTTCCTCGGTGTAGCGGGCTGTGATGCCGAAAGTCTTTCCCTGTATCATAGACTGATGCACTTCAGGGGTGAACGACATGCTTGATAGCGTTACGCCTGCTCGCGCTCCGATGGATAGATTAGGGGAATACTCACGCTGGGCGTTGGCGGCAAACGGTAATACGAGTGCTGCAAGTGCCCATATACATTGGCGTTTGGCAGAAATAAAATGACGGATGTTCATCAGATGCGAGACTTTTCGATTATGTTGCCCGGACGGAAGTTTATGAAATAGAGGGCATCATTGTAGGAGCCGGCTCCATCCCCGGCAGTGGTGAAGAAATATCCGTTCTGCACACCGTCGTAGGATGATGCTTCATGAAGCAGGTAGGGTATCACAAACATGCCTGTGTCAAATCCGAGCAAGCCTTGGCGCGGCACCGCGTTCTCCATTCTGTTGCCATACCATTTCTTGTATTTGGCATCGATATCATGGGTGCGTGGCGCGTCCTCGTGGGTGTAGAAGCGTGAATACACTGTGGTGTTGAGATTGTGCATGTTATCAAGGGTCTCGCCTCGGAAAGTGGTCCATTCCGGATAGCCGAACAGGCGTACCATAGGGGTGGCAGCCTCGTCGCGCCACTCTATGATGCCGGGCATAATACGGTTAAGATCTGCCTGACGGCTCGAAGTCGGGATAAATGTGTAGTTGCCGTCGGTAGGTAAGGCGCGCAGGTCTGCGCTCTCCAGGCGTCCGTCCACTTCTATGTTCATGAATGTGTTACCTTTGTCGGTAAGCGACTGCTTTAGTGCCGACACGAATTCTGCCTTGTCACCGTTCTCACCCTTGAAGGATACGAACACCGGGGTGGAGTAGGACAGTCGTTCCATGAGCGCTTCGGTTGCCTTGCGGTACATGAGTGCGCTGGGAAGATTGCCGTGCATCACTGTCGGGTTGGTGAGATAGGATTTGTCACGCACAAGGAATGTGTTGAACACTTTCACATTGTTGTTTTTACCGTACTCTGCAAGTATGGCGAGCTGTGAGGCATTGTCGGGGGCTATTATGGCATTGTGCTTTCTGAAAGCTGTGTCGGTCAGAGCCTCGCGCACTTTCAGTACCGAGCCTTCGGTGTCGTAGGCCGTGACGTGTATAGGGGCTCCGTTGCTGCGCAGGCTATCCACAGCTATGAGGAAGCCTTTGTAGAACTCGGTGTATCTCATCGCGCTCTTGGAGGGTGTCTCCTCGTTCAGCATGAACGGAAGTATGACGGCTATGGACACAGGCTCTTTTGTTTCTACAGGAGCAGCCGGGGTCAATGGGGTCAGAGGAGTGGATTGGTCAGTCTCGGTCGCCGCGGTATGGTCGGCATGTTCATTGGAGGCGGTCAGTTCGTCGTGCTCATCCGCATTGACAGCTTCTTTCGGCACATAGGGTATGTTGAGCACTTGCCCCTCTTTGAGAGTGATGATTCCTGGATTGGCGGCTTCAAGAGCTGCCACTGTCAGTCCGTTTTCAATGGCGATGGAATAGAATGTTTCCTTCTTTTTCACCACATATCCGCGCATTTCCTGTCTAGGTGCGGCTGTAGAGGGCTCTGCCTCTTTCTTTACCGGCGGCTTGGCGGTGGAAGTGTTGCTGTCGGCGCATGCGGGAGCCTTTGAGCCGGGTACTGTGAGAGTGATGGTCTGACCGGCTTTCAATCCGTTTTTCAGCACAGGGTTCTGGGCTATGACATCCTCGGTCTTTAGCCCGTATTTATGGGCTATGCCGAAGATTGTCTCCCCTTTGTTCACATAATGGCTTATCACTTGCTCTGACGTGGCGTTGTCGGAGTCGGGGGCTGTGGCTGTAGTGGCGGCAGGCTGTGGCTCTTGTGCGGGGAAGAACAGCACCATCCCTTTGCGCAGGCCGTCAGCAACGGCAGGATTGTGCCTTATTATCTCGTCCTTGGTTATGTCGAGCTTGTGGCATAAGGAGTAGACTGTCTCCTTGGCGGGTACTTCATAGTAGTGATACAGTTTTCCGTTGACCTTCTTTGTAGGGAGGTCTTTGACTGCGGCTTGCAGAGATATTAACGATGCCGCTCCGATGAGTGCGGCTAACGTAGTGAACCGTGAAAAATTCATGGGTATGCTCAGATTGTGATTTTGCAAAATTACTAATAATTCCGCACCTCTCCGCACCTTAATAATGAAAAAAAGTTTTTTTACAGAAATTATGTGTTAACTTTGCATATGAAATCAAAAGATAATTATGAAAAAATCGGAGCTTGAACTCATTCTCATAAATATCTCGGGTCAGGACCATCCCGGAGTCACATCTGCACTGTCAGAAATTCTTGCCAGGTACGATGCCGGCATTCTTGACATAGGTCAGGCGGATATCCACCACACTCTTTCACTTGGAATTCTTATAAAGACCGATTCCAGTGTGTCGGGCAATATAATGAAGGAGCTGCTTTTCAAGGCTTGCGAACTTAATGTGAACATCCGTTTCACCCCTGTGAGTATCAGGGAGTATGAGGAATGGGTGGGGCGTCAGGGCAAGAACCGCTGGATCATCACACTGCTCGGGCGCAGGCTCACGGCACGACAGATAGCAAATGTCACTTCGGTGCTTGCCGAGCAGGGTATGAACATCGATGCCATACAGCGTCTCACAGGGCGTATGCCGCTTGGCGAGGAGGAACAGCCGAGGTCAAAATCGTGTGTCGAGATGTCGGTGCGAGGCACCCCCTCGGATGTGCATGCCATGCAGGAAAAGTTCATGAAGCTTTCGCAGGAAGATGAATTCGATATATCCATGCAGGAGGACACCCTCTATCGCCGTTGCCGCCGTCTGATATGTTTTGATATGGACTCTACTCTCATAGAGACCGAGGTCATTGACGAGCTGGCTATGCGTGCCGGGGTCGGTGACAAGGTAAAGGCTATAACAGAGAGTGCCATGCGTGGCGAGATTGATTTCTGCGAGAGTTTCCGTGAGCGTGTGGCTCTGCTCAAAGGGCTGGATGAGAGCGTGATGCGTGACATAGCCGAACATCTGCCGGTCACCGAAGGGGTCGGACGCATGATGCAGGTGCTGAAACGTGCCGGATACAAGACTGCCATTCTCTCAGGAGGATTCACATATTTCGGGAACTATCTTAAGCAGAAGTATGGTTTCGACTACGTGTATGCCAACGAGCTTGAGATTGTTGACGGCAAACTCACCGGACGCTATCTCGGCGATATTGTCGACGGCAGACGCAAAGCCGAGCTCCTGCGCCTCATAGCCCAGGTGGAGAATGTCAATATCGCCCAGACTATTGCCGTCGGCGACGGTGCCAACGATCTCCCCATGCTCTCTACCGCCGGTCTTGGTATCGCATTCCATGCCAAGCCTAAGGTCAAGGCCAATGCCGAGCAGTCCATCTCGACAATAGGACTGGACGGAGTGCTGTATTTCCTCGGATTCAAGGACTCATTCATAACCGAAAGCTGATGAACGAAGACGCTTTAAGCCAATTATATCTCAAAGATACTACTTTTCAGGATCTTATGCAGCGGCGCATATTCAATGTGCTGCTCATAGCCTCCACTTACGACGCATTCATAATGGAGGAGGACGGCAGAGTGGAGGAGCAGCTCTACTTCGAGTACATATCGCTCAACCTGTCGTCGCCTCCGCGTGTGACTCGCGTGTCAAACTCGGCTGAGGCGATGGAGATCATGGCGGTAAAGAGCTTTGACCTCGTGATAATGATGCCTGGCAACGATGTCAGCGAGACCTTCACCGGAGCGCGCCGCATCAAGCAGTCCTATCCTGAGCAGCCCATCATTGTGCTGACACCGTTCTCCAAAGAGGTGTCGCGACGGCTTTCAAACGAGGATTTCTCGGGCATTGACTATGTGTTTTCGTGGCTCGGGAATGTCGATCTTCTGCTTGCTATCATCAAGCTGCTTGAGGATAAGCTCAATGCCGACAATGACATAAACAACGTTGGGGTGCAGATGATTCTTATCGTGGAGGATTCTGTCAGGTTCTACAGTTCCGTGCTGCCTATAGTCTACAAGTTCATCCTCACCCAGTCACGTCTGTTCTCCACCGAGGCTCTTAACGAGCATGAGCGCATGCTCCGTATGCGCGGGCGTCCCAAAGTGATGCTTGCGCGTGATTATGAAGAGGCTTTGGAGCTCTATGAAAGATACTCCGAACACATACTCGGTGTGATAAGTGACGTATCGTTCAAGCGCGATGGAGCCAAGGACCCTAAAGCCGGCATACGTCTGGCAAGGGAGCTGCGTCGGCGCGATCCGTATCTTCCGCTCATCATCGAAAGCTCTGAGCCAGAGAATGCCTATGATGTCAGGGAGATGGGTTGCACGTTTATCGACAAGAACTCCAAGAAATTTCCTGTGGACCTCGGCAAGGCTATCATCAACGAGTTCGGTTTCGGAGATTTTGTGGTGCGCAATCCTGAGACCGGCGAGGAGATATGCCGCATCCATAATCTCAAGGAGCTTCAGAAATCCATCTTCGATATCCCTGCCGAGGCACTGTACTGGCATGCATCGTTCAACGATATATCGCGTTGGCTCTATTCCCGCGCCATGTTCCCCATAGCCGAGGTGATAAAGCAGCACCGTTTCAGCGACATCAGCGATGCCCCGCGAGTGCGTCAGCTGTTCTTCGACCTCATTGTGAAGTACCGTAAGATGAAGAACCGGGGTGTGGTGGCTATATTCCGTCAGGACCGTTTCGACCATTACTCCAACTTTGCCCGCATCGGTCAGGGATCGCTCGGAGGCAAGGGCAGAGGTCTGGCATTCATCGACTCCATAATAAAAAAGAACACCGAATGCGACAACTTTGACGGCATCTCCATCTCCATACCACGCACTGTGGTGCTATGTACCGATATCTTTGACGAGTTCATGGAGAGCAATCAGCTTTATCCGATAGCTCTGAGCGATATGCCCGACGAGCAGATACTCCGGCATTTCCTCCGCGCCGCCTTGCCCGAAAGGATACGTGAGGACCTGAAGGCTCTGCTCCAGGTGGTGGACACACCTATTGCCGTGCGTTCATCAAGCCTTCTTGAGGATTCCCATTATCAGCCGTTTGCCGGAATATATTCCACTTACATGGTGCCTAAGTTCTCCGATCCGGACAGGATGCTCGGGATGCTCACCGATGCGATAAAGGGTGTGTATGCCTCGGTGTTCTATTCCGACTCAAAGGCCTACATGACAGCCACATCCAATGTGATTGATCAGGAGAAGATGGCTGTGATACTACAGGAGGTCGTGGGCAAGGACCTTGACGGTTACTATTTCCCGTCGTTCTCGGGAGTGGGGCGTTCGCTCAACTATTATCCTTTGGGGGAAGAGACCCCTGAGGACGGTGTGGCTGAGATTGCTGTAGGGCTTGGAAAGTACATTGTGGATGGCGGAGTGGGGCTCCGTTTCTCTCCGCGCCATCCCGGAAATGTGCTCCAGACCTCGGAGCTTGAGCTGGCTCTCCGTGACACGCAGACACGCATGTATGCCCTCGATATGATAGGGGATAAGGGAGAGATAAAGGTTGAGGACGGATATAATGTGGCAAAACTGCGTGTGCAGGATGTCGCCGACAAGGGAGCGTTGACCTACATGGTGTCGACTTACGATTTCCGCGACAATGTGTTGCGTGACAATGATAAGAGCGACGGCCGTAAAGTGGTCACATTCAATAATGTGCTCAAGCATGATGTGTATCCTCTCGCCAAAGCGGTCGACTTTATGCTCCGAAAAGGTCAGCAGGAGATGCAACGTCCTGTGGAGATCGAGTTTGCGGGGATGATTGAGCCCGGCAAGAAGTCGAAAGGGCGTCTTTACTGGTTGCAGATACGTCCCATTGTCGACCGGAAGGAGAATGTGGATGAGGCTGTGATGGCTACTCCTGACGATTGCCTGCTCCTCAAATCCTCCACCGCTCTCGGGCATGGTACCATCGAGGGGGTGAGGACTGTGGTGTACGTGCGCCCCGAAAAGTTCTCTTCATCCAACAATTCTCTGATAGCACGTGAGATGGAGAAGATCAATCGCGGATTTCTTGAACGTGATGAACGGTATCTGCTGATAGGTCCCGGCAGATGGGGCTCCTCTGACTCCGCCTTGGGTATCCCTGTGAAGTGGCCAGCCATATCGGCAGCCCGCCTCATAGTAGAGTCGGCGTTGCCTAACTATAGGATAGAGCCGAGTCAGGGAACGCACTTTTTCCAGAACCTCACGTCTTTTGGCGTTGCATATTTCACCATCGACACTACCAGAAAGCGCAATGCGGATGCCGGGGTGACCGACCTTTACGACGTGGCTTTCCTTGATGCCATGCCGGCTGTATACGAAAGCGAGTTTATGCGCATCGTGACATTTGAAGACCCCCTCGTGATAGGTGTCAACGGGCTTAAGGGCACAGGGGTGGTAGTGAAACCTAATAAATAAACCTACAGTATACATAAGAATTTATTATGAAGTATTTTATTACATTTAACGGTCAGACAGTGGGACCGATGACCAAGGAGCAGATCTATGCTTATCCTGTCACACCCGACACTCCGGTGTGCACTGAGGAGAACCAGAAATGGACTCCGCTCTACATGTTCCCCGATCTGATGGAGGGACTCAGCAATCCCGAACGTATGCAGTCACCCGCTGAGGTCAACACCACAGGCAAGGACAAGATAGTGTGCGGGGTGCTGGCGATAGTTCTCGGTACGCTTGGTGCGCATTATTTCTATATGGGAAAGACCGGAGGTGCGATAATATGTATCCTCCTTTCGATCATAACATGTGGATTATGGGGAATCCTTACGCTGATACAGGGTGTGATGATGCTCACCATGACACAAGCCGACTTCGAGCGTAAATACGTGCTCTCTTCTTCCACTTTCCCGCTGTTCTGATGAGAGATGGTGTGTCAGAGCGGTATTTTGTGAGTTTGATGCACCAGCAATGATCCTTTATGGCTGATAGAATGACACCGCAGCAGCGGAGCAGATGCATGGCGGCGATAAAGGGTAAGGATACCCGGCCGGAGATAGCTGTCCGCAGGTTCCTTTACTCGCAGGGGCTCCGTTTCAGGGTCAACAACAGGCGGCTCCCGGGGTCGCCCGATATAGTATTGCCGCGTTACAGGACAGTCATCTTTGTGGATGGCTGTTTTTGGCATGGGCATGAGGGTTGCAGGCATTCACGCCTGCCTGAGAGCAACCGTGAGTACTGGCTTCACAAGATAACCCTCAACCGTGCACGTGACTACCGGGTGGATGTGGAGTTACGTCAGATGGGCTGGATAGTGATGCATATATGGGAGTGTGAAATTGACGAGACAGCCTTGCAGATACTCTATCAGCGCATAGTAGGCACCCCAGGGATAGGGGAGGGGTATGCCTCCACATCGGATAATGATGGTGGAAGCTCGCTCGCTGCCGAACCCCCCGAGGCATACGGATTGCCATATTGAATGAAAAGACATAAGGGTGCGACATTATCGCACCTTTTTGTATTATCACATACCGTAACTTTGTGCAAAGAATTTTATAAGTCCCATC
>ERZ777011.745-NODE-745-length-45469-cov-93.654490_pt1 | contig 45469 bp, 41 predicted proteins | sample MGYA00374964_ERZ777011 | MGnify/ENA primary metagenome ERZ777011 (study PRJEB29310, sample SAMD00008975) | mouse gut metagenome | study: EMG produced TPA metagenomics assembly of the Metagenome analysis of fecal microbiota from mouse which was promoted...
TTTTTATTGCAATCGCAAACTTTTTCACGACTTTTTTACAACTTTTTTCGCGCTCACAAGCGACAAATCATGCTCCGAACGAGCTACAGAGCTAATAAACAGGATGTTACGAAATATAAGGAACACATAAAAAATAACGGCAAATCGGAGGAATCCATTTCCATACCGGCCACTTCAGCCGCTCCACGACTTACAACTCACGATTATGCTCTGCACGCAGCAGCCACCACACCATAAAAAAGACATGCACGCCAAAGACGGTGTGCAGTCATAAATAAAGTCTAATCCCGGATTTCAAGCTGAGACCGAAGCCTCTGCTTGAAACCCTCACCGATAAGGGACATCGAATCTATCTTTTCGAACAACAACTTCTTGTTGACAACATAAGAATCAAGGTACGACATTATGCTAGCCGGATTCTCAAGAATAAAATTCGGACACTGGGATACTTTCAGATATTCTACCGGAAGCATCAGGTAGCCGTCTTTCTTTCCCTGTTCGAATTTGAATTCCACAGTCAAATCTATGCATCTTCTGAAAACTCCCCTCAAGCCATAAAGTTCAGGCTGACGTCCCATGGAACGGTCATCAAATTCCATTTCAACTGAAAGAGCCTCCGAACAGTCCTTTCCGGATATGTGGATTACAGGAGAAAGAGAATAGGCATCATATGTCCAGCAGTTCTTCCCGCCGAAACGGCTATAAGGAAGTTCAACTCCGTCCGCCTTTACAGATACAGGAGGGAACATGGCAGGAAGGCGAAGTTCGTATGAGCGCGCCTCCGGTGCCCCGTCATAATTTCCTTCTCTTGCACCGACCACGATAGACACTCTATTTCCGTCCGTCGTTTTATATATAGGTGTCCATGCTCCACCGTCAGCATACTCCTGGCTCAGACCGTCATCTTCATAAAGCCTGAGCTCACCGTCACCTCCCGGAACAAACGTAAGGACAAGCGTGTCACATGGTGACTGGAGATTACTTATATGAGATGGATTCATAGGAATTATGCTTCCAGCCTTGGCAAACCATGGATTCTCTGCAAGAACATAGCTGAGAGTATCAACCCTGTCTCCTTCATACATGGCACCTGTTGCGAAATCATACCACTGCCCTTCCGGGAACCATATTTCACGTGAGGCAAGTCCGGTGACAGAGTCAACTGGCTCCACGATGGCCGTTGCAAGAATATCATCTCCGAACATGAACTGCTCTTTCATGCTGTACGCGTTTTCCGACTCAGGATAGTCATAGTACATAGGGCGGCACATGCCGACACCCGTGTCATAATTTGCACGTGAAGCATTATATATATAAGGTATGAGATCATAGCGGAGCCTTATGGCATCCCTCATGATGAACATATGGTCCGGAAACGCCCAAGGATACCGCACTATCCTGCTGTCCTTGGTGGAATGTGTCTTGAATATCGGGGTGAATACTCCATATTGGAGCCATCTGGTATAAAGCTCAGGATCCGTAGCAGACGTGTTCTTGTGGAACATATGCCCTCCGATATCATGTCCCCAATATCCGTAATTGACATTTGAAGAAGTCGCGGTGAACCATGGAAGAAAAGCAAGTGTCTCCCATGTGGCATATGTGTCACCGGAAAAAGCAAGTTGATAGCGGTGGCTGCCCATCCCTCCCCAACGGTGATAGATGAATGGACGAAGTTCAGGCGCCCTTTCCTTGGCATGGGTGAAGAATGTGTGATTGAGCCAGAACGTATTTGAAAGCCCGGGCACATATTTGGACTCCTTCCACTGCTGCCAGTCAAGCCACCAGAAGTCAACTCCCGCATCAGACATCGGGTCCAGCACGGTCTTGAAATAAGTGTCAGCCCATTTCTGCTCCGACATCCGGAAAGGTATTCCTTTGCCTTCTTCCTTCCAGGCGTACTCCTTGGCGAATTCCGCATAAGGCTCTTCAAAAGGCTCTATTCCGGAAGCAGGGTGAAGATTGAGAGCAACTTTAAGTTTTTCCCTCTCCGTCCATTCGAGGAAATTCTCCGGAGACGGGAACAATTCCTTCTGCCATGTATAGCCGGTCCATCCGATACGCTGCCCGTAAGCATCCTTGGGTGAATTACGTTTGCGGAGTCCCCACGTCTCGTGCCAGTCCATGTCAACAATCAGGACATCAATAGGAATGCCAATGGAACGTATGCGCGATACAAGGTCACGGAACTCATTGTCAGAATATTGCCAATAACGGCTCCACCAATAGCCGAAGGTGTATTTCGGAGGCATCGGGGAACGTCCGGCTATCGCAGAATAGTCTGCCAGGGCCTTCTTATAGTCATGTCCGTATGCAAACAGATAGAAATCCTGCCTGTCGCCATCAGGACGCACTCCGACCCACTCTTTCCAATGTGACTCCACAGGAACAAGCAGATGGTTCCGGCTGTCATCAACCAGGCTCCATCCGGACCTTGACAAAAGTCCGTTCTCCATCGGTTCATTAAGTTTACTGCCGCTGCATCCGTCAAGCGTCCTTGCCGTACCCAGAAGATTGAGAGTATCCTTAAGCCCAGGCGTCCAGACGACTTTCCTGCCGTTAAGCATAAACTCGGCCTTCAGATTCTCGTCAGTGAATTTGCCGGTCATCCTGTAGGTAAGGGTAAGTGCCGATGTGCGTATCACGGTCTTGGATTTGCTCCTGACCACCTTGTACTCGGGCACAGGCATGCGACGGTTTACGAAAGTAAGAGTGGCATTGTCTTCAAAACAGCCGTCAGCGCTCCATTCCATACGTATGAGCTGAGGGGTGAGGACAGTAAATCTTGCATTTCCCGCAATTACAACAGCCGCTTCGTCTGCCTTGGGGCTGATGGCTTCTGAAGAAACTGCCGTCAATGAAGCCGACAGAAACAAAGCCGCAATAATGATTTTCTTTAGCATAATATGTGATTCTGTTTTTCTATGCATGGTTTTCGCGCTTCCCATTCCTATATATAATAGGCTATGCACGGTAAAGTCCATCATGCGAATTTAATCAAATTTTCAGTAACTGCCCTATCTTTCAGCGCATAAAATAAGGGCGCACGATGTTGTCATGTGCACCCTTTATCTTATAAGGCAATATTTGAAGAATCATGTCAGAAGGAGAATTTCACGACCATCTGAACACGGTGATTCGATATCCAGTGCAGGTCTTCAAGTGAAAGTCCGCGCTTATTGTATGACTTGCCGTCACCATACTGCACTGCCGTAAACTCATATTCAAGGCCGAGAGCCAGCTTACCGTAATTGAACAGTACCTGCGGGCTGACACGCACAATCTGATTCAAATTCTTGAAGCCGTTCTTGTTGAACCAGAAATCATCTGCGGCAGTCACGCCATCTTCATTAAGAAGGTCTGCTGAAGAGCCGAGATTCTTCACATAACCGCAGAACAATGTGCCCTGCCATTTTTTGCCATAGCTCAATGTCATCCATGATGATGATGAATGCAGCGGAGCATAGTCCCAATGGCCGTCTTCATTGAGTGCGTCATATTTTGCAGTCACACCATATCCGCTCATAAGGCCAACGTGCTCACCTGCAGAACCATAGGTAGTCTTGGCCTTGGCTGTGAATTTGTCCTTTTTATACTGAAGATACATATATGGTGAGATTGTGGTAAGGCGGTCAGAAACTTTGCGCGTCACAGTCATGTCCGAAGCATTGTCCTTCGGAGAGCTGACCAGGACCTCTCCCTGCCACCTTGGCTTTATGCTGAGAAGATCTGCTCCAGCCCTGACAAGGAAGCCTTTTGTCTTATATGTGATGCCGGCATATATTTCAGGAGTACATGAATACTTTATATAGGAAGAGACATCACCCGAAGGTCCGGCAGAGGTATATTGCATCTGCCACAAGAGAGAAGCCGTAAGTATCCAATGATTGCCGAGGCTTGCATCCATAGTCACCTGAGGAGTTCTGCTGAAAGGATTGAATGGGGCTCCTGCGGACAAATCAAAAACGTCAGGCTGGTCTGCTGCAATAGGATGCCATGCCTGTCCTACTTTCAATGCGACATTTGCCTTGCCGTCATTTCTCATCGGAAGATCTTTCCAGGATATTGTTGCATATGCCTGCCTAAGCCTCGCAGTTGCAGTTCCTGTAGAACCTGAAAGACCGGCATAGAAGTCACCCTCGATTTTGGCACCGAAATGTGTCTTGCCGATATGATAACCGCTCACATCCACCCCGAGACGGGATGTAAGTGCGAGGAAACGGAAAGAGTTCTGGGCATTGAGGTCTTCCCCGAGTTCATTGAGGTTCCTGTCCTTAGGCAGATAGTAGAAGAGGTCTCCGGTTCCGGATTTGCTTTCTCTTGTGTCAAAGGCAAAATAGTTACGGACGAATCCGTAAAGTTTGTAATGATTCTGCAGATGATCTTTTGCAGCAGAATGGTCCTTTTCAGCTGCCGACATGTCCATTGCCGCCATAACAGGCACAATGGCAAGGATAATCTTTAATAAACCTTTCATTTTCAATTATATTTACACTTAACAGTTACGATCGAACTTTTCAAAAAGCAGACGGCGACCGGACGCTTGTCCAATCGCCGTGCAAATATACTCAAAGTCGAGAGCAGAAGCAAAGTTTGCTTTGATTATGCCGAGACCCAAACGTATATGTGAGCGACAGCTCAAATATAGCTAAAAGCTGAGAGCAAAACGTCAAGTTTACTTGTAAGTTTTGCCGAAGCCAAAGCGTATATATGAGCGTCAGCTCAAATATAGTCAAAGTCGAGAGCAGAAACAAAGTTTGCAATCTCCTTTCTGAAAGTGTCAGACCGATAGGCTCTCCTATCAGAATCCTACGATCATAAGGAGCGCATATCCGAGAACAAGTCCCACTACTCCCATGACAACACCGACCTTAAGCATGTCCTTAGTCTCAACAAGACCTGTAGAACTTGCGATTGCGTTCGGAGGAGTCGATATCGGAAGAAGCATTGCGACTGAAGTAGAGAACGCAAGTCCGATAAGCAGTGCCTGCACGCCTCCGAAAGGCTCAAGCTCAGTTGCCATGGCACCTCCGATGACAGCAATGATAGGGCAAAGAAGGTTTGCAGCCGAAGAATGCGAGAGGAAGTTGGATATAGCATATCCGATGATTCCTGTAGCCACCATCACGATGAAAGGTGACATCTGCGCAAATGGGATGGCTGTAACAAGTGTATTAGCAAGGCCTGTCTTCATAAGGCCGACACCAAGGGCGAGTCCGCCTGCAACCATCCAAAGCACTGACCACTCAATCTCTGAAAGATCCTTCTTGCCGATTACTCCGGTTGCAGCGAACACTGCGAAAGGAATCAGGGCTACAATATTGGAGTTGAGACCTGTAAGCGACTCAGTAACCCACAGGAGGATAGTGACAGCAAAAGTGACATATACCACGTAAGTCTGATATCCTTTCTTGGCGCCGCCTTCAATCTTAAGCTCAATTTTCTTTGCCTTGAAAGGGAAAAGCACAAGCAGGAGAGCCCATGCCACGAAAATCATCACGATTACATAAGGAACCATGCGTATCATCCATTCTACGAATGACACACCCATGCCCATGTCATTGAGATATCCGAGGGCAATGGCATTCGGAGGAGTTCCGATAGGGGTTCCGATACCGCCGATATTTGCAGCGACAGGAATTGCCAGAGCAAGTCCGATACGTCCCTTTCCGTCTGCAGGAAGCGACTTGAGGACTGGTGTAAGGAAAGCCAGCATCATGGCTGCAGTGGCGGTGTTGCTCATGAACATTGAGAAGACGGCAACCACGCAAAGGATACCGAGGAGCACAGTCTTAGGGTTCGTGCCGAAAGGCTTGAGAAGAACTTTCGCAAGCTGCACATCAAGACCGACCTTGGTTGCCGCAATGGCAAGTACGAATCCTCCGAGGAAGAGCATGATGATAGGATTGGCGAACGCTCCCATGATAGCTTTGTAATCGACAAAAGCACTGGCATCGCTCACATTGTTGACAAAGAATCCGAAACCTTTGTCGGATATCGTCAGAAGCATGAAAACGATTACCACCACCGATGTAGTCCATGCCGGGATAATCTCAAACATCCACATGAGGGCCGCAAATGCGAAAATGGCGATCATTCTCTGCTGCACGACCGTGAGGGCCTCAATGCCGAAAAAGTCAACCGGCACAAGCCACAAGAACAGCGTAACGGCAATGATTACCGGAAGAAGTACGCAGTACTTGAGTGAAAATTTCTTGTCTGCCATAAAGTTTATGTTAGTTGTTAATAGATTCCATCTATAGCCGCTATCGGCCAAGCGGGCGCAAAGATAGTCTTTATTTGATTAAAAACAATCATCTTGCACTCTAAATGCAACAGGGGCCGGAACCAAATTGGCCCAGCCCCATATACTCCGCAATATGCAGATGCACAAAGCAGATTCTATCAGATTATGCCCTGCTCAAGCATCGCATGCGCAACTTTCATAAAGCCTGCTATGTTCGCTCCCTTTACATAATTGATGTAACCGTCAGGCTGCGTGCCATATTTTACGCAGGCCTCATGTATGTTCGACATTATCTGGTGCAGTTTCTGGTCAACCTCCCCGGCGCTCCAGCTTATGTGCATAGCGTTCTGGGTCATCTCAAGACCTGAAGTAGCGACACCTCCGGCATTTACGGCCTTTCCCGGGGCGAACATGATGCCCGCTTTCTGGAATGCGGCTATCGCCTCCGGAGTACAGCCCATATTTGAGACTTCCGCACAAAGCCAGGTTCCGTTGGCAAGAAGTTCCTCCGCATCCGCACCTGTCAGCTCATTCTGGAATGCACAAGGCATGGCTATGTCACACTTTACGCTCCAGGCCTTCTTGCCCGGATAGAATGTAGCAGACGGGAATTTCTGGGCAAACGGAGCCACGACATCGTTGTTTGATGCACGAAGTTCAAGCATATATGCTATTTTCTCGTCATTCATTCCTTCCGGATCATAGATGGCTCCGTCAGGGCCTGAGATTGCAACAACCTTGGCACCAAGCTGGGTAGCCTTTGTGGCCGCTCCCCATGCGACGTTTCCGAAACCTGAAAGCGCGACAGTCTTGCCTGCGATTTCCTTGCCCTGCATCTTCAGCATGTGCTGCACGAAATAAACAGCTCCGAATCCGGTCGCCTCAGGACGGAGAATTGAGCCTCCCCATGTCATGCCCTTGCCGGTAAGCACACCTGTATTGTACTGCTGGGCGAGCTTACGGTACATTCCGTCAAGGAAGCCTATCTCACGGCCTCCGACTCCGATGTCACCCGCAGGGACGTCCTGGTCTGGACCGATTACACGCCAAAGCTCCAACATGAAGGCCTGGCAGAAGCGCATGATTTCAGCGTCTGACTTGCCCTTTGGATTGAAATCGGAACCGCCCTTGCCGCCTCCCATAGGAAGTGTAGTGAGTGCATTCTTGAATGTCTGCTCGAAACCGAGGAATTTCAGTATCGAAGGATTCACCGAAGGATGGAAACGCAGACCTCCCTTGTAAGGTCCGATGGCGGAATTGAACTGGACACGATAGCCGGTGTTTGTCTGCACCTCCCCATTGTCGTCAATCCATGTCACCTTGAAAGTGAGTATGCGCTCCGGCTCAACGATACGCTCAACAATCTTGGCGTCCTCAAATTCCGGATGCTGGTTATATACGTCCTCTATGGACTCCAAAACTTCATGTACAGCCTGGAGATATTCCTTCTCGTAAGGGTACTTGGCCTGAAGCTTGGCCATCAATTCATTTGTTTTCATTGCTTGTGCTATAAATTATGTTCAATGTATGTTTGAAAATCATTTCACTTCCCATGTCGCCCCGCTGCGCAAAAGGTCATCCACGCATTTTATCCTGGACTTCCCCTTCTGCTCATTCACCTGGTCACGTACACCGTCGTCATATGTCGGGAGACTTACGTCACGTATGATTCCGAGGGCTACCGGAAAATCAGGATACTTCATGTCCGCGAGCATCATATGGATGCCGACATTCTCAGAATGGGCGTCATGCACCAAAAGGTCATCCTCGGTGACTCCGTTCTCCCCTATCGTTACGACCCTGAGGCCAAGACCGTCAAGCACGAGGCCCTTGTCCCTGTTCTTACCGAATATCATCTTCTCGCCATGACGCAGTACGATTGTCCTGTCCGCACGGAACTCCCTGTCTGAAATCAGCTTATGGGCACCGTCATTGAAAATGACACAGTTTGTGAGCATCTCCATGACAGAGCAGCCGTCATGCTTTGCAGCCGCCACCATGATTTCAGAAGAAAGCTTTAGCTCAGAGTCAAGGCTGCGGGCAAAGAATGTTCCCTTGGCACCCAAGACAAGGCTGCCCGGATTGAACGGATGCTCCACAGTACCATAAGGTGAAGTCTTGGTTACGGCGCCGAACTTTGAGGTCGGAGAATATTGGCCTTTCGTCAGTCCATATATCTGGTTGTTGAAGAGGACCAGGTTCATGTCAACGTTCCTTCTGATGGCGTGGATGAAATGGTTGCCTCCGATGGCAAGAGCGTCACCGTCACCGCATGCCTGCCATACCGTCAGGTCCGGATTGGCCACCTTTATACCAGTGGATATGGCTGTGGCACGTCCGTGTATGCTGTGAAAGCCATAAGTATTCATATAATAAGGAAGCCTGGAGGAGCATCCGATTCCAGATACGACCACGTATCTCTCCTTGCTGTAGCCCAAAGCTTCCGTCACATCAGGAAGGGCACGCTGCAAAGCCGCAAGCACACCGTGGTCACCGCATCCCGGGCACCATCTCACTTCCTGGTCACTCTTGAATTCCTTGAATGTATATCTTGGCATAACTGTCCTTTTATATTATTCCATATTCCCGTTTATAGCAGCCACGACCTCCTGGACAAGGAAAGGCTGGCCCTGCACTTTATTGAACTGCCTGTATTGGAACTGAGGGAATTTGGCACGGAGCCAATTCACGAAATGTCCTGAGTTCAGTTCGCATACCAGTATCCTCTCGAACCTGGTGAAGACTTCCTCCGTATTACGTGGCAGAGGCATTATATAGTCAAAGTGCGCAAAGCTGACTGCCTTCCCGGCATCACGAACCTCCTGAACGGCAGAAAGAAGGTGACCGTAAGTGCCTCCCCAGCCTACCACAAGAAGTTTTCCGGCGTCAGAGCCGTTGACCTCAAGCTCCGGTATGAAATCCGCTATCTTCTGGATTTTCTTCTCACGCTCGGCAACCATGACAGCATGGTTCTGAGGGTCTGACGAAAGGACTCCGTCATGATTTTTCTCAAGTCCCCCGACACGATGCTCACATCCTGCCATGCCAGGCACGGCCCATTTGCGCACATATGTTTCAGGGTCCCTTTCGAAAGGCTTGTACTCCGTGTTCGGCTGCACAAACAGCGGAACAATCTTAGGGTAATCCTTCATGGAAGGTATCAGCCACGGCTCGGACCCGTTTCCGAGGAATCCCTCTGAGAGAAGCAGCACCGGTGTCATGTGCTCAAGTGCAATCTTGGCAGCATTGAAGGCGGCGTCAAAGCACCCTGCAGGCGAATGAGCAGCCATTACAACCATCGGACATTCACCGTTTCTGCCATAGAGGGCCTGGTTAAGGTCAGTCTGCTCTGTTTTTGTCGGGATTCCGGTAGAAGGGCCGGCGCGCTGCACGTCAATTACCACCAGAGGCAGCTCAGTCATGACAGCAAGCCCCAATGCCTCTGACTTGAGAGAAAGTCCCGGACCGGAAGTCGTAGTCACTGCAAGGCTTCCGGCAAAGGCGGCCCCTATGGCCGTACAGATTCCGGCAATCTCATCCTCAGCCTGAAGCGTCTTGGCCCCGAGGCTCTTGTGCAATGCAAGCTCTTCGAGTATTCCTGTTGCCGGAGTTATCGGATATGAACCGCAGAAAAGAGGAAGACCAGATTTCTCGGAAGCCGCAAGAAGTCCCCATGCAGCAGCTTGATTGCCGGTTATGTTGCGGTAAAGGCCTTTCGGCTGGTGTGCAGGCTCCACATTATATGTGTTCGGTATCGCCTGAATATTGGCGGCATAATTGTGCCCGTCCCTCAATACTTTCTTGTTCGGCTCTATCAGTTCCGGATGTTTCTTTCCGAATTTGCGCTCAAGATAATTAAACACATATTCCATCGGCCGGTTATAGATATAGCATGCCATGCCGAGGGTAAACATATTCTTGCACTTGTGAACGGTCTTCATGTCCAGGCCGCTGTCCTTGAGGCTCTCTTCCGTCAAGGTAGTGATAGGAGCTATTATGATTGTCCTGTCCTCTATGTACAGTTCACCTATCGGGTCGCTCTTCAAGCCGGCCCTCCTGAGACCTTCCTCATCAAAAGTGTCGGAATCTATGAGGACCATGGCAGTCCTCTTGAGCCATTTAGCATTAGCCTTTAGAGCGGCCGGGTTCATTGCGATGAGAAGATCGCAGAAGTCACCTGGAGTTGCTATATGGCAGCTTCCGATATGCACCTGAAAGCCTGAAACTCCAGATACAGTCCCGTGAGGTGCCCTGATTTCAGCCGGATAGTCCGGGAATGTGGACAGTTCGTTACCGAAGATGGCAGACATATCTGCAAAAAGAGACCCGGTGAGCTGCATACCGTCTCCCGAATCTCCTGCAAATCTTATGACAACATCTTTAGTATCAATAACCTTATGTTGCATCACTAAAAAGATAATAGATTTAAATCAAAAGTTCATATTTTGATACAAATGTATAACTTTTTTCGTGAACAGGAAATATAATCCATAAGTTTTTGCAAACAAAAAACGAGGCCGGAGGAAACTGTTTCCGCCGACCCCGCAAAAAGTCATTAAAACGTGCCGTTACTACTGTGCCATTGCAGCCTGAGCGGCCTGAGCCTTGGCCTGAAGCTCGGAAGTTTGACACATTCTTTTTAAATAATAATTTGCAACTAATTGATAGACTTTCTTGAGAAAGTCTTTTTTTTGTCAATTTTATTTTCTACATTTGTAATGTTATTTAATGTTGTAAAATATGATACTGCGCACCGTCTCTTCAAAGAACACGACTCTGTACTATGTCCAAAAGTCTTACAGGCAGGAAAATGGCAAGAATGCCACAAAATACGTTGAGCGTCTTGGCAACATTGACCAGCTCAAAGCCCGCTTTGGTGAGGAAGACCCGATAGGTGAGGCCAGGAGATATGTTGCAGAGTTGACCATGGCTGAAAAAACTGCTCAGGAAACAATCACGATATCGTGCAAGCCATCTGCATTAATCAGAAAAGGAGAAAAGAGGTGCAGCAACGGAGGCTACCTGTTCCTGCAGAAGATATATTATGAGCTTGGCCTGGACTACATATGCGGCAAGATAGAGAAGAGGCGCAGGAACGAATATGATCTTAACGAGATACTGTCGACGCTCCTGTACACGAGACTGCTGTATCCCGGGTCAAAGCTCTCGTCTCTGGAAGATGCGGGTAATTTCATCGAGCATCCGGAATCGAAGATACATCAGGTATACCGTGCTCTGAGTGTGCTTGCGGAAGAATCCGACAACATACAGGCAGATGTGTACAAACGGAGCCTCAAGCTCGGCGGCAGGGATACAGGCGTTGTGTACTATGACCTTACGAACTACTTCTTCGAGTGGGAGGAAGAAGGTGGGCTGGTACAGTACGGGCACAGCAAGGAGGGGCGTCCATTGCCGATAGTGCAGATGGGCCTGTTCATCGACAGGGAGGGCTTCCCCCTGGCCATGTGCATAGAGCCGGGGAACACTGCCGAGACGACGCCCCTGAAGCCTATGGAGGAGAAGCTGCGGGAGAAGTTCGGTCTGTCGAAGATGGTCGTCTGCACGGACGGGGGCCTTTCCTCGTACGGGAACAGGAAAAACGACAGTTCCGGGGAGCGGTCATTTGTTACGGTACAGTCGCTGAAGAAACTGAAGAAGAATCTCCAGGAATGGTCGCTGGACCCTTCGGGGTGGCATGCCGAGGGGAAAGATGAGGAATACGACCTGAGGGATATGGATCCTGACAGCTGTTACGACGTGCTTTTCTATAAGGAGAGATGGGATCCTACTGCGATGTCCGGCGGCGAAGTGTTGGAACAGCGGATCATAGTGACGTTCTCGTTCAAATACAAGGCGTATCTGTCCCATGTTCGCTGGAGGCAGATTGCAAGGGCGCAGGCCGTGATTGACTCGGGCAAGGGGAAAACGGCAAGGCGGAAGAGTCCCAATGACGCCAAGCGGTACATAAAGGAGGAGCACTGCACCAGAGACGGAGAACTGGCTCATATAACCAGCTTCTCGCTCAACCAGGAGATGATAGAGCAGGAATCCCGCTTCGACGGGTTCTATGCCATCTGCACCGACCTGGAAGATGCCGCCCCGGAAATCATAAGGCTCAATGGAGGCCGCTGGCAGGTGGAATCCCTCTTCAGGAACATGAAGACCGACTTCAAGGCCAGACCCGTATTCCTGAAAAGGGATGACAGGATAAAGGCCCACTTCCTCACATGCTTCCTCTCTCTGCTCATGTACAAATACCTCGAAAAAAAGGTCAACAGAGGAGGGAGACACTTCTCCACGGACGAGATAATCTCCACTCTCAGGAATATGAACTTCCTGCACATAGAGGGTGAAGGCTATATCCCGACATATACCAGAACTGACCTGACGAACAACCTGCATGGCTCCGCCGGCTTCAGGACCGACACCCAGATTGTACCTAAGAAAACTATGAGGTCGATCATATCTCAAACGAAAAAACGCACTTCTGACAACGACGATTAGACGACTACATTACATACACAGAAAAAATATCGGGGCTACAAATCGCCTTTGCAGCGGTCTGTAGACCCGATTATTGCTTAAAATCACTATCGCAAAGTGTCAAACTCCGGAAGGTATAACTTTTTTCGTGAACAGGAAATATAATCCATAAGTTTTTGCAAACAAAAAACGAGGCCGGAGGAAACTGTTTCCGCCGACCCCGCAAAAAGTCATTAAAACGTGCCGTGCCTACTGTGCCATTGCAGCCTGAGCGGCTTGAGCCTTGGCCTGAAGCTCCGCCTGGAGAGCCTCAAGAGTTCTTCCTGCAGGAATGCCGAGAGCGGTCCTTGCCTCAGGAGTCAGGTCAACCAGCTGAGCCGGGTCAAGATAAAGGAGAGAGCCTTTCTCGAATACGGCAGCGCATCCCTTTGCCTTGGCTATATCACTGACAGTTTTCTGTGCTTTCTCATAGATAGGAGCCTGGAGGGAATTCTGAAGCTGCTGCATCTCCTGCTGAAGGCTCTGCTGAGTCTGCTGAAGCCTTGTCTCAATATCAATTATCTCTTTCTGCTTGCTGTCGCGGATTGCCGGAGTCCAGCTTGCCTGCTTCTGCTCGTACTGCTGGGCCTTGGACTGATACTCCTCATACATTGCCATCAGAATTTCCTCATTGGTCTTCTGATTCTCCTCCATGGTTGCCCTTGCGGAATCCATCTCAGGCATAAGCATGATAAGCTCATTGAAATCCACATAAGCGAACTTAGGGGCCTGAGCCATTGCAGCAAGTGAAACCATCGCCATTGCTGCGATCAAAAACATTCTTTTCATATAATATTCAATTTAAATTAATTCATTTGTCCGCATCCGGAGGCCGACAGCAAAAATCGGGCTGCCGAGTGCCTCAGGCAGTAAATTCATCAGAACTGCTGTCCGATGACAAAGTGGAACTGGCTGCCTCCCTGGCCGTCATGATTGTCAAATCCGTAACCCCAGTCAACTCCGAGAAGTCCAATCATCGGCAGGAAGACCCTGACACCGACACCTGCCGAACGCCTGATCTGGAACGGGTTGAAATTCCTTATGTCAGACCAGCAGTTACCTCCCTCAAGGAAGACCAGAGCATAAATCGTTGACTGCGGCTGGAGCACTACAGGATAGCGCAGCTCGACAGTGAACTTGTCATACACGTTTCCGGCATAATAGTTTCCGGTAGTGTTGTATGAAGACATGCCCTGAGGTGTAAGCGAGTAGTTCTCATAGCCTCGGAGGGAAACTATCTCCGAGCCGTATGTATCATATCCCGACATTCCGTCACCTCCGACACGGAAGCCTTCGAACGGAGAATATCCCCAATTGCGGTTGTAGTAGCCCAGATATCCGAACTGCGCCCTTGCCATCAGCACGAGGTCTCCCACAAGCTTGGTATAAATAGCACCCTTGAATGTCCATTTGTGATATTCAATCCATTTGTAGCGGTCCTGGGATGACTGCATGTCATAATTGATGTCTCTCCAGTTTGACACCTTGGTAGGATTTCCGTTGGCGTCAAGTATTCCACGGTTCTTCTTTCTAAGCAAAGAGTATGGCGGAGTGAGCTGGATTGAGAAACTGAAGTCTGAGCCCTGGCGCGGATATATCTGCTGGTCAGTAGAGTTTCTTGAAAGGCTCAGCGTATAGCTGAGGTTATGGGAGATACCGGTATTGAAAAGGAACTGGTATGCCCAATTCTGAAGCCTGTATGTCTGCCAGCTGAGCTGATTGTAAAGCACGAAATAGTTGTCTGGCCACTTCAGGCGCTTTCCGATTCCAGCGGCAAAACCATAGACCTCCATGAACTCGTTGTTGTTGAGAATATTGAAGGCAAGATATGAATTGGTCTGACGCGTATAATAAACGGACATGTTAAGCGAAGTAGGCTTCTTTCCGAAAAGCCAAGGCTCAGAGAAGCTTGCCGACAGGCTGGTATAATAAGTTCCATTGGTCTGGAAGCGCACCGCAAGATTCTGCGCGTCTCCCAGAGGTACCGGACGCCATGCAGACTTGTCAAAGAAACGCCTTGTGGAGAAGTTGTTGAAGCTGACTCCGACAGTTGCGACGAATGTGTTTCCGCCCCATCCTCCGGAAAGTTCCAGCTGGCTCGACGGCTTCTCGGTCACATTATATATGATGTCAACCGTATTGTTCATCGAATTTGGAACGATGCTGTATCCTCTTGAGGCATCCATTATGGCCTCCGGGTCGAACTGTCCCATGGAAGCAATCTCACGCACAGAGCGCTCAAAGTCACTCTGGCTGAAAAGGTAGCCCGGACGCGTGAAGACCTGGCGCCTCACGACCCTCTCATTCGTGAGGTCATTTCCGTTTATTATGATATTGTTCAGGGTAGCAGGCTTTCCTTCGACAATCCTCATCTCGACATCGACAGAATCCCCCTGGATGTTAAGTTCCACAGGCTGGAGATTGAAAAACAGGTAACCGTTGTCACGATACAGTTTCGACACATCGAACTCATTCTGTTTTCCGCCTCCGAAAAGCCTCTTCTCCATGGTGACTACATCATAGACATCACCTTTCTTTATCATGAGGATATCATTGAGGGTCTCTGAGTTATAGACGGAGTTTCCTGTCCATGTGATGTCCCTGAAATAGTAGCGCTTTCCCTCGTCTATCTCGAAATCAATCTGCAAGCGGCCCGGTTCCAGATAATACATGGTATCCTTGACGATGCGGGCATCACGGTAACCGGCCTCATTGAATGCGCTGAGCATGGCACGCTTGTCATTGTCATACTCGCTTTCATTGAACTTCTTGGAACTGAAGAAATTGATGAACCTCGCATCCTTTGTTTTCTTCATGGATCGCACGAGCTTGGTCTCCTTGACGTTCTCATTGCCGCTGAACGTGATTTTCTTTACCTTGACCTTCTCTCCCCTGTCAACGGCAAACTGCACACGGATTGCGCTGCGGATCATGGTATCCTTCTTCGTGTTAACATCCACATTCACGTTAAGGAAACCCTTCTCCTTATAATATCTCTTTATGATGTCTGTTGACGTCTTTGCGACATAGTCGGAAAACTCTCCTCCGCGACGGAGGTTAAGGCGCTCAAGAAGCTCTTTCTGCTCACCTGTCTTGACTCCGCTGAACGTCCAGCGCGATACTCTCGGCCTTTCCGTGACGCATATCTTGAAAAAAGCGGTATCGCGTCCCGGAGCCAGGGAATCGACTGCGATTGCTACGTCCTCAAAATATCTCTGGAGCCAAAGCCTGTTGACGATGGAAGACAGCTCCTCACCTGGAACCGTCACTTCCATACCCTTCTGCAAGCCGGTAATCTGGAGTATCTGCTCCTGGGCGAAATAATTGTTACCCTCGACTCTCACTCCTCCGACCACATATTTTTTCGGATTATTGTAATCGACCTCAACATCCTTTCCGGGCAACTGTGCAAATACGGGGAGCGACAGCATCAGTGCAGACGCGAGGAAGACCATTCGGCAAACTCTCATTTTTATACCATTAAATTCAAAACTGCAAATATAGGGAATTATTTGACTTTTCCATAACGTCTGTCACGTTTTGCATAGGATTCAAGTGCTTTGCAAAACTCCTCCTTCCGGAAATCAGGCCACAGGGTATCGACAAAAAGAAACTCTGAATATGCCCCCTGCCACAGGAGATAGTTGCTGATTCTGCATTCACCTGATGTCCTGACGATAAGGTCCGGGTCAGGAATCCCCGCGGTGGCAAGCAGCGAGCTGAAGCCATCCTGCCCCATGGCAAGAAGTCCGGCAGCCTTCTCCGGCTCCTCCACGGCCATCTTCGCAAGTTTTGAGGCAGCCTGAAGGATATCCCACCGTCCGCTGTAGCTGAGCATGACGATAAGCGTCAGCGCCGTATTGCCGGCTGTGCGTTCCATGCAAGAGTCAATGACTTTGTTAAGTCCGCTGTCCAGACGCTCCCGGTTTCCTATGACCATAAAACGCACCCCGTTCCTGTCAAGGGCATCCATCTCGGAAGCCATAGCCTTGACCATCAGCTCCATAAGGGCCATCACCTCCTCCTGGGGGCGGTTCCAGTTCTCTTCAGAGAAAGCATAGACGGACAGATACTTCACACCGTTTTCTATAGCTGCCTCCACACAGGCCCTCACACTCTCCACGCCCTCAAAATGGCCATGTATCCTGTCTTTGCCCTTTTCTTTGGCCCAACGGCCATTACCGTCCATAATCATCGAGACATGCACGGGTGTCCCGGTCACAGTTTCAGTTGACATATTGTTTCTCACTTGATATTTCTGATGTCTTCGCCCCAGAACAGCTTTTCTGTAAGGGCATTGATAAAATCGGATTTATTAAGACGGACACGCTTTAGCGAAAATTGTGCCACGGAAATCTCTATTCTCGCGTCCCCGTCTGTTTCAGCGGTCCTGTTGTCCGCCGTGAATATTACTTTCCTGTCGCGCGACTGCATCCTCAGAGTTATGACTGAAGTGTCCGGAACCACAAGAGGACGGACATTCAGGTTATGCGGCGCTATCGGGGTTATAATCAGCACACGTGACTGCGGAAGCACAATAGGCCCGCCTGCGCTAAGAGAGTATGCCGTGGACCCGGAGCTTGTGGAAACTATCAGCCCGTCAGCCCAATAGGTAGGCAGCCTCGTCCCGTCCACAGTGACCTCCACTCCCAGCATCGCGGCACCGCTTCTGTGCACAGTACACTCATTCAACGCATAGACCGGCTCATCTTTCCGCAAGCCATCCTCCACACAAGCCTTGAGCACAGTCCTTTCCTCTATTGAATATTTCCCGTTCAGAATAGCGTCCGCAACGTCCTCCGGCCTGTTCTCTGACAGGAATCCGAGACGTCCGAGATTGACGCCTACAACAGGAATGCCCCTTTCAGCCACCAGCGCGGAAGCAGAGAGGAAAGTACCGTCACCTCCAACGCTCATAAGCATGCCGGCATCCTTCCCGGGCTCCTGTCCCGGGCCAAGAACGGTGACATGGCAGCCGCCTGCGGAAAGGGCGTCCATCAAAGCTGCAAGCCTCAGGTCATCCTCAAGACTTTTTTTCCCGATATATACGTATATATTCATTGTCTCCAATTAATTGAATGCGGCCCCGTCTGAGAACCGGACGCCAAAAATAGCACATTATTGTCGAAATCAGAAAAAACAGGAAGAATTTGTTGGCAGCAAGCTGCACCAATGCAGGCAGAAGCAACTTTTTCAGGAAAATTCAAACAGATTCGAAGTTTATTGCATATTTTTGCCGCCTGTAAACATACATTTGGAGCAGAAATGACAAAATTAAGCGTCAATATAAACAAAATAGCCACGCTGCGGAATGCCCGCGGAGGAAACATGCCGGACGTCACCAAGGCAGCCATAGACTGCGAGACATTCGGTGCGGAAGGAATCACTGTACACCCCAGACCGGACGGAAGGCACATCAGATATGACGATGTAAGGGCAATACGCCCTCTTGTCAGGACGGAATTCAATATTGAAGGCAACCCTATACAGTCTTTCATCGACCTCGTCCTTGAGACCGCACCGGACCAGGTGACCCTTGTCCCTGATGCGGAAAACGCCATAACCTCAGACGGCGGCTGGGACACAATAAAGCACCGCGATTTCCTCACTGAGATATGCTCCGCATTCAAAAGCAGGGGAATAAGGACATCCATTTTCATAAATGCGGACCCGGCCATGGCGGAAGGAGCAGCCAGATGCGGATGCGACCGTGTCGAGCTATATACCGGCCCTTATGCGGAAATGTACAGCCATGACAGGGAAGCCGCAATAAAGCCGTTCATGGATGCGGCAAAGGCTGCCAGGGAATGTGGCATTGGACTGAACGCAGGGCACGACCTCAATCTTGACAACCTTAACTTCTTCATTAGGAACATACCTTGGACTGATGAGGTCTCCATCGGACATGCCATAATATGTGATGCCCTATATATGGGGCTTCAGCCTACGATACAGGCATATCTTAAAGAAATCAGAAACGCTTTTTGACTTTTCTGCATAAAACCGCGGCCCAAGCGCAGCAAAAAAGCATCAGAAAAAGCATCTGAGTCAAAAATCAAGACGAATAATAAGATTTTTGACTATCTTTGCATTGATGTGCATTGCACACAAAGCCATGAATAAACAATAAACAAAAAACAATAGAAATGAAAAAGACATCACGCATCTTCAGCGCGCTCCTTTTGGGCGCTGTCGTAGTTTTCGGAGCTTCATCATGCGCAGGCAAAGGTGAGCAGGCAGCAGAGGCTCCTGCAGCAGCACCTTCTGAGCAGACTGCCGCAAAAGGCTCTATCGTGTACATTGACATGACTGCCCTCATGGCCGACTATGACATGGCAAACGACCTCAGGGCTGTCGTAGAGACCAAGGTACAGAACATCCAGGCAGAGATAAGCAGAAGGGAAAAGAAATTCACTTCAGAGTACAACGACTTCCAGGACAAGATGCAGAAAGGTCTTCTCACCCGCTCAGTGGCTGAGGAAAAAGGCAGGAAACTGCAGCAGCAGGAGATTGACTTCAACAATTACGCTAACCAGAAGAATGCTGAAATCAACGAGGAGCTCATGGTCATGAACAACCAGATTAATGACGCAATCAGCACCTTCATCGTAAAATACAACCAGGAGAAGCAGTATGCCATGATTCTGATAAGCCAGGGCGACGACCCTAATGACGGCATGGTTACCCTCGGAGCACCTGTCCTTACGGCAGATCCGTCACTCAACATTACAGCAGACGTTCTTGAGAAGCTCAATGAAGAGTATATCAAGACCAAGAACCAGACAAACAAGAGCAAATAATTGAAAATAGCAATACTGTCCTGTTTCTACCCCTACAGAGGAGGAATTTCTCAGTTTAACGCATGCCTGTATGGTGAACTGAGCAAAAATCATGTTGTCAAGGCTTTCAACTTCAAAAGGCAATATCCGGAATTCCTCTTCCCGGGCAAGACTCAATTTGTGACAGACGACGATGAGGCCGTACCGGTGGAGAGTGTTTCCCTGCTGGATACGGCCAATCCGTTTTCTTACCGGTCAACATACAGGAAAATCCGGGAATGGGGCCCGGACGTGCTCATTGTAAGATATTGGATGTCATACTTCGCACCGTCTCTCGGATATATAACCCGGAAGATGAAAAAGCACTGCAAGGTAGTGTCCATCCTTGACAATGTAATCCCGCATGAACAGAGATTCTTCGACACGCCTCTGACGAAATACTTCCTGAAAGGCAGCACGGGCCATGTGACCCTCTGCGAAGCCGTTGCCAAGGACCTGCTTGAGATGAAGCCAAAGGCTCCATACACCGTCATACAGCATCCCCTGTACTCGCATTTCGGAGCGCGCATACCGAGGGAGGAGGCAGAAAAGAAGCTCGGCCTTGCTCCGGGAAAGAAGAACATCCTGTTTTTCGGGCTGATACGTCACTACAAGGGGCTTGACATACTTCTCGAGGCTTTCGGTAAATTGTCTGAAGACTATCAGCTGATTATAGCAGGAGAGCCTTACGGAAGCTTCTCACCTTACAGTGACATAATAAGCAGGCTGCCAGGAAAAGAACGCATCTTCATGAATCTGAAATACATCAGGGATTCTGAGGTGACTGACTATTTTTCTGCTGCAGATATTGCGGTGCTTCCATACAGAAGCGCGACACAGAGCGGCATAAGCTCGGTATCCTATCATTTTGAAGTTCCGATGATTGTCACTGATGTAGGCGGTCTGAAGGAGACAATCGGTGACCGGGGCACGGGAATTGTGGCAAAAGAATGCACCCCCGACGCGATAAGGGAGGAAATAGAAAGATATTTTGCCGAACCTGAGGCAAAAGAGGAGTTTATCGCGAACATACGTAAAGAAAAGGAGCGTCTGTCATGGAAAGCTTTTGCAGCTGAACTGACCGGCTTCATAGGACAATTATAATATGGAAATACGCATAATGAGATCTGTCCGCGGCATTGCAGCGGCATTGGCTATGGTCACATTTTCCGCCGGCATGGCCGCACAGGAATATGTTGCGGAGCCGGTGATGATATCGAAGGAGAAAGTAAAGATTGACGGAAAAGTCTGCTACTCGCATATAGTCATGGAGCGTCAGACTCTCTATTCCATAAGCAAGGCATATGGCGTAAGCATAGAGGACATCTACAAGTTCAACCCTTCCCTGCGCGAAACAGGCCTTAAGAAAAATTCCATCATACTGATTCCGTCACAGGATGCAATCGGAAATGCCGGACAGGAAAAGAAGCAGGAAAGCCCGGCAAGGGAATACAGGAAGGAAAGTTCTTCAGACGCAATGCAGCCGATGCAAGCGGCCGAGCCAACCGTAAAAAAGCCGAAAACCCGTTCACATGTAGTAAAGTGGTATGAGGACATAGAGGGCATAGCCATGAAATACGGCATAACTGCTGAAGAGATAATCATGGCCAACGGGCTCACGGGAAGAAAGCTCAAGAACAGGCAGAAGCTTGTCATTCCTGAAAAAGGCCAATATGTGGCAGCGGCAAAAACAGAATTGCCGGCAAATGCGGCTGACACTGAAGAGGACATGAATCTTGACACAGCTTTCGGAGACGATTCCGGAAGCGACAATGGCATATTCCGGAATTTCATTCCGAAAAACCGCATCAAGGTGGCCATGCTGTTGCCTCTGAAGGCAACCGGAAGCACAAGCAGCCGCAGCAACATGGACTTCTACAGCGGTGCCCTCCTTGCGGCGAAAGACATGGCGGCAGAAGGAGTGGACATTGACCTGCAGGTGCATGACATATCTTCCGGAAGCATGGGAATCACACGATACAGCCTCTCCCAGACAGACATGGTAATAGGTCCGGTATCCTCTGCTGACATAACGAAGCTCTTTGCGATGGCGCCGGAATCATGCATTCTGGTCTCCCCTCTTGACCCGAGGGCTGGCTCACTCGTGCAGGGCTACAGGAACATGATACAGGCACCTGCATCCAATCTGCATCAGTATGCCGACATGGCAAGCTGGATTGCGGAAAGCAGCAGAGCCGGAGACAAAGTCATAGTAATATCGGAAAAAGAAGCGAGGATGAATGATGCGGGAAGGCTGATGAAAGCGGCCATGGACTCTGCGTCAATCAACTATGCCCCGTTCTCTTACAGCATACTCGACGGACGTAAAATACAGATACCGCTTGAGGGTATAATGACCAGGAGCGGCACGAACCGCGTCGTAATAGCATCAGAAAGCGAGGCTTTCGTAAATGATGTCGTGCGCAACCTCAACCTCATAGTACATGACAAGTATGACGTCGTGCTCTACGGACCGGCAAAAATCCGCTCATTTGAAACCATCGAGGTTGAAAACCTCCACAATACGTCCCTGCATGCGAGCCTTGCATATTTCATTGACTATGATGACGAAAAGGTAAGGGATTTCCTTATGAAATACAGGGCGCTGTTCCGCACTGAGCCTACTCAGTTCGCATTCCAAGGCTATGATGTCACCCGATATTTTCTTGAGCTTTGCGCGAAATACGGTGATGGCTGGACGCAAATGCTGGAAAGTTCGGAAATGGACATGCTGCAATGCAGATTCCGCTGCAGGCAGATTCCTGGCGGAGGATATGCAAATGAAGGCATCAGAAGAATTGTCTATGGCCGTGACTGGTCAATAGAGAAAGTAAAATAAGGCTTAATGCCCGAGGAGCGACTTTGCATTGGCAATTGCAGCATCCGTCAGTACGGAACCGCTCAGCATCCTCGCAACTTCAAGAACTCTCTGGTCTTCAGAGAGTTTTTTTATTGTGGAAACTGCAGTGGAAGTCTCAGGGTTGATTTCTTTGGAGACAAGATAGTGGGCAGACCCTTTTGCAGCCACCTGAGGAAGATGAGTTATTGCAAATACCTGCATATTCTCACCCATTTCACATATGACGGAACCCATCTTGTCAGCTACACTTCCGGAAACTCCGGTATCAATCTCATCAAAAATCATTGTAGGCATGTTGGTGAACCTTGCCATCATTGCCTTCAAGGCAAGCATAATCCTCGACATTTCTCCGCCGGACGCGCACTTGGCCACATCGACAGGATTTTTCCCGGAAGAGGAGAAACGGAAGAACACGGCATCATGGCCTGTAGCTGAAACAGGAGCATCAGACAGCTCCACGTCAAAGACAGCATATGGCAGTTCCATGTTGCGTATCATCTCAGTAATGCTTCCTGAGAAACTGCCTGCGGCCTTTCTCCTTGACAAGGCCAGTTCATCTGCCTTGCCGGAAAACTCCGCCTCAGATTCCTTTACCTGAGCGGCAAGGGCGTCACGCTCCTCTTCAAGACGTGTTGAATCGAAAAGAAGTCCGGACAATCTGTCACGCAGGGCAATCAGTTCCTCCTCGCTTGTGCAGGAATGCTTCTGCATCAGCGAATAAAGAAAGGACATGCGGTCTTCCACCTCTTCAAGCCTGCTGCCTGACAAGTCCGTGGCGGAATTGAGTGAGGAAACTTCCGCGATTATGTCATCCAGCTCACGGCGGCATGATGCTGTCCTCTCAGCAAGTTCTGCCGCGGCCGGAACATAGCGTCCGACCTTGGCAAGAAGCTTATCAGCTTCCTTAAGGGCCGAGTCCACAGAAAGGCCGCCATCTCCTCCCAACGGGCCGGTGAAAAGATTCTCTGCAGCGCACAGGCCGGATTTTATCTCTTCAGCATTGGCAAGCTGCCTCTGCTCTTCTTCAAGTTCCGCAAGCTCCCCTGCCCTGATTCCTGCGGCATCAAGCTGCTTGAACTGGGCCTCATTATAGTCCTGCTCATTCTTGAGCGAAGAGAGCCGCGACTCCAGTCCGGCAAGCTCTGACTTAAGGGACTGGAGCATACGCCATGAAAGCGCGCACTCTTCCCTGAGAGCCGTGTTGCCGGCATAATGGTCAAGCACGGCAAGCTGAAAACTTCTGTCCGACAGGAGCATAGTCTGGTGCTGGGAGTGTATGTCAACCAGACGGGAGGAAATTGACTGAAGCAGGCCAACAGGCACAGGAGAATCATTTATAAAGGCCCTTGAGCGTCCCGAACGGTTCACTACACGCCTTATTATCAGATGTCCTCCGTCCCACTCTGCCTCATTTTCCTCTACAAGTTCCATGAGTGAGAGGTCATCAGTGTCAAACTCAGCCTCAACGACACAGTTGTCCGCTCCGGAACCGACACATGACGCATCAGCCTTTGACCCCATGACAAGAGACAAGGCCCCGAGCAGAATTGACTTTCCCGCTCCGGTCTGCCCCGTAATGATGACCAGACCCTTCGGAAATTCAATCTCCAAAGAGTCTATCAAAACGTAATTCTTTACATGAAGCCGGCTGAGCATGTCCTGAATCAGTCGTTATCGTCCTGCTTTGCCATCCTGTAGAAGACCTCATTGTCTTTGAACTCCTCTATCGCAACAAGGCTAGGCTTAGGCTGTCTCTCATAATATTTGGAAATCTCTATCTGCTCCCTGTTCTCGAAGACCTCCTCCATTGTGTCACGGTCATTCTTGAAATCCTCAAGCTTCCTCGTAAGCTCTTTCTTCTCGGCAATAGCTATCTGGTTAGCCCTCTTGGAGAGGATTACAACCGTCTCATAGATGTTTCCGGTAGGAGCCGCAAGATCACAAAGGTCTCTTGTAAGAGTGTTTGTAGGTGTTTTCTGTTTTGCCATTTCGTTTATTGTTTTTTCTGTAATTCAGTTAATCATACAGGATGCAAAGCCATTGCTTCCTGACGCATGAGGGCATCACAAAAGAAAGTCCCTCCAATTTATTATACCGCCCGATTCAAAGAGGGTTTCATTTTTTTTCGGACTTTCTCGCCTCTTTCACAAGCTTGCGCCTTTCCTTTGCGAAATCACGCTCGGACTTTTCCGAATCCGCTGTATCCATTCCCTGTTTTCCAAGGGCCTTCTGGGCTTTGTGATAAGCGGCATCAAGTTCCTTGCGGTAATCGGAATCAGGAAGCTCACCGATGAAATTGTAGTAGTCATCCACAAATGTCAGATATCTTTCCTTCTGCTTGGCCGGCACGCTGAGATGCGCATACTTGTATGATGACATTGCGATATAATATAGGATATCCTCCCTGTATATGTTCTCAGCATCCTCCTTCAGCACATTTCCGAATGCCACACGTGATGCGAGATAGTCCTCCATCTTATAATAAAGCCTTGCCCCTTCGTATGCCTTCCTGTCGAGACGGCCGTTAAGCTCCACAAGCATGTCACGGCACTCTCCCATATGCGTAGAAGAAGGATATTCAAGAATATACTCTGAAATGGATGAAATTGCCTTATATGTAGGAGTCTGGTCCAGCTCATATCTCAGCGTCTGGCGATAAAGGCAGTCAAGGCGGAGGAATCTGGCCTCTGAGGTAAACGGACTGCGGGGGTAGCTTTCAACGAACTTCTCGAAATTGGTCTCCGCCGTATAGTAGTCCTTGAACTTGTAGTTGCTGAGTCCCCAATAATATCTTACAGTATCATCACGTTCCGTTCCGTTGGTAAGGACCGACAATGATTCGAACAGAGCGGCAGCCTTGGAGAATTTACCCCTGTTGTAGTAGTCGAAAGCCGCCTCATATTTCAAATCAGAGTCATTGCTGTTCAAAAGAATCTCATATTGTGACTTGCATGATGCCATTGAAAGCACGAAGACAAGAGCAATACATATGTTCCTCAATTTCATCTTTTTAGGTAATTTGGAATTTATATTATGACGTCATCATCCGATGCCTGCGTCAGTTCATCTTAAGGAATTTCTCAGCATCCATAGCAGCACGGCAACCTGACGCGGCGGCAGTTATGGCCTGTCTGTAAATAGGGTCCTGCACATCGCCTGCGGCAAAGACTCCATCCACATTCGTCTTTGATGTCTTTCCGTCTGTAACGATATACCCTTCCTTGTCAACATCCACCCATTTGCTGAAAATCTCAGAGTTCGGGTGATGCCCGATGGCAAGAAAGAAACCGTCAACGGCAATGTCAAAGATTTCCCCGTCATTCTTCACAAGACGGACTCCGGTCACTCCGGACGCGTCACCAAGCACTTCCTGCGTATTGCAGTTCCAGAGAATCTCTATGTTCTGAGTAGCCGCCACTCTCTCCTGCATGGCCTTGGAGGCACGCAGCACATCACGGCGAACAATCATATATACCTTTTTGCAAAGTCCTGCAAGATAAGTCGCCTCCTCGCATGCCGTATCTCCACCGCCTACGACAGCGACAGTCTTTTTCCTATAGAAAAACCCGTCACAAGTCGCGCATGCGGACACTCCCATGCCCTTGAACTTTGTCTCGGAAGGCAAGCCGAGATATTTGGCAGTGGCTCCTGTAGCGATTATGAGAGTCTGGGCCATAATCTCAGACGTTCCGTCAATGGTTATGCGGAAAGGCCTTGATGACAGGTCTGCAGACGTTACGGCACCGGTACGCACATCTGCTCCCAGACGCACTGCCTGCGCCCTCATTGTCTCCATAAGGGCTGAGCCGGACACTCCGTTTTCAAAACCCGGATAATTCTCTATATCAGTAGTTGTAGTAAGCTGGCCGCCAGGCTGGACACCTTCATATACGACAGGCGACAGTTCGGCCCTTGCTGCATAGACGGCTGCCGTATAGCCAGCAGGACCGCCTCCTATTATAAGACATTTTATTGTTTCCATAATCTTTTGTTTTTCGGCAAACTGCAAATATAATGCTTTTTTCAGAAGCATCTTGGATTTGCGGCATAAAGTTGCCAAAGTGTTAAAGATGCTTCACAGACAAAACCGTCAGACCTTCATCATATACGACCTGGTCCTGCGGTAAACGGCGCCGAGCAGCCAATCGGGCAAAATTGCAGCCACAGGCATGAAAATTTTGTTCAAAAGTCCCGGCATCACTCCCCTGCGCCTCCTGAAAGTAGCTTTCAAAGCCTTGTCCACAGCCTTTTCAGGGTCAATCATCACTGTAAGCGCACGTGCAAGGGTCCTTAGCCTGTCACTCAGCGGAATCAAAGGAGTGTCAACTGCACCGAAATACGCATTGGTAACGCTTACGCCTGTCTTTGCGCACTCTATCCTCAGTTCTCTGGAATATCCTCTCACAAAACGCTTGGTCACCCCGTACATTCCTATTCCAGGCCATATCATCCATGCAGCAAGAGATGATATGTTGAGCACATATCCGCATCCCCTTTCTTTCATTGCCGGCACGTATTTGCGGCAAAGCATCAATGGAGTGTTCATGTGCACCATCATTATTGTCCGGAGCATTTTCTCGGAAGTCTCCACTATCCCCTGGCAATACATAATGCCGGCATTGTTGACCAGCACCTCAACCTCACATCCCAGTGCAGAAGTCTTTTCATATACCCTGTCAGCGGCGTCTGAAGCCGAAAGGTCCTGGACAACAGTTATTATATCATGAGCATTCGGCCCGTTTGCTTCCTGCACTGCGGTTCCACGGGACATCCCGCCATTCACAATGCAGCGGGTCTCCTCAAGCCCGGCCGCATTTATGTCAACCAGGACAAGCCCATATCCCATTGCAGCAAGCTTCTCCGCATATATCCGCCCCATACCGGAAGCGGCCCCGGTAACCAGGGCATAAGGCCTGCCATGTCCTGTCTCAATATCCTTTTCTTCCATCATCATTTACAGCTGTCATTCAAAAATCCATGCAAATTTATCATTTTTTGCGTATTCCCATATGTCTTCTGCAGCTTACCCATCCGCTCCAGATTAGAATTTTTCAAATTTATTTTGACCCTTGCATCTAAAATCATAACTTTGCGGGAAATTGCATATGACTATGACAACGCACAAATGTCCTGATATCGAAGAATTCAAGGCGATACTGAGGAAGCATTCGCTCAAGGCCACGCCTCAACGGCTTGCCGTCCATGACGCGATGATGTCACTCGGACACGCCTCCGCTGACATGGTTACTGAGGCAATCAAAGACAAGGGCACTGCCAAAGTCACAATGGCATCAGTATATAACATCCTGTCCCAGCTTGCGCTGCTCGGGATATATGACTACAGGCTCAGCGCAAACAACAAGATGTACTTTGATGTAAACACATTCAGGCATCTTCATTTTTATGACTGTGAGAACCATACCTTCAAAGATGTGATTGACGATGACCTCATGATGCAAATCGGCTCACTGCTCAGCAGGAAAAGAGTCAAAGGCTATAAAATCGAAAGTTTTGACATTCAGCTTATAGGACGGCAGACAAAAAAGAAAGCACAGGCATGATGCAACAATATGCACTATGCAGGCATCTATATGGCCGCCAACAATAAGAATACATGAACAAAATTTCCAAAGCATTAATATCGGCAATTGCCGGAGCATCCATCATGACAGTGGCATCCTGCTCGCAAGACAACACGTTGCAATATGGCATCTCTGCAATAGGCAATATAAGCGGCAGCAGTTTCAACAGCGATTCCGGAACCATATTGGACATAGAAGAGTACGCATGTGCCGAACGTCTTGAGGACAATGACAGGGCATTCATAATATATGATGTACTGAACAAGAGTCCACATAGGGAAGCATATGGAATACGCATCCGGGAAGCTTACAAGGCCATTGTCAAAGACCCGCTTCAGGCAAGCGCCTTATCCGGGAACGAAGAAATGCAGAGGGAAGATCCGGTCAAAGTCACGAACATCTGGATTTCAGGAGGATATGTCAACATGTACGTGATGCTGCCAGTAATTCCCGGGAGCGGAACAGTCCATTCCGTGAACCTTGTTCTGGAGGACAGGGACAGCGGCACCGCAGGGTACTCATTCATAATCCGTCACAATGCATCCGGCGAGACCATAGGTGAAACCGGCCAGGAAAGATTCGTTCTCCAGGGCGGATTCATAAGTTTTCCGATTGCAGGAATCATTACGGAGGACAATGTACCGGTGACATTCAGATGGAAATGGTACAAATCAGCAGGAGACACCGGCATTACATCAGAAACCGAAGAGAACATTCTTGAGGGCATCTTCCGCAAATCAAGGTTCGGACATGCTCCGGCCTCACCGTCAGCCAAGACACTTTCCGGCACATTGTAGCACGGCAATCAGTTTTATGGAGGCACAAGCCTGCATCTGGCAAGCTTCAAGGCATTCTCACCGGAAATGATGCCGGAGGATTCCAGGGCCTCCACGGTACAACGCTCAGGAGGATTGTTCTCCCTATACAGCACTATGGCACAGGCCGTCTCATAATTGCCGACATAAGGATGGCGCTTCAATGAGTCTGCCGGCAGAGTCCATATCGGATAAGGGGTCATATTCTCCTCAGATATGGTCACCAGGTCACGCAAGCCTTCGAATTTGTCACGGTCAAGCCCTTTTATGTCCATGAGCTGCTCCAAATGGGAATATCCACCGAGTGACTTGCGATGACTCACAATACGCGAAGCGAACCACCCGCCTATGCCGGGAAGAGAATCAAATGCAGCCGAATCTGCCGTATTGACATCAATCAAAGGTATGTCGATATAAGGCTCAAGACGCCTGTAAATGCTGTCTGAGACGACAAAAGACTTCGCAAAATCACCCTTACGGCGAAAACGCCCGCCCTTGGCACGATAATTAGCTATGGAGCGAGCCTGCTTCGGGGAGAATCCAAGGCGGCACAGGTCTTCTTCCGAAACCGTATTAGGGTCAAATCTGAAATTTTCAATACTGCGGAAAGGCACAGAAGACCTGACAGCCGCAGCACGCGGTGAATGTGACGCATTCCTGCGCTCCACAACAGATGATTCAATCTTATTCGCCACAGCAGCACCCGCCTTTTCTTCCCTGTACACAAAGACCGTATCAGGACAATCACGATTGGCGGCAATCCTGGTCACTGCCGCGCTATGGACAAACAAGGCCGTCTGATAGCCGATGACCAGAAAGACCATTGCCACAGCCCCTGTCACAAACGAACCGGACAAACCGGAATTTTTCTCTTTCCCCTCTTTTCCCATAAAGCTCCAATTTATCAGCCAAGCAGTCTTTGCGCAGCTTGACGACTGCCTGCAAATCTATGGGATACATCTCTCACAAACAAAAAAAAGACACCGGAGAATGGCATCTTTTTCTTTTTTTTTATAATTATTTCTTTTTCTTATAAAATTCAGCAAGCTTTTCAGCTAAACATTGTCATCTGTTTCCTCTTCCCTGAACTTGGCATAGGACTTTTTCTCACGTTTCTTTTCCGGAGCGCCCTCTACTATAATCACGATTTCTCCTTTCGGCTCATGCTCACGATACCATGATGCCACATCCTCCAATGTACCTCTTCTGTGCTCCTCGAACTTTTTGGAAATCTCCCTTGCGACAGAACAGCCGCGGCCGGAACCGAAAAATTCCGCGAACTGCTCAAGAGTACGCACAAGCCTGTAAGGGGATTCATAGAAAATGAGAGTCCTCGTCTCGTCCGCCAATTCGGCAAGACGGGTCTGGCGTCCTTTTTTCTGCGGAAGAAAACCCTCAAAACAGAACCTGTCACACGGATAGCCGGATGAGACAAGAGCAGGGACAAACGCAGTGGCTCCAGGAAGAGTCTGAACCTCAATCCCTTTCTCGGCACAAGTGCGCACAAGAAGAAAGCCAGGATCGGAAATGCCCGGCGTACCGGCATCGCTTATAAGAGCGACATTCAGACCGGCAAGGATACGTTCCTTTATCATTGACGCGGTCTTGTGCTCATTGAACTTGTGATGTGATTCAAGACGTCCTTTTATATCATAATGCTTGAGCAATACCGAGCTTGTCCTCGTGTCTTCCGCAAGAATCAGGTCAGCCTCCTTAAGTACACGTATCGCCCTGAAGGTCATGTCCTCCAGATTTCCGACAGGAGTAGGCACAATATAAAGAATTCCTGCCATGTTTATCTGATTTTTCGGCGTACCGCCATCATGAAACGATATACGAGTTCAGAATCAAGATCCCAATCCGGATGCTCGGCAGCAATATAGTCAACAACCTGCTCAAGGGTCTCCATGGCATTTATGCGTGTCAAGGCATCCTGAAAAGCCATCGGGTCCGTCTTGAAAAGAAGGTTGATGAATATTATGCGATCGTTAAGCGAGATTGCACTGCGCACGTCTTTCACACCAGTGCCCGGCATAGCTGTACGCCAAGTCTGCTTGTCGGCCATCACGTCAATTACAGCCTTGCGTTTTTCTGGTGAAGACTGGGCTGCCTCATAAATAGGTGCAGGATCTGACAGCACAGGCTTGTCCTCCGGAGCAGGAGCAGAAACCGGAGCATCATCATCGTCATCATCATCTTCTTCGTCATCAGATACATCCGCAAATTCAACAGTTTCATCAGCAACGGCAACTTCAGGAATGCCGCATTCCGACGGCTCATCCGTCAGGCAATCATGCACTGGCAAAGGATGTTCTTCCCGGGAAGGTTCATCCGACCAGGAAAGCCCCTCCGGCAAAACTTGCTGAAACGCCTCTGCCGGAGAGGTCTCCGCGGGAATATCAGCATTATCGGCAGGGAGGTCATCTTCAATGTCAAGGTCTATCGGGCCTTCATAAACTTCGTCATGGCCAAAAAGTTCCTGCAACTGGGCAATCTTGGCATCAAGACTGTCAATCTGCAATCTTATGGCTGACATCATGGTCCTGATTTCAGACAAAGTCTGCTCTTCTCTATTTTCCATAAGGCAAAAATTTCACTAATACTTGTGCATGGGCACATCTGGACGGTTTCTGGCAAATACTCCGTTGGCGTATTGGGCACAAGTCAAAGTAAACTTTGCTTCTGCTCCCGACTTTGACTATATTTGCGCTTCGCGCACATATACTGATGCGTCTCGGCATAGTCAAAATAAATTTTGCCTCTGCTCTCGACTTTCCGTATATTTGCACCCCCAAAAACAAAGGGAATCAGAAACTGACCGGTATTAACCTACAAAAGTAAGGAAATGTTTTTAGAAATCGCAAAAAAAGCAGGCTCCATTGAAGTCATATGCGGCTCAATGTTTTCAGGAAAGACAGAGGAACTCATCAGAAGGATGAAGAGGGCACAATTCGCAAAGCAGAAAGTAGAGATATACAAGCCATGCATTGATGTCAGATACTCAGAAGATGAAGTGGTATCACATGACTCACACAGCATTCCTTCCACTCCGATTGACTCTCCTGCCAGCATGCTCCTGCTTTCCAGCGATGTGGAAGTCGTAGGCATCGACGAAGCCCAGTTCTTTGACGACACCATAGTGGAAGTCGTGCAGACACTTGCCAACAGGGGCGTAAGGGTCATTATCGCAGGACTTGACACGGACTTCATGGGCAAGCCTTTCGGTCCGATGCCGGCACTCATGTCGGTAGCCGAGGACATACAGAAAGTACATGCGATATGCGTGAAATGCGGAAGCCCGGCCAACCATTCACACAGGCTGTCAGACAGCGAGAGTCTCGTGGTACTCGGGGAAAAGGACGTATATGAACCTTTGTGCCGCCACTGCTTCAATGCCGCCATGGAGGCAGAAAAGCAATCAAGACAGTAGCGGCACTGTCAAAAATCAATAGCCCAAGGCCTTGAGCACACGTGCCAGTTGGTCCGGACATGAAGTTCCCCTCTTGCCGCACGTGATGCCTTCAAGGCGGCTTATGGCCTCATTGACCGGCATGCCTTTTATGAGTGCACCTATGCCTTTGGCATTGCCTTCACATCCGCGCGTATAAGTGACGCTCCGGACGATTCCGTCGCTTATGACGATGTCAATCTGCCTTGAGCATACTTTCTGGCTCGGGATTGCGGAAACATATCTTACACCGTCCACAATCTCATCTTTCACAATCTGATAATCTTCTGCCATAATTTCTTTCTGCTGGGATGGCCTGGTGTCCGTATTTTCCTGTGCCATGGCAGCAAAGCAGGAAAGCGACAGGGCCAGCGCGATTATTGTTCTTTTCATATATTATATAATGTATAATTTCATGGAATCCTGGGACATTCCCATTTAAGTGCAGCAAACATGGGGGCCTTTCAAAAGTTTTCCCGGCCGGCAGGACAGCAGGTCAGAATAATGTAGGATGATTGTCATCAAGCTCCGACAGCACTTTTTCCATAATGGCCTCACGGAAAAGCACAGTCTTGGCAGACACGCGGAACTTGTCACAATATTGTCTTATTGCTGCCATCTCGCTGTCATTGAGATAGATTACCTGCCTGTGACGGCGGACGAGAGCCTCTTTCTGTCTCTTCAGATATTCAGGGTCAATTCCAGCCCCAGTATTTTTCTTCTTTTTTGCCACTCCTGACGACAGATTGAAAATTCAACAAAATTTCGCCAAAGTTAAGAAATTTATTTATCTTTGCGGCCGTTATGGAAAAAAGAGGCAACATATTCAATTACCTTTCGTGGCACGTTCTGCGCCACGCTGTAGTTGCCTATACATTAGTCCGACTCTAGGAGGGGCTTTCGAAGCGCTTCCCTCCCAATTGCAATTGACAATCTCGGTTTGTCTTGCCGTTAGGACACCTATCGACTCCCTCAACTGAGGGCAATCCGTAAAAATATTTTTTGACAACACGCAAGAATCCGCTGAAAACGGATTCAGGCACATCACTACAATTTTTTAGGCAGCATTATGCACATAGACGTAATGGTGGCTGATGAAAGCCACGCAGTGTACGCAGACGAAATCTGTGAAGAAGTGTTCATCTCGGCTCGGGAAAGAGGGACGGGAATTGCAAGAAGGACTCCTGAATATGTAATTGAAAAGATGGCTGCAGGAAAAGCGGTCATAGCGATTGCCGAAGATGGCCGTTTCGCGGGATTTTCATACATAGAGTCATGGGGAGGCAAAAGATATGTGGCCAATTCCGGCCTTATAGTTTCACACGCGTTCAGGGGACTCGGACTTGCAATGCGCATCAAGCGGCGCATTTTCCGCCTGTCAAGGGAATTGTTTCCCGAAGCCAAGATTTTCAGCATCACCACAGGAGCGGCAGTCATGAAAATGAATTATGAGATAGGATTCAGGCCTGTTCCGTTCTCGGCCCTTACCGATGACCCTGAATTTTGGAAAGGATGTCAGGGCTGCCGCAACTGGCCTATTTTGGAAGCCAATAATTTCAAGATGTGCCTCTGCACAGGCCTGCTTTATGACCCGGCAGAGCATATACAGGTTCTTGACCCGGCAATACCGGACCTTGCGGAAAAAGCTGCCACGCAGGCAGAAGCAGGCAATGCATACACAACACAGAAACAATAAAAAAACAAATACAAATGAGCAAAAAAGCAGTACTCGCCTTCAGCGGCGGACTTGACACATCATTCTGTGTCCCATATCTCAAAAACGAAAAAGGACTCGAAGTACATACGGTAATGGTGAATACCGGAGGATTCTCGGCTGAGGAAGAGAAAGCAATCGAGGAAAGGGCGCTCTCACTCGGAGCGGCATCGCACAAGACCGTGAACGCCGTAGAGACCTATTATAAGAAAGGTGTCAAATACCTGATTTACGGAAACATCCTCAAAAACGCCACCTATCCCCTCTCAGTAAGTTCAGAGAGAGTATTCCAGGCATTGGAAGTGCTTAAGCATGTCAAGGAAATCGGAGCGGATTATGTGGCACACGGAAGCACCGGAGCAGGAAACGACCAGGTGCGCTTTGACATCGTGTTCGAAATTCTCGCACCTGAGGTGGAAATCATCGCGCCTGTAAGGGAATTCGGGTTCACACGCCAATATGAAATAGATTACCTGCAGAAGCACGGTTTCGATTTCTCATGGGAAAAGGCGAAATATTCAATCAACCAGGGCCTTTGGGGCACAAGCATCGGAGGCGTGGAGACCTTGTCGTCAGACGGCTATCTTCCTGAGGAGGCCTATCCTACAAAAGTCACAAAGACAGTTCCGGAGCACATCAGAATCGGATTCACGAAAGGAGAGCCGACCTCATTCAACGGCGTGCAGATGAACCCTGTTGATGTGATAAAGGCAGTGCGTGACGCAGCGGCTCCGTTCGGGATAGGACGTGACATCCACATCGGTGACACCATCATAGGCATAAAGGGACGCGTAGGCTTCGAGGCCGCAGCTCCGATGATTATCATCAAGGCGCATCATCTTCTCGAGAAGCATGTTCTCACAAAGGGCCAGCTTTATTGGAAAGAGCAGATTGCCGGATGGTACGGCCAGCAGATGCATGAGGCAATGTATCTCGACCCGGTTATGAGAGACATGGAAGCAATGATGGAAAGCATGGAAGAGCATGTGACAGGTGATGTGGAGATTGCACTCATGCCATACCACTTCTCTGTGCTCGGATGCAAGAGCAAGCATGACCTCATGAGTTCAAAATTCGGAGCCTACGGAGAGATAAACAACTCTTACACAGGACGCGACGTAATCGGATTCACAAAGGTCATAGCAAACCCTTTGAAAATATATTATAGCGTAAACGGAAGCGCAGAGGCAGGCAGCGAAGAATAATCCCGGCAGAAAAGAAATGAATACAAGCAAAAAAATAAGGGTCGCGATAGCAGGAGGCACAGGATATACCGGAGGAGAGCTTTTCCGCATCCTTCTCAACCATCCTGAAGTTGAGATTGTGGCGGCCACGACAACATCATCAGAAGGCACGGCCGTATCACAGGTGCACCGCGACCTTCTCGGGGAGACCGACCTGTGCTTCGGAAAAGAGCTGAATGACCCGGATGTGCTGTTCCTCTGCCTCGGGCACGGAATTTCAAGACAATTCGTTGACAGCCACGATATTAGCAACAACTGCAGGATAATTGACCTCGGCAACGATTTCAGGCTGGACGGCGAATATGCCGGCAGGAATTTCATATACGGACTGTGCGAAAGTGCAAAGGACGAAATACGCAAGGCTCACGACATAGCCAATCCGGGATGCTTTGCAACCGCCATACAGCTTGCCGTCCTCCCCTTGGCAAAGGCCGGGCTGATTGAGGACGAAATCCATGTTACAGCCGTTACAGGTTCTACGGGAGCAGGAAAAAAGCCTGGAGAGACTACGCATTTCAGCTACAGGAGCGGCAACATGTCCATATACAAGCTGTTCACGCACCAGCACTTGGCAGAAATAAAGAAAAGCCTTGCGCATGAGTCCGGCAACGGGATTGAGCCACGTGTCAATTTCGTGCCCATGAGAGGAGATTTCACGCGCGGAATATTCGCAAGCATATATACAAAGGCAAAAGAAGGACTGTCTGAAAACAGTTACAGGCAGATTTATGAAGAGTATTATGAGGCATCACCATTCGTATTCCACAGCCAGGAGAACATTTCGCTCAAAGAAGTGGTCAACACCAACAAGGCACTTCTCCATGTGGAGCTTCATGACGGATATGTTCACATAAGCTCAATCATAGACAACCTGATAAAAGGCGCGGCAGGACAGGCTGTGCAGAACATGAACCTTATGTTCGGGCTGGATGAGACATGCGGGCTGAAACTCAAGCCATCCGCATTCTGACACAGGACACCGGACATTTAAAACAAACATAAGGATGAATCTTTTTGAAGTATATAAATTGTGGGACATCGAGCCGGTCAGAGGACTTGACACCAAGCTCTGGGACAAGGACGGCATCGAATACACGGACATGTACGGAGGACATGCGGTAATTTCCGTGGGACATTGCCATCCTCACTATGTCAGCATGCTAACAAAGCAGCTCGGCAAGCTTGGCTTCTATTCCAATGCAGTGCAGAATTCCCTGCAGAAAGAGCTTGCTGAAAAGCTCGGGAAAGTATGCGGATATGAGGACTATTCGCTTTTCCTCTGCAACAGCGGGGCGGAAGCGAATGAGAATGCGCTCAAGACAGCATCATTCCACACCGGGAAAAGCAAGGTGCTCGCATTCAGGAAAGCCTTCCACGGAAGAACCTCCGGAGCAGTCGCAGCCACTGACAATCCCAAGATACAGTCCCCTTTCAACAGGACCGGGAATGTGGTGTTTTCAGAGCTGAATGACCTCGAAGCTGCCGGAAAAGAACTGTCTAAGGGAGATTTCGCCGCCGTAATAATAGAAGGAATACAGGGAGTGGCCGGAATATATGAGCCAAGCGCAGATTTCCTGCACGGCCTGCGTTCCCTTTGTGACAAATACGGCTGTCAGCTTGTCCTTGACGAGATACAGTCGGGATATGGACGCACAGGAAAATTCTTCGCCCACCAGCACCATGGAGTCAGGGCCGACATCATAACGACAGCCAAAGGAATGGCAAACGGTTTTCCGATAGGTGGAGTCCTTCTTAGCCCGTCCGTAAAAGCGGAATACGGGATGCTCGGCACCACGTTCGGGGGAAATCATCTTGCGTGCACGGCTGCACTGGCCGTACTTGATATCATTGAGAATGAGCACCTTGTCGAGAATGCGGCAAAAACTGGAGAATATTTCCGCAAGGCATTCGAGGGCGACAAGGCCATTAAGGAGTACAGAGGCAAGGGCCTGATGATAGGACTTGAGCTGAATGAGGGATTTGCCGGGCTGCGGGACAGGCTTCTGTTTGAAAGGCATTTCTTCACGGGAGCGGCCGGAGCATCCGTAATCAGGCTCCTTCCATCACTCACGATTTCGCAGGACACTGCAGAAACATTCGTGAAAGCATGGAAGGAACTCACCGGACAAGCCTAAGAAGAGGAGTACTGACAAGATTACCGGCTTTCTGCCGCCTTGCTCCTGTTGACAAGAAGCACTCCGGCAAAAATCAGTGCAACTGCAACTACTTTGACAATGCTGAACGTGTCAAGCCCCCACATTATCGCCACGGCGGCCGCGGCCACAGGCTGGAGATAATTGTACATGGCTACAAGCGTAGGGCGCAGATATTTCTGTCCGAGCGGCACCATGAGATAGCTCAGGAATGTACCGAAAAGCAGCACATAGCCCAGTCCGGCCCACTGCTCAAAAGGAAGCGAGGCCCACTGCACTCCGGAGAAGTCCCGGAAAGAGAACGGCAGGAGCATCATGGCCGCAAAGGTATATTTCCACTTCATGAGGGTGACCGGAGAATATTTCCGGATTATGTCCTGGAAAAACACGAGATACACTCCGTAGCAGACCTGTGAAAGCAGGCACAGGATGTCACCCAAGAGATTGGAAGTGCTGCCAGAAGCGGAATGCACGCCGAAAAGCACAAGTATGAGGGCACCGCAAAGGCCAAGCAGCACGCCGCCCGCCTTTTTTCCGGTGACAGGTTCACGGAGCCAGGCAGCCGCCATGAGCATGGTCCAGATGGGAAGAGTAGATGTGCAGATTGTGGCATCTACCGGAGAAGTGAGGGAAACGCCCTTGACATAGCATATCTGGTTGAGCGTTGTGGAAAACAAAGCCGCACCGAAAAGCTTGAGATAATCTTTCTTGTCAACTTTCTCCCGTTTTGTGAACAGGGAGGCAATCCAGAACAGGACAGTGCCGGCAAGTATGCGCAAATCGGTCAGGAGAGCCGAGGAGATTATTCCGCCCGCGAGGACGAATTTGGACACAGGGGCCATGACGCCCCATATAACATTTGAACCTAAAAGGGCAAGATGCCCGGTACGCTGCTGTTTTTTTGTCGGCATTGAATGTCAGTCAAAAGGCAGCCGCACACAAGAGGCGGCCGCGGTTTAAGGGCGGCAAAAATAAGAATTTAATTTGTATTATGAGACATTTCACATCAATAACCCAGCTCGGAGACCTTTCAAAGGCACTCGAAGCGGCAAGATACGTAAAGCAGAACCCGTTTGCGGACCAGGAACTCGGCAGGAACAGGACCCTGCTGATGATATTCTTCAATTCAAGCCTGCGCACAAGGCTAAGCACCCAGAAAGCAGCGATGAACCTCGGCATGAACGTAATCGTCCTGGACGTGAACCAGGGAGCATGGAAGCTTGAGACAGAGCGGGGCGTCATAATGGACGGAGACAAGCCGGAACATCTCCTTGAGGCAATTCCTGTAATGGGATGCTACTGCGACATAATAGGAGTGCGCGCATTCGCCAATCTCACGGACAGGGACGGCGACTACGCAGAAATCATCCTCAACCAGTTCATAAGATATTCAGGCAAACCGGTTTTCAGCATGGAAGCGGCCACCAGGCATCCTCTCCAGACTTTCGCTGACCTTATAACAATAGAAGAATTCAAGAAAAAGGACAGGCCCAAAGTGGTGCTGACATGGGCTCCGCACCCGAAAGCGCTCCCGCAGGCCGTACCGAACTCATTTGCGGAGGGAATGAATTGGGCTCGATATGATTTTGTCATAACTCATCCGGAGGGATATGAGCTTGACCCGGCATTCGTTGGCAAGGCCCATGTGGAATATGACCAGGAAAAGGCGTTTGAGGGAGCGGATTTCATATATGCCAAAAACTGGTCGGCATATGAGGGGGAAAATTACGGGAAGGTGCTCAGCACGGACAGGAGCTGGACAGTAGATGCAGGGAAGATGGCTCTTACGGACAACGCGTTCTTCATGCACTGCCTGCCTGTGCGCAGAAACATGATAGTGACTGACGAAGTGATTGAAAGCCCGCAGTCAATCGTCATACCGGAAGCCGCCAACAGGGTCGTGTCTGCACAGGCGGTGCTGAAAGAGATTCTCAAGGAGCTTTAATTCAGTACAGCAATGATACATGTAGTCAAAATAGGAGGCAATGTTGTCGAAAACCCGGACATGCTCCGTGCGTTCGTGAAAGACTTTGCCTCAATGCCAGGCAAGAAAGTGCTGGTGCATGGCGGAGGCGTCATGGCAAGCCGGCTGCAGAAAGACCTCGGGATGACTCCGGTCATGATTGAGGGACGGCGGGTGACTGATGCCCAGACGCTCCAGGTAGTTACAATGGCCTATGCAGGGTGGTGCAGCAAGCACATCGTGGCTCTTCTTCAGGCTGAAGGATGCAATGCGGCAGGACTCAGCGGTGCTGACGGCAATGCAATCTGCGCAAAGAAGCGTCCACCGATAAAAGTAGCGGCTGCAGCACTGCCCGGAAATGAAGCAAGCCCAAGCCCGGATGAGTTCCGGATGGTTGATTACGGATATGTCGGTGATGTGGATGCGTCCGGTGTGAATGCAGGTTTCCTCCATATGCTCATTGATGCAGGCATCGTGCCGGTATTGTGCGCCATCAATCATGACGGGAACGGCAATCTGCTGAATACCAATGCGGACACCATAGCGTCTTCCGTTGCCATAGCCCTGGCCGGACATAGCACTACGGATGCCACCGGACATGATGAAGTGGAACTGACATTCTGTTTTGAGAAGGACGGTGTGCTTTACGACCGTGACGATGATTCAAGCATAATCCCGGAAATGGACAATGAGATGTTCAGCAGGCTTCGCGCTGAGGGAAAGATAGCGGACGGCATGATACCGAAGCTGTCAGGAGCATTCAAAGCCATCAGCTCCGGAGTATCCAGAGTGACAATCAAACATGCAAGGAATCTCCTCAGAGACATCGGGACGGTGCTTACAGGACACGCAAAAACCAGTACGGATGAACTGCACTGACGAAATTAAAGGCATGACAGCCTCAGCCACTGCCCTGCTCAGGGAAATGATTGCAATAAAGTCGGTATCATTCTGTGAGCAGGAAGTATGTTCCCATATAAGCGCGTGGTTGAACAGCAATGGCATCCGGCATGAGCTTATAGGCAACAACATTGTGGCAGAGCACATTACAGACCCGTCCGCTCCAGCTTTGATGCTCTGCGCCCACATTGACACTGTAGCACCGGCACCGGAATACAGTTTCGACCCGTACATTCCTGACCAGGCAGAAGCGGCAAAGAGAATCAGCACAATGACAGGCAGGGAGTTGCAGCCCGAAGAGGTTGTGGCCGGACTCGGAAGTAATGACGACGGCGCATCAGCAGTAGCGATGATTGCGGCATTCATACATTTTGTTGAAAGTTCACTGAAGCAGTCAGAATGCCATGAGAGAATCAATCTGACACTCGCGCTTACATGCGAAGAAGAAAGGTCCGGACAAGGCGGAATGCGCAGCCTATGGCACAAGAGACTGAGTCACATCAGACATGCCATAGTAGGCGAACCGACACAGATGAAAGCAGCCACATCCGAAAGGGGCCTACTTGTAATAGACGCATGTGCATATGGAGCAAGCGGGCATGCGGCAAGAAACGAGGGGATAAACGCGGTTTATATCGCAATTGAAGATATCGCCAAGATACGCGGCCATGCATTCGGAAAGGTCTCACGCATGATGGGAAAGGTAAACCTGAATGTAACCCAGATAAATGCAGGAACCGCACATAATGTCATACCGGACAAATGCAGCTTTGTCATAGACATCAGGCCGACTGACGAGTATTCCAACGCGGAAATCCTCAATGAGCTGCAAAGCATCTGCAGAAGCAGGCTGAACGCGCGCAACTTGGAAAACCGGTCGAGCGCGACAAGGGATGGCTCACCTCTGCTTGAGGCCGCAACCGTGACAGGAACGGAAACGTTTTCATCTCCGACGACCTCAGACTGGATGAGGATAGGATGTGATGCAATAAAGATGGGCCCCGGAGATTCGGCACGTTCGCATAAGGCCGACGAGTTCGTGCTTGTCAGCGAGATAGAAGACGGAATCAGAGGATATATAAATTTCATAAAGGCATTCGGACGCATAGCCGGCCGTGCCTGAAGACGGACAAAAAAACAAAAGAAGCAAATTCATCATGAGCACTTTATGGAGCAAAGGGACACAGGCCACTGACCTTGTGGAAAACTTCACGGTAGGCAACGACCGCATTCTTGATCTCAGGCTGGCCAGACATGACGCCAACGGGTCAAAGGCACACATCAGGATGCTGCAATCCATAGGACTGCTGTCCGGGGACGAGCTGGCGACCCTCACGGAAGGACTTGACAGGATACTTGAGGAAATAGAGTCCGGAACATTCATCCTGGAGGACGATGTGGAGGACATACATTCACAAATCGAACTTCTGCTGACACGCAGGCTCGGCGACATCGGCAAGAAGATACATTCCGGCCGTTCGCGCAACGACCAGGTGCTTGTAGATATCAAGCTATTCCTGAAAGAGGAGGTTGGAAAGATACGCGAAGAGGTACTGTCCCTGTTCAAAACAATGCAGGACTTGAGCGAGAAATACAAGAATGTCCTGCTTCCGGGCTATACGCACGGCCAGATAGCCATGCCTTCATCTTTCGGGCTATGGTTCGGCGCATATGCAGAAGCCCTTGCTGATGACATGTACATTCTCCGCGGGGCATATGCCGTGACAGACATGAATCCATTGGGCTCCGCAGCGGGATACGGAAGTTCGTTTCCGCTTGACCGGATGATGACCACGGAACTCCTCGGTTTCGCACAGCCCGAATACAATGCCGTCGCAGCACAGCTGAGCCGCGGAAGGACGGAAAGGGCCGTAGCTTCAGCCATGGGAGCCATAGCTCTCACGCTCAACAAATTCGCGGCAGACTGCTGCATGTACATGTGTCCGAATTATGGTTTCATAAAATTCCCGGATGAGCTGACCACAGGCTCCAGCATCATGCCACATAAGAAGAATCCTGACGTATGGGAGATAATGCGTGGCAATTGCAACAGGATAATGTCCACGGAAAATGAAATCAGCCTGCTGTGCAGCAACATGCCTCACGGGTATCACCGTGATTTCCAGCTGCTCAAGGACATACTTTTCCCTGCCCTTGAACTGATGCACAAGAGTCTGTTCATGGCAGACTACATGCTGCAGCACATCATAATAAAAAAGGATATCCTTGACTCGTCTCTGTATGAGCATCTTTTCACCGTGGAAGAAGTGAACAGGCGCACGCTTAACGGAATGCCTTTCAGAGATGCCTACCGCAGCGTGGGAATTGAGGTTAACGAAGGGCGTTTCCATTACAAGCCTTCCGGATGCACAACTGAAGGATGCAATGCCGGCAGCCCGACATCAGAAACCGGACACGCGGGGCTGACCGCCCAAAGCCTGAACCACACGCATATAGGCAGTCTCGGCAACCTGTGCACGGAGCAGATAAAGGCCAAGATGGAAAAGGCGGCGGACTTCTGCTGACAGGGCTTTCTTGCTTGGCATATGCCGGCTGCCAGAGCACAATTTGAAACATAAGGTCTCCAAACCAATCTTGCATTGGCTTGGAGACCTTATGATTTATTTTCTTATTGGCATTGCGTATAGCTCTATGAGGGATGGCATTTCAGGTACAAACTTACAGCTGCCAGATTGTGTGTGTATGTGGGGGGGGAGCATAATGGCGTAATGATCAATCCTATGGTAAAAAAGTTCCCAGGTTCAGGGGAATCGTTTTTCAGCAGAACGTTAAGTGATAGTTATTTATGCTTCACGAAAGGTTGTCAGGCATTGTGCTTATAGACCCAAAGAGGAAAGAGGGTGGCTAAAATGTCTAAGGACAGATCCAGTCACCCTCTTTTTTTTATTTACAACCTATCTACATGTACTTTCTACGCAAGAATCCATAGCAAATAGTTACAAAAAAGATAGAAAACAGATATACTAAAGCTGCTATGCTCCTGCCGATTATTCCATCAATCATCAGAAGCGACAGCATAAGCATCGTAATAATATAGACAGTATTAAAAACCGTCAGCTTATGACAAGTTTTCATATTAACATGCCGCTGCTGCACCTCCAAGTCCTCCTGATATACCACCAACCACACCACCAACGACCGTCCCAAGCCATGGAACAGCAGATCCAGCTGCCGCACCACCTAAAAAGCCGCCTCCAGCACCACCAACTATTCCTGCTGCGCATTTCCCCCAATCATCCCATTGCCGTTCTACCCATGCTTTTGTATTATCCCACCATTCCGCTTTTGTCAATGGTGTCCCACCCCCATATTTTAATTCAATTATTTCACTGGAAACAATAACAGTGAGATAGAGAGCATTCTTTTCATACTCTGTCAAATTATCAGCATTAGTATCAATTATCATATTGAGAGATGCAATATAATTGTCTTTTGTCATATAATCTGACGGATCCACTATTTGCATTTGGCTTAATACTTCAAAAGCATATTGAGAGACTTCGTACGATATGTCACTTTTCGTCTCAGAAATTTGATTACCGAACTTATCCCACACGAAACTCTCAACTTCTTCATACGAAGCCGTTGGTTTTATCTCCCAAATTTCATTAACTAATTTAATTAATGAAGCAATAGCATCAGATGAACAGTCCTCAGAAGAATGTAATTGTTCTTGCTTAGACATCATGTCTGCATTTTTCTGACAAGAAGTCAGACCTAATGCAACAATCAGCATTGATAATAAAACAAATCTCATAATAATGTAATTTTGTAGGTTTATATAAAATGTTTGTGACAGAATTATATATCTGAAACAAAATACTATTCACACAGAAAACCACTAATTACGATATACCGCAATTCTACATTTATTATGTAGCAATATTACAAAATAAAAAATAAAAAAACAAATTATTCTCACACATTATGTCAACAAGATGTGTAATCAAATGCATGACAATGGGAATTTGTAAGCGAAATACACATTCTTTACAGAATCGGACAATTGCCACATAGACGCCACACTCATATTTTCTTCATCACCAGCACAGGATTCCTTACCGCCACACAATTGTCAAGATATGGCTGCCAAATTTCCGACTTTATATTATGCTTTTCTCCAAGTCTCAAGATTTCCTGTACAAAACATATACGGACTGACAGAGTAATACTTTTCTTCCATAGGATCCAGCGTAGTCCAGCGGGAGGACAAAGGATGGTAGAACCTTGCGCTGTAGTCGAGGTACAGAAGGCCCGCGAACTCCTGGGACTCCTTGCCGTTGAAACGGTAGAATATTACATATAAAAATATCCCTGCCATCGTTGATGGACACGGCAGGGAATACAAGATTGTTGCGTTAAAACAACAAGGATAGTCACTGACGGTCATGGGGACTTATCTTAACATTGTCCAAGATGCGGTCAAACAATTCGACATCCTCTTCTCTGACGAAGAAATACATCACGGACACTCTGTAATTGACATGTTGCTTATAAGTATCCTGCCTGAAATAGAGGCCGTCATCACTGAGACATTTTTCGGTCTTGCCTCCATAACGGTTATCACCTTGGAAATATACTTGATAATCTATGTTTGGAAACATATAGGAACATAGCGGATAACCATAATATATATTAATATATGCAGCCGAATGCTTTTGAGGCCTTTCATATTGCTTTAGATAAATATAATACCACGTTTTGAAGCCATTATCATCTGTTCTCATCATAGGAGGCCTCCTGAAACCATCTGTTTCCAATATGACATCACAGTCATATATATCCAATGTATCACAAACCTGCCCGAACACAGAAACGGCACAAGCCATGATCAAAATAAATATAATCATTGTCTTTTTCATCTTAACCTGGAATTATAATTATTACGCGCCTGCTTTTCTACCTTTTTAATCTGTTTGTCCAATTGTATGTTCGTATCGACCCTTACAGAAGCTGTCACCGTCATGCCGGTAAATTCATCATACACCTCGTCACCATTCACGCTCTTGTGCTTATGAAACGGATTCACATCATGTCCCTGCTGCTGCAATTCATAAAAATATGCGTGTCCATAAGCCTCATGAGCAGTATTCGATGCCTGCTCCTCCGCAGACAGGGATGAATTTGTTATTAATTCCAATCAGTAGTTGAACTACTGTAAAACAGAGTTAAACATGAGCCC